>ENA-UOWO01000119-UOWO01000119.1-activated-sludge-metagenome-genome-assembly--contig:-NODE-119-length-107571-cov-14.465968_pt1 | contig 107571 bp, 96 predicted proteins | sample MGYA00238148_ERZ761564 | MGnify/ENA primary metagenome ERZ761564 (study PRJEB28885, sample SAMN05720194) | activated sludge metagenome | isolation source: Anaerobic digester | place: USA... | reverse complement strand
TCCACAAAAGCATCTCGCTTTTCGGGCGGGACTTTTACGAGGCTTGAAATCGTATAGAAACCTTTGCGATCGGCGGCGAATTCATCGATGAAAAAGGCGCTTACTTTGGCGTACTCGGCTATTGACACCGGTTGGAAATCCTTGGCAAGCGTCTGGTAAAAACTATCGAATGAGGTGTCCTTAAATCCAAAGGTTTGGCCGCTGGTGATCAGGCTTGTTTGGAGTCGGGCTTTTTTTGCATCGTCCCAAAACTGTTGCCATTGCCCAATTTTCTCCTGTTGCGCCCGTGCCGACAACACCATGCCGCCGATGGAGCTGAAATTGGCGATCTGCCCCGATTGCATTCTCTGGTCAAGCACCCGGAACAAAAGGTTGTTGGCTTCGAGTACCGCTTCCTGGCTGTTGCCGTAAACCGCTAGATATAACGATTTGTTGGCGCCATCGGCGATTTTCTCCAAGTGGATTTCGGCCTGTTTGAGCTCTTGAGGTACAAAGTTGAGCGCCGAAAGATCGTTGTTGAAAGTCACCTTAGAAAAGGTAAAACAACAAGCAATAGCCAACGCCACTACCGACAACACAAGGAATTTGCTTTTGTGATACGGATACCCGCCAACCTTATCGAGCAGGTTTTTCTTTTCAATGAGTTGCTTTTCCTTGGCGCGATACAGCAATGGCATGAGCAGCAACGAGAATACAGCCGTCGCTGTAACGCTCAGCGCCGCAAACACGCCCAGGTCCTGCAAAGCCTCAGACTTTACGAAATACAAACACAGGAATGTGATTCCCGTAGTCATCCCGCACAACAGCAACGGTTTGGTGATGTCTTTGTACAGTAATTTGGGGTCTTTGTTGTTGCGCAGGTGCGTGAGTACATAAATCGAATAGTCGGTGGTTTCGCCGAGCAGGATTGAACTGATGCCCAACGATATGGCCGAAATGCTGCCTTTTGTAAAATACAACACCGCCAGTGCGAAGGCAGCTCCAAACAAGGACGGTATAAAAATAATAATCGGTGTGGTGAGGTTGCGGTAAAAGAAGGTCAGGATCAGGATCAGCGTGACAACGGCAAAAATCGAAGTGTGCTGAACGTCTGACTTGATTTGCGTGGCGTTGGCAACGGCCACCGGCGTCGCGCCAAAATAGCTCATGCTCGCCTTTCCTTTGTATTTGGCGTTTAGTTGGTCTTTGGCCGATTCGAGGTGTTGGATGAACACGGCATTGCGGTCGGTTTCATTGGCCGGCAACTTTGGGGTGATGAAAAGCAGCAGGTTTTTGTGATCCTTGGTAATGACAAAGCCGTTTTGCAGCTCAAACTGGTCGCCGATGCTGAGTTGCTGGAGTTTTTTGAGCGCGAGAAATGAAATGCCCAGCGGGTCCTGCAGGATAAAATCCTTAGACACCATTCCGGCTGGCGAAATGATTGATTTGTAATCCTTCTCGACAATAGCTGTAATACTGTCTTTAGATAATTTGTTGCCAATCGCCTCGTAATCCTTTTGGTCGAGGAAAAGCGGTAAATGTTCGTACAAAAAATCAAATGTCTGTTGGATATTTTCTTCGTCTATGCGCCCTTGGATTTTGGCGATAAACGGTTTAGAATTGCCTTCGAGGCTGTCGAGCAGATCTCCGGCGTAGGCCGATAAATCATCGGTAGTTCCGTTTTTATCTATAGAAACTACAATCGAGATTTTGTCTGAAAAATTCATCTGCTTGAGCACTTTGGCCGCCACGTCCGATTTGTCGTTTGAAGGAATCAGGTTGGTGATGTCTTCGCTGAATTGCAGGCGCGAAGCGAAAAATCCGAGCAAGACAAACAACACTGAGAATAACGCAACAGAAAGGAATTTCCTTCTATTCACAAAGGAATGGACGGCATAGAAAAACTGCTGCATGTATTATTTATTTCTAAAAGTACTAAAAATGCTCAAGAGTAAAAAGCTGGCAAGTCCAAAAATTATTGACATTGCCGCTGCTAAAATAAGACTTCCTGCGAGATACTGTGCAAGGTGTTCCTGCACGGCTGCAAAAGTGACCGAGCGGTCAAAATCAAAAGAAGTACTTTGCGGGAGAAACCACTCGCCAATTTTAAGCGAGGCATAAATAATAAAAGGGATGAACGGCGGAAGGCTCACGTTAGAACCCGCGAATGCAATCACTTTGTTTAAACGAAGTAGCGCCGCTAAGAAAAGTACGATTACCGTCTGGAATCCCCAGAATGGTGCGATCCCGATAAAAACGCCGAGCGCAATCGAAAGCGACTTTTTTGTGAACGAGTCATCGCTGTGCAGGATATTTTCCCTCAGGAATTTGCGGATGCCCTTTTTTTTTAAACTTCTGAAAAAATCACGCGGTTTGATGTAAAGAATCGCAAACAGTACCAACACGGTGTTGAGGATACTGATCCGCGTAAAATCCTTGAATGGCCTGAAATGCGAAACCCTTTCTGTTGGATCGTATAAGATATCTATGGGGATATTTTTGACCGGAATGCCTTTCCAGGCCGAGCGTACGATGACTTCAATCTCAAACTCAAACTTGCGCGTCACGTATTTTTTTGGAATGTGCTTGAGCGGATACAATCGATAACCTGACTGCGTATCCTCGAGCCGTATGCCAGTTTCAAACCAAAACCAGAAGTTAGAGAAGTTGTTCCCGAAACTGCTTTTCTTTGGGACACCGTCCTGGGTCATGTTGCGGCTGCCAATGAGCAAGGCCAAACCATCATTTTGGACGGCGTGGATGAATTTGGGTAAGTCTGAGGCAAAATGCTGACCGTCGGAATCAATGGTAATGGCGTAGTCAAAACCCAGCGAGATGGCCTTTTTAAAACCGTTGCGCAACGCCGTTCCTTTGCCCGAGTTCTTTTCGTGGTGGATTTGAAACAGTTGCGGATAAGCTTCAAGTATTTCAGCGGTTTGGTCGGTAGATCCATCGTTGACGACAATGATGTTGGCGGTGTATTGCTGTACCGAGTCGAGCACGCGACGCAGCGTTTTGCTATTGTTGTATGTAGGAACAATAACGCAGGCATGTACGCCGCTTTGCGTCCACCGGTTTTCCATACGGGATTATTTAAGGGATTTCCTTTCGGCAGGCGTAAAACTTTTGGATTGGTTGATGAAATTGCGGATGTATTCCTTGAGTTCACCGGTATCCTTGAAGTTTTTTAAAATCATGGCCTTGTCTTCTTTCTTATTGGCGCGGTAGCCTACAATCTTGGGCACACTTTCCTGTACACTAAGCCGAATCATGCGGATTTCTACGTTATTAGGATCGGCTGCGACCGCAGCATCGATTAATTTGGCCCCCGCTTTCATGAAGCTAATTTTGTCTACCAGTACTTTGGAGAACTTTGAATTTAGGGTAAGCCCGCATCCTTTATAAGCGACAAGGACTTTATCAGGGTCATTGTCGGCAATTGTGGCCACCTTCTCGTTAAAGGCTTTTGTATTGCTTTCTGACTTGGCTGCGTCGGTGTACAATTTGCGCACTTCGGCAAGATCAGGATTGGCAAAGAGAAAAAGTAAGATGGGCAGGAATAATTTCATTAGGCCGTTTTTTTATACACGCTGCTGAGTTTGAGCGCCGTAGTTTCATTAAAATAAGAGGCGTTTTTCACTTTTACCAAACCGTCTTCGGTTTCTATAATATCGAGTTCCAGTCGCAGTTCGGGCGTGACATCTGGATTGATGAGCGCCATGAACTTTACGTTAGAAAGCGTTTGCAAAACAAGCTGGCAACCGGTAATTTGCTCGGTGAGCTCTTTGATGATTTGCATCATACAAACGCCTGGCATGATGGGATTCCCGGGAAAATGACCCTTAAACACCTCATGCTTTTCATTGACCACAATGATGGCCTGGTGTTGGTTTTCATTTTTGTCGAGTGACATAATTTTGTAAAAGTCTTTGAGCAGCATGTTTTTGTTATTTCATCTTAAACGAATACGATACGCCCACCTGAATGACCTGGTTGAGCACGATATCATCTACGTTATAGTTGTTGTAGTAATTGCCGTATTGATCGTAGTAGGTATTGAATCGGTCGTATCCGTATACATCCACCAGACCTTGTTTGAGTCTAAGGTCAAACCCCAAGCCGTTCTTGAGCACAAAACCAACTCCGGCTACCAAAGACAAATCAAAATCCTGTGGGCTTCCATAGCCATACGAATCAAAATTATCGGCTACCTTAAAATCAAATGACGGGCCTACCATAACCTGGAATCCGGGGCCGAAAGTGAATTTATTGATAATCCCCAATGACAGGTAATCGAGTGAATATTTGCGCTCTACTTTGCGCTCGGGATAAAACATCGGATCAAACTCGGGAACCAGAGCATTATAATAATCCGCTGCTTTTGCCCCTTGCCTGGAGTAGGTCAATTCGGGTTGCAATGCGTAGAATTTCGTGAATTTGATGGCGATTGAACCTCCAACAAAAAAGTCGGTTTTCATATCGGCATCAGAGTTGGTCAGTTTTGAGAAGTTAATCCCGCCACGAACTCCGGGCTGGATAGAAACTTGTGCGTTTGCGGCAAGGGCAACAAAGGCAAGACAGCAAAGGAATAGTGTTTTTTTCATTTTATTTTAAATCGAAGGTGTAAGACAATCCTAATGAATAAACCACGTTGTCATGGTTTGAAGAAGTATCCACAATTGGAATTACGCCTCGTTTGATTCGCGCCTCAAGCCCAAGGTTTTTCGTGAAGTTGTATCCGGCGCCCAACTGGAAACCCAAATCAAGATCATTGTCGGTATCAAAATTACTATCTACTTCTACATCTACGGTTGGCCCCAGGTGAATATTGAAACTGTTGAACGTAAATTTGTTCACTACACCCACAGACAAATAAGAAACATCGAGATTAAATTCATTCCCAGACGGTGTCCTCACTTTAGAACCTTGGTTGGTATACAAAACCTCGGGTTGCAAGGTGTAATATTTGGTCAGGTGCAATTCTCCTATGAAACCAACATAAAAACCAGTCTTTGAGCTAAAATCACCGTCATTGTTATTGACCTGGTACGGATTGTAAGCGTCGTAATAATAAGTATAGCCGTCGCCTTTGCTAAAATGCGAAAGGTTCACACCCGCCCTGATTCCTGGCTTAAAAGTCACCTGTGCTTCAATTTTTGAAAACGCGAATAAAGCAATCGCAATACATAAAATTCCTTTGATGGACTGTTTCATGGTAATAAAATGGTTTTATGGTTTGAAATAATGCAATACTATTGTAAGCTTGATGTTGTAATGTTTAATTGTAATATCCTCGGCAAAAATATCCTTTTCTGAAGTAAAACTAAGGTTTATTTTTTCTTTTCGCGGCGAGGCATTCACAATCTTAACTAATTTTTTGGCTTTTTTGGAGAAAAAAAGGTAGTTGCTGTTTTTACCGTCGGCCGATTGATAGATGGTGTTTTCTGTATCTTCAAACTGTTTCTGCACTACAAATTGCTCGCGCAACAACAACCTGAAATCCTCGCGCAAAGTGTTTACAATAATCTTACGATCCAGTTCGGGAACGATCGCATTGACCTTGAAATCGGTGGGTGAAATCTCGCAATCAATGAGCTTGTTGCCAAATTCGGTGGTAAAAACCACGCGATGGGTTTTGTCATTGATTTTCTTGGCGATGAAAATTCCCGTAAGCGCGTTGCCGTAGATGGCGATATTGGCCTTATAGACATAATCAGTTTGCAGATCTGAGAAATACAGCACGTCGTAAACCGTTGTCGTTAAAGGTTTTTCTACATAACCGGCGGTAACTTTACTCGATCCGCACGACACCAACGCCAGAAAAAACAGGCTAGTGGTTAAACACAGAATCGTCGATCTTTGCATTGATGGTTTTGTTTTTAAGGACAATCCGGGTGTAATCTTCAGAAGATTCGAGCAGACGCACCTGCACCACGGTAAAATCCTCCTTGTCAAAGGTGAGTTCGATTTGTTTGATGTATTTCTTGAGCGCCGCATCCTTGGGGTTGAGCCGTGTCACGTTCTGGCCTTTCACTTTAAGGTAAGTAATGTCGAATTCCTTGTCGTCAAAAAGATTACCGCTAACACTACCCACGATGAGCTTGTTGATTTTGGCGAAGATTTTAGAATTGCCCATATCTACGGCACTCTTCTTACCTTCATCGTTAATCAGGATTTTGCCGTTCTTGAAAATAATCGAGTAACTATAAGGCTTCTTGTATTGCCAGGCGAGGACGTTGGGCTCCTTAAAATTCATTTTTCCCGACGTCTCAATGTCTTTGGCGAGGAAATCCATGTGTTTGTATTGCACAAAATCGGTGCTTAAGGATTTTATTTTTTGCGAGACTTCGTTGACACTTTTTTTGAATGAAGCCATTTCGGCAGCGGTCATTTTCTGTTCCTGCGCCAAAGCCGACAGTGGGAAAATCGCGAGAAACAGCAATACTATTCTAATTTTCATAAGCTTTTAAGTTGAGCAGTTGTTCCAGGGAAACCACTTCATAATTTTTTTCGCGCAGCGCTTGCAACAACCGTTCCAGTACGCCTACAGAATGTTGCCCCGAGTCGTGCAAAAGTATGATACTGCCCGGAGAAATACGGCTTTTGATCCTGTTAAAAATTAAACTTTCGCTTTTAAGCCGTCCGTCAAACGATCGGATATTCCAACCTATGACGCGGTGTTTACTGCGTTTCAATGCGCGTCCCATAGACGGTGTGGTAACGCCATACGGCGGACGAAAAAACCGTGGCTTTTTCCCGATGACTTTTTCAATCAAGGCATCGGTTTGCTCGAGTTCGACTGTAAATTGTGCCTGGTTGCTAAAATCGATCAACGGCGAATGGCTATAGGAATGGTTACCAATCAAATGGCCGCAATCAAAGGTCTTCTTTAAAATTTCAGGGTGTTGTTCAATGTTCTTCCCGATACAGAAAAACGTCGCTTTGGCGTTGTACTCCTTGAGCACATCAAGGATTTGCAAAGTAACCGGGCTTGGACCATCGTCAAAAGTAATGGCTATTTTCTTTTGGGTCTCAAGCCGGTTCGAGCAATAGGTTTTGGTATGGAAACCCGAGCCGATATAAGCCGATCCGTACATCGAGATTACAAACCAAGCCACGCACACCCATACAAAATAACCAACGCCAATAGGGATGTAAAAACCCAAACCCGTTAAAACAAGCAGCAGAAAAATAAAAACCAGCGCTGTCTTATGGTGTCTGGACATGGCGGATCAGGGTAAAACTGTGGTCTATGCCGCGGTATTGGTTGTATAATAAGATGTTTCTGAATTGCGATTGCCCGATGGCGTTCACTTTGAGAATCGCCGGAAGCTGCTGTGTTTTAAGGATATTCGCAGCCACATACAGTCCAAAAGCCGATGCGGTATTGTACTCGCCGCTCAAGTGTTTGTAATAAGCTTGCGGCGTGTGGGCGAATTTTTGTTGGGTCAATGCGTCGTAATACGCACAGAAGTTGGCGTCACCGTTGATTCCCGTAATCAGCAAGTCAATGTCAGCAATAGACAGCCCGTTGGATTCTAAGAACCGTTCGGCCTTTTGCGAAACCGCATCGACGGCGATTTCATTAAGCATTTCGATATCGACAACCTCAGCGTAAGTCGAGGCTGTTATTTTATTTTCGAGCACAAAGAAAGTCGAGCCTTCGCCAAAAACAGTGCCTTGGGTTTTAGAATTTAAAACTGGAAAAGTTCCTTCGGCATCGTCCTTGATGAATCCGGCCAACTTGAACAACGACGCGGTATAATCGGTCATTTCATCCACACCGCCAATCAAAATAGACGCCGCTTCATTGGCGTCAATCTGCATTTTAGCATCGAGCAAAGCCGATTCGAACGAAACCGCCGCGTTCACATAAGTAAAATTATAGGCCTTACATTGCATGCCCAGTGCAATCTGCGAACCCACGGTATTGTGTGTCGATTGGATGAACGAAGTGGGCGTAAGGAATTCCTCGTTGTTGTCTATAATCGCCTTGAGGAATTTGTCTGAATCCTCGATGCAACCCATTCCGGTTCCGGTGATGATTGCATCGGGCATTTCAAGCCCTGCTTCTTTCATGGCAATAGCCGAAGCGACGATGCCATTCTTGACACCTTTGGCCATACGCCTGGCGGCAATCGGTGAAAAATAGTCCCCATAATTGGGTTTCACGATGGGCAAGACATTCAAATCTTCAGGCGTCTGGAAAGCCCAGGCGAATTCCCCTTCAAAAGTGTGCTGTGCCGAGACACATCCGATGCCGTTGATATAGGTTTTCATCAGCTTTTAGAGAATATAACGGTAGAACAATTGCCGCCAAACCCGAATGAGTTCGACAAGACGTGTTCGATATTTTTGTGTTTCAGGGTCGTTTGCGGAATAAGATTGAACTCTTCCATCGGTGTTTCAAAATTCAGATTCGGATACACCACGCCGTTTTGTATGGCCAATACGCTGTAAACGGCTTCAATAGCAGCCGCAGCTGCCAGCGTGTGTCCGGTAAAGGCTTTGGTGGATGAAAAATCAGGAACGCCGTCCTCGCCAAAAACCCTGATGACCGCGCGTCCTTCACTCAAATCATTATTGGGTGTCGCCGTGCCGTGCATATTGATGTAATCGATGTCGGATGGCTTTAATCCCGACACCTCGAAAGCTTTGTTCATGGCCAGGAATGCTCCTTCACCGTTTTCGGACGACGCCGTTTGGTGAAACGCATCGTTGGCGTTGGCGTAACCCGAAACATACGCGAGCACTTTACTGTTGTGCTTTTTTACCGATTCCTCTGATTCCAACACCAGGAAAGCCGCGGCTTCTCCCAGGTTAAGTCCTTTTCGGTTATTGTCAAAAGGTGTATTAAAAGTGTCCGATTGGATCATGAGGGTTTTAAAACCGTTGATCGTGAATTTAGCGAGTCCGTCGGTTCCGCCCACAATCACGCGATCTAATTTCCCGGCCTTGATGAGCCTCGCGCCCAGCATAATGGCATTGGCCGCCGAGGAACAGGCTGTACTGATGGTGGTTACAAAACCTTGAAGTCCGATGGTCTCGGCGATTTTCTGCGCCACATCGCCGCCGTCGTGAGCACTGATGTACTTCACGAGGTTCGGATCCTTGAAATAGTCGTAATAATGTTTTTCTGTGGTGTCCATACCGCCAACGCTCGTAGCCGAAATGAGGCCGGTTCGGCAGTCGTTGATGTCTGAGATTTTGGCATCCAGAACGGCTTGCCTGGCTGCAATGGCGCCTAGCATAGCGGTCCTTGAATAATTGTTGTCGCCAGCCAATCCCAATTCCTGGGCGAGCGCTTCATTGGTTTTCTTGATCTCGCCAACCATGATTACATCGGCATGCACGGTGGCAATATTAGAAATCCGCGTGATTGCCTTTTGCCCATTGGTAAGCGCATGGTAGTTTTCTGCAACCGAATTCCCGATGGCAGAAACGATTCCCATTCCGGTAATGGCAACTCCTTTGTTCATGGATGTGTTTTAGATTTTATCAACGGCAATATACCTTCAAAGGTTTCCGCACGTCACTTTAAGCTCTCGCCTTTCAACTTTCGACTTGTGACTTTCGACTAATAACTATTTCGTCCTATTGGCAGTAATGTAATCCGCCATGGTATTGATAGAGGCAAAAATGTTTTTACCTTCTTTGGGATCGGTCAATTTAATGCCGTAATCTTTGTCGAGCATTACGATAAGTTCTAAAGCATCAATAGAATCCAATCCCAGACCATCGCCAAAAAGCGCATCGTTGTCATTGATATCCGCAGCGCTGACATCTTCTAAATTCAACACTTCAATAATTTTCACTTTCAATTCTTGTTTTAATGCTTCCATAATTTATTGGTTGTATGCTGTTTCCAGACTTTGTTTGTTATGTATGGTGTTCCCGTTTGGTGAAACCAGGTACAGAAACGCCCGGTAATCCTCGTTGAAATATTCAATCCATCCGCAAAGCACCGCGTGGGCTTTTTGGGTATCGATTAGCAAATTGGCGTAACTACACATCAGGTTTGCATTGAACGCGTCAAATATAAAGAAAGAATTCTCACTTTTCAATTGATGGCGGATACTAATTTCACCCACGCAGATATTGGGCAAAGTGTACACAAAAACCGCCGGACTGGGAAAATAATTTCCTTTGTCGGCTATGGATTGCTGGTATTTGACGTCGGTGTCGAGGCTGGATGATTTGTTGGCAAAAACCAGTGCGGTGTTGCTCTGGTGATGTTCTGGCTTCAGCAGCAGCTCGGCGCCCAAAAAAGCCAGTTTGCTCAGGTTGTCCATCTTGAAAAACTTGGGATAACTGATGCCGAGGTGCTGATAGGCTTTTTTAGAAAATTCGGCAAAATCGGCCGCTTGGGTTTTAAAAATAGATTGCCCATCCACAAACATTTCATTGTTATGGATGCGACACGTAGCGGTTATGTAGTTGTCGTTTTGCAAAATCAATTCATTTTTTCAAAGATGACCGCGGTGTTGCAGCCACCAAAACCTGATGCCGTTTTAAGGAATCGTATCAAGGGCTTGTACCGGTTTTCTTCTATTATATTAATGGGCTCGCTTACCCCCAATTCATCATAACCCAGCGAAACAAACAATTGATTTCTCAATACCGATTCTATCCCGATAACCGTTTCGAGCAAGCCAGACGCACCCAAAGTGTGTCCGTAAAAACCTTTGAGGCTGTTGAGTGGCGCTGCAGAAAGACCGCTCCTGCTAAAGGCTATCGATTCCATTTCATCATTGAATGGCGTCGCAGTGCCGTGTGCAGAAATATAATCGATTTGTTCGGGTATCATTTTGGCTTCTTTCATCGCGCTGGCCACGCTCCTAAATAAACCTTCGCCGGTTCGTGAGGGTCCCGAAATGTGATTGGCATCGTTAATAGAACCATCTCCCAGGATCTTGACTTTGGCATTTGTAGGATCTGAAGTCACCAGAACCGCCGCGGCCGCTTCGCCCAAAGTAACGCCGCTACGATTTTTTGAATAGGGCTTACAAGGCGCGTCACTCATGGCCTGAAAGGAGTTGAATCCGGATACTACAAATTCGGTTACGGCATCACCGGCGACGATAAAAACGTGTTTGTAAACCTCAGCCTGGATCAATCTCTTGGCTACCGATACCGCCATGATGCCCGACACACAAGCGTTAGAGATTACAATGGGCTGCGTTTTGAATCCAACAACATCGGCCATTTTCTGTGCCAATCCGCTCAATAGCGCAGGCTCAATATTGGTGTAGTTTTCTTCTAATTTCTCAACATTCCCTTTGGTAGTCGAGAATATCAGAGCCACCTCCTCGTTTAGAACAATGCCCGATTCCGTAACTACGGGTTGCAAAGCCAGCAACAACATTTTCTCGAGCTTAGTGAAATGCATTCTGGCGTCCTGGAAAGCTTGATTCAATCTGTGCTCGTCGACAACAGCGGCATAAAATGGAATTCCTGATTTGGTTAAATTTTGATGCAACGCAATGCCCGACACTTTGGCCAGGATTTGCTCAATATTGCCATCCACATCAAATCCCAATGGAGTGATGCAATTGGTTTGCGCTATGTAAACCGGTTTTGACATCTTTAAAGTAATCCCACTTTGCGTTTCCAATCTTCAAAAAATGGCGGGTTGGTGAGCATCAATTCGCCTTCGCGGTTCATAAAAACCTGAACGGTTTCGCCGGTCGCCACGACTTTATTGTTCTTGTCGAAAATCTTGTAGACAAAAATCATCTTGGCCGCCGGCGAATCGACTATCGTGGTTTCAATCCGCGCCACATCGCCATAGCGCAACGAGAGCTTGTGCTCGCATACCGATTTGACGATGGGTGTCGTAAAGCCGTTTTGATCCACATCGAGATACGAAATCCCGTGGTGCCTGCCAAAAGCCTCACGACCGTCCTCAAAATAGGTGATGTAATAGCCATGCCATACGATACCGAGCGGATCGGTTTCGTTGAATCGTACACGGATATCGTGCGAAATGGTTAGTTGCGAGGCTTCGTTATACGGCTCTTTTCTTCTCATCATACCACAGGGCTATAGTTATATTTATCAGGAAAAACAAAAACAACAACCCGATTTCGGGCAGGATGGACACGATGGTTCCGTTGCGCAAAAGTACGTCGTAAAAAGCGTTCAATCCCCAGTTCATGGGTGAGGATCTGGCAATGACCTGCATCAATTCGGGCATGGCAAAAACCGGAACCCAAACGCCGCCAATCGCTGCCAGAATAATGGCCGAAGTGGCTCCGAACGGTGCCGATTGCTCTTGGGTCTTGGCGACGGTGCCTAGCAAAATCCCAAAACCAATCGCAGCAAAGCCAGAGAACGCAGCCACAATACTCATTAGCAACATATTGCCTTCAACATTGAGCGCTGGCAATCCAAGACCAGGAAACAAAAATACCGCTGAAGCGACCATCATGTAAAATTGGATCATGCAGATAATCAGATAGGTAATGGTTTTCCCGGCCATCAAAATCACATTAGAAGTTGGATGGGTGCGCAATCGGATGAACGTGCCCTGGTTTTTCTCCTTGACAATATTGATGGACAAAGGAATTACGATGAAAAAGATGGCAAACAATGTCCACGCCGGCACGTTATGCTGCACCGAATTGGGTTTGATTTCGCGATCGCCCACCATGGGTACGATTTCTTTGAAACTGATGAAACTTTCCTGATCAAACTGCGCGGTTTCTTCGCCCAATTGGTCCTGGAAGGCTGCGTAAATCGATTGGGTTTCAATCTGCGAAATCATCTTGTCTACCGAACTCATTACTGCATTCTTGAAACTCAACTGCACCGCTGGATCAAAATACAGGTTAACTTCTTTTCGCCGGACAATTTTTGGCGCGCCCGCTTTAGCAACGCTATCGGTGAGCCCAAAATTGCTCAGGATTTTGTCTACGTTTTGGTCTATTTTGGTTTGCAAATCGGCGCTTAGGTTTGCTGGGATGACGATTGCCAATTGGTATTTGCCTTTAAAAACGGCGTCTTTGGCTATGGCTTCTGTAAGGGGTTTGTCGTTGATTTTAGTGACTACTGTAAACACATCGCTCTTTTCAAGATTGGTGTAAACTTCTTCCGATACTTTACCTTTATCGTTGTTTACCAGCAATATAGGAATTTTTGCATTGTTGACGGTCTTGAACGTGTTGTCCTGGATTAAGGTAACCACAAAAATTAAAATCAAAGGCATGATAAACAAAATGATCACGCCGCCCAGGTCGCGCCTCAATAACAAGATTTCCTTATGGACCGACATGAGCAGTTTATAGAGCATCTCTGAGTTCTTTTCCGGTTAATTCAATAAAAACTTCTTCGAGATTGCGTGCTCCTGAGGTTGAGGCAATCAATTCTCCCGGTGTGGCGTGCGCGAACATCTGCCCGCGATCGACTATGGCAATATCGGTACAGAAATCCTGCGCCTCAGCCAAGTGGTGCGACGTGTAGATGATTGTCATCCCATCGCCGTTAAGCTGTTTGAGGTATTCGATGATGACATTTCTCGAATGTACATCAACGCCTACTGTAGGCTCATCTAAGAACAGCAATTTAGGTTGGTGCATAATCCCTGCGATCAGGTTTACGCGGCGTTTCATACCGCCCGAAAAGGTTTCGATACGCTTGTCCGCAAATTTGCTCAATCCCAAAATCTCGAGATTGTCTTTGACTTTTTGTCTGAGGTTTTTTCCAGACAATCCGTACATACTGCCAAAATACATGAGGTTTTCCTGTGCGGTAAGTGTGGGGTAGAGCGCGTACTCCTGTGGGACGACACCAATAATTTCCTTGATCTTTGTTGGATGCTGCGAATAAGAAAGCCCTTCTATGGTAAAACTGCCCGAAGTAGGCTTGACCAGACCGCATAGCATTGAAATCAGCGTGGTCTTACCGGCACCATTGGGTCCGAGCAGGCCAAAAATCTGCCCTTCGTAAATAGACAGCGTGAAATCCTGCAAAGCATACGATTCAGCATCTTTGTATTTCTTGGAGAGCGCTGTTATTTCAATAATGGGCTGCAAAATATCAGTAAGCTTTAATGACGTCTTTTAGTTTTTTGAAGAATATCTCTTCGCGGTCGGCAATGGCCAACATTTCTTTAGAAAGCGTGTTGTAAACATCCTCCTGCGTGCTTCGGTTCTTATACACGCGTGAGGCATTCACGGCAAAATCGCGCCACATATCCCCGATTTTCGTCATCTCAAGTGACAACTCGCGCAATTTTTCATTGCCTAAAATCGCAGAGGCTTCTTGTAGGAAAGCGGCGTAAATAAACCGGAATCCGCCGCCGCCGGTACCAATTTCCTCCTGCATGCGCACGATTTGTGCGAGGTAATGATTGGCTTTTTTGTTTCCGAGCTTTTTGGCCCACTGTGGGATTTTCTTAGCGATGGTCCTGATGCCTTTCACGCCAACAATCGGCACCGGCGCGAGCATGTCACGGCAGGTTTCCTTAATTCCCTTAACTATAGCGGGTGCCAATGCTGCCTGTTTAGGGATAGAAATTGGGTAGTACATTTGCCCTTTGGGTGCAAAAGCGCCTTTGGCAAAACGCACTTTGTTCATGTCTGCGTGCGTCAAGGTTGTGACGGTTTCCATGACGGGATCGCTAACCAAATAATGCGTATCGGTTTTCCCGTACACCACGCAATTGTGCGCGTTGAAATGGAAACGGTATTCGTCTGGGAAATAAGTCAGGCCATAAACGCCTACTTGTAGTCCTGTGGGGATGTTGTTTTTGAGGTTGTCGTCGAGCGCTTTTTCGGCGGCTTTTGGGCTCGAGAATTTGACGCGTTTGACTTTGAAACCAAGTCTTTTGGCAGCCTTGTTGAAAATGGTACCCGGCATGGGTCTGTAGGAAATCGCCGGCGCGTGATTGACCTGTAAAAATGGGATGTAAACGAAAAACAAACCAGAACCAATCCCAAAAATCATGGGTTCGCTAATCTCAAAACCGTTGTGTCTAAGCAGGTTTGAGGCTACGCCGTTTTCACAATGGGCAGACTGGTGGTGTATGAAATTGGTTTCCATTATTCGGCTTTGAAATTCTTGAGTTCATCTAAGGTGATGTCGAAAGTATCGGCATACTTCTGCAGTAATTTGTCGCTCAACCGATTGAAAACTTTGGGACGAAAATGCCTTTTAACACGCCATTTCCAGATACCAACATAACTCGCGAGGATTTGTGGATCCATCTTATGTAATTCCATATAATACACAATCGGGCTTGCCTGGCCGGCTTTGACCTCGGCTTTGGCCGCCTCGATGCGTTCGTTGATTTCGGCAATCGAGTTAGAAAGCGCAATGGATTTGGGCTCCCAACCCGAACTCAAGGCCGTGGTATAATTGCCTTTGTCGTCGGTGGCATACACCAATTCCTTCATATTGCTTTTGGAGAGATTGCCTGCGTCTTGTGGTACTTCCTCTTTTTTCATCTACGGGGGTATTGGTTGTACTTATTTCTGGCTTTGCGTGGGCTCCATTTGCTGGATGAATAGGTTGATTTCGCCTTCGAGCAGTGTTTGGTCGTCGCAAGTCGTGGTGCAGTTCATCGTACACAAAGTATAGGTTTCTGTAATGAACTTGGAGGCCAACGTGGCATTGGTATAAATGGTACTCCCGATTTTTGGGAGCGCGTGGATTTTTAGTGTTTTGAGTGCACTGATAAAACCAATGACCGATACACTTTGTTTGTCCTGATTGTCTTGGTCTACGTAATAATCCTTGGCTACAATCGCCGAACAGGTCTGTGCGGCATTTTCTATCAAACCCGATTCGACAAAGATCCCTTCATTTAAAAAGATGTTGTCGGGCTTGATTTCAAAAAAAGTAAGAACGCTTTCCTGGTCCATAGCCGTAATCATATCTACCATCAGCATGGGCTTACGGTGTGGTAGGTAATGTTTGATGTCTATGGTCTCACTCATCTGTTTTGGCTAAAATGGTTTTCATTTGTCCGCTCGCGATAGTCTCTCCGTTGCGTTCGGTTACGATGTCCACCAAGGTAATCCCGGCAAATTCCTGTAATACCGTTACCGTGGTTTGAATTTCATCTGATAGTTGCGGCAAAGCCGTGATGGCTATTTCTTTTATAGAACCGATGTAACCTGTTGGAGCTGGTTCATTCTTTAGGAAAAACTGATAACCCGTATGCAAGGCCACCGATTGCGCCATGTGCTCTATCAATCCAGGTTCTTTGAGTTGGCCGTTCTCGAAAAAAATATTGTCGCTTTGGATTTGCAAGCCCGAAACCAGTGATTCTGGAGTGTATGCGTACATTTTATCCACCATTACAAACGGATATTTCTGCGGAATGAGTCGTTCTACAAATTCCTTGTCGAATGGTGCGCCAATCGTGTCCATCTAGCAAACGGTTAAATAGGCATAGGCAAAGGAGAAACGACCGCTTTCGGGAACCGAGAGCAATATCTTATTCCCTTTTTGGAGTTTTCCCGAATGCATTAATTCTTCTAGGGCAAGGTAAATGGAGGCAGAACCCACATTGCCTACATTGGCCAGGTTCATGAACCATTTTTCATCGGCTACGCCAACCCCTTTTTCCTTGAGCGATTCTTTGAGGCCGGGAACGAAATAATGCGAGGAAACATGCGGTAAAAAGAAATCGATCTCATCAGAAGAAACCTTGTTCTTTTTCAAGGCTTCACTCATGCTTTCGGCGCCTTTTACAAGGATGTGTTCATCGAGTACTTTGACATCTTGCTTGATGGCAAAAACCGATTCCTTAAGCCATTCGTCTGGATGGTAATCGCTCCAGGGTTTGATGTCGCCATTTTCTAATTTATCGCCTCCGGCATACATACAGGCTTCTAGTTCGTGTGCGTATGAGTAGGCTTCCATCCATTCAATGCGCAGTGAAATGCCGTTTGGATTGGGTTTGTTTTGAAGCAGAAGTGCACCAGCTCCGTCAGAAAGCATCCAACGCAAAAAATCTTTTTTAAAGGCAATGATGGGTTGTTCCTCGAGATTTTTGAGGTTCACCACTTCGTGTTCGTATTTGTCGGCCATGGTCCAGGTAGACACGCGTTCAGAGCCTGTACAAACCGCATTGTTGGTGTTTCCGGATTTCACCGAAAGGTAACCGAATTTGAGTGAATTCATCCCGGCACAGCAAACTCCGGTAGAAGAGTTGAGCTCGACCGACTGGTTTTTCAAAAGTCCATGCACCATAGCTGCGTGCGACGGAAGAAAATTGTCTGGAGTAGAAGTACCGCAGGAAAGCAGTTCCATGTCTTGAGCGCTAAAGTCCTTATCGAACATCGCGCTAATGGCGTTTACAGTGAGCTGGGCGTTGTTGTGGGTGCTTTTTCCGTTCTTGTCCAAGGCATAATAACGTGTGATTATCCTGTTATTTCTTAAGATGATTCTCCTTGCCTTAGAAGCCGTTTCATTGATAAGTCCCAAATAAGTTTCCATTTCATCGTTAGAAACAGGTTCATTTGGCAAATATTTTCCTGACTTTGTAATATATACTTCGAACATAATTGGATGTAAACTTTCTAAACCCCTTGATAATATTGAGTTTCCTTCTTTATTTTATTTCGTTTCAGAGGGTACGTAAAAACATGCAATATATACACAATTGGCGAGATTAACCAAATTGCGAGGAACAAATAAATATAAAACACTTTGAGCCATGCTTTTCGCGAATTTTTTCTCGATTTGATAAAATTAGACCATTTATTAAAGATTTTATTAGCGGTCTTGTCAACGGTAACAAGATACGGGCTGATTTTGACTGCGCCAGCCGCCACCATTTCTCCCTGCAATTGGTCTAGTGTGTCTTCATTTAGGTTTTTAAGGATGATGTCGCCGAATTTTTCGGATTCTTTGATGTCCTTTACGGACACGCCCGGTAGCGGAAAAATCCCCAAATACTTTTTCTTGACGCCAGAAAACATCCACTCCACAATGGTAATCACGCTAATTAAATTGCCCACGCGATCCACCAAAGCAATGTTTCCTTTGAGTTTCGCGCCATGCTCCCTGAGCAACACCTTGACTTTCTCGTGCGCCATGACCCACATATTGCGCGATCCACTGATGGTCACTACTGGCGTATCCCGCAGTAAAATAGCCGCTTCAGGGCTTTTCAAAAACGAATTAACAGGGATTGAAGGCGACAAATACCAAACCTGATAATGAAACAAAATCAAGTCGTATTTTTTATTTAGGATTTCGGCGGGAACAGGTTTCAATGCTGTAGGTATCTGCAAAAACGATTCGGGGAAAGTGTCAAAAAAACTTTCTTTGTCCCAAGGAAAAGGAAATGGTTTTTCTAATACTATTTCATAGAACGTCACCTCCACCGACTCGGAATTTTCCAGAGGCAAAGCCACTTGCTGTGCGATTTGTTTAAGTTGTCCCGATTGCGTGTAATAGATAACTAGAACCTGTTTCATTTTCCTGATATTGGTGCCGCAAATTTACGCTAAAAACGGGGATCTGCTGCAACATTGGCGATGGATTTGAAATTCCTGACCTTGTCTGCGCGTTTGGCATGTACCCAGTCTGGCCAGGCTGTTGGTTCTTCGGCGTCGTAGATGCGCAATTTTTGGTCGGCATCTTCTACCATCAATTCCTGTGGAGTACATTTCAGGATAATCGAGGCCACATTAACGCCAGAATGCGTTGCACCGCCAACGCCATGCGACAAGGTACTCGCGCCGCACATAAACAGGTTTTCGATCTCGGTTTTGTTTTTATAAGAAAATGGTCCAACCTGGCTTAAGGTTTTTTCTGTGCCGTAGACATTGCCGTTGGTAGAATTAATGTAGAACTCATTGGTTTTGGGCGTCCCAAGCTCGGCCTGCACAACGTGCTGTTTGGCGTTCGGGATTGCCTTTTCAATGTTATTTAGGAGCTTGTTGGTGACTTTTTCCTTGAAGATTTTATAGGCTTCTGAGTGGTAATCGTCGTCTCCAAAATCAGGGAGTTTATTGTAGTCTACATAGGTGACTACCTCAAAATTATGGTATTTACCATTATAGCTCACCGGATCTTTGAGCGTGGTGCAACTGATGAAAACCGCCGGGAAACAATCGCCCTGCGTCATGTCATCGTCCATTAAATCCCTGAAATTCTGGTCGCCGTTGGCATCTTTCATCATCCAGATATTGCCCGAATCGATTCCGTGCGGTACAACATCCATCTCTAAAGTCAGGAACAAAATCAGCGAAGTCACCGAGTATTTGGTTTTGTCTAACTTTTTAAGGAGCTTTTTGCTCAGGTGCTCCTTGCCTACCAAATTCAAATAGGTAATCGATGGATCGGCGTTTGAGATTACCCTGGAAGCCTTGATTTGCTTCCCATCGGCCAATTGAACGCCCACCGCCTTATTTTCTTCTATGAGGATTTTGGTGACATTTTGCTTCACGCGGATTTCGCCTCCGTGTCGTTTCACGCCGTTGGTCATGGCCTTGATGATGCCGCCGCCGCCGCCCATTGGGTAAAATCCGCCCTCGAAATAATGGCTCATCACCGAGCAATGCACTGGGAAACAAGCGCGATAGGCCGGCAATCCGTGGTCACCACATTGGATGTTGAGCACCGCTTTGAGCAAGTCGTCTTTCACATGCCAATCCACGACACGTTTGAGCGAGAATAAAGCAAATTTCCCAAAATTCTTGGTCCTGAAAGGCACGGTAACTTTTTGCCACCAACCCTTTAGCTTGGGCATGAGTTGCAGTTCATAGCTTACTTTCGACACCAAGGTGAGGTATTCCCGGATGTTTTTCTCCTCATCAGCAAACCGATTGGCGAGGGTTTGTTTGAGGTTTTCGATACCCGCCGGCAAATCGATTTTTTCGTCGCCAATCAAGCAATGTTCATAGGCTTTTGCGTTCATCCTAAAGAAAACCATATCGTTGGCAATCCCCAAGCCGCGGTACAACTCGTTGGTGCTTTGGCCTTCCTCTATCAGCCCCACATAATGAACACCTGGACTAAACCGTTGGCCATTGAGCGTAAAACTGTGGCTCCATCCGCCGGGCACATAATGCTGCTCCAGAACCAGGACTTTTTGTCCGGCACGGGCCAAACAGATTGCCGCAGCCAAACCGCCGACACCTGAACCTATAATAATCGTATCCCACTTTTCCATATGTTCTGAGTAATTCAACTGCGTTGGTTTTAGCACAAAGCCTCAAGTCGATAAAAATACGAAATGGCAATTGTACGCCCTTATTAAACAGTCGTTAAATTATTTGTGTTGGTCTTTGAAATGGCTCCAGAAGTCAAAGTAGTTGAACCATTGCAAAGGGTATTTTTGTACCATAGACTCGACGCTTTCAATATAGGCCTTGAGCAGCGCTCGCTCATCGCGATGTTTGACTTGCGCTTCTCTTGCATATAGGTGGTAATGCAACTTTGGTTCTTTCATCACGTAAACAAAAACCACAGGGACTTTGAGCCTTGAAGCGATCAGGAATGGGCCTGCAGGGAAATCGGCCTCGGCGCCGAGCAACTCACCTTTAAGTGATTTGACCCCTTCAAAATAACGGTCACCGGTAAAACAAACCAACTCGTTGCGCGCCAGTGCTGCATTGATTTCAAAAATATGCGAAAGATCTTCCTTGATGATGATGAATTTAATCGTAGATCCTTTTGAAAGGCTTTCCAGATAATCCTTAATGGCCGAGTGTTCGAGGTCTGTGGTGACCAGATTGATTTGAAAATCCAGGTCAATCTCTCCAAAAAAATACTCTGCAATTTCAAAATTCCCAATGTGGGCACTGATCAGTACACCGCCTTGTTTCTTGTCTAGGAGGTCCTTGAGCAGCTCAATACCGTCAAACTCATAGGTAAACTTATTGCGCATCCCAGCCGTAATAGATACTTTGTCTATGATGGTTTGCCCAAAGGTGTAGTAACTCTTAAATACGTTCAAGCGGGATTTTAAAGCAGAATAGCCGAGCCTTTTATGAAAATAATAATAAATCGCCCGGTTGCTTTCTTTGAGGAAAAGAAAATAATATGAAGCAACGAAATACAATACAAAATAAGCCGACCGGATACCTATTTTATTGATGAAGAAAACAAAAATTTTGTATCCGAGAACAGTTCCTTTGGATTTTCCGTCCCATTGGCTCATTTAGCCCTTTGCTTTTATCTTGTTGTCAATCAGATCGTAGAAACTCTGGAAAGAAGCGATTCCGACAAAATCTGCCTCGACGAGTTTCACGCCAAAATTTGATTCGACAGAAACGACCAAATCTACGTAGTCTAAACTGTCTAATCCTAAAGTATCTTTTAAAATGGCATCTGGCTGGATATCGTCCTGGTCTACTTCAAACTCGTCTGCCAAAAACACCTTTATCTTTGCAATAATCTCTTCTTTGTTCATCTTTAATCCTTAAACTTTTTGACAATCAGGGCAGAATTTGTACCGCCAAAGCCAAAAGAATTCGACAAAAATATGTCAAATTTTTTATTTAACGTTGTTTTAACAAGATTTAATTTTTTCGAGTCTTCGTCGGGTGTTTCAAGGTTGATATTGGGTGCGATGAAATCGTGTTGCATCATTAAAATCGAGTAAATCACTTCGCTCGCACCAGCCATCCAACACTCATGCCCGGTCATTGATTTGGTAGAACTCACATACGGATTACTGTCGCCAAACACCTTGTGTATCGCATTGGCTTCATTGGCATCGCCCACCGGAGTCGACGTTGCATGCGCATTGATGTACTCAATTTGCTCAGGCTTTAATCCTGATGCGTCGAGTGCGCGCTGCATGGCCAAAGCCGGGCCGTCTACATTTGGGGTAGAAATATGCCCGCCATTTGACGAGAATCCGTAACCGGCAATCTCTGCAATGATTTTGGCACCGCGCTTTACCGCCGATTCATAGCTCTCTACAATCAGCGTAGCGGCACCTCCACTGGGCACGAGCCCGTCGCGTTGCGAATCGAATGGACGGGATGCTTTTGCGGGATCTCCTTCGCGCGGAGAAAACACACCCAAACCGTCAAAGCTGCTCATCGCATATTTGTTGATTTCTTGTGCGCCGCCGCAAATGACCATATCCTGCAGCCCACTTTTGATGAGCAAATACGCCAATCCGAGGGAATGCGAACCGCTAGCGCACGCGGCACTAACCGTAAGGTTCACGCCTTTCAACCTAAAGATGGTAGAAAGGTTCATGGTCACCGTGGAGTTCATTGACTTGAAAATAGCGCCCGAACCAATCAGCGCGGTATCTTTCTTCTCGCGGATGATGTCTGTGGCTTCAATGATGCCTTTAGAAACACTATCATTGCCGTACATAATCCCGATTTCGTTCGCATCCAGAAACGTGTCGTCGATGCCGGCTGCTTTGAGCGCGTCGATTGTGGCCATATAAGCATACTCGGTTTCCTCTCCAATGCTGATGCGCTGCCTGCGGGAAAGCAAATCTTTGAGCTCTGGCTTAGGGACCATACCGGTCAAGGCCGATCGGAACCCGAATTCCTTACGCTCGGCGTCGTATTGAATCCCTGATTTTCCCTGGTATAGTGATTCTTTTACTTCATCGAGCGAAGTTCCGATGCAGGAGTAAATTCCCATACCCGTAATGACGACTCTTCTGTCCATTCTATATTGTTTAGGAATATATTCCTCCGTTGATATTAATCACTTCGCCGGTTATGTAACTGGCTTTACGCGAGGTGAGAAAGCTCACCAAATCGGCAACTTCTTCGGCTTCGCCAAAACGATTCACGGGAATGAGCCTGATGAGTTCTTTCTCATCCAAATCGCCCGTCATGTCTGTGCGGATAAATCCCGGAGCTACCGCATTCACGGTGATATTTCGTTTGGCCACTTCCTGCGCCAATGCTTTTGTAGCGGCAACCACAGCACCTTTTGCGGCCGAATAATTGGTTTGTCCTGCCGTTCCTTTGACGCCCGAAACAGAAACCATGTTTACGATGCGGCCGTATTTGTTGCGCAGCATTTTCTGGATAAAAAAATTGGTCACATTGAAGAATCCGTTGAGGCTGGTGTTGATGACACTGCTCCAATCTTGGGCAGACATCCACATGAACAGACCGTCTTTGGTAATGCCTGCATTGTTGACGATTACTTCTACAACTGCTTCGGGATTGGCTTCCTGCCAGGCCGTTAGGGTTTCGGTGACCTGGGCGGCGTCGGCTACGTCGAATTGGATGATTTCACCGGTACGACCGTAGCTTTTCACTTCGGCCAGGGTCTGCTCGGCTGCAGCCGCATTGGACTGGTAGTTGATCAGGATGTGGTAATCGGATTCGGCTGCCAGCTTGCGGCATATGGCGCTACCGATTCCTCTGGAACCGCCAGTTACTAAAGCACATTTCATATTGTCTTATTTACGGAACAATTCGGCGTTCTCAAACCATTGGCCACCTAAAACCGCGCCGTCTGTTTTGATAAAACCCCATTTCTTTTCATTTTTCACGCGGGCGATTCCGTTCACGAAGCCTTTTTCATCGCTTTTGAAGATTGACAGCAATCCTCCGGCAGAAATCTGGTACTGCGCCGGGATGACCATTTTACCACTGTCATTGATGAATCCCCAATTTTTGTCATCTTTTACCGGAGCCAGGGCGTCATTGCTGAAAACTTCGGCATCGTCGTATTTAGGCTCAATCACAATGGCGCCTTTGTCATTGATATAGCCCCATTTTTTACCCACGAAAACCGGCGCGAGTCCCTTGTTGAAGGCTTTGGCCTTGTCAAATTTGGGCTCGATTACCCAATTGCCTTTGGTGTCGATGAAACCTATTTTTTCACCTTTCTTGGCATAGGCCATACCGTTAGAGAAATCCCATATCTTGGTAACTCCGTCTATAGCCGTGAACTTGGATCCGTTGACCAAACCAAAACTGCCGCCGCTTTTCGCCCAGGCAACACCTTGGTAATAATCGCCGATATCGTCGTAGATCACATCTACAATTACTTTTCCTGTTTTATCGATAATGCCCCAACGATCGGTATTCTTCACCCTGGCGAAACCGCCTTCGAAAGATTTAATCGCTTCGTATTTTGGCTCAATCACAACGTCCATTTTTGAATTGATGATACCCACTTTGCCATCGCGTTTGATCCAGGCCAGGCCGTTCTCAAAGTCATACACTTTATCGGTTGGCGGAGGCGTAACGGTTTCGCCCTTTTTATTGATATAGAACCACTTTTTATCTTTGGCTACGACGCTGATGCCGCTGTCAAAATATTTCGCTTCGTCGAAAGTTGCGGGAATCACCACATCGCCTTTCATATTGATGTATCCCCATTTGCCGTTGTCTTCAAATGCGGCGAGCCCGTCAGAAAAATTCTTGGCTACCTTGTACTTGGGCTGGATAGCGAAATCGCCGGTCTTGTTGATGTAACCGAATCTTTCGTCCTTGCGTACCAAAGCCAGTTCCTGGGCACTTACGAGTTGTGCCGCTACCAATAATAAGAAGATCATTTTTCTCATGATATACAGATTTATTTTAGACAAATGCTAATGTAACAATTATTTGTGAATCAGGTAATCCTTGACTTTTTGTACATAAGGATACATCACTTGGTCTTCCTTGAAAACCGGTACAATCGCGCGGATTTCGTCGTAAAGCTTTTTAGTGACCGTAGATACTTCTCGTTGTTGCCCGAGATGGTCTATGGCCTGGACAATTGTGATAAGCTCTATAGCTAGAACCTCGAATGCATTCTCGATGACCTTTGAAGCAATCACAGCCGCGTTGGTACCCATGCTCACAATATCCTGATTGTCATTATTGTTGGGTATGCTGTGGATGTACATCGGGTTGGAGAGCATCTGGCTTTCGGCTGTGGTAGAAGTAGCGGTGAATTGCACGCCCTGCATCCCAAAGTTAAAACCCAAAGTACCCAAATTCACAAACGGAGGAAGGATCTCGTTGATCTTTGAGTTGAGTAAATAATTGAGTTGGCGCTCGGCGAGCATTGTGAGTTTGGTCACGGCAATCTTGAGTTTGTCCATTTCCAGGGCAATGTAATCACCGTGGAAATTACCGCCATGGTAGACGTGCCTGTTGGCTACATCGATAATGGGGTTGTCGTTGGCCGAATTGAACTCGTCCTCAAGAATCGAGGCGGTATTCTGGATGGTTTCGAGGATCGGGCCTACAATCTGAGGCACGCAACGCAACGAATAATATTCCTGTACTTTTTCCTTGAAAATGTCTTCGGTGTTTTCGCCCGAATACAAATGGTCTTCGCGCTTGCGGATGAGTTTGCTGTCGGCGATGTGCGCGCGCATTCTTTGGGCCACTTCGCGTTGGCCTTTGTGGAGTTTGGTGTGGTTGAGCTCGGCCGACATATGGTCGTCGTAAGCCCTAACGATTTCATTGATGGCACAAGACAATTGGAGTGACCAGTCTACAAGCTTGCCGGCTTTGTGTACGTTGACTACGCCGATTCCGGTCATGACCGAGGTGCCGTTCATGAGCGCCAATCCTTCGCGGATCTCAACATTGATTGGCGATAGTCCTTCTATTTCAAAAACTTCCTTGGTGGATTTGCGTTCGCCTTTGTAAAATACTTCGCCTTCGCCGATGAGTACCAGGGCCAAATGCGCCAACTGCACCAAATCGCCCGAAGCGCCCACACCGCCATGTTCAAAAATGAGTGGGGTAATGTCGCGGTTGATGAGTTCTTTCATCAAATGAATCAGTGACGGATGCACACCCGAATAGCCCAACGAAAGCGTGTTGAGGCGCGCAAGGATTGCTGCCTTGACCGCTTGTGGTTCAATGGGTTTTCCTGTACCCGAAGAATGGCTGCGGATCAGGTTGTATTGCAGTTGCAAACGGTCCTCGTCCTTGATGCGGTATTGCGCCATAGGACCAAAACCTGTGTTGACACCGTAAATGACTTTATTGCGTGAGAATTCATTTAGGAAATTAAAGCTTCTTTTTACCCTTCTCAGGACCGCATCGCTGATTTCTATCTTTTGATTTTCAAAGATTACGGCTTCAAATTCGGCTAAACTCAGGTATTCATTTATCGTTTTCATGCAACTTTTTTGGATTAGTGCTACTAAATTAGTTTTATTAAAATAATTGTAGTTAATTTGGAGTGCAAATGTAATATTTTAATCTATAAATACTAAGAAATTATGTTAACCGAGTTTGTTGATGTTTTGGTGATTGGAGCTGGTCCTTCTGGCTGTGTTTCGGCGGGACATCTTCATAATAACAATGTGAAGGTGAAAGTGGTTGAGAAGACCAAATTTCCGAGATTGGTGGTAGGCGAAAGCCTGATACCGCGTGTGATGGATCATTTTGCAGAAGCAGGACTTTTTCCTGCGCTCGATGCGATGGGTTTTGAGAAAAAACTCGGCGCGCGTTTCATTCGCGGCGAGGAAATCTGCCTCTTTGATTTCAGCGATAAGTATGGTGAAGGCTGGGATTGGACCTGGCAGATACCAAGGGCAGATTTTGACAATGTCATGGCTCAGGAAATCCTTAAAAAAGGGATTGATCTGGAGTTTGAGTCGGAAGTTTTAGCCGTGGAATTCGAAGGCAAGAATTCAATCACGACCGTCAAGGATAAAGACGGAAACATGAAACAGATTCACGCCAAGATGATTATCGACTCGAGCGGTTACGGACGCGTTTTGCCGCGTTTGCTCGATTTGGATACACCTTCTAAACTCGATCCGCATTCGTCTATATTCACCCACGTTAAAGACATCAACCGTCCCGAAGGCGAAGAAGGCACGCTCATTTCATTTGACATCCTTGAAACTGAAGTCTGGCTTTGGGTAATCCCGTTCTCTAACGGAAACACCAGTGTGGGCGTTGTGGGACCAACACACTTTATCAATTCACTCTCAGAAAACAAAGACAACCGAGAAGCACTCAACAATGCCATCCAATTGTCTGATTACTATGTGAAGCGTTTTGGCGGGGTGGATTTCTTGTTCGAGCCCGTAAAGCTCGAGAACTACTCGCGTTCTGTTAAAAAAATGTACGGCGATGGCTTTGCGCTTACCGGTAACAGTTCTGAATTCCTCGACCCGGTATTCTCCTCAGGTGTGGCGTTTGCCACCGAATCGGGTATGCTGGCTGCCAAATTGTACCTTAAGGAACAACAAGGTATTGCTGTAGATTGGGAAGAAGAATTTACCGGATATATGAAACGCGGCATCGGCGTTTTCACAACCTATGTCAAGGAATGGTACACCGGAAACCTGCAGACCTTGTTTTTCCACCGGCCCGAAAACCCTGACGTAAAACGCAAAATCTGTGCGGTATTGGCCGGATATGTTTGGGATGAAACCAACCCATTTGTCAAGAAACATGACAACCTGATCAAGAATATGGCACACGTCATCCATATGGAGAGTGAGCAATAGGCATGAAAATGAAAACCCCGATTTTAAGTCGGGGTTTTTTTATAGGAATCTTTTGAGCTGGATGGCAATGTTTTTGGCGAGTTTTTCGTAGGCCGCCGTAATCCTGTTGTCGACTTCAAAATCGTATGCGTTTTCAAGTCCTTCGGCATGCGGAAATTCGACCTTAACCAAAGTATTTGCAGGATTGGCCGTTTCATAAACAGTAATGACGGCACTGACCTTTGCGGGTTCCTTTGCGATGAAGACGTCGTAACCCGGATAAATCCAAGTGGTTTGTACGCTCATTGTGTACCGGATTGCGGGATTTTCAACGATCTGGATTTCACTTTTTTTAAACCTGCTGTTAAATGAGCTGATGAAACCCGGTTTCCATTTGGCATCATGCGCCGCGTACCAATTCTTTTCGAAATTGATGGCTTGCAAGGTGTCTTTGTGTTGCTTGCGCTTTTCGACCTTTGCGTTAACAAACGCAATCTCCGAATCGAAACCGTGCACGACCATCCCGGCTTTATCTAAAGTTACATGGTACTCGGTGATGCCTTTAAGGTTGTCGAGTTTTCCGGAAATAATTTTATAGCGTTGCGCCGATAAGGACGCCGTAAAAATCAGCAAAAGCCAAATGGTTTTTTTCATGGTAAAAAGAAAGCCCGTTTGCGAGTTTTTATTTCAACGTTACTTTAAGCAAGACGTCTTCGCCTCTTTTCTTATAACTCTCAACCAAGAACGTGTTGTTGTTGAGTTTAACCACGCTGTCCATTTTCATTCTTTCCAGATTGAAATCGCCGGCATCGCGTGAATTGAGTATCGAACCCTTGGTAAAGGTTCCGTCTGCATCGGCAATTTTTACAGCCGTAAGGTATCCGCCTTGTCCGTCACTGTGATGCGCCGGAGTCTTGTCTACCGGTAGATTGATGTTTTTGACGTTGTCGAGAAACACCAGAAAATGGCTGTCCTGAGTATTCAAATATTTATAAGACATACCGCCTTGTCCCTTATGCCCGGATTGCGCCTTGGGTATCTTCTTCATCCAAGACAACTTGCCATCGGGTAATATTTTGGTGACCAATATATCATTGTAATAATAGGTCACGGTGGTGCTGCCCGATGAGCCGTTCATACCTGGATTATTCCTAACAACAATGTATTGCTGCTCTCCCACCAGGACGATGCTACCATCGTCACCCACTTCAAGGTCTTTGAGCTTGAGGTTGGTGAATTTCGCACCTTCGCCTTTTTCTTCTTTACGCTCGTTTTTGCGTTTGGTCTTGTTGCTCTCGTATTCATTGATGAGCTCGACAGGGATGTCGTAGGTGAACTGGTCATAAACAGTACCGTTTGCTTTCATCTTAAAAGTAATCACTCCGTCGCAGTTGACTTCAAAATCTTTGCCTTTACCGTTGCTGAAATAGCCGCCCGCAATGAGATCGCCTTTGGGAGAATCGAAAATCCAAAGCTTGTTGATAAACTTGTCTTTGTTTTCAATCTTGGTGGTGATCATTTTGTCTGACCCCGATTGCAGCGTGAACAATTCGATGTGGTAATTGGCTTCTTCGTCTTTTCTTCTCTTTTTATCGTCGCTACTGTCATCGTGGTACACTTTGGTTAACATAAAGAGATTGCCCTGATTGTCTAGTTGGTAATCGAGGTTGTCCATCCGTCTTTCGGTGTACGGCATGGTGATTTCGCGGCTGGACAATTGGTTCATATTGCCGTCAAATGCCACCAATCCGATTTTATCGAAACTCTTTTTATCGTCTTTCTTCTCGGGAATCCTGCGATATTTGACCAGGAAGCTTTTATGGTCAAAAGAACGATACACGATGAATTTATCGACAAGGTTGAAATCCATGACCCGTCCCTATCCTTCTCCGGTAACCTTCCCATCTATTTTAAGCAACAGTTTCGCAGGGCCTTCGAATTCGCCTTTGTCCATATTGATTTCCTGAATGTACAATTGCTCCTTTTTGTTAGAGCCATCCCATTGGGTATAAAACAAAACTGCTTTGCCATTGATGAAAAGGATACGCTCGACCACCGCATTCTTGGGATAGGCATCTTCGTATTTTTTCTCGCTGGCCAGACCGGGTTTGTCGGTGTTGTATTTTTGAACGTAAATGTCCCTTTTATGGATTTTCACCGAAATCAGTTTTCCGTCGCCCGACAAATAATAATTATCGTTGGCGTCAACCTCGTCATAAGGCGCACTTACTTTGTATTCATAATCTTTTGAAAGCGTTTTTTGTGCAAAAGCACAAATACCTGTGAACAAGGCAAGGATGCATAGCAATCTTTTCATGATGTTTTTTTTGGTTTTATAAAAGGGTTTTAGGTTTTGTCCTTTTTGATGATTTTGAAGTAATCTGTTCCTTCTACATTGGTGGTGCCGCCATCGGCTTTGATGACGAATTGGGCTAATGCCGAGTTGAAAAATGCGAGCAATAGGATTGAGAAAAGCACTCTGGTCTTTTTCATGTCTGTGGCGTAATTTGGTTGTTGGTTTACAAACATATATAAAAAAAGCCCGGAATCTACCGGGCTATAAAATATTTTAAAAAATGTTATTTAAGCACTTTCTTGAGCAGGAATTTCGCCAATGATTTCCCTGTTTTGGCAAAGCCTTCACCAATTCTCGATTCGTTGCTGAACTGGCTTCCCCATTGGTCGCCCGGTGCTTCTTCACTCGTAATTTCTGCCAATACTTTAGACTTATTTGCCGTTTCAACGAATTTGAGATTCATGGATACCTTGGCAGGTTGCTTCATCACAGAGGCGTCCCAACCCGGGAAAATCCATGCTACTTCTGCGATGAGCGTGTACTTGGCAGAAGCCAGGCCTTCCTGGAACATAATATCTTTGTCGTCTTTGTTCATTACGACGTTGACCAATTCTATGAATTTTGGCTGCCAGATACCATCTTTGGCGCCTTCCCATTTCTTTTTCCAGTTGTCGCCGTTGCCTCTTGATTTTTTATTGAGGTCTTCTGCCCTTTCCTGGATGTAAGTCGCTTCTGATTTTTTCTCTTTCATCAAGGTAAGCTTGCTGTAATCGAATTCTACATTGACTTCCTTGACGCCTTTAAGGAAACTGAGGTCTCCGCCTTTGACAAGATCCATGTCCTGCGCCATGGTAAGGGTGGTAACGAACAGCGCTACGGCTACTAGTATTTTTTTCATGTTGTTGTTTTTTAAATGTTTCTGTTAATGGGCGCAAGAAACAAAATTTTTTGATTTCTTTTGAGTGGCAGGCACAAATTATGCACAAAGCGCCGTTTTATTACCAACTGCTTTGAACCTGATAGACTTTGACCTATATTTGCCGAAATAGTAAAAAGTCGAAAGGGGAAAGTCTAAAGACCGTAACTGTTCGACTTTCGACTTTCGACATTTATGCTATATGAAACACATCAGGAATTTTTGCATCATCGCACACATTGACCACGGGAAATCAACCCTGGCCGACCGTTTGCTCAGCGCCACACAAACCGTGAGCGCGCGTGAGGAAAAGGCGCAATTGCTCGACAATATGGATCTGGAGCGCGAGCGCGGCATTACCATCAAGAGCCATGCGATACAGATGGAATACAAATACAAAGGCGAGGATTACATCCTGAACCTCATCGATACGCCCGGACACGTAGATTTCTCTTACGAGGTTTCGCGATCAATAGCGGCTTGCGAAGGCGCGCTACTTATTGTAGATGCCGCACAAAGCATCCAGGCACAGACGATTTCGAATCTGTACCTAGCTTTGGAGAACGATTTGGAAATCATTCCCGTTTTGAACAAAGTGGATTTGCCGAGTGCGAATCCCGAAGAAGTAAGCGATGACATCATTGACTTGCTTGGTTGTAAATTAGAGGACATCATCCACGCCTCGGGCAAGACCGGTTTTGGTGTGGAGAATATATTGGCGGCGATTATTGAAAAAATCCCTGCGCCCAAAGGCGATCCTTCTGAGCCATTGCAAGCGCTTATCTTTGACTCGGTTTACAATCCGTTCCGCGGCATTGAGGTCATCTTTAGGGTGAAGAACGGCGAGATCAAGAAAGGCCAGAAGATCAAGTTCATGGCCACCGGAAACGAATATTTTGCCGACGAGATTGGTACTTTAAAATTGAACCAGGTCCCCAAACAAACAATTTCTGCAGGCGACGTAGGTTATTTGATTTCGGGTATCAAGGAAGCCAAGGAAGTGAAAGTGGGCGATACCATTACCGATGCCAAAGTGCCCACGCAAGAAGGAATCTCTGGATTTGAGGACGTGAAGCCGATGGTATTTGCCGGGATTTATCCCGTTGATACCGAAGATTACGAAGAACTCAGGAATTCAATGGAAAAGTTACAGCTCAACGATGCCTCGCTGGTGTTCCAGGCCGAGAGTTCGGCAGCGTTGGGTTTTGGATTCAGATGCGGATTTTTGGGCATGTTGCACATGGAGATTATCCAGGAACGCCTCGAGCGCGAATTCGACATGACCGTAATCACTACGGTTCCCAACGTTTCTTACCTTGCCTATACCAAAAAAGATCCCGAAAAGGCAATTGTGGTGAACAACCCGTCGGACCTGCCAGATCCGTCGAGAATGGATCGCGTAGAAGAACCTTACATCAAAGCTACCATCATCACCAAGTCTGATTTCGTGGGGAATGTAATGAGTTTGTGTATCGAAAAACGCGGTTTGATTACCAACCAAACCTATTTGACCACCGAGCGCGTGGAGCTTAATTTTGACATGCCGCTGGCCGAAATCGTCTTTGATTTCTACGACCGACTCAAGACCGTTTCTAAAGGTTACGCGTCTTTTGACTACCACCCGATCGGGATGCGCGCCTCGAACCTGGTAAAGGTAGATGTGTTGTTGAACGGCAACGGGGTGGACGCGCTATCGGCCTTGATCCATGCCGACAATGCCTACAATATCGGGAAGAAAATGACCGAAAAACTCAAGGAACTGATCCCAAGACAACAGTTCGATATCCCGATCCAGGCAGCGATTGGTGCCAAGATTATCGCACGAGAAACCGTCAAGGCTTTGCGTAAGGACGTTACGGCCAAATGTTATGGTGGTGATATCTCGCGTAAGCGTAAACTTTTGGAAAAACAGAAGAAAGGGAAGAAACGCATGCGCCAAGTGGGGAATGTGGAGATTCCGCAGGAGGCTTTTATGGCGGTGTTGAAACTCAACGATTAGACACGCTGCGCTTTGGACGCGCTTTGCTTTGGACACGGCTGCGCCTTTGGACACGCTTCGCTTTAGACCAAAAATAAAAATGAATATTAAGCCCGATAGTGAGAATTGTCGGGTTTTTTATTTGGTTTTTTGGATGGCTTTGAATAGCCGTTTGGCATCCTGCGCCTTGAACAGCAAAGTACCTTCGTTCATCGTGGCTGCCGAACCACAGGCTACGCCCCACTGGATGGCTTCTTTCAAGGATTTATCTTGCGACAGCGCCCAGACGATGCCGCCTACCATACTGTCGCCGGCGCCTACTGTGCTTTTCTTGGGAACCTTGGGTGCCTTGACCCAATGGGTTTGGTCTTTGGTGATGAGCACTGCGCCTGTCGGACCCATTGACACCACGAGGATTTGGGCGTGCCCTTTTTTGATGAGTTTTTGGGCGGCGGCTTCTATCTCGTCATTCTTAATCCTTTCTATCCCCAAGAGTTTGGCGAGTTCGCCGAGGTTGGGCTTGGCGAGATAGACACCTTCTTTGAGTGTTTTATCTAACGCGTCGCCAGAAGTATCCACGATTACCTTTACGCCTTTGGCCTTGGCCTTTTGGGCAAGAAGGGCGTAGAAATTGGAATCTAAGCCTTCGTTGAGGCTGCCGCTAAGCACGAGGAATTGCGGTTTGGCCTGGGCAACGACACGCGTGGCTTTCCTGATCTCTGCGGCGCTGAGTCTTGGGCCGGGAAAATCAAAACGGTATTGCGCGTTGTCATGCGCATCGAGGGCGATGAAATTCTCGCGGGTCCAGCTTTTTGTGGGGATGGTAACGGTTTGTATTTTTTCTTGTGCTACCAAATGCTCGAGCGCCTTGCCGATGGGCCCACCCGAGGTGAAAATGGCCATTGATTCCCCGCCGAGCCTCGCGATGGCCTTGGATACATTGATGCCGCCGCCGCCCGCATCGTAATGTGGCGCGGCGCAACGCAACTTTTGCTCGGGGACGAGTTTGTCGAAATGGGTGCTTTTGTCTAGCGAAGGGTTGATTGTAAGCGTGACAATGGTGGCTTTATTCATGGCTTTTTTATTTAAAGTTAGTCAATTTGGTCGATTTGGCACCGCAGCACGGTGTCGAAACACCCGAAGATTGTATGTGCCCCTAAAACTTAGTACCTTTGCCGCTCAAAACCAGCACCAATGATAGAAGATAAAACCCCTCAACGCACCTCGATTGCCCAGCTGGGCGAGTTTGGGCTCATTAATCACTTGACCCGGCAGTTTACCGTTGGCCAACCCTCGACCCTCAAGGGAATCGGCGATGATGCGGCCGTACTGAATTTTAAGGACAAGAAAGCGGTGGTCTCTACCGACCTGCTCATTGAGGGCGTGCACTTTGACCTGGCCTACATGCCGCTCAAGCACTTGGGTTATAAGGCCGTGGTGGTAAACCTGTCGGACATTTGCGCGATGAATGCCAGGCCTACGCAGATTACCGTCTCGGTAGCGGTGTCTAACCGTTTCCCATTGGAGGCGATGGACGAATTGTTTGCAGGGATTGCACTCGCGGCCGAAAAATACAAGGTGGATGTGATTGGCGGGGATACGACTTCTTCGCAAAAAGGACTCATCCTTAGCATTACCGCCCTTGGGGAAGCCGATGCCGACGAGATTGTCTACCGCGATGGTGCCAAACCCACCGACCTGCTCGTGGTGACCGGCGATATTGGTGCCGCGTATATGGGCTTGCAGGTATTGGAGCGAGAGAAGCAGGTGTTCCAGGTAAACCCGAACTCACAGCCCGACCTGGATGCTTATACCTACCTCATCGAGCGGCAGCTCAAGCCCGAGGCCAGAACCGATGTGCGAACTTTATTGCACGCGCTCGAGATCAAACCTACTGCGATGATTGATATCTCGGACGGTTTGAGTTCGGAGATTTTGCATTTGTGCAAACAGGGCAAAGTGGGCTGTAACCTTTACGAGGACAAACTGCCCCTTGACCCGCAGTTTATCAATGTATGCGAGGAATTCAACATTGACAGCACGACCGTGGCCATCAATGGCGGCGAGGATTACGAGCTGCTGTTTACCATTGCCATGGACGATTACAGCAAGCTCAAGGGCAACCCGAACTTTACGGTGATTGGCCATATGGTAGCCGAAAGTGAGGGCGTGCATTTGATTACGCGAGCCGATACCAAGATTGGTTTGAAGGCGCGGGGCTGGGATGGTTTGGGAGATTAACGCTGTCGCTTTGGAGACGCCCTGCTGGCTATAGAGACGCTGTCGCTATAGAGACGCTGCGCTATGGAAACGCCCTGCGGGCTATAGCTGTTGGAGGCTGGGTATTTTGACGATCAATTAAATCATTTTATATATTGGAGTATTTGGAGTGGGTGGGTTATCTGGCCTCGGGGATTATCGTGGTGTCTATGATGATGCCGTCTATAGTGAAATTCAGGTGGATCAACCTGGCGGGCGCATTTTTGTTTGCCGTTTATGGTTTTTTGATCGGGGCGTTACCGGTGGGCGTACTCAACGGGATCATTGTTTTGGTGGATGTTTATTATTTGTACCGCATCTACGCGAAACGGGAGGTTTTTGATATCCTGGAAGTGGATGCCTCGAGCAAGTATTTGCCGCTTTTCCTGGATTTCCATGCGCAGAAGATCGCACAGCTTTGCCCGGGTTATGCTTTTAAACCCGATGCCGATACGGTGAGCTTCTTTATTTTGCGCAATATGTCTATAGCCGGGCTTTTTTTGGCGCACCGTAGCCACGGAACGGTCCTGAACGTAGAACTGGATTATGTGCTGCCCGAATACAAGGATTTCAAGAACGGGAAATACGTTTACTTTACATTGCGCCAAAAGTTTAAAGATGCCGGATTTACGCGCGTGGTGGCCCGCGGGAACAATGAGCGGTACTTTAGGTACCTTAAGAAACTGGGGTTTCATGAAATGGAGCCCGGGGTTTATGGGATGACGCTTTAGTGGAAAGAGGAAAGTTGAAAGTGGAAACGGAGGCGCGGTAGGGATGGCAGCGGCATCCTTTTGCTGAAGCATGAGGCAAAAGATAGAGCGTACAGCCCGGGCCGGAGGCACCGCGATTTTAAATTTAATTGTTGAATGATGTGTGGTGAATGGTGAATGTTGAAAGAGGAAAGAGGAAAGAGGAAAGAAGAAAGAGGAGCGCCATACTGAAAATAAAGGCAAATAAAAAAGCGGCATTCCCTAATATGCCGCTTTTTGTTATCGTGATAGCTTATGGTAGATTTGGGTCTATAACGAGTCTTATGAAATAAATCGTTTGGCTATCCAGATGGGTCATGTTACGACTACTAACTCAATAACATAGTGCTAAATTACACCGATTGTAAGATAATTAGGATACGGTTTGCCTCAAAATGAAGTGCGGGAAACCGTAAAATTTGATGCGGGAAACCGTAATTGCCGGTGTAAGTGGCTGTGTTGATAACTGTTGCGCGGTAACGGCTTGCGTATTGTTTTTTTAGTATTATATTTGGCAAGCCCAAAACCAGGGCGCCAAAAATACCACACCTTTACCGATAATGATTGCCCGTTTGCGGGGACGCCTTACGTATCCCTACTGTAGGTAATGCGTCTGCATACTCTCTCTGTGCTTTCCTGACAGCGGGCATTTCATTATTACAAAAGGACATGTGATTCTCAGAAAGCTCCAGACAGGTTAAAGCAACCCTTTGTTTTTGGCTTCTCGTATCAAGTCGATATCACTTCCTCCTCTAATGTCTAGCGTGTCTTTAAGGTTGAGTTTTCTTTTTTCGACGGCACTTAATGACAATGGGACGTATTGTGGTATGTCTTTGGTTTTGGTGCCTTTCGATAAATGATAAAGGATTTGTTTATCGAACGCATCGATTTCTATGTTGTCGTACTGAATTTGGCTTACCAATTTTACGACGGTTTGGCTGTAATAGTTCTCTTCTTTTAGGATTTTGTCGAAGGCAATCAGTAATTCATCAAAGGTGAGATCGTTTTTGATGACCAGACCGTTTGGGTTGATGTTTTTGATGATGGTGTTGATTTTGAGCAACTCGGTATGCATGGTGAGCAAAATGATTTTGCAATCGGGCATTTCTTTCTTGATAAGAAAGGCGAGGTCTTCGCCTGAGAAGATGCCTTTCTCCTCGTAGATAGGCATGCTCAAATCAAAGAACGCAATGCCAAACGGTTGAATTCCGGGAGCGGTTATGGCTTCATATCCGGTCTTGCAATCTTTGGCTTGAGTGATGGCAAATTCATAGGCTCCTTTAGAATTGTAGCCTTTGATTGCGTTTTTGTACGCTTCGATGATAAATGGGTGATCATCAACTATTAAAATGTTAACAAGTGTTGCCATTGTCAGGTTCCTTTATTTGCGGTTTTTTGGGTATGGTAATAATCAAGGTTGTCCCGGCTCCTTGGTCGGATATAATGTCAACAGCCCCGTTGAAGGCTTTGGTCCTTGAAAATATGTTTTGCAAACCTATGCCTTTTTTCTTTTCGTTGAACGAAAAACCAACTCCATCATCGTAAATTTCTAACAAAACATCATTTTCCCGATCGTGAATGCTGGCAATAATGTTTCGGGCATACGCGTGCTTATTGATATTGTTAAGCGCTTCTTGCATAATCCTGTAAATATGGATTTTTTTATTGCTTTCGATCAAATCCCAATTGATTGATTTATCAACTTCAAAATGGCATTTGGTTTTGAATAGTTTTTTTTGCTCGGAAAAAAGTGATTCGACGATGACACGGAAACTATCGGTATTGATAAAGATGTCTTTATTCAAGTCGTGTGCAATATTTCTAATTTCCTTTTCGATGTCTTGAATTCCGGCGATAAACGGGAGGCTCTTTTTAACGGTGTTTGCGTCATCGACCTCGCTGAGCTTATGAAGGTTAAGCCTGGTTGAAGCGAGCCTGTTCATGATTCCGTCGTGTAAATCCCTTGCGATGCGTTTTTTTTCCATGCTTCGGCCTTCGTCAATTTTGGCCTGTTGAACTTGGATCAATTGGTAGATTTCCTCGTCACTTTTTTGCTGTCCCTGAAGAAATTGCAGTTCTTTTTGCTTGGCGCGCTGGGAAAAAGTCACATACAGCAGGACTGCAATGATGAGAATCAATACCGACACGCCTAAAAAAATCCATTTTTGATGCACTGCCGCTTCTTTTTCGTTGGTAATCTCTTCGGTCTCGTAGGCAATTTTTGCAAATTTATTCCTGCTCTCCCTTTCGAGTTGCTGCATGCTGTCTGAAATCCGAATGTAGTCTTGGGAATACTTTAGGGCGTTTTTTGGCTCTACTTTGGCGAGTTGTTTGAGACAGAGGAGCATGTCTTTTGGAGCGCGAAAGCTTTTAGACAGCTCATAGGCTTTGTGTGCAAATTTTTTTGCTTTGGCAGAATCTTTTGTAGCGGCGTAGTATTCGGAGAGGTAGAGTTGGTTGAAGTTGGCGCCATTGCTTACATTAAAGTCCTTTCTTATACGAGCCGCTTTTATATATAAAGCCGGTAAGAATCTATAGTCTTTTAATTCGAAACTAGATTTGCCTAAACGATCAAGTAAAATCGCGTACACGTGTGGAGCATCGACTATTAAATTCTCTGCCTTTAATCCTTTTTCAAAATATGTTTTTGCTTCTTTGGGGTTATTAAGTTCTAAATAATGTCGACCTATATCACAAAAACAAATAGAATAGCAGTGGTTTTTATAACCTCGAGGAAAATCATCTATTACTTTTAATGCCTTTAAATGATACTCCAAGGATTTTTCGTAATCATTTAGCTCATGAGAAATTATACCTAAAGTTGTGTAGATATCGAATTGTTTTCTAACCAATTTGATAGCTTTAGCGATTCTCAGGGCTTTTATTAATGATTTTTCGGCTTCTAAGTAATCATTAGTATAAAACTGCACTTGAGCTTGATCTTGATAAATTCCGCTAAGCGCGTTTTGATTTTTTTGTTCCTTGAAAATTTTCTCCGCTTTTATATAGTAGTAAAAAGCGCTATCATTTTTACTTGACAATTCGTAACCAATTCCAATCCACTTATATGAATTCGCGATATGAAATTTAGAATTAATAGTCAAACTCCTTTTTAGATAGAGATTAGCGGACTTTTCTATGTCGTCGACCGCGTTCAATCTGCAAAGATTATTGTTTAACCATATGTAGTTCATTAACGTTAACGAGTCAACTTTTGTCCTAGATAAAATCGAGAGTAACTTTCTATTGTTTTTAAGTTGTTCATCATATCCCAATGTTCTATCTTCTGCAATACGTAAACAGGTTGAAATTAGTTTATAATCCTCTTCATAAGTCTTGTCGTGAGAACAACTATGACATGCAAATAGAATTGAAAAAAATAATATTGAAATATTAATCTTCAAAATCGCTGCGATATTAATCTAAGTTACGTCTCTATCTATCTTTCTAGGTGTAGTTCTCCATACCTAATACTAAATCAAACCAATCCCCTTTCTTTCGCCTCCCGAATTATATCCTCATCACTACCCTTATAAATATTGAAGATTTCCTTTATTTGTGCCTTTCTTTTATCGATGGCGCTAATGGTAATATTTAAGTAATCTGGTAAATTTTTAGTGGCGATTCCCTTAGCCAGTAGGGCAATGATTCTTCTGTTATAGGCATCAAGATAACTGCTGTCAACATATACATTTTTAAGGCTCTGTCGGGCTGTGGCCGTATGGTAGGTCTCGCCTGCCATTATCCGTTCAAAGGCAGTCAAGAACTCGACGGGCGAGAAGTCGCTTTTAATTAACACCCCTTCAGGGTTTATTCTCTTGATAAGGTTAAACAATAAGATAGTTTCTGTATGTGAAGTCGATATTACAATTTTGCTTTCAGGCCATGATTTACGGATTAATACGGCCAAGTCTTCACCCGATTCTAGTTTGGCACTTTGATCACCGGGCAAATTCATATCCAAAAGAATCATATCAAAGGGCTTTGTTGCCATGGTTATTGCCTGATGTGCCTCGGTGCAATTTCCAGCAGAAACAATTGCGTTTTCGGCAACCGGAACACCTAAAAGAATATTTCGATAACCTTCAACCATCATCGGATGATCGTCTACAATGAGAATTTTCAAATCACTTTCCATATTTAAGATATTAGAGATTTATCATTGAGCGGAACGGTAATCTTAATGGTAGTACCTTTCCCTTTTTTTGATGTGATATCTAATGAGCCATTACATTCGTTGGCCCGTGACAACATGTTTTGTAACCCAATGCCTTTCTTTCTTCCGCTCACGTCAAATCCGGCACCGTCATCAGACACCTTGAGAGTGACTTGCTCATTGTGGGATTCAAGCCCAACAAAAATATTTGATGCGTTTGCGTATTTATTAATATTTTGCAAAGATTCCTGCAAAATTCTATATAGATTGATTTTTACTGCGTTGGGAACAGTGTCCCATTTGATAGACTCATCTATGCTGAATTTGATCTCGGGCGCGAATGAATTCTTTTGTTCTTCTAATAGATTGTGAACAATCGCAACAAAGTTATTGATAAGCACATATTTTTCGCGGTTAAGATCATGTGATATCTCGCGGATGTCTTGTTCTATATTTTTAAGCTCGTCTAAATAATTGAAGCGATTTTTGATGGATTCTTCGTCGGTGAATTTATTGAGGCTATCCAAGTTGAGTCTCGCTCCAAAAAGCCTACCCAACACCCCGTCGTGAAGTTCCTGGGCAATACGTTTTTTTTCTTTGGTACGGCTCTCTTCTATAGTAGCCTGTTGTGAAATCATCAAATTGTAAATATCCTCATTGGCCTTTTGCTGTTGCTGTTTGAGTAATAGTTCCCGGTTTTTGGCACGTTGGGTACGGATCACGAAAAGGAGCAAGCCGACAAATAACGAACCGACGAAGAAGTATAGAAGACTGCGGTTTTGTTCTGCAAGTTTGTCTTTTTCAAGAATAATTTCATCGGTTTCAAATGCTATTCGAGCGAATTTGTCTTTTGATTTACGCTCTTCCAACTGGAAACTGTCACTAATTTTGATGTACTCCTTTGAATACTGTGACGCATTTTTGTGTTCTACCTGTGAAATTTGCTTTAGTGCTAATAGCAAATCTTCTGATCGGCCCGTTTTTTTGGAAAGGGCCAATGCTTCATTCGCATATTTCTGTGACTTGATTGAATCTCGCTCCGAAAAGTATTCTGACAAGTGTATTTTGCTGTAAACAACCTTCGAGTCGAGTTTGAGTTTTTCCCTAATGGAAAGCGATTTCAGGAACATTGCCAATGTCTGCTTGTCATCGTTAAGCTTAAACTTAGCATAGGAAAGGTTATCAAGAAGCGTAGCATACAATCCGGGCTTTTTCTCAATGATGTTTCGGTTGCCTAACGCCGTCTCAAACTCTTTAATAGCTTGGTTATATTTCTTGAGAAAAATATAACAGTTTCCTATGTTATTCAGAGAAATCTCTTGAAGAAAGTATTCCGGATTTAAGTCGTTTCTCTTCGCAAGGTTTAAGGCTGCCTTATTATACTCAATTGCCTTCTCATAATTCTCACTACTTTGAGATGCTATACCCAAATTGGTGAGGGCGTCATATTGACCCAACTTGTCTTCAAATAACTTAGAATACTTCAGTGACTGTGTTGCGGAATTCTCGGCGCCCAGAAAGTCTATATAAACGAGTTGGATAGACGACTTATTCAAATAAAGATTAGCAAGTACTTCCTCATGCTTGGATTTTAAAAAGAGTTTCTCCGCCTTTAAATAATAATAAAAAGCGCTATCTTGAACATTACGAAAAAAATTACTATTCCCGGCAAAATAATAGGAATACGCAGTAGAAATCGTGTCTTTCGCCCTCACAGCGTCGTTCAAGAAGGAATAATTCACCTTATCCATCTTCTCAAATTCCTTCAATTCATTCAGTCCCTTTACTATAAAGAAGAGGTTTTGAATTTTCCTTCCGCTCTTTTCCTTTTTTTGAATTATGCCATATGCTTCCAGATAAAACTCTACTTTCTGTTCTTTTGATTTGTTGGTGCTACCTGCCGAATCTAACAATGATTCAACAATAATTGCACCCTGTGTGTCATTGTCGCCCCTTTTTGTACAACTAAAAAGTAAAAGCAGAAATAAAGATAATATTACATTTGTTTGTTTCAACTTATAATTTTTAACAAACATATCAAATTTATCTAAACGAAAAAAGCCATCGCTAAAACGATGGCTTTTGACTTGGTAGTGTTGTCGTACTATTGTCGTGTTTCCGACCCTTGAGTACCCCCACCTATTTCTTTCCGTGTTTCCGACCCTTGTGTACCACCTCCAATTTCTTTAAGAGGGCTTCTGGTCTCCGAGCCTTGTGTGCCGCCACCAATTTCTTTTCTAGTTTCAGATCCTTGGGTACCACCACCAATCTCAGGACTTGTAAACGACGTCAGTACCATCATTAAAGAAAATAAACCGACAGTTAAAATTGCTTTTTTCATAATTTGAGACTTTTATATTGTTTGTGAGTTTTTCGATTTTTGTGAATCCTCTCTAATTCACGATGTAAAACTACACAGCAAGTCTCTCTTTATATAGTGTTTTCGGGGGCTTTTGGTAGAATGGCCTCGTTTGATAGTGGATGGCCATCAAATTTTGGTGGGCGGTTTTTTAGATTTCCAGATAATTGCCCGTTGTGATGCTATTTATTATAGAATCTACATTCTCCTTATAAGATTTTGAGAACGGTAATTTAATAGTGGTATTCTTAATATAACATACGGCGTTACCGGTATGGATTCGTGACACGTAATCTATATTTACGATATAGCTGTTGTGTATGCGTACAAAAGGCGAGGTGAGTACGCCCTCAAAATGTTTCAAGGTTTTAAAGGCGGTGATCATCTCTCCATTATACAGATGAATGTCTGTTGAGTTATTGTCGGCCTGGAGATAGCAGATATCCTTTGCTTCTATGAAACGGTAATCTCCGTATGACTTAACGCAGATGATTAATGGTTTCTCTTCTTTAACTTTAATTTCCTCTAAAGACACTTCCTTTGCAGGAGCCCCGGCTGTATCCTTTACAATTTCTTGCATATCTGCTTGTGGATGCAAAACTTCAGTAACTTCTTGACTGGAGACTTCTTGTGCTACGGCAATTTGGCTTTCTTCGCTACTTTCAATTTTAGGCAAAGCCACTGGGTGTTCTGGGGAAATTACAAAGGAGCTCTTGACGGGGTCTAGCGAGAGAATAGTTGATTTTTCGAATTTCCGAAGCGCCTTACGAAAACCCGAGACATTAATGGGCTTTATAAAATAGTCGAAAACCTCATACTTAATTGCTTCTAAAGCCAACTCGGTGTTGTTTGCGGTGATGATAATTTTAGGCACCGTTTTAAGATATCTGTGCAGTTCATTTATTAATTGCAGCGACAAATTGGTGCTAGGATCAACTGGATTAATTTCGAGGAAAACGATAGCAGGGTTCACCTCTAAAATCAGGTCTACTGCCGTATCATAGTCGCCGGCGGCACCCAAATACTGCAGTTCCCGGAAACCGTCGGCTATCGCCTTAGTTTTCAGGACGCTATTAGGGTCGTCGTCTATTATGATGTATGAATGCTTCATTAATGGCTTTACTAATTTGAGCCAAAGCATTAATTCTTAGTTGAGGTGGCAGATTTGGGATCGTAACCGACGGCTAAATTACATTTTTTGTTAACGCTCTTTTACTGATGTTAATATTATCCTAACTATTGTTAGCATTATTTTATGAACGGCAAAAAAATTCGGTCAATTGCAATTTGCCAATGTAATTATGGCTATTTTTATTGGTTTACAAATTTATTATATCTAATTTTACACTAATTTATTCACTCTTTATCTCAGATTTTCAATATGGTTAACAGCACGTTTAATAGCTCAAATGAGATTTTTAAGGCCTTTCCAGACGAGGATGCCTGCATCTCCCATTTAGAGCAACTTCGCTGGAACGGCAATATCGTCAGCCCGTTTGATTCTTATTCTAAGGTATATCCCTGTAAGAACAATAGGTACCGTTGCAGGAACAGCGGGAAGTATTTCAATGCAAGAACCGGTACAATATTCCAAAGTTCACGCATCCCTTTACAAAAATGGTTTTTGGCCATCTGGATCGTTACCAACCGGCAAAAGACGAGTTCTGTAGCCTTGGCCCAAGACTTAGAGCTGACACAAAAAACAGCTTGGTATATGCTACAGCGCATTAAGAAATACTTATCTGAGCAAGGGAATACAAAACCAGCCAGTAGAAAAACCGAGAAAACAAAGTCTCAACCTCCAAAAACAGATGCTGTTCGACAACCTGAAAAATTACCCGTACTGCAATGGCTTCAATTATTAAAAAAATAAACCATGGTACACCAAGTTCTTTTTGGTTCGGATAATCGACCGCTTCGTTTGGCCCAAACCGAAATCGCCTGCTTTATTTTAGACAACCAACATAAAGTGTGTTCGTTAACGGGTTTACAAAAAGCGCTGGGTTACGACGGAAAGTCTGAAAACTGGCTCAAAGACCTATTGACACACGTGCATCGGTTCATTCCAGCTGATGAACATTTAAATGGACTGGAAAACGCACCAGTATTTGAAAACGATTCTGCGCAGAAGAACATTGGCGTTTCTGCTCCGTTGTTCGTTGGCATTTGCGAAAAGCTAGTCTTGGCAAAAAACGAAGGCTTTCTAAGTGTGAGCCAACTTAAATATGCTAAATCGGCCGAAGCACTATTGAAAAACCTTACCGTCGAACGTTTAGAGTCGATGATTGAAGACGCCTCAGGTTTCCTCTTTTTCAAGGAGAACGCCGTAGAGCGTTTCTCAAGGGTTTTGTCTACAGAACTTAACGACGCTGCCTTTGAATGGACACGCACCTTTCCCGATGATTTTTACCAAAAAGTGTTTGAACTGCACCATTACGATTGGGCCGACTTGCAAAACAACCCAAAATCTGTTGGGCGAATATTTTATGACGTCGTGTTTAGTAGAATCTCAAATGACTTACTTGAGGAACTCCGAGAGAAAAAGCCTAAGCGAAATTACCGTCGTAAAAATTATATGCCACAAGACAACCAACATCCGCGGCTAAAAGAATACATCTCAACATTGCTGTCGCTGTTGAACGTCGCGATAGACAATTGGAATATCTTTCTGCAACTTTTGAACCGGTCGTACCCAAAAAATGATAGGTTCACGACTAAATTCCCGGTTGCAATGAGTGCTGCACCAAAGCCGGAGCCACTGTCGGGCTTCAACCAAATCTTAAAAGGAATGTCATAAAAAAAGCTCCTTTACGGAGCCTTCTTTTTAATTTTTCGCTTTCATCAGCCAATTGCGCATAGAAACTTCGTCATCGATGATGCCTTTAAGTTGGGCAATGGCTACACGATCCTGTTTCATAGAGTCGCGATGTCTTATGGTAACGGTCTGGTCCTCGAGGGTCTGGTGGTCTACAGTAATGCAAAACGGCGTTCCGAGTGCATCCTGACGCCTGTATCGCCTGCCTACCGCGTCTTTTTCGTCGTAGGTCACGTTGAAATCCCATTTTAGGGCTTCGATGATTTCGCGCGCCACTTCGGGCAAACCGTCCTTCTTGACCAACGGCAGCACTGCCGCCTTGGTTGGTGCAAGTACCGATGGCAATTGCAAAACCGTACGTGTAGATCCGTCTTCAAGCACTTCCTCCTTAAGGGAATTGGAGAAAACCGCCAAAAACATACGATCCAAGCCCACAGAAGTTTCTACTACATAAGGTGTATAATTGGCATTGGTTTCGGTATCGAAATACTGCAGTTTTTTACCCGAGTACTGTTCGTGTGCCTTTAGATCAAAATCGGTCCGAGAGTGAATCCCTTCGAGTTCCTTAAACCCAAATGGGAAATTGAACTCGATATCGGCGGCGGCATTGGCGTAATGCGCCAGCTTTTCGTGGTCGTGGAAACGATAATTTCCTGAGCCCAAACCTAGCGACAAATGCCAATTCAAGCGGGTTTGTTTCCAGTATTCGTACCATTTCATTTCTTCGCCGGGTTTGACGAAGAACTGCATTTCCATCTGCTCAAATTCGCGCATGCGGAATATAAACTGCCGCGCAACAATCTCATTTCTAAAAGCCTTCCCGGTTTGTGCGATCCCAAATGGGATTTTCATGCGACCCGATTTCTGGACGTTGAGGAAGTTCACGAAGATACCTTGTGCGGTCTCGGGGCGCAGGTACAAGTCCATGGCATTCTCTGCCGACGCTCCTAATTTGGTGCCAAACATAAGGTTGAATTGCTTCACATCGGTCCAGTTTCTCGAGCCCGTTTCAGGGTCGGCAATCTCGAGCTCCTCGATCAAGGCCTTGACATCTTCAAGGTCACCCGACCCAAGTGAACGGCCCATACGCTCAAGGATTTCCTTCTTCTTAGAAAGGTATTCCATTACGCGCGGATTGGTTGTCACGTATTGTGAACGGTCGAAAGATTCGCCAAAACGAGCGGCGGCCTTCTCAATTTCCTTTTCTGCTTTTTGATTGAGTTTCTCTGCATAGTCCTCAATAAGGACATCCGCCCGGTATCTTTTCTTGGAATCCTTGTTGTCTATCAACGGGTCGTTGAACGCATCGACGTGCCCGGATGCTTTCCAGGTCGTGGGATGCATGAGAATCGCAGCATCAAGTCCTACGATGTTCTCGTGCATCTGCACCATTGATTTCCACCAGTATTCGCGGATGTTTTTCTTGAGTTCGACCCCGTTTTGCGCATAGTCATACACTGCGCTAAGGCCATCATAGATTTCGCTCGACGGAAAAATAAATCCGTACTCCTTTGCATGCGAAACTACATTCTTAAATAAATCTTCCTGTTTTGCCATAGTGGTGCAAAAATATAAAAAGCCGATTAAAAATTAACAAAATTGCACGCCGAATCAAGGTTTTTATTATTTTTATCTCATATACGCCATACAAATGATTCAAGAACTCATCAATCTCTTCTTCCCGAAGGTTTGCGCCGGCTGTGAAAGCCTTTTATTATCTGGAGAAAACGTGATCTGCACGCGGTGCCGCCACGAGATACCGCAAACCAACCACCATCTCATAGCCGAAAATGAAGCGTTCAGGAAATTTTACGGAAAAGTTCCCGTAGCATTCGTGGTATGCTTTTTATACTTCCATAAGCGAGGCATTGTCCAACACCTGATCCACAACCTCAAATACAAAGGCTGCGAAACTATCGGAACCGTTATTGGCGATTGGTTCTGGCCAAACCTTTCGACTTTGGTCGCTACACACAACGTAGATGAAATCGTACCCGTGCCACTGCATCCGAAGCGACTGCGCAAACGTGGCTACAACCAAGTAACCGCTTTTGGGAAGTCCTTATCGATACACCTCAAAATTCCTTATAACGAGAGACTGCTCGTGCGCAGACACTATTCAAAAACCCAGACGCGAAAAAACCTCCTGAACCGCGCGCAACTTGTAAAATCCAATATTTTCGATGTCGACTTCACAGCGGCCGACCATCAAAAACATTTTTTACTCGTTGACGATGTACTCACCACAGGCTCAACGCTCGAAGCCTGCGCCCGTGCACTGCTTAAGATTCCAGGTGTAAAAATCAGTGTGGTAACAGTTGCATTTTCACAATGATTTTTTGTGTATTGATATATATAGCACAGCCTAAAGACGAGCATTTATAGCTATTGGAGTTGCCGAGCCATAAGATATACAGACGCCGCATCATGCTTACCAATAAAAAGAAAAAATATTTCGGAGACCGAAAATATAATCGTTATTTTGTGTTTCGAAAAAACCAATATGTTTCAAGGATACTACAAATACTTTTGTTTGATTTTTGCCCTGGCGGTACTGAGTTGTGCCAAACGCGGTACCATAAACGGCGGGCTTAAAGATACTTTGGCGCCGGTCTTAAGAAACGCGAATCCAAAAAATTACGCCACCGATTTCAAGGGCAACACCATTAAACTCACCTTTGACGAATATGTTAAGCTCAAGAATGTCAACAAGCAACTGATCGTGTCTCCGCCCATGGAGAAAGCCCCTGAAATTACGCCGCAGGTGGCAAGCAAGTACCTCAATGTCAAAATCAATGATACCCTTTTGCCCAACACGACCTACAGTTTGAACTTTGGGCAAAGTATTGAAGACAATAACGAAGGCAATCCTTACCGCCAGTTCAAATATGTTTTTTCGACCGGGTCTTATATTGATTCTTTGTCGTTGAGCGGGTCAATCAAAGACGCTTACACCAAAAAAACAGATAATTTCGTTTCGGTAATGCTCTATGAAGTCGATGATCAATACACGGATTCTATCGTGTACAAAAAGAATCCGCGTTATGTAACCAATACACTCGATAGCGCTACTGTTTTCAAATTAGAAAACCTCAAGGCCGGAAAGTATTTACTGGTGGCGCTCCAAGATCAAAACTCTAACTATAAATTTGACCCAAAAAACGAGAATATCGGGTTTCGGAAAGCATTTGTAACCGTGCCCAACGATTCTTTATTTGAAATCGCTTTATTTCGACAACAAAGCAAATTTAAGGCGTTCAAGCCCTCGCAATCTTCGGGAAATTCGGCTTTTTTAGGTTACAACGGCGACCCAAAGGACGTGAAGGTTAAGTTGCGCAAAGGCAATGTAGATCTTCGCGTAGCGGCCACAAAAGTCCCTAAGAAAGACTCCTTGCAAATTTGGTTTAAACCACCCTCCATCGAGAAAAACAAGGTGGACTCATTGGCTATTGAAGTACGAAAAGGTGACTATTCTGAAAACTTTGTTCTTAAAATCAAGAACCAGAAAAAAGACACCCTGAATCTCAAACCCATCCAAGGTAGCGTGTTGGCTTTGGGTGAAAAATACATTCTGGGTTCGGGGATTCCGTTGATTGGGTTTGATCCTTCTAAGATGAAACTCACCAACAAGGATTCGATTGCTGTAAAATTTAATACGGAATACGACGAACCAAATATGGAACTCCGTTTTGATTTTGTGCGTGAGGAACTCCAAAAATACAAGCTTGAATTATTTCCTGGTGCGGTGACCGACTTTATGGAAACGCCCAATGACACGCTGGTTTACCGATTTGAGACCAAGAATGCCTCAGATTACGGCAACCTCAAACTTACCCTTGAAAATGTGCGGCAATATCCGATTATCGTTGAGCTTACCGACAAGAATGAAAACGTCCAGTATTCCTACTATTCAGAAAACAGCACCGAGATTGATTTTACGCTGATTAAACCAGACACCTACACCATTCGCGTCATTTATGATGACAACAAGAACAGGCAATGGGATCCCGGGGATTTTCTTTTAAAAAGGCAGTCCGAAGAGGTAATTTATTTCCCAAAGGAAATAGATGTCAGGGCCAATTGGGACGTGGTACAGCCCATTAACCTAAAACCGTAAAAGAATCACGATCGTTGAGGAACGCCAGTTTCTTTTTGGTTTCGAGGAGCGGTTCTTTCTGCAAATCCACCAGATAAATGCCTTCGTTTTGTATGGGTTCGACGAGATAATTCCCCAGAAAATCAACCGCTTGCGAATGCCCGACATATTCGTGCCTGTTCGCATCAAAACCTAGTCGATTGACGCCGACCACGTAGCACATATTCTCTACTGCCCGTGCCCGAAGCAAAATGTCCCAGGCACTGATTCGTGGTTTTGGCCAGTTGGCTACGTAAATCAGCAAATCGTAATCCACGGTATTGCGCGAAAAAACCGGAAAACGCAAATCGTAGCACACCAACGGGCAAATCTTAAAACCTTTATAGTCGACGATGAGCCGGTCGCGTCCCGCGCGATAGTTTTTATCTTCTCCCGCAAAAGTAAACAGGTGCCGTTTGTCATACGTTTCGACTTCGCCCGACGGACGAACAAAAATAAAGCGATTGTAGCAGTTGTTTTGCTCTTTAATCACCACACTTCCGCAAATGGCAGATTGACTTGCATTTGCAATGTTTTGCATCCATTTCAAGGTTTCTCCTTGCATATCCTCGGCGACTTGCGCTGGCTGCATTGTAAATCCGGTAGTAAACATCTCTGGGAGCACGAACAAATCGACAGGCTCTTTGACCGATTGGATGAGCTGGGTGAAATGGTTACGGTTGGCCTGGGCATCTTCCCAAACCAAGTCGGTTTGTATCAGAGCTACTTTCATATCATCAAAAATAAAAAATCCCAACCGTAAGATTGGGATTCAATGTTTATCCTTTAAGGCTTGCGGCCAGATATTCCCGATTCATCCGGGCGATATTCTCGAGAGAAATCCCTTTGGGACATTCTACTTCGCAGGCGCCGGTATTGGTACAGTTACCAAATCCTTCGTGATCCATTTGGTTAACCATGTTTAGGACACGCTCGGTGGCTTCTACCCTTCCTTGCGGCAACAATGCAAATTGTGACACCTTAGCAGCCACAAAAAGCATAGCAGAAGCATTTTTGCACGATGCCACACAGGCACCGCAGCCAATGCAGGTTGCGGCATCGAAAGCGTCGTCTGCATTCTTTTTATTGATTGGAATGGTGTTCGCGTCAATGGTATTTCCAGACGTGTTGACCGAGATAAATCCGCCGGCATGCTGGATACGGTCAAAAGAACTCCTATCTACCACCAAATCCTTAATTACAGGGAAAGCCTTGGCGCGAAAAGGCTCTATGAAAATCGTGTCGCCGTCCTTGAACATACGCATGTGCAATTGGCAAGTCGTAACACCGCGATCCGGACCGTGGGCTTCACCATTGATATAAAGGGAGCACATTCCGCAGATTCCCTCGCGACAATCGTGATCAAAAGCCACCGGATCTTCACCTTTATTGATGAGCTTTTCGTTCAATACGTCGAGCATTTCAAGGAACGACATGTCTGGTTCTACGCCATCAATTGGGTAATCGACAATCTTTCCTGTTTCCTTGGCGTTTTTCTGGCGCCATATTTTTAGAGTGAGTTTCATAATCTTTCAGTTTGAAAGTCGAAAGTCGAAAGTCGAAAGCACTTTTGACTTTCGGCTTTTAACTTTTAACTATTTATTTATAACTACGGGTTACCAATTTCACATTATCGAATACCAATGGCTCTTTGTGCAACAAGGCTTCGCTCGGTTTTCCTTTGTATTCCCAGGCTGCCACGTAGGCGAAATTCTCGTCATCGCGTTGCGCTTCACCATCTTCTGATTGGTATTCTTCGCGGAAATGTCCGCCGCAAGACTCATTCCTGTGTAAAGCATCTTTAGCGAACAATTCTCCGAGTTCAAGGAAATCGGCCACGCGCATGGCTTTCTCGAGCTCCTGATTGAACCCATCCAGCACACCCGGCACTTTTACGTCACGGTGGAATTCCTCGCGCAAAGCAGCAATTTCGTCAATGGCTTCTGCAAGTCCTTTGGCATTTCTGGCCATCCCGACTTTGTCCCACATGATTTTTCCTAATTTTTTATGGAAGTAATCTACAGAATGAGAGCCTTTGTTGTTGATGAATTTATTCAATTGGTCACGGACATTTTTCTCGGCTTCGGCAAATTCGGGCAAATCGGTAGAAATCGGTCCAACTTTAATATCTGGTGCGAGATAATCTCCGATTGTGTACGGCAACACGAAGTAACCGTCGGCCAATCCTTGCATCAATGCAGAAGCACCCAAGCGGTTTGCACCGTGATCGGAAAAATTAGATTCACCAATAGAGAAACAACCCGGAATTGTGGTCATAAGATTGTAGTCTACCCAAGTCCCGCCCATGGTGTAGTGTACGGCAGGATAAATCATCATTGGTGTTACGTAGGGATTCTCATCGACGATTTTCTCGTACATCTGGAAGAGGTTCCCATATTTATTCTCTACGACCTCTTTACCTAATTTGTAGACTACTTTGGCGTCGTTGGCATCCAAACCTTTGATATACGCCTGTTCTTTACCGTAACGTTGGATGGCCGAAGCAAAATCTAAATAAACCGCTTCACCGGTTTTATTGACGCCAAAACCAGCATCGCATCGCTCCTTGGCGGCACGCGACGCAACATCACGAGGTACCAGGTTTCCGAACGACGGATACCTTCTTTCAAGGTAATAATCGCGTTCTTCTTCTTTTAAATCGGTTGGCTTCTTGCGGCCTTCACGGATGGCTTTTGCATCTTCGAGGCTTTTAGGAACCCAAATCCTACCGTCGTTACGCAACGATTCTGACATCAAAGTCAATTTGGATTGGTGATCACCCGAAACGGGAATACAGGTCGGGTGGATTTGCGTATAACAAGGGTTTGCAAAAAATGCCCCTTTTTTATGGATTTTCCAGGCTGCAGTGGCGTTGCTTCCCATGGCGTTGGTTGAAAGGAAAAATACGTTTCCGTATCCGCCAGAACCAATGACCACAGCATGCGCCGAATGTCTTTCTATTTCACCGGTAATTAAATTCCTCGCGATGATGCCGCGCGCCTTGCCGTTCACGATGACCAAATCGAGCATTTCGTGGCGGTTGTACATTTTAATTTTCCCACGGCCAATTTGACGATTCATCGCAGAATATGCCCCAAGCAACAATTGTTGCCCGGTTTGTCCTTTGGCGTAGAACGTACGAGAAACCAATGTTCCTCCAAATGAGCGGTTGTCTAACAGTCCGCCGTATTCGCGAGCCAGCGGCACGCCTTGCGCCACACACTGGTCAATGATGTTTGCTGACACTTCTGCCAAACGGTGTACGTTGGCTTCCCTGGCGCGGTAATCCCCTCCTTTTACGGTGTCGTAAAACAATCTGAAAGTGGAGTCTCCATCGCCTTGGTAGTTTTTGGCTGCATTGATTCCGCCTTGCGCTGCGATCGAGTGCGCGCGACGCGGGGAATCCTGGAAACAAAATGCTTTAACGTTATAGCCCAGTTCTGCCAAAGTTGCTGCTGCAGAACCTCCGGCCAATCCCGTTCCCACGATGATTACGTCAAGATTCCTTTTATTGGCAGGGTTTACTAGGTTGATATGATCTTTATAATGTGTCCATTTTTCTGAAATCGGACCTTCAGGTATTTTAGAATCTAATGCCATAATGAGTTATGCTTGATTAAAATGATGGAACAAGGCGATGATGATAAAACCCAAAGGCACCACGACGGCAAAAGCATACGCGAATTGACGCAACGCCCTGGAGTATTTGTTGTTGAATCCGACCGATTGAAACGAGGAAGCGAATCCGTGCCACAAGTGGAAGCCCAACAAAACGAAAGAAACACAGTAGATTCCGGTACGGATCGGATCGTGGAATTTATGGACGAGCTCGCCATAATATCTGGTTTCATCGGGCGTGTTGCATTCAAAATACTTATATCCTAATTCGGGAAACCAGAAGTCGTAGAAATGCAATCCGAAGAAGGCCAAGATCACCAATCCTGAAATGATCATGTTGCGCGAACTCCACGGCGAATTTGCCGCTCCGTTGTTTTTGGCATAACTAATGGGCCTGGAGTTGCGGTTCTGGATTTCAAGGACAAAACCCATGATGAAGTGAAAAATAACCCCAAACGCCAATATCGGCTGCATCACGAATTGCACCAATGGGTTGTAACCCATAAAATGGGATACGCTGTTAAATACATTCTCGCTGAAAACAGAAACCATATTCAGTGAAACGTGCAGCAAAAGGAAAGAGATGAGAAAAAGTCCGGAGAGCGCCATTGCAACTTTTCTCGCAATGGAGGATTTTAGTAGTGCCATAGTATTTGTTTGTGGTTTTTTAGAAAAATCACACAAAAATAAGGCTATTTGATTGTAACTACAACCTTTTCGGTATAATTTATAATCATTTTAAAATGTTTAACCCCCAGGCTAGTTGACCACCTTAAAACTCGGAATAAGCCCGCGCAATCCCATATCTGTAACATTCTCCCCGACGCCCGGCTCGTACTTGCCATCGGCTGTCACTTCATGCCATTCAAAGCTGTTATTTACAGAGAGCGAAAGGGTCAGGACGATATTGCTTTTCTCTGCTCCTGTGATTACAAGTTTATCAGCAAATTTACCGGTTACTACGCAAGACCCTGCGGGTATAGGCGAAGTCGTGGCGAGCGGATTGGGAACCGTCGTTGCCCCTGCAGGAGCCTGACCGGAAGTAGAATAAGGATAGTCATCTAATGCAAACGCCCAATAACCTTGCAGCCGGTTGCCATTCACAGGAAAAAAACTGTTGTTGATGGAGTGCGTACTAATGAAGGTATTGAATCCCACGAAACTTGCTAATGTCCCCGAGTAATCTGCGTCGGCAGTGCGCACCGATATATTGTAGTTCTGGTACGACAAAGATACCCTAACCCATTCGTAACTGCCAGCCTTTACCGCACTGAGTGGAATGGCCAGGAAATTCTGGCCTTCACCTACAATTCTGGCCTGACTGAAATCGATAGCCTTGTCACCGCCAACGGTAGTTTCGGGGGCGTGATACAACACATCGCCTTCGCCAAGTTGGGTATACTGGGTTTGCGCGAGTTCAAAATAATGAGCGGATATCGCATTGAAATCGGGCGAAAGTGCCGCATTTCCGGGCGCAACTGCTGAAGGTTGACCAAAATTATCCAACCGTTGCTGGTTTTTGTCGAACTTGAATTGAATATACAACATGGGTCCGGTAGTGGTGGTCGTAGCGTTATCATCTTTATCGCAGGAAATACTGCCCAAGGCGATAAATAAAACAGTCAGGGCCGATAGAAAAATTTTGATTTTCATGATATTGCTTTTTTGTTACGCTTGGTAGAATCCTAAAATATTCTTAAAGTCAATGCTTTGATAACGACAAGCCTAAAGCTTTATTGCGCCTTTGCGAATTTACAAGAAAATTGAATATTTTTACCGCAGATTCGTTTCCTATGACAACAGAGAACCCGCAAGCTTTTTTGAATTTCGTACGCGAAGTAATTGACGGGGGTTTTTCGTTGCCCGAACTCGACGAAATCGGGTCGACCTTTAATAGGATGTTGCTTAAAAAAAATCAATATCTCGTTGTACAAAACGCGGTCTGTCCGTATTTCTGTTTCGTAGAAAGTGGCATTTTACAACATGCGGTTTTGCTTGATGAGGAGAAAACCACTTATCTCGCTTTACGCAACACTGCTACTGCATCTTTGGACAGTTTCTTAAACGCCAAACCTTCGCGAAAAAGCATTCGGGCGATTGCCGATTGTGTGTTGTGGGTGGTGGGCATTCACGATTTTCACTCGTTGATAGCCAACAACAAGACCTTTCATCGATTCTACCACAACCTGATCGAACGACAGATTTGCCTGATAGACGACTACCGTATCGACCTGCTCACCATGACGCCCGAAGAACGCTACCACAAGCTGCTCGCCAACGACCCAACACTGTTGCAGCAAGTACCTTTGCACTATCTGGCATCTTTTCTGGGAATTTCCAACCGTCACATGAGCCGTATCCGGAAAAATGTAAAATAACGCCATTTGGCTGTAATGGGATTTGTTGGTTTGTGTAATTTTGGTAAAATCTTTAAAAAAATCAGCCCAATGAAATACCATCCGATTGATCGCAATTTATATGTGAAGAACCGGGCGAAATTTACCGCCCAAATGAAACCCAACAGCGTCGCCGTTTTCAATTCTAACGACATTTACCCGGTTTCTGCCGACTCGACCTTACCGTTTGCCCAGCACCGCGACATTCTTTATTTGTCGGGCGTTGACCAGGAAGAAAGCGTGCTGTTGTTGTTTCCCGATGCACCATACGAACACCAACGCGAAATGTTGTTCCTGCGCGAAACCAACGAACATATTGCCGTATGGGAAGGCGAGAAGCTCACCAAGGAACGCGCCTTTGAGGTTTCGGGCATCAAAACCGTTTATTGGTTGACCGATTTTCACAAAATCCTCAATGAGATGATGACCTACTGCGACACCATCTACATTAACACCAACGAACATTACCGCGCCGCGGTAGAAACCGAAACCCGCGAAGATCGTTTTGTTAAATGGTGGAAGGCCAAATATCCCGCGCACCAGGTGGCCAAAAGCAACCCGATTTTGCAGCGTTTGCGATCGGTTAAAGAAAGCGAGGAAATCGACTTGATCCAACATGCCTGTAACATTACCGAGAAAGGATTCCGCCGTTTGCTGCCTTTCGTAAAACCCAATGTGACCGAATATGAGATTGAGGCCGAGCTCATCCACGAATTCATTCGTAACCGCTCTAAAGGCTTTGCCTACACGCCAATTATTGCTTCGGGTAACAACGCCAATGTGCTGCACTATATCGAAAACAACCAACAATGTAAAGCTGGCGATTTGATTTTGCTTGATGTCGCCGCAGAATATGCAAACTATTCGAGCGATTTGTCGCGTACGATTCCCGTTTCAGGAAAATACACCAACCGCCAAAAAGCCGTTTACAACGCGGTTTTACGCGTGAAAAATGAAGCAACTAAAATGCTCACGCCAGGGACTTTGTGGAAACAATACCATGTTGAAGTGGGCAAACTCATGACTTCGGAATTGCTCGGACTTGGGCTTATCGACAAAGCCGATGTACAGAACGAAAACCCTGATTGGCCAGCCTACAAAAAATATTTCATGCACGGCACCTCGCACCACATGGGACTCGATACGCATGACTACGGATTGTTGCACGAACCAATGAAAGCCAATATGGTTTTTACCGTCGAGCCGGGAATTTATATTCCTGCCGAAGGCTTTGGCATCCGTTTGGAAGACAACGTCGTGGTTCAGCAAACCGGCGAACCTTTTAATTTGATGCGGAATATCCCGATTGAGGTGGAGGAGATTGAGTCTTTGATGAACAATTGATAATTTAAAATCAAAAAACGGCTTGCAGATTTGCAGGCCGTTTTTGTTTCAGTTTGGGTGGGAATCGATTATTTTTGTGGTAAATCTTTTGCCTTGAAAACTACCATTTACAAAAATACTACCGTGGCTTATTCTGATTACGGCAAGGGAAGTTGCATCGTCTTGCTGCATGGCTACCTTGAAAACCAACACATGTGGGAGGCCTTTGTTCCCGCATTCAGCAAAAGCCACCGCGTCATTACCATTGATTTACTCGGCCACGGAAAAACCGAATGCCTGGGTTACATCCACACAATGGAAGACCAGGCCGATATGGTACACGAGGTTTTGCACGAACTCCGCATCCGCAAGGCCATTTTCATCGGACACTCGATGGGTGGTTATGTAGCTTTGGCATTTGCCGAATTGTATCCTGAAAGTGTAAAAGGTCTGGTGTTGCTCAATTCTACTTCGCGTGCCGACAGCGAAGAGCGCAAAACCAACCGCGATCGCGCCATCAAAGCGGTAAAGAAAGACTACACGGCTTTTATCAGGCTTTCTATTGGCAATTTGTTTAGCGAAGACAATCGAGGGAAGCTAACGACCGAAATTGAGCAAGTAAAAGCAGAAGCGCTGCAAACGCCGCTGCAAGGTGTCATTGCTGCGCTAGAAGGCATGAAGGTACGTAAGGATCGAGAGGTGTTGTTGCATTTTGGCCCGTATCCAATATTGCTCGTGCTGGGCAAAAAAGATCCGGTTCTAAACTACGAGGAAAGCCTGGAGCAGATTGAAAACACCAAGGTAAAGCTGGTGACTTTCCCCGATGGTCATATGAGTTACATCGAAAACCGCGACGCAGTTAAGAAAACGTTGATGGATTTTATCAAAAGCGTTTAGTTTTTTTCGGTAAAAGGGATGGCGGGGTCAAAAATTTCGTTGAGCAACAAAACCATTTGTTCAGTGTAATCGGCAATCGTTACCTTATCGATTGTGAAATTATCTTCTTTTCCTGATTTGAAATTAAACGGCAAGAAACCTGATTTCATGTTTTTAAACGAGACGATTCCTGCCTGTATGCCATCTTCTTTGATATCATCGCTTAGCATTGCAGCATAGGCCAAAACCTGGATGATTTTGTCGTTTTTAACCTCGGTTGTCAAGCCCTGCCAGGTTTGTAGTACCATATTGCGTCTTTCGACCTTACCGCTCTTGTAATCGATAATCCTGAGTTTTTTGTTGAAAGTTTCAATCCGGTCAACGGTTCCTGCGATTTTCACTGGAAAAGGCAATTGGGGATGTTTCAGGATGGTTTCGGAAGCTTTCTCGAGATGCAATACAATAATTTCGTTGCCCGCGATAATGCTCTCCAGTTCGGATTTAAGAAAATTGAAGACGTTTCTTTTGGCGACTTCGAAAGCAAGCAAATTTCGGCCTTTCTTGATGTCTCCTTCTTTATACACAGTCTTGAATTGTGCAAGCACTTCGTCGTCTAGCCTTTGGATAGCCGTGTGAATGTCCTCTGGCGTCAAGACCTTTCCGATTAGTGGTTTGTACAAAGCTTCGAGCGTGCCGTGCATGATGGTCCCGAGCGTATTGAGTGCGATATTCTCCTCTACTTCTTCGGTTTCGCGAATGCGAAGAATGCGTTGGAAATAAAAATCGATTGGATTCCTGATGTAGGTAGTTAGCGCAGTGGGCGAGAACCCTTTCTCGGCGATTTCCTTCAACCGATCCATTACCAAGGCCGATTTTGGGATGAGCATGGGGACGTGCGCGGTTTCTGGCAGTTCGGGATTGTATATCTGATGGGTCAATTGATGATTGGGCTGCCGTTCTACTTCGAGTTGCGTGATGAAACGGCTTTTTTCGCCGGCATCGAGCCCTTCGCTTTCTGTATTGTAAATGAGGTAGATGTTTTTGGCGCGTTGCAATAAGTGGTAAAAATGGTAGGTGTAAATCGCATCTTTTTCTTTGTAGGTGGGCAAGCCAAGTTCGCGTTTGACATCGTAGGGAATGAACGAATTTACTGATTTACCAGCCGGGAATTTTCCTTCGTTCATTGCAGTTACGATAACCGTTTCAAAATCCAGCACACGGCTCTCAAGCACACCCATGATTTGTAAGCCGTTGAGAGGCTCACCTTCAAAAGATACTTCGGCCAGCTCAATTACCTGCTTGTAAATTGCCTGTAAAGTTCTAATATCGTTAATGTGCGGGTGTAAAAGGCAATAGTTGGTGAGTTTGTTAATTACTTTGAAAACGGCATACACAAACGCTTTTGCGATTTTCTCTGCTTCACTTTCGACACTTAGGTTTGACTTGATTTGTTCTAAAAGTGCCGTTATGCGCTCTAGCGCTTCGAGAGCTCCTTGGTCCCATTTCTCAAACAAAAGACCAAACAATGCCTTGGGAATTGCATGCAACTCCATCAATTTTTTATGTGTAATAAAAGTATAATTATTGCGTTTTATGATACCTACAAGTGCACCGGCATTGACATAAGGCTCGATTAATGGATGCGTTAACAAGTCAAGTACATCTTTATAATAGAATAAATAACCTTGGTTATTCCGCGAAGCGACATTGGCATGCATCTTTATTAGTTTGGCTACTAACACCTGCACCGGACTATTTTTGGCGCCGTATCCCATCGTAATATTGAGTGCCCCAACCGCTGCAGGCAACCCGTGCAACAGTGATGAAAGCAAGGTTTCTTCGCCCAAAACCACTGCAACCTGATTCAACGATGTCTCTGTTCGAATAAGCGACTCAATAATAGCGCCTGTTAATTTGGCTTGACCGGCTGCCTTTGGAGTACCAATGACGTGAATATTCTTTTGTTTTGAAAAATCATCTACCACCCATTGAAATGGGTTGGATTTATACTGCTGCCAACGTTCCTTATACTTACGCAAAAACAAACCGGCATCGTGATAAGGGTCTGACAAAAATGTTTGGTCTGCGTCCCAGTAGATCCTAGCGTCTGCTGTAGCAACCATATGTTGTATGATTTTCTCCTCAGCAGCATTCAATGCATTAAAACCTGCGAACAAATACGCAGTTTGTGCGGTGGCAGTTGAAAAATGTTCAATATTCTGTACCGCTTCCCGATAAATTAAACCCTGATAGCCTACACCCTTTTTAAGCAAGTACCTGTATAGCGAATCATAATAGGTTGGTAAAAGCTTCCAGAAATCTATATAATTCTCGAGTAGTTTGGTTTTTTGTGCTACTTCTATGCCCCAGCGCTTGATATCTTCAATATCCTTGAGATATGACAATACATGCATTGGGTCAAGCAAGTATCTATCGATTTCATTAAAATCCTGTAACAACGTCTTTGCCCAATTGGCAAAGGAATCAAAGGATTGTTGGGTTTCTTTTGGTGTAAGTCCTAAATAGACCTCGTAGAATTCAAACAACAACTCGATTGGATCAATAGCACGGATACCAGCCATGTCCTGTACAAACTCTTCGATACTCACAATCTTGGGAGACAAAACGTTTTGCTGAACCTGCCCTTTAATAGCGTCTAAGAGAAATATTTTTGCACGCTTGTTAGGCAACACCACTACGGTACTTGACAGTCTTTCGGAGTAATCTTCCAGAAGTACTTGCGCTATCTTATCGAGAAATTTAAAGTTTGCCATTGGATAAAAATAAAAAAACGCCCCGATAAATCGAGGCGTTTTCTTAACTATTTAGAATGGAAATTATTTTACCAATTTCACTTCTACACGTCTGTTATTAGCTTTACCTTTTTTGGTTTTGTTAGAGTCAATTGGTCTAGTCTCTCCGAAACCAGCTGAAGTTAATCGGTCAGATGAAATACCGTTTTCAATCAAGTAGTTCTTAACTGCAGCCGCTCTTTCTTCAGATAATTTTTGGTTCATTGCATCCTTACCATCGCTATCTGTGTGTCCTTCGATACTGAATTTAGATGAAGGATACTCTTTCAAGATTGCAACGATTGACTGCAATACTGGGTAAGTTTGTTGTTGGAATGTCGCTTTACCAGAATTGAACAAAATCGTTTTAGCGTAAGCGTTCAACTTCATGATTTGCTCCTCAGAAATTTCTGGACAACCATTGTTTGCAACGGTACCTTTAACATCTGGACATCTGTCATCTTTGTCTAGCACACCGTCACCATCTGTATCTGGCCATGGGCAGCCTCCGTTTTCTTTTGGCCCTTTAACTTGTGGACATTTATCATCTTTATCAGCGACTCCGTCACCGTCAGCATCTGGACATCCGTTCAATGCTTTTGGACCTGCAACTTCAGGACAAGCATCGTCTTTGTCAGCGATTCCGTCACCGTCTGTATCAGGACATCCTTGGAATTCAGCTAGACCAGCAACATCTGGACAAGAGTCATTTCCATCGATGATTCCGTCACCGTCTGTATCAGGACATCCTTTGAATTGCTTCAAACCAGCAACGGTAGGACAAGCATCGTCTTTATCGTAGATTCCGTCACCGTCTGTATCTTTACCTCCGAATTTGAAAGTTAGACCTGCAAAGTGCTGCATGTGGTTTGGCACATTGTTAGCCATGCCTCTTTCCAAACGCTCGTCGAAAGATTGCTTGTAAGTTGATTGCAATGACAAACCAACCATTTCAGTAAACCAGAAAGTGATTCCTAAACCACCTTCAGCGATTCCTGAATTGGCATCTTCCAACCATACATAACCTCCACCAACGTGGATAGACGGATCAATAACTTTCCATCCAAAAGCAGTACCAAGGCTATATTTGATTTGCCCGTCCGCTGCATAGTAGCTAAGATCACCAGGATTAACCACAGTGTAATCCCCAGGCACCGTAAGGCGTGGGTTAACAAATCTTTTAATTTTGTTGATAGATCCTGTTACTCCAAACGAGAAACCACCACCAACGTGTCTTGAAACATTAAGGTAAGAAACTGACGGAAGAATATTCCAGTTGTCTTCTACATTAAAATACTGGGAAATCTGATCTTCGAATTTTGTAGCGGCACTTACTCTTGTGTCTACAGCATTCGTACCAAAGGTAATAGCCCATGGGTTGTTGCTATCTTGCGCTTGTGCACTTAGTCCGATGAACATAATTGCTGCAGCAAATAATTTGTTAAGATGTTTCATACTTAAATTTTGTTAGATTACAATATTGAGACAAAAATAGAAAGTAATTTTTTAACTACAAAACTAAATGTTAAAAAAAACGTGTGTTTATGGGAATTATATAACATTTAAAGCTTTACCTACAAGCCTAAATGCCTCGATGGCTTGGTCAAGATTTTCTTTGGAATGTGCCGCTGATAACTGTACGCGAATTCTCGCTTTTTCTTTAGGCACTACAGGGAAAAAAAATCCTATGACGTAAATGCCTTTTTTTAACAATTCATCGGCCATTGTTTGTGCCAACTTTGCATCGTAGAGCATTACCGGAACGATTGCCGAATCGCCGTCGATAATATCGAAACCCGCTTCTTTCATGCCTGCTTTAAAATAGTTGGTATTCCACTCGAGTTTATCGCGTAGCGCGGTATCTTGCCCGAGTAGTTCAAAAACTTTAATCGATGCGCCAACTATGCTAGGCGCCAGCGAATTTGAAAACAAATAGGGTCTTGACCGTTGACGCAACAATTCAATGATTTCTTTTTTTCCGGTAGTGTATCCTCCCATCGCACCTCCCAATGCTTTTCCCAGAGTTCCTGTGATAATGTCTACGCGTCCCATAACGCCTTTGGCTTCTAGCGTGCCTTTTCCTGTGGCTCCGATAAATCCGGCGGCGTGACATTCATCTACCATTACCATCGCGTCGTATTTATCGGCGAGATCACAAATTTTATCCAACGGAGCAACGAGGCCGTCCATAGAAAAAACACCATCAGTAACAATGAGTTTGAAACGGCTACCCGCATTTACGGCATCTATCAGTTGTTGTTCCAGATCCTGCATATTGCTATTTTCATAGCGGTAGCGCGATGCCTTGCAAAGTCTTACGCCATCAATAATAGAGGCGTGGTTTAGGCTGTCAGAAATAATAGCGTCTTTTTCATTGAGCAACGGCTCAAACACACCGCCGTTGGCATCAAATGCCGCTGCATACAAAATTGTGTCTTCGGTACCATAAAATTCTGCTATTTTTCGCTCAAGATTTTTGTGGATATCCTGGGTTCCGCAGATGAATCGAACCGACGACATTCCAAAGCCATGCGTGTCTAAAGCGTCTTTTGCCGCCTGTATTACTTCAGGATGCGAAGAAAGTCCCAAATAATTGTTTGCGCAAAAATTCAATACCTTCTCTCCTGTAGATATGGTAATTTCTGGGCCTTGGGGAGAAATAATGATTCGCTCTTTCTTAAAAAGCCCATTGTCTTCTATGGCCTGTAACTCAGACTGCAGGTATTCTTTGATTTTCCCGTACATAATCTCGTTTTATAGATGTGTTAATGCTTACAAATTTACTATATTGATTGTCTCTCCAATATACACCAAAGCCTTTTTTGTCACCCGATAACCCATTTTTTCGATAGCCGCCTGATACTCTTCCAGTTGCTGTTGGTATTTGGGTTGGTGTAGCCCCGTTTTATAGTCAAGCAGTAACATTTCATTTTGTGCGGTCAATACCATTCGGTCGGGCTTCACGGTCCTGCCCTCTTTTTGGATAATGGTTTGTTCGTTAAAAATTATATTTTGCTCCGAAAAATAATCGAGCAGCGCTTCGTGCCCAATTATATCACTTATGGTTTTTGCAACAGCTTCTTGTTGCGTCACAGTGATGAGCCCATCTTCGACTGCCATAGCAATGACCGAACATATATCCGCTTTTGTTTTCACAAACGAAAGTATTTCATGGATGACATTTCCATATGATATGGCTTCTTGTTGATACGTACCCCACATTAGCGCCTCTCTTTGCGCAATCTTGATGTTTCTTGGGTCTAGCCTCTGGGCAACGAGTGGAATTATCTTGCCGCTTTCTCCAGGTTGAGAACGCTCGGAAAGTCTTATCGGAGAACCAAACTCATAAGAAAGAGTATTCGTTTCAAACAGCCCTTGGTAATCCAAAAAGTCAATAAAAAACGAGGCCATATTGCTCTCTTTTGTAGCGCCATTTTTATCGAGGGTCATGGCCGAAATCACATATAACTGTTCTACAGCGCGTGTAAGGGCAACATACAATACATTAATATTGTCCAGTAATTCCTCTTGCTTTTTCTGTAAGTATACGTTGGCTGCCGATAGCCCGAGTCCTTCCACAAATTTACTGTTGTCAACGAGTGCCTTAGGCATCCCGATAGCATCGCCTGTTGCGTCGAGCCACAATTTATCTTTGGGGTTGCGGTTGTAATCTTCTTCGGCGAAAGGCATAATAACAACAGGAAATTCAAGCCCTTTTGATTTGTGAATGGTAAGAATCCTCACTGCATTATTGCCCTCGGGCGAAGGGATGCTAAATTTTTCTGAATTTTTATCCCAGTACTCCAAAAAATCGGCGATTCCGGCCTGGTTGCGCAAATCCCGTTCGAGCACAATGTCGAGAAAATATTGCAGGTAGGCATTACTGGTCTCGGGGTGAATGAAATTTGAAATAATCATCTCTACAGCGTCATACAATGCCCTTTTCCTGATTTCGGCAAAGGAGAAATCCAAATCGTGACTTAACAACCAACTTTCAAAATCATGCTCCGGGACTTGCGCCATTCCTTGCGAAATAAAATCATGTATCGGTATTTGTGGCTGCGCTTTGGCTAGATAGTACAGGATTTGCGCCTTCGATTCTAAATCCAAACTACTTCTTAGGTACTTGAGCACATGGATGATAAAACTAACCTCGGTTGCATTTCGAATCATCAGGGTCTCTGATGACAGCAACGGTATCTTTTGCTCTGTGAGGTAAGTTGCCACTGCGATCCCTTGCCCTCTTTTTCTAGTCAGGATGGCAATGTCTCGATATTCAAAGCCTTGCGACAGTGCTTTATGGATGGCTTGTACGGTCGCTTTTACATACAAAGTCTCCTTTTCTGGTGCTTCATCTTCATCCTCAGAGAAATCCTGCGGCAAGAACGACAGGTTCACATAACCGCCCACTCGATCATTGTGCAATTGATGACTTTTGTTTTCGTAAAGATCTCTATAATCTTCGTTCTTGAACACACCCGATAGGAATTTAAAAAACCGATTATTGAAATCGATAATTTGCGAATAGCTACGGTAATTCCGATCGAGATGCACAAGCAGTTTCTCAGGGTTGTTGAACGGATTTTGCTCTTTAGACAACGCGATGAATTGCTCGGCTTTCCCTCCGCGCCAACGATAAATGGATTGTTTTGGATCGCCGACAATCATAAGTGTCCCTTTCTCGCCGCCTATTTCACTCGACGTTGCATTGTCGATAAGCGGAATCAAATTGAGCCATTGCATCTCAGAAGTATCCTGAAACTCATCGATAAAGAAGTGCCGGTATCGCTCGCCCAAACGCTCATAAATAAAAGGCGCCGGCTGGTTCTGGATTTCACGGTGGATGATGGCATTGAACGCTGCAATAGAAAGTATATTCTGCTCTTCCTGTATCGTTGCCAATTCACTACTTAAGGTATTGAGCAGCGAAAGCGGCGTGATATTCTTAAGGAAAGCCTTATAAAAATCTCGCTTTTCAAAATTTTTATAGATTGTCGCCAGAATTTGGAGCCATTCGGGAATCAGGCTTTCAATAATTGTCTTGTCGGTGGCTGTTTTATTGATGGCTACATCTTCAAACTCATGGAATCGCTTATGAGTACTTTTAAGTTCCCCGCGCTGGATATAACCAAAATGATTCGGAAAGGTCTCCCTCGAAAAAGATTTGCGGTCGATGCCGTTGCTTTCCATCAAATGCATGGCACGATCGGCCAGGGCAATATTTTCAAGCTCGAGGACTTTGGCCGCCTCCGATAACTTGCTTTTGACGGCAAGGAATTCAGAGATGGTTTTGTCTTTGAACTGCCCTATTTCCTCGCGGCTGTTTTCATTGAGGATCAGTCGGCCGGTTTCGAGAATCTCACGCGAAATGTCCCAGCTTTTGTCGTCATCGGTTTTTTCCATGGTAAAGTCGATGAGGAGCTTGGTGAGTGTTTCGTCTTCGCCTGCCCTGGATATGAGTGCATCGACTGCTTCAGTAAGCAGATTTTCTGTGTCGAGAGAAACCTCGAATGTTATTGGAAGGTTTAAATCATGAGCAAAAGCGCGGATAATCTTATGTGTAAACTTGTCAATAGTCAGTATATCGAAAGCCGCATAATTGTGGATGATATGCTTGATGATTTGTTGTGATTTGCGCTTAATATCGGTCAAGGATAGCTGCGTTTCTGCCGATATGTGCTGCATAAGTCCGAGTGCTTTGGGATTGGTGTCGGCCTTAGCGAATTCCGACAAACTGTCAACAATCCGGGTTTTCATTTCGTGGACTGCCTTATTGGTAAATGTAATCGCGAGAATGTTGCGATAGGCATCGTTGCTTTTTGCCGTCAGGATAATTTTGAGGTATTCTTTAACCAACGCATAGGTTTTGCCCGAACCGGCCGATGCGTCATAAATGGAAAAAGAAGGTCTTAGCATATTGGTGAAACTTGATTTGTGTTTGCGTCCCTAGCCCCGATAGTAGTGGAAATCCTTTTTGTTTTTTGTTTAAAAACAAAAAGATTGCAACGGATAGCGGGATTAGCTTCTAAAAACTACCATCAGTTGGGGCAATGAAATTATAAGGAGATAGTATTTCCGATTCCAAAGTTAAATGTTTAAATTTGAATAAAATATTTTCTAACCATTTAAACCTATATATCATGGCTTTTGAATTACCGAAATTACCGTATGCCTACGATGCGCTCGAACCACATATTGACGCGCGCACCATGGAGATACACCATACCAAACACCACAACGCCTATACCACCAATCTGAATGCTGCCATTGCCGGCACCGACATGGAAGGCAAAACCATCGAAAACATCCTTATCAACCTCGATAAATCGAACGCGGCCGTAAGAAACAACGGAGGCGGTTATTACAACCACAATTTGTTCTGGACGGTGATGTCGCCCAATGGTGGCGGAAAACCAACAGGAGAGCTTGCAGAAGCTATTGAACGCGATTTTGGAAGCTTTGATGAATTCAAGGCGAAGTTTGCCAAAGCCGGCGCAACACAATTTGGTTCGGGCTGGGCATGGCTTTGTGTGCACAAGGGCGGAAAGCTCGACGTTTGCGGAACACCAAACCAAGACAATCCACTCATGCCAGAAGTAGGTTGCGGCGGAACTCCAATTTTGGGAATGGACGTTTGGGAGCACGCTTATTATTTGAATTACCAAAACCGTCGTCCGGATTATATAGAGGCTTTCTTTAATGTGATCAACTGGACTGAAGTTTCAAGAAGATTCGCGACAGAAAAATAAATTCGATATTATTCGATTGAAAACCCCGGTTATCGCTAACCGGGGTTTTTTATGGATTGTCGTTAAATTAAATAAGCGGAATGTTACTTCCGCTTATTTGCCCCAAATCTACCATAAACTTAAATCCTACTAAATATATGGTAGACTAAAATTAGCCAGTTACAGATAAGTTGGTGCCTGGAATGTTAAAATATATTGGGATATACCGCAAATAAGTGTAGAATTACCTTGTTTGCGATTTTCCTGAAAGTACAAAGGGTGGTATTTGGAGAAGATTTGGCGCGAAACGGAACATAAGTAAAATAAAAAAGGAGAAGTAAACTTCTCCCTTTTTGCCCCAAATCTACCATAAACTTAACCTACTAATGCTATGGTTCTCCAAATGTATACTGGTACTTCGTTCTGGCAAAATAAATTAGATGAAATACACCAAAACTCGATAAAATACCTAAAATGTTAATTTTCAATACGCTCTTGCGTCATTTCCCTCGTAAAAATTGATGTACGCTTTGTTAACAACCCGGTTGCCTCCAGGTGTTGGGTAATCGCCCGTAAAATACCAATCCCCTAAATTTTTGGGGCAGGCCAGGTGTAGGTTATCAACAGTCTGGAAGATGATTTTTATCTCGGCTTTGATTGAATCAGAGCTAAGCATCTCTGCTATTTTGTCGGATATTTGCTGCGGTTCAAACGGCGCGTAAATGGCAGTAACATGATTGACCATCTCAATGTCTTTATGGTTTTCCTGTGCCTTACATTTATGGTAAACCGCTTCGATTACCCGCTCCAATCCGTTTTCCTTAAGCAATGCCATGGCGGCACGGAACGCAACAAGTGATTCGAGTTTGGCCATATCGATGCCGTAACAATCCGGATAACGGATTTGCGGTGCCGACGACACCACCACGATACTCTTGGGCTTGAGCCTATCCATCATCTTCAGGATGCTTTTCTGGAGCGTGGTTCCCCGCACAATACTATCGTCAATAATCACAAGGTTGTCGGTAGGTTTGATTACGCCGTAAGTCACATCATATACGTGGGCAACCAAATCATCGCGGCTGCTGTCCTCAGTGATGAAGGTGCGTAGTTTGGCGTCTTTGATCGCGATTTTCTCGGTGCGGATCTTAACCGAAAGGATTTCCTCGAGTTTTTCTTTAGTCAGCGTTTTGCGATTGTCAAGAATGTACTGGTTTTTCCTTTGATTGAGAAAATCCTGCGCGGCCTCGACCATACCATAGAACGAAGTTTCGGCCGTATTCGGGATGTAGGAGAAAACGGTATTGTCTGTATCGTTTCCAATAGCTTGTAAGACATCTGGCAATAATAGTTTACCGAGTTCCTTGCGTTCCTGGTAAATCTCGGCATCACTACCACGTGAGAAATAGATTCTTTCAAACGAACAGGCCTTTTTGATTGTTGACGGAATGATTTCGTGCTCGGTCAACTGTCCGTCTTTTTTGACCACAATTGCAGTTCCGGGTTGCAGTTCTTTTACCTGGCCAAAATCAACATTGAAAACCGTTTGGATAACCGGCCTTTCTGAAGCCACAACCACAATCTCATCATCCTCATAAAAATACGCAGGACGGATTCCTGCCGGATCGCGAAACACAAACGCATCACCATGTCCAAACAAACCGGCCATCGCATAGCCGCCATCCCATCCTTTAGACGCGCGTTTAAGAATTTTGGCTACATCGAGCTTGGCAGCAATTACCGGCGAGGCTTCGCGTTTAGACAGCCCATTGTTTTTGCATTCGAGGTATAAATCGGTGACTTCATCATCCAGGAAATGTCCAATTTTTTCCATGACGGTCACCGTGTCGGCCATTTCTTTAGGATGCTGGCCAAGCTCTACCAAACTGTTGAACAATTCGGTTACGTTGGTCATGTTGAAATTTCCGGCAACAATGAGGTTTCGGTGCATCCAATTGTTCTGGCGCAAAAACGGATGGACACTTTCTATGCTATTTTTTCCGAAAGTGCCGTAACGCACGTGACCCAGGAACAACTCTCCTATATAAGGTAGGTTTGCCTTTTGCCAATCGACATCGTCTATGCGCTCTGGGTGCGCGGTAAGTTCCTCATTAATCCGCGCGTTGATTTGTGAGAAAACATCCTGTATGGCCTGGGCGTCATTAGACCGCACACGGCTGATATAACGTTCGCCGGGCGCAACATCGAGCTTGATCGAGGCAAAACCGGCGCCGTCCTGCCCGCGATTGTGCTGCTTTTCCATGAGCAAGTACATTTTCTGTATGCCGTAAAAAGCAGTACCGTATTTCTCCTTGTAATAGGAAAGCGGTTTTTTTAATCTTAATAGTGCAATTCCACATTCGTGTTTGATGGCGTCGCTCATAGTTGTAGTTTAGTCGAAAGTCAAAAGCCAAAAGTCAAAAGGCTGGCACCAATAAATTTAATAGGCTCTTGACTTTCATTGTGTTGATGAATTAGTCTGTTATTCTTGATGTCGTCTGCTTAGGTCGTTTCTCTATTGACTTTCAACTTTCGACTATTTTAAAATAAAAACGCCCCGTTTCCGAGGCGCAGTTGTTCTTTATAGTGTGATGTCGAATTGGGTAAGCGACTTGAACTGTTTGAGTCTTTGGGTGACTTCGGCTTTGTCTAGTGCTACCATTCTTTCGGTGCCGAACTTCTCTACGCAGAACGAAGCGAGATTCGATCCGTAAATGATGGCGTTTTTCATATTTTCGAACGATACGTTTTCGCTTTGAGCGATATAACCAGCAAAACCTCCCGCAAAAGTATCTCCGGCTCCGGTTGGGTCGAAAACCTCTTCTAGTGGCAAAGCTGGGGCAAAAAATACTTGCTGGTCGTGGAAAAGCAATGCGCCGTGTTCTCCTTTTTTGATTACGATGTATTTTGGTCCCATCGTGTGGATTTTAGCCGCGGCTTTCACGAGTGAATATTCGCCCGACAATTGTCTTGCTTCTTCATCGTTGATGGTAATGACATCGATGCGTTTCATGACATCGAGCAATTCGGGTAGCGCGCAATCCATCCAAAAGTTCATCGTGTCTAAAACTACGAGTTTGGGTTTGTGCGACATTTGGTCGAGTACGCTGCTTTGTACTAATGGATGCAGGTTTCCGAGCATCACTACATCGGCATCCTTGAAGTTCTCGGGTACTTTAGGCTGGAAATCGGCCAAGGTATTGAGTTCTGTTACTAAGGTATCGCGCGAATTCAAATCGTTGTGATATTTGCCGCTCCAAAAGAAAGTCTTTCCGCCTTTTACGATTTCGAGACCCGAAACATCTATGTTTCTCGCCGTTAGCAAATCAATGTATTCTTGTGGAAAATCATCACCTACAACCGAAACTATGGCCGATTGCAAATTGAAGAAAGAAGCCGAAAGCCCGATATACGTTCCGGCGCCACCTAATATTTTATCTGTTTTTCCAAAGGGAGTTTCGATTGCGTCGAAAGCGACGGTTCCTACAATCAGTAATTTGTTCATCTGTAGCGTTTGAAATTAAGGCGCAAAGATAGGTCATAACTTTGAAAGTTGCAAAGCGCCATTATTGTAAAGTTTTACCAAATTACATTTCTTTAAAATATTCGCTTACAGCAACTTTGCTTCTTCTTTTTCGTAAAAAGCATCGATAGAAAGATTCTTTTGCATTGATGCCATCACCGCCAGCTCGTCGCAGCGCTCATTTTGCGGATGGTTGTTGTGTCCTTTGATCCATTTGAAATCAACTTTGTGTTGACGGTAAATTTTAAGGAACCGCTGCCATAAATCGGGATTTTTTTTACCTGCGTATCCCTTTTTTTCCCAGCCGAAAACCCAGCCCTTTGTAATAGAATTGATCACATACTGAGAATCCGAAACTACCAACACCTTCATATTCGGCTTTTTTAACTTCTCAAGCCCTACGATAACGGCAAGTAACTCCATCCTGTTGTTGGTGGTCAATCTAAAACCTTCGTAAAACTCTTTCCGATGGGGTGTACCCACGAGTTCCATCACCACACCATAGCCACCGTTTCCGGGATTTCCTTTGGCAGCACCATCTGTGTAAATATGTACTTCGTGGCTCATTGCTTCGCGTTAGTAAGCAGATTTTCAATAACTTTTGGAAAGTGCTCTTGCTCGATTTCGTGGATTTTTTGCGCGATGCATTCGCTGTCGGCGCAATGCTCAATCGAAACCTTGTATTGGGCAATTAGCTTGCCTTCATCATAATCTGAATTGACGTGATGGATTGAAATACCGGTCTCCTTTTCACCATTCTCTAAGACCGCACGGTGCACATTCATGCCATACATGCCTTTCCCGCCATATTTAGGAAGCAGCGCCGGATGGATATTGATAATCTGATTGGGATAGGCGTTTATGATGTTGTCGGGAAATTTGAGTAAAAACCCGGCGAGCACAATCAAATCGGGCTTAAATTCATTTACTTTTTGAAGGACTTTTTCTGTTTGCAATTCTTCTTTTGAGAATACAACGGCTGGAACACCATGTTTTTTAGCCCGATGCAAAACCTGCGCTTCGGCATTGTTTGAAAAAACGGCCATGACACTTGCCAAATCGCCCTTTTTGAAATAAGAGATGATGTTCTCGGCATTGCTTCCCGAACCCGACGCGAACACTACGATTTGTTTCATTTCTTACTGGAATTTGATGCCGCAAAAAAAAGAATAAATAACGAGAATTAATGGGTTTTGCAGCGCCTTTATTAAATTAATTTTTTAAATTCGTAATCACATTTATTAACTAAAACGTGGTTTTAAAATAAAGTTTTTTATTTTTGCCAACAAATTAAATTCTAAAATTAAAAATTATGTCAGACATTGCATCAAGAGTTAAAGCGATTATCGTAGACAAATTAGGCGTTGACGAAAACGAAGTTGTAACAGAAGCTAGCTTTACCAATGATTTGGGAGCCGATTCATTAGATACTGTTGAGCTTATCATGGAATTCGAAAAAGAATTCGACATTCAAATTCCAGACGACCAGGCAGAAAACATCGCTACTGTTGGTCAGGCCATTTCTTATATCGAAGAAGCTAAAAAATAATACTTTCAACACCCGTAGATTTATTTTTACGGGTGTTATTATTTTTCGGAATGAAACCATGATTGAATTTCAATCAACAAAATATCACGATACCCATATCTCTTTTATGAATTCAACGCATGAAGATAATGGGTATTGTTATTTAAAACCAATACACAAAAACTAGTAATATGGCATTAAGGCGAGTTGTAGTAACAGGTTTGGGCGCACTTACCCCGATTGGAAACAATATCCAGGAATATTGGGAAGCGCTGATCAACGGCGTTAGCGGTGCTGCACCCATTACCTATTACGATACAGAAAAACACAAGACAAAATTTGCCTGCGAAGTAAAGAACTTCAATATTGAAGACTACATGGACCGTAAAGAGGCCCGTAGGATGGACAAATTTGCACAGTACGCTGTTGCCGCAAGCGACGAAGCCATCAAAGATGCCGGGCTCACTGCAGATAACGTAGACAAATATCGCGTCGGTGTTATTTGGGGCGCGGGAATCGGAGGACTCGAAACCTTTCAGGAAGAAGTAATTTATTACGCTAAAGGCGATGGAACTCCAAAATTCAACCCGTTCTTTATCCCAAAAATGATTGCCGATATTGCTCCGGCGCATATTTCAATGAGAAATGGCTATATGGGTCCCAACTATACCACTGTTTCTGCTTGTGCTTCTTCTGCCAATGCCTTAATTGATGCGTTCAACTATATCCGTTTGGGTATGTGTGATGTCATTATTTCAGGAGGCTCAGAAGCAGCCATAACTATTGCCGGAATGGGCGGATTCAACTCTATGCATGCGTTATCTACCCGAAACGAAAGCCCTGAAACTGCCTCGCGTCCGTTCGACGCAACGCGTGACGGGTTCGTCCTTGGCGAAGGAGCCGGCGCATTGGTCCTTGAAGATTACGAGCACGCCAAAGCAAGAGGCGCTAAAATATATTGCGAGATCGGTGGTGGCGGTATGTCTTCGGACGCGTATCACCTAACGGCACCGCATCCCGAAGGCATTGGTGTCATTGCGGTCATGAACAACACCTTGCGCGACGCTGGCATGCAACCTGAAATGGTAGATCACATCAATACCCACGGGACTTCGACTCCACTTGGCGATGTGGCCGAGCTTAAAGCAATCAGTTCGGTTTTTGGAGACCATGCCAAAAACATCAACATCAATTCGACCAAATCAATGACTGGCCATTTGCTCGGTGCAGCAGGTGCCATAGAGGCAATCGCTTCGATTCTCGCCATCGAGCACGGAATGATTCCGCCAACAATCAACCATACCGTTGTGGACGAAAATATAGACCCTTCCTTGAACCTGACTTTGAACAAAGCGCAGAAAAGAGACGTTAACGTAGCCATGAGCAACACTTTTGGATTTGGCGGGCATAACGCCTGTGTTTTGTTTAAAAAACTAGACGCCTGATAGCCAATGCGTTTTATAAAAAAAATATTGTCAAAACCATCCCGTTCCAATGAGGACGGGATTTTTTTTAACGATATTACAGAAATACTGAGCTTTAAGCCTGACAACCTTGATTTTTACAAAAAAGCGTTTACGCACCGCTCGGCCAATAAGGTCGACGAGAAAGGCAACCCTATCAATTATGAGCGGCTTGAATTTCTCGGTGACGCCATGTTGAGTTCGGTAATCGCCGCTCATCTTTTTAACAAAGCTCCGGCGGGAGATGAAGGTTACCTCACCAAGATGCGTTCAAAAATTGTCAGTCGCGAACACCTTAACGAACTCGGTCGGGATCTAAAACTTATTGGTTTTATAGAAAGCAAGGTTCCCACGACACATTTTGGAGAAAACATCCATGGCAATGTGTTTGAAGCCCTTATTGGTGCCATTTACCTCGACAAAGGATACACGTATTGTGAAAAATTCATTCAGAAGCGCGTCATCATTCCCTACGTAGACATCGCTCGTCTTGAGGGAAAAGTTATCAGTTACAAAAGCTTATTGATTGAGTGGTGCCAAAAAGAAAAAAAGACTTTCCATTACGACGTATTCGAAGATAACAGCATCACCGGAGAGCGTCTTTTTGGCGTAAAACTTAGTATCAATGCAAAAGTGGTGGCCAAATCGAGAGCAGCCTCTAAAAAAAAGGCCGAGGAAATTGCGTCCAAACGCGCCTATTTTGCGTTTCAGGAAAAAATAAACGCTAAATAATTGCAAATTCTCAAAACTATAACGATTTCGTTGCCGAATTAGGGATAACTTCTTGATTTTGCTGTTTAATCTTCGCGCTTTAATGTTTATCTTTACGGCTTATTACAACCCTAAATGGCCGTATTAAAGTTGCATCTTGAGGATTTTGATGAAGTCGATTACCAGTTGATCGCCATCCATTCTACTTTAGAAGATTATCGCCTGGCCTATTTCATCAATAAAAGTTTACCGATTCGCCTGGAAAAAAAACCAGATGAAGTGAGTGTCAAAATAAAAGAAGGCGAAGCTTTTTTTTCGAAGTTTTTTTTCGACGACCTGAGCAATGATATCCAGTGGACGCTGATTCCCAATAAAAATGAAATCACCATCAGACGTAAAAGTACCGGGCAAAACCTATTCCTGGACACCGATGTTGAAATTGCCACCAAAGTCTACTTACTGTCAGAGCTCAAAAAAGTAGATTACTTTCTAAAAATAGAGAACAATATCGACACTTTCGAGATAGACTTGATACTCAAATCGTTAAAAACAATAGAGCGGATTTCAACTGTTTACGCAGTAGAACCCGAAAAAATAAAATCAAAAAACAATTTAATTTTTTAATAATGCCAACAAACAAAAAAACTAAAATTGTAGCCACGCTAGGTCCTGCCTGTAGTCAACGGGAAGTTTTAAAAGCCATGATCGATGCAGGCGTAAGTGTCTTCAGGGTCAACTTTTCGCATGCCGATTACGAAGATGTGAAATCAAAAATAGACATGATCCGAAGCCTTAATGACGAATTCGGATACACCACCGCAATCCTCGGCGATTTGCAAGGTCCAAAATTGCGCGTCGGCGTAATGAAAGAGGACGTCGTAGTTCACGATGGTGATTTGATTACTTTCCAGACTGCCGAAGATGTTCCCGGAACCGCCCAACGCGTTTACATGAACTACAAAGAATTTCCAAAAGATGTGAATCCCGGAGAAAGAATCCTGCTCGACGATGGCAAACTCATTTTTGAAGCGGTAGAAACCAACAAGAAAACCGAAGTAGTGTGCCGTGTAATCCAAGGCGGACCGTTAAAGTCTAAAAAAGGCGTCAACCTGCCCAATACCAAGGTTTCCTTGCCGGCTTTAACCAAAAAAGACATCAAAGACGCCTTGTTTGCCATTGAGCAAAAGGTTGATTGGATTGCACTTTCGTTCGTAAGGACTTCTGAGGATTTGATAGAACTGCAAGACCTGATTGCCAAACACTCCGATCACAAAATTCCGATCATTGCCAAGATAGAAAAACCAGAAGGCGTTGCCAATATCGATAAAATCGTGGCATTCTGTGACGGATTGATGGTAGCACGCGGCGATTTGGGCGTTGAAGTCCCTGCACACGAAGTCCCGCTCATTCAAAAGAAACTCGTGAACCGTGCCAAAACCGCGCGTATTCCGGTTATCATTGCTACGCAGATGATGGAAACTATGATTACCAGTCTTACGCCAACGCGCGCCGAGGTAAACGACGTCGCCAACTCGGTCATGGACGGCGCCGATGCGGTGATGCTTTCGGGTGAAACCTCAGTCGGGAATTATCCGGTCCAGGTGATTGAAAAAATGACACAGATTATTGAAGCGGTAGAAGATTCTCCGTTAATTCAAGTACCTCAAAACACGCCGCAGGTTCGTACCAAACGTTTCATCACCAAATCGATCTGCCACCACGCAGCGATGATGGCCAACGTAATCAAAGCCAAGGCAATTTGTACGCTCACCAACAGTGGGTACACGGCCTTCCAGATTTCGGCTTGGCGTCCGCAGGCGCATATTTTGGTCTTTACTTCAAACAAACGCATCCTCACGCAACTCAATTTGCTTTGGGGTGTAAAATCGTTTTACTACGACAAATTTGTAAGTACCGATGATACCGTAACCGACATCAACCAAATGGCGCGCGATAAAAATTTCGTAGACAAAGGCGATTTCTTAATCAACCTGGCTGCAATGCCTGTAGCCGACAAAGGAATGGTAAATACACTACGGGTTTCGGAAATTGAATAACCAACTTTGTTTTTATCCCGAAAACCGCTATTTTCGAATCAACTTTAAAACGAAATTCCATGGAAGAACACAACATGATGGTCATCGACGCACCCGATTTTGAAAAAGCGGTGTTTTACAGAAAAACATACCTGCACGTGGCTTTGGCCTTACTTGCTTTCATTTTCGTAGAATCTATCCTGCTGATGACAGTGCCAGGCGATGTAATTTTATGGATGATTAGCGGCAAATTCATCTGGTTGTTCCTCATTGGCTTGTTTTGGCTAGGCTCGACTGTTTCAGACAAACTGGCTTTTGACCCTTCACGTGAAAAACAATACCTGGGCTTGGGATTCTACGTCTTGCTTGAAGCCATTATCTTTTTGCCCATGATTGCGATTGCTACCGCCTATTCGGGAGGTGGCGATTTGGTGATGCAAGCAGCGATTATCACCTTGTTTATGTTTACGGGTTTAACCGCAGTGGTGTTCTTTACAAGGACTGACTTTTCATTTCTCCGAACCGTAATTGTGGTAGGAGGCTTAGTGTCTTTAGGAACAATAGTCGCGGGCGCCATTTTTGGGTTCGACCTCGGACTTTGGTTTTCTGTCGGGATGGTGGTGCTCGCTTCGGCAAGTATACTTTATCAAACCGATCGGATTAAATCCCAATACAACACCAATCAATATGTAGGCGCGTCCTTGCAGATTTTCGCATCCGTGATGCTACTGTTCTGGTATATCCTTCGCATTCTGATGAGCAGAAAGTAAAATACAAACCGACCTTAGCGTCGGTTTTTTTATTTCTAAAAATCAAACTTCAATTGCACCACCACCGATTTCTTGACTTCTGTATTGAGATTGCTCAGCGAAATTCCCAACAACCGCACCGAATCCTTAAGCCTATCCTGATACAAGAGCTCTTTTACTGTGTCGTAGAGCAACGCTTTATCTGAAATGAAATATGGCAACGTCTTGCTGCGTGTTTGCAGCGTAAAATCGCTGTATTTGATTTTGAGTGTAACGGTTTTACCGGCGATGTTGTATTTACTAAGGCGTCTTTCGAGTTCGGCCGCGATGCGTTCGAGCTTTTCAAGCATGAAGATTTCTGAAGATAGATTTTCGTTAAAAGTGTGTTCGGCAGCGACCGATTTGGCCACGCGTTCTGATTTGACCTCACTATTGTGGATTCCGCGCACTACATAATAGTAATAGATTCCCGATTTCCCGAAGTGCTTTTCGAGGAATTCGAGCGATTTGATTTTGAGATCAAGCCCTGTGAAAATACCCAGCTGGTACATCTTTTCGGTGGTAACTTTACCCACACCGTAAAATTTCCTGATGGGCAAATCTTCCAAAAATTGAAGTACCTCGTCTGGATTCACTGTTTTCTGTCCGTTGGGTTTGTTATAGTCAGACGCGACTTTGGCGATGAATTTATTGATGGAGATTCCTGCCGACGCTGTAAGTCCCAATTCGTCGAAAATACGCTGCCGAATTTCCCTGGCAATCAAAGTAGCGCTCGGGTTACCCTTTTTGTTTTCGGTGACGTCGAGATAGGCTTCATCGAGTGAAAGCGGCTCGACCTTATCGGTGTAATCGTAAAATATCTTGCGAATCTGGTTGGAGATTTCCTTGTAGCGATCAAACCGCGGCCGAACAAAAATTAATTCTGGACAATTTTTCTTGGCAAGGTATCCGCTAATGGCGCTCCTGACCCCGAATTTCCGCGCTTCATAACTCGCCGCCGAAACCACGCCGCGTGTCTCGCCACCACCTACTGCGATAGGTTTCCCGCGCAGTTCGGGATTATCCAATTGCTCTACCGACGCATAAAACGCGTCCATGTCAACATGGATAATTTTTCGGGTAGGTGCAAGTTCCTGCATCTGGCAAAAATAAATATAATACCTTTGGAAAACTTCCCAATAAAGATAACAAATGTTAGAAATTGAACGCAAATTCCTGGTCACCTCTGATGCTTTCATCGCGCAAGCGTTTGCCAAAAACCAAATTGCACAAGGTTACCTGAACTCACATCCCGAACGAACCGTTCGCGTGAGGATTAAAGGCGAAAGTGGCTTTTTGACCATCAAAGGAAAAGGAGATGCGAGCGGAACGACCCGTTTTGAATGGGAAACCGAAATTTCACTTACAGAAGCCAGACCACTGCTGGCTTTATGCGAAAGAGGCGTCATCCAGAAAACGCGTTACGAAGTGCAATGGGGAAAACACAACTTTGAAGTAGATGTCTTCTCTGGGGAAAACCAAGGGCTGATCATTGCCGAAATTGAACTCTCGGCTGCCGATGAAGTTTTTGAAAAACCCCATTGGTTGGGCAATGAAGTGACCAATGATGCCCGGTATTACAATGCGTATTTGAGCCAGAATCCTTACAATGCCTGGTAGCGTTAATCCATCACCTCAATCTTTACATTCATTGATCCGCTGTTTTTATTGGAGGCGATTTCCATAAATGCTCGGTTGGTGAGGTCTATCTCTCGACCACGGCTAAAAGGACCGCGATCAATAACCTCCACGATTACTGACTTGCCGTTGTCTTCATTGGTAATTCTCAAAACCGTTCCGAAGGGCAGTTTACGATGCGCCGCCGTGTAGCCTTTATTGCTAAACTTTCTACCGCTCGCAGTACGTTTCCCGTTGAATTTATTGTGATAGTAAGAAGCGTGTACATTTTTCTTATACAGCCTGAATTTACCTTTGATGGCAATCACCGAATCATTGAAGATGATTTCTGGCTCTACCACGGCTGTTGCTTTTACCGTGTCCTTTGCAGCAGAAGGCTTGAGTTTATCTGTTAAGGATTTGAGATTCTCCGGAACGGCTGTTTTGGTTTTTTCGACCGCTGTTGTTTTATCTGTAGTGACCTGTTTGGCTGCGCTGCGTTCGGATTCAGACCGAACCGTTTTGTCTTTGCCCTTGGCCTGGCCGTAACCAGCCGCCGAAAAAACCAGCAGGATTAACAATATCGCTCTTCTCATTGTTTGTTTGTTTAGTTGAGCCGGGTTTACATATTCCGTACCCGATAAAAAAAGCCCTTTTCAGGACTTGGGAATTAAAACCAGAGTGACCAGGGAATGCGGCTCAATATCAACAGCAGACCGATGGTATAAAAAACGCCGATGGCTTTGAATTTGGATTTACTGTCTGCAGCTTTTTTGTGCTTTGACCAACCGATGGTAATCAATACAATGGCAATCAGATTAACCAACGGGTGCTCTAGTGAGGTGAGCCGCAGCATTTTGTCGCTCATTTGCCCAAACGCTGCCATACCCAGTGGAGATACGAAATACACCAACAGCCCGAAAACGAGTTGGATATGTGTGGCAATTAAACCGAACAAGGCTATTTTGCGATCTTTTGCAGTGAATTCCCTCCCAGAAGACATGCCCGTTAATGCGTTCACTACGGCTATTACCAATATAAAAAGGGCGAGATACGCCCAGCCAGAGTGGGCTTTTTGAATAAATTCGTACATGGATTTAATTTTTTGAATCTCAAATATAAGAAAAAAAGGATTAAAACCGGGTTAGTTTTTACTTGCTTTTGAGGAACTCAGACAATAAGAAAGTAGTTGAGCTGTCGTGTTTGGCAATTTTACCCGAATGGATTTCGTCTAAGACCGCGCTTGCGAGTTGCTTGCCCAGCTCTACGCCCCATTGGTCATAACTGAAGATATTCCAGATGATTCCTTGCACGAAAATCTTATGCTCGTATAGCGCAATCAAAGAACCCAAAGATTCGGGTGTGAGTTTTTGTATGAGCAAAGTGTTTGTGGGCTTATTCCCGGTGAAAACCTTGAATGGCAATAAATATTCTGCCTGCGCTTTAGGCAAGTCCTGCGCGTCAAATTCTGTTTGGACCTGCACCTCGGTTTTGCCGTTGAGCAACGCCTCGGTTTGGGCAAAGAAGTTCGACATCAATTTATCGTGGTGGTCTTTGTTACCATACAGCGGCTTTACAAAACCAATAAAGTCGGCAGGAATTAACTTGGTTCCCTGATGGATCAATTGAAAAAATGCGTGCTGCGAATTGGTTCCGGGTTCGCCCCAAATAATGGTTCCCGTTTGGTAGTTGACCGGTTTGCCATCTCGTCCGATACTTTTGCCATTGCTTTCCATAATGCCTTGCTGCAAATACGGCGCGAGCTTTTGTAAATACTGGGTGTACGGGATAAGCGCTTCACTTTCGGCACCAAAGAAATTGTTGTACCAAACGCTGAGCAGCGCCAGGATTACCGGAATATTTTTGTCGAACTTTTCGGTTTTGAAATGCTCGTCCATTTGGTTGGCACCTTTGAGCAGGTTGTCGAAATTGTCGAATCCGACCGCTAAGCTTATCGATAAGCCAACGGCGCTCCAAAGCGAAAATCGTCCGCCAACCCAATCCCACATTGGGAAAATGTTTTCGGCGTCTATCCCGAAAGCCGTTACGTTTTTGATGTTGGTAGATACCGCGACAAAATGTTTGGCCACGTCTTCTTGCCCGGCCGATTGCAAAAACCACGTACGAACCGTTTGGGCATTGCTAAGTGTTTCCTGCGTGGTAAAAGTTTTGGAGGCAACTACAAATAAAGTCGTTTCGGGATTGAGTTTTTTGATGATTTCATTGACATGGTCACCATCTATGTTGGATATGAAGTAGACATTGAGGTGGTTTTTATAGTATTGCAACGCTTCTACCACCATTGCAGGGCCCAAATCAGACCCTCCAATCCCGATATTGACCACATCGGTGAACGGTTTCCCGGTATAACCTTTCCTTGCGCCACTTTCAACCTCGGCGGTGAATTGTTGGATTTTGCGCTTGACTTCAAAGATTTCGGGCATGACATTTTTACCGTCTACGGCAATGTTTGCCGTTTCGGGCGCGCGCAAGGCTGTGTGCAAAACCGCGCGGTTTTCTGTTTGGTTGATGGCAATTCCAGAAAAATATTGCGCGATGGCTTCTTTGAGCTGAACTTCATCGGCGAGTTGTAAAAGCAATTCGAGGGTTTCACCGGTAATGATATTTTTAGAATAATCTACCACGAAATCATTCCATTGGATGTGCATCTTTTGTGTTCTTTCCTGATCGTTTTCAAACAGGGTTTTCATAGACACATTTTGCATCGTCATGAAGTGCAATAAGAGCTTATGCCAGGCTGAAGTGGTAGTGGGATTGATTTGCGATAAAGCCATTTTCTTGGGTTTTGGAAGCCAAATTTACGACTTTGTTTGTAAAGAAAACGCAAAGTTTTAGCCCGGATGGCAGCGAAAACGTTGTAGGAAAGCGGGATTTTATTTTTTAGGCGAAAAGAGCGACCAACCGGAAGCCCCTTTTTGACTTTTAAAATAATTCCTGCTGACAAAACGTTGCAGCGCACAGCCGGACCAGCTTCAAAAAAATTAAAACTTGCCGTTGGCCACGCTGTCAAGCTCGCGTTTGAGCGGTTGCATTTGCTGTAGGAACCTGGGTAGGTTTTTCTTGTCCATGGGCGCAGAATTGGGAAGTTTGAGCCTCAATGCATCTACCTGGACACCGTTTTTCCAGAAGCGGTAGCAAACGTGCGGACCCGTAGCGAGACCTGTGCTTCCCACTTTGCCAATGACATCACCTTGGTTCACACGTTGGCCGCGCCTGACCAATATTTTTGACATGTGCAGGTATTGTGTAGCATAGGTTTTGTCGTGCTTGACTTTGACGAAATTACCGTTCCCTGCAGTATATCCGGTTTGTTCAACTACGCCCGCTGCGGTGGTCATGATGGGGGTTCCTGTGGGCGCGGCGTAATCGGTGCCTTTGTGGGCCTTCCAGATACCTTGCACCGGATGCAGGCGGTTCGCCGCAAATCGCGAGGTGATGTTGACGTATTTGAGCGGTGCTTTGAGGAAGAAATTCTTGAGCGCCTTTCCGTCTTCGTCAAAATAATCGAGTTTTTGGGAATTGGGGTTTTGGGCGAATGGAAAAGCGTATATTTTCTTGCCCTTGTATTCAAAGAATGCGGCCTTGAGACTGTCAACGCCGTCGTAAATGGTGTCGTCTATGTATCTTTCTGTGAACGTGATTCCGAACTTATCGCCTTTCTTGAGTTTGAAGAAATCGATAGACCAGGCATAGACTTTCGTGATTTGAGAAGCCAGTGCGATGTCGACTTTTTCTTTCTGTAGCGCCTCGGACAGGGAACCGTCAAGGCTACCGGCAATCGTGCGTTGGCGCACTAAAATGGGGCGGATTTTCTTATAGACCGAAACCGAGTCGCGCAAATCAATCACGTAGTAACTGCCGCGATCGGGTTGGTAAACAAACGCTTCGAGTTTTTTATAGCGCCCTTTAGAACGGAGGATGGTGTAGGGTTTTCCGATCCTGATTGTCCTTACATCAAAACCGTCTTTGACCTTGTCAACGATGTCATAAACCTGATGTTCCCCTAGGTTTTGGATGTCTAAAATGCTGCCAAAGGTATCGCCGCTGCGAACGGTGTCGTGCACGACATTGTAGTCATTGAATTGGAATCCGAATTGTTCTACGATGGGTTTTGGCTTTGGAGTCTCGACAACCGCCGCGCTTTCTTCTTTTTTACAGGAAGCGACCGCAAACAACAGGATTATGAAAAGGGCTATTTTTTTCAACAGATCACTTTTTGCTATGTTTATTTTTCTTCTCCCCAGTTTTTGAGCTCTTCCTGGCTCCATAATTCGGGGAAAAATATCCTGCGTTGGTATTTGGGATGCATGTATTTTTTCCAGTCGCTGCCGCCTGTGGCTTCGGCTGTACCTTGCCCGCTGTCTATGTATTTGCGCGCGGCGTTGAGATGTCCCATGACCCAATTGATATTGACCGTATGGTCATAGTGGCGCATGGCTTTGACGAGTTCTGGATTTTTCTGGTCGGCTTCTGGTAACAGTTTGAATTTACGCCATAGGTTAACCGTATTGTATTTCTCCATTTCCCGAAGGAACTCGGCCTTGTATTTTTTTTCGAAAGCAGCCAGGAGGTATGATTTTTCTCCCGTAACATGATCTTTCCCTGCGGCTTGCCAATATAAGTGTTCGAGCGCATGTTCGTAGGGTGTGTTGCGATCGATGGTGGCACGGAAACGATAGTCAATAAGGTTAATCAGGTCTGTAGAGGCAAATTCAATAATGCGATACTGTGCGCTCTGGAAACCACTTGCAGGAGTGAGCGTGTTGCGGAACTTCATGTATTGTTCGAGTTCCATGCCATCTCCCATGATATCGAAAGAAGTGGTGAGCATGTCAAAATAGCGGCTGATGCGCATGAGCCTTTCGGTAAAAAAGGCGGTTTCAGGTTTTTCGCAATCGGTAACCTGGTTGATTTCCCACAGGATCATTTTGAAAAGCAATTCATTGACCTGATGGTACATGATAAAAACCATTTCATCGGGTAAAGTGGTTCTTTGGATTTGGAGGTTGAGTAGTGCGTCGGTTTGGATGTAATCCCAGTAAGTAATGGGCTTAGCCCACAACAACCCTTCAAGATGGGTATCGGTTTTTTGGCTAATTGCTTGGAATTTCTGATCTAAATCGTCTAGGATTTGTTTGGTGTTGGTTGTAATCTCCATTATGGTTTTGCTTTTACTCTGAAAGAATATTTGAGTCCTTTAAATCCATCCAGATCGGCCTTGAGTGAACCTACTGCCAAATCGGCCTTAATCCTGATGGGCAATTTGTTGTCGTCATCAGAGATCCAGACGGTGACGCTTTCCTGTTCCTTAAAAACCCGGCCCGATTGTACGTATGGTCTGAAAATCATTGTAGGGACGGTTCCGAATTTTGTACTTATGTCCTGATTGCCCAGGTATTTGAGTTTGAATTTGGTCACTTCGCCGTCAAAAAACATATCTATTGCAATGGATTCGCCCACTTTAAGTTTGTCTATAGTGGGATAGTTCCTTAAATAGTAAAACGTCGACAGGATATCCTGAGTCTTGTCAGGAAAGTTATACAGCATTTCGGACTTGTGCTTGTAGTCTTTTACGAGCACCTTGTTATTGGATTGGTTAAAAAATCCTTCCTGGTTTTTGGTGTATCCGCCTTCGTCTATTCTCCTGACAAATTGGTATGGATCACCTGTCTCTTTGTCAAAATAACTTTCGTAAGTGTCGTCTACTTTGAAGAAGAACCGAGACATCCCGGTGGTGTAACCTTTGCCGATAGCGTGGTAAACTTTTTTGTTGTTTCTGACGGCTTCCTGGACTTCAAGAGTTGCGTAGCCCGCGTTTATAAGCCCGTAATGTATTCTGAACTTAAACCATTCGCCAACGTCAAAAGCCCTTTCTTTCTGTGAGCTGAATCCCAAGCATGCAATGGCAAATAAAAGTATTATCGTTTTTTTCATAGCATTTATAATTGCAAGGCGGGGATTACAATTTCTGTTCCAAAGGTACCAAAACAAAAAAACCCAGTCAAATTAATGACCGGGTTTTTATGCTATTAACCAACCAAAAAACTATAAATTATGAAAAATTTACATAAAAATATCGGGAAACCACTCCTCCTATTTTTGTTGGCACAAAGATATGGTGTTATAATGATATATGTTCAACAAAAAATCAACTTTAACATATTTTATTCAAAAACGATATCACTACAACGTTGTATTTTAGATATATGTTAAAAAAAGAAACTGTTTTTACAAAGTACCTCGTTTCTCCTGTTCTCTTTCAATAGACTCGAACAAGGCTTTAAAATTTCCGGCACCGAATCCCTTAGCGCCCATTCTTTGTATGATCTCGAAGAACAACGTAGGACGATCTTCAACCGGCTTGGTGAATATTTGTAAAAGATATCCTTCTTCATCGGCGTCAATCATGATCCCGAGTTTTTGCAACTCCCTGATATCTTCCTTGAATTTAGACATATGATCTTTCAAGCGCTCGGGAATCGCGTCATAATAGGCTTGTGGCGGCGTTGATAGAAACTCGATGCCGCGCACACGCATCTCGGCAACGGTTTTTAATATGTCGTCGGTCGCAACCGCAATGTGCTGCACGCCTGCGCTTTCGTAAAAATCAAGATATTCTTCAATTTGCGATTTCTTTTTGCCCTCTGCAGGTTCATTGATTGGAAACTTGATACGCCCGTTGCCATTAGACATCACTTTAGACATCAATGCCGAGTATTCGGTAGTTATTTGCTTGTCATCGAATGAGAGGAAATTTACAAATCCCATCACATCTTCATACCATTTAACCCAAACATCCATTTGGTTCCAGCCTACGTTGCCTACCATGTGGTCGATGTATTTAAGACCTACTGGTGTCGGATTGTAATCGGATTTCCACTCTTGATATCCGGGAAGAAAGGTACCGTTATAGTTTTTGCGCTCTACAAACATATGTATGGTTTCGCCATAAGTGTAAATTCCAGAACGCACTACTTCGCCGTGCTCGTCCTTTTCTACGGTAGGCTCCATAAACGACTTAGCGCCGCGCTTAATGGTTTCTTCATAAGATTTTGTTGCGTCTTCTACCCACAGTGCCACAACCTTAACGCCGTCGCCATGTTTTTTAACGTGTTCGCCAATAATAGAATCACTTTTCAATGCCGTGGTCAGTACCAGACGAATTTTGTCTTGTTTGAGTACATAAGACGCGCGGTCGCGAACGCCTGTTTCCAGGCCGGCGTAAGCCAAAGACTGAAATCCGAATGCGGTTTTGTAAAAATGCGCGGCCTGTTTGGCGTTGCCTACATAGAATTCTACGTAATCGGTGCCCATTAACGGCAGGAAGTCTTGGGCGCCTTCAAATATTTTTTCGAGTCCGTATTCAACGGATTTTATTTCATTGCTCATGTTGTCTGTTTTTGTATGTTGTTTTAAGTTGGATGCCCTAGCCTTGATAGAAGCGATTATCCTTTTTTGCCTTTCTTTAAGGCAGAAAAGATTACCTCATTGGTTAATATTTATTTTTTGTATTCGGTCCGTTCGCTTCGCTAGGGTGAGCGTACAGCAGGAATAGCTCCTAAAAATTACTCTACCCAAGATTTGTAATATTGTCCGTCATCGAGACCCATCGCTTCTTCGGTAACCATTAATGGACGAAAAGTGTCGACCATTACTGCCAATTCCTCGGTAACGGTTTTACCGATGCTGCGCTCCATTGCTCCTGGCGCTGGTCCGTGTGGAATGCCCTTGGGATGCAAGGTAATGTGCCCTTGCTCAATGTTGTTGCGCGACATAAAATCGCCATCTACATAATACAACACCTCATCGCTGTCGATGTTGCTGTGGTTGTACGGCGCAGGGATGGCTTTTGGGTGGTAATCGTACAAACGCGGACAAAAGGAGCACACCACAAAAGTAGCAGTCTCAAAAGTCTGGTGAACTGGTGGCGGTTGGTGTACGCGTCCGGTGATGGGTTCAAAATCGTGAATACTAAATCCGTACGGGAAATTGTAGCCGTCCCAACCGATAACATCAAAAGGATGCGTCGCGTAAACCATTTCATGGATCATGCCTTCTTTCTTGACTTTGATCAGGAAATCGCCTTTTTCGTCGTGGGTTTCTAGCTCTGTGGGCAATTTGAAATCGCGCTCGCAAAATGGTGAATGCTCGAGCAATTGGCCAGAACTGTTCTTGTAGCGTTTGGGTGTGTAGAAGGGCGCAAAAGATTCTACGTAGAACAAGCGGTTTTCTGAGGTCTCGAATTGGATCTGATAGATCATTCCGCGTGGGATAATCAGGTAGTCGCCGTACTCAAAATCGATATTACCCATCATGGTGCGCAGTTTGCCTTTGCCTTTGTGGATGAAAAGCATTTCATCGGCATCTGCATTTTTGTAAAAATAATCGGTGAGCGAGTTTTGAGGAGCGGCAAGCCCGATTGTACAGTCATTATTGACCAACATAGGTTTGCGGCTGTCGAGAAAATCGGCCTCTGGTTTAAGCTCAAATCCTTTAAACAATAGCGATTTGATGTTTTTGCCGATGGCGATTTTAGGCTCGACCGAATACGATTTTAAAATCTCTTTGACTTGTGTTGGCCGATGTACCTGATAAAGCAACGAAGAGTGTCCGTTGAATCCTTCGGTACCGAAGAGCTGCTCATAATACAAGCTGCCATCGGGCTTCTCGAACTGCACGTGTCGTTTGTGTGGAATATTTCCGAGTTTGTGGTATAGTGGCATGTCTTTTCAATTAATAATGAATAAATAATAATTTAAAAATTAATAACTAAAAGCCAGTCATTCAGGATTTCTCTTGATGAGGAATTTGAGATGCGCTAAGAGGTTTTTCCAAGGAGCATTCATATCACAAATATCGAGAAAAAATCAATTTTGCGTTGGTTTCGGGCGAAATATTTACAAAACAAAAGGCATCAAAACCGATAAGCCCGTCTTGATGCCTTTTCTACTAACAGAAAGACCAATTATCTGGCTTTCTTGTAGCTGTAAGCGTATATCATCACGTGGATTGCTGCAAAAATCAATGAAAAATAGTATAAAAAATGGTCATCGATTGCAGGATCCTGATGGTGTACAAAAGCCACGACGATCAATCCCAAAACCATTGCAAATCCAGATGCGGCAACTGTTTTGTAATTTGACAGACTAAAACTTCCTTGATTTTGAACGCTGTTTCTCATTCCGTAGAAAAGGTACAAATCAAAACCAATCATCATCCAGACAATCAAACGGATCCAGGTGTCCAGTGGCAAAAAGACCATCATAAACAAGCATACGAATATGCCCAAAATCGGTACTAATGGGACCAGTGGTGTGCGAAAAGCCCTTGGTGCATCCGGCATTTTTTTACGCATAATCAATACACCGATACACACCAGGATAAACGCGAACAAAGTCCCTATGCTGGTCATCTCTCCCACCACGCGTGCAGGCACAAACGCTGCAAAACAGCTTACCAATATCATAAACAACAGGTTGTTTTTTGCCGGAGTACGAAACTTAGGATGCACTTCTGAGAAAACCTTAGGCATCAACCCGTCTTTACTCATAGAAAAGAAAACGCGACTTTGCCCCATGAGCATCACTAAAATTACCGAAGCATATCCGCCAAGAATAGCTAGCAAAATAGCATTGTTGAGCCACGGATACTCGGGCACTATAACGCCCGCCGCATTGGCCTGCCCCATAGATTCTACCGCAATCGCTACCGGAGCAATCCCGTCTTTTCCTGCAAAAGCCTGATAATTCACAACGCCGGTCATGACATGAGCAAAAAGGATGTACAACAAGGTACAGATTCCCAACGACAACAAAATCCCAATCGGCATATCACGCTTAGGGTTTTTGGCTTCCTGTGCAGCTGTCGATACGGCGTCAAAACCGATATAGGCAAAGAACACGATGGCCGCAGCCCTGATGATTCCCGAAAAACCAAATTCACCAAAATTTCCGGTGTTCTCTGGGATATATGGGGTATAGTTTTCAGGATGAATGTATTTCCAGCCCACAGCGATAAAAATCAACACCACAGAAACCTTAAGCAACACGATGACTCCGTTCACGAATGAAGATTCTTTGGTTCCGCGCATCAAAACAAACGACATCAACATCACAATCAAAACCGCAGGGATGTTAATTATTCCGCCTTCAAAAGGCGAAAGCATATAGGCATCTGGAATGTGAATACCGTAACCTCCTAAAAATTTCCCCAGATACCGCGACCAACTAATAGAAACCGTTGCTGCGCCCACAGCATACTCGAGCACCAAATCCCATCCGATAATCCAGGCGACAAACTCACCCATGGTGGCAAACGAGTACGTGTACGCACTGCCGGCAACGGGAATCATCGACGAAAACTCGGCATAACACAATCCCGCAAAAATACACCCAAAAGCAGCCACAAGAAAAGAAATCGTAATTGCGGGTCCTGCATTGGTGGCAGCCGCGAGTCCCGTGATCGAAAACAGTCCAGCGCCAATAATGGCACCCACACCAAGCGCAACTAATCCGGTGGCAGAAAGCGTCTTCTTTAAACCTTTTTCGGATTCTGTTGCTTCTTCTAATAATAAATGAAGGGGTTTTCTTTTCCAGATAGACATGGTTTCGGGTTTAATTGGTTTAATGGTTCCAAATATATTGAATTTTCAATAACATCAAAGAATTAAATGCCGTTGTCGCGGCATCAGAACCAGAATCCTACACTAAACCAAGCAAAGCCCTTGTTGAGTTCGGGCGAGCACGAATACTTGAATTCTATTGGACCCACGATGGTTTCCAAACCGTAACCGAGTGCATATCCCGAGTATTTGACTTGTGAAAACCAATCGGTGGTTTCGTATAAGTTATCGGCCACATTGGCAAAATTCGCCGCGATATTCAGGTGGTTTTTCTTGAAAATTTCATAGTCCAGTGTAAGCGCAGTTTTGATATAGCTGTCACCCGAAACACTCAAAAAATCATAACCGTAAAAATGTTTGAAGTTATTGATGGTTTGGTAACCGTAACCACCCAACGCAAAATCGAACAGTTGACTGCTTTCACCACCAATAGCAAAACCGGCTTCTGATTGCCACCTTACTGTCAGTTTCTTGTAAAGCGTACGCGCAAAACCAATGTCGCCACGGGCTACAGAAAACTGGTTGAAGTCATTGCTCGATGAATACAGATACGATTGAAAATCGCCCGAGAAATACCAACCGCGTCTGGGGAAATACCGATTGTCAAACGAATCGTACTTGAGGTATCCAAAAATACTGGTGTAGTCGCTGTTCTCAAAAATCGGAGAGGAACTGCCCAGTGTCTTTGACCGAACCTTGAGGTGTTTCTGTTCTACACCGGCACCCAATAAAAACTTCTGTACAAAAATAGTCTGCAGGTACATCTGGTTGGTGAAATCCGAGAAATCGTAGTTGATGGTGCGAATACCCAATTGCTCATACAGCGATCCGTCCTTAAAATCGGTGTCAATATTGCGGTTAAAAGCGTTGAAACGGGATTTGAAACCAAAACTCCAGTAAAAACCGTTGTCTATGTAATAATCCAGATTGTAGCGCAGGTTGTCGCCCAAAATCATATCCACAGAAGTAATGTCATTCTTGAAAAAGGTCTTCTTCTGGGTCAGGTTGACTAAAATACCGCTTTTGTACAGGCCATCGTAATGCAGCGCAAAGCGGAGAAAAGTCGTAGTCGGGTTCTCGTGCAGGGTCATGACCAAATCATCACCGTTTTGGTTCTTTTCAAGCGTATAGCCAATCGAGCTGAAGTTTTGCGTGGCCGTAATATTGTCCATACCCACCTTAATGTCATTGTAGCTCACTTTAGCGCCTTGCTTGAACCGCAGTTTACCTATCACATAAGAACGCGTGTAATTGTCGAGCGGGTTGATGATAATATTCTTGATGTTAAGGCTGTCGACCTTGACCTTGGGGTATTTGTCAAATTTGACCATTGTGCTATCGCCAAGCGGTTTGATTTTATCGTAAACCGCAAACGCCGCCTCTTCGCCCCTTTTTATTATTTCCTGACCTTCGTCAAACGAAATCACACCATAATTGGTAATGTCGGGCTTGATGTAAATATCGGTCATCTTAATTTTCTCTCGCATTTTCTCAATCATGCTCAGGTTGGATATCTGAACCAGGATTCTTGTGGCATCCTTGAGTGACTTGCGGTCCTTAAGATCGTCCTGTACATCTACGCCAATGACAATATCGGCGCCCAGTTTCTTGATTTCCTCTACCGGATAATTGTTGGTCACACCACCGTCTACGAGCAATTTCCCATCGATCTCTACCGGCGAAAACAAGGTGGGGAATGCGCCGCTGGCCAGTATCGCCTGGGCAAGGTAACCCTTGTTGAGTAATACCTCCTCGCCGTTTTCTATGTTGCTGGCCATACACAAAAACGGGATCGGCAACTTGTTGAAATCACGCACGTGGCGCACCTTGTAGGTGAGTTTGTTGAGCAGATTATAATTGTACATACCACGCGACAACGCCGTTGGAATTCCAATCCGCATTTTATTGAATGGCAGCGTAAATGCGTACAATTCGTCGTTGCGTTTCTCGTAAAAATTTTTGGAAGAGCGCGGAATAAAATCACTGAGCAACGCATCGAAATCGGTCTCCTTAAAGATAGAATCGATTTGCGAGGCGTTGTAACCCGAAGCGTACAAACCGCCCACAACAGCGCCCATGCTGGTTCCGCCAATGTAATCGATCTTGACACCTGCCTGTTCCAGCACCTTGAGCACGCCGATATGTGCAAAGCCTTTCGCACCACCGCCACTGAGCACTAGCCCTACCTTTGGCCGTTGTTGGTTTTTTTGCGCATGAGAAAATACAAAGGCTAGCAAAGCGATAAACAGCAAGACGATTTTCTTCATTACGGTTACTCGGGATTAGAAGTTTTGTAAAAGTCGGTAATTTTTTTTGCTTTCGACGCGCCAACAACGGCCGAAATTTCTGTTTCGGTGGCCAATTTCAATCTTTTAACACTTTTGAAATGTTTGATTAACGTTTGCATGGTTTTTTCGCCGATGCCGGGAATAGATTCGATAGACGAATGCAATGCCGATTTGCTGCGTTTGTCACGGTGAAAAGTAATCCCGAAACGATGCGCCTCGTTACGCAAATACTGGATCACCTTGAGGGTCTCGGATTTTTTGTCAAGATACAGCGGAACCGAATCTCCCGGATAATACAGTTCCTCAAGCCGTTTGGCAATACCGATAATGGCAATCTTGCCACGCAATTCGAGTGCGTCGATGCTTTTGAGCGCCGATGACAACTGGCCTTTGCCTCCATCTATGATGATGAGCTGCGGCAACGGTTCGTTTTCGTCGAGCATGCGCTTGTAACGGCGGTAGACGACTTCTTCCATAGAGGCAAAATCATCTGGCCCCACCACGGTTTTGATATTGAAATGGCGGTAATCTTTCTTACTCGGCTTGCCGTCCTTGAAAACCACGCAGGCTGCAACGGGATTGGTTCCCTGTATGTTTGAGTTGTCAAAACATTCGATGTGGCGCGGCTCAACGTTCAATCTCAAATCCTTTTGCATCTGCGCCATGATGCGGTTGGTATGCCTGTCAGGGTCTACAATCTGCAGCTGTTTGAGTTGCTCGATGCGGTAAAACTTGGCGTTGCGTTGTGAAAGGTCGAGCAGTTGTTTCTTGTCGCCGAGTTGCGGAACAGTAACTTTTATCTTCTCTCCCAAATCCATATCAAACGGTGCGATGATTTCACGTGAGAGCAAATTGAAGCGTTCGCGCAGTTCCACCACAGACAATTCGAGTAATTCCTGGTCACTTTCATCAAGCTTCTTCTTGATTTCCATGGTGTGCGAACGGATGATCGAACCGTGCGAAATCTGCAGGAAATTGACAAACGCGGCGCTTTCATCCGATATGATCGAGAACACATCGATATTGGAAATCTTAGGGTTGACAATCGTAGAATGTGATTGGTAATTTTCTAAAACGGCAATCTTTTCCTTGATTTGCTGCGCTTCCTCGAATTGCATGTTGTCGGCGTATTGCTTCATCTTGTTTTTGAAATCGCGTAGGCTTTCTTTGAAATTGCCTTTCAATATTTCGCGGATGGCATTGACCTGGGTTTGGTAATTTTCTAGCGATTCATGTCCTTCGCAAGGGCCTTTGCAATTGCCCAGATGGTACTCGAGGCAAACCTTGAACTTGTGTTTCTCAATATTGCTTTGGCTCAGATCGTAATTGCAGGTGCGCAACGGATAGAGTTCCTTGATCAGGTCAAGGATGGTCCAGACGGTCTTGAAATTGGTGTAAGGCCCAAAATATTCAGAACCGTCCTTAATCATGCGGCGCGTAGAAAAGATGCGCGAAAACGGTTCCTTTTTGATGCACAGCCACGGATAACTTTTGTCATCGCGCAACAGCACATTGTAACGCGGTTGGTATTTCTTGATCAGGTTGTTCTCAAGCAACAGCGCATCGCTTTCGCTGGGCACCACAATGTGTTTGATGGTAACGATCTTGCGCACCAGCACATTGGTTTTGGCCGTATCGTGTACTTTATTGAAATAAGACGAAACGCGTTTCTTGAGGTTCTTGGCCTTGCCCACGTATAAAATCTTGCCTTCCTTGTCGTAGTACTGGTACACACCCGGATTGTCGGGAAGTGTTTGTATTTGGAGCTGGAGCGATGGATTGTTCATTTTCTGAGGCGGCGTTTTGCTTTACAAAAATAATACAAATGCTTGTTGTTATTTCGCAAAGAACCGCGAAGATTTATGTTAACGTTTGCAAAAGGCATCGCCCATTTCAAAACACAGATTTCACAGATTTCACAGATTAAAAATCTGTGAAATCTGTGTTTATTATTTATGACTATTTTGCGTTTCTTTGTGTCTGCTTTGCGTGTTTCGCGTAACAAAAAATGCCATGACAAAAAAAGAACTTCGCGTCAAATACAAGCAATTGCGCAGCGCGCTTTCTGAAACTGAGATTGAGGAGCTGAGTTTGGCGATTGCCAACCAACTGCTGTCATTGGACCTCTGGGACAACAATTACTTTCATGTCTTTTTGCCGATTGATGGGAAAAACGAAGTAGACACACAATTCGTCATGCACATCCTTTCTGGCAAAGACAAAGAAATCGTGGTGTCTCGCAGTGATTTTGAATCGGTTCAAATGACGCATTTTTTGTTGACCGATAATACGAAATTCAAAAAAAACGCGTACGGCATTCCAGAACCAGTAGATGGCATTGAAGTTCCTGCGCAAAAAATACAAGTGGTGTTCGTGCCTTTACTCGCATTTGACCAAACCGGAAACCGCGTGGGTTATGGCAAGGGGTTTTACGACACCTTACTTACAGACTGTGCGCTTGAGGTAGTGAAAGTAGGCTTGAGTTTTTTTGAAGCCGAAACCGCAATCGACGATGTGTTTACCGGCGATGTGAGACTGGACTATTGCGTAACTCCCCAAAGGGTCTACACCTTTCCCGTCTAGCCCTGATGGGCGCGGTGTCCTTTTGCTTTTTCCTTTAAAAAGCAAAAGACAGAGCAAACAGCAGGACCGATGCCTGTTCTAAAAAAGGTGTTGTGGCTCCTCGTTATCCGAAATGGTTGGCTTCTTCTCCTGTTTTCTCAAACGGTTTGGTTTCAACGGGTTTCCCGAAGGCTTTTTTATTGAAGACAATCAGGATGCCCACACCCGTAGAAATGGCCATGTCGGCGATGTTGAAGATGGCGTTGAAGAATTTAAAATGCCCGCCGCCAATTACGGGAAACCAGCCGGGCCAATTCCCCTCAAAAATAGGGAAATAGAGCATGTCTACCACTTTGCCGTGGAAAACCGTTCCATAAGGTTTGTCAGAAAATAAGGTGGCCAGATGGCCGTGGCTGTCATCAAAAACGATCCCGTAGAAAACAGAATCGATGATGTTGCCAAAAGCGCCCGCGAATATGAGTGCAATAGCGACAATCAAAAAGTTTGAACTGTGTTTCTTTACCGAATCCCATAGCCAATAGCCAATCGCCGAAACAGCGACGAGCCTGAAAAGCGTGAGGAATAATTTGCCATAAGCACCAGGGATTTCGGTGCCCCAAGCCATCCCTTCATTCTCAATGAAAAGAATCTTAAACCAACTGAAAACGTTGACTTCTTCTCCCAAAACAAAATTGGTCTTGATGTAAATTTTTGAAACCTGATCTACCAGTAAGATGATGAAAATGAGGAGATACGCTTTTCGTAATGACATTTTTTTGTTTTTGATGGCGCAAAAGTAAACCTTTTTCTAAAAAAAACGCTCCTGACGGAGCGTTAATTATATAATAATAAGTTGTTTATCGTTGCAGGTTTTTTGCTTCTATACTCATCGTTGCATGAGGCACAATCATGAGCCTTTCCTTGCTGATCAATTTGCCCGTGACTTTGCACACGCCATAGGTTTTGTTTTCTACCCTGAAAAGCGCGTTTTTCAAATCGCGGATGAATTTCTCCTGACGGATGGCCAGTTGCGAGTTGGCTTCTTTAGACATGGTTTCACTGCCTTCCTCAAAAGCTTTGAAGGTTGGCGAGGTATCGTCTGTTCCGTTGTTAAGGTCATTCATGTAGGCACTTTTAATTAAATCCAGATCAGCCTGTGCCTTACTGATTTTTTTCAGGATAAGCTCTTTGAACTCTGCTAAGTCAGCATCCGAGTATCTTGCAATTTCATCTACCATGTTCGTCTTATTTTGAGATTATAATTTTTGTTTCTATTTGGTCGAACGCTATTTCTGTCCCGTTGGTTACATTGGCTTCAAATATAAGCGATTCGGTTAACGTCTCGGTTTGGATATACTTGAGGTTGGCGTTGACTGCTTGCTCTAATTCGGCGTTGTTTTGCAACACCACTTTAATCTTGTCGGTAACTTCAAATCCCGAATCTTTTCGGAGATTTTGTATCCGGTTGACCAACTCCCGCGCGATTCCCTCTTCTTTCAAGCTTTCAGAAATCGTAATATCGAGCGCGACTGTGATTCCGTTGGCGTTGGCGACGAGCCAGCCCTCAATATCCTGTGACGAAATCTCGACATCGTCTTTTGATAAAGTTATTGTTTTTCCCGAAATAGCAATATCCAGAAAGCCCAATGTATCCAAGAGATTGATTTGTTCGGGCGAAAAGGATTGTATCTGTTTGGAAATCAATCCCATGTCTTTGCCAAAACGCGGTCCCAAAGTCTTAAAATTGGGTTTGATTTGTTTGATCAGAATATCCGACGCATCGTCTAAAAGTTCTATTTCCTTTACGTTAACTTCGGCTTTTATGAGGTCAGAAACGGCTTCGATTTGGGCTTTCTGATTCGCGTCAAGTACCGGAATCATTACCTTTTGCAGCGGTTGTCGTACCTTAATCATTTCTTTCTTGCGCAGCGACAAAACCAATGACGAAATGGTCTGCGCCTTCTCCATTTTGCTCTCTAGGGTTTTATTAACATAATTTTCAACACTTTGGGGAAATTCGGCCAGGTGAACGCTGTCAAAATTTTCCGACTTTGTGGCTTGGGTCAAATCGCGGTAGAGCGCGTCCATAAAGAAAGGAGCGATTGGCGCGCCCAGTTTACTCACGGCGAGCAAACAGGTGTAAAGCGTCTGGTAGGCGGCAATCTTGTCTTGCGCATATTCACCTTTCCAGAACCTGCGGCGGCACAAACGCACGTACCAGTTACTCAGGTTTTCCTGTACGAAATCAGAGATTGCGCGTGCGGCTTTCGTGGGTTCGTAATCGGCATAATAACTGTCGACATTGGCGATGAGCGTGTTGAGTTCGGAGATGATCCATTGGTCGATCTCTGGTCGTTCCTTCACGGGAATTTCGGCCTCAGTGTATTTAAAGTTATCGATGTTGGCATACAACGCAAAGAACGAATACGTATTATATAAGGTGCCGAAGAATTTACGGCGTACTTCTGCTATGCCTTCGATGTCGAATTTGAGGTTGTCCCACGGATTGGCATTCGAGATCATGTACCAACGCGTCGCATCGGGCCCATACTCAGCAATGGTATCAAACGGATCGGTGGCATTGCCCAGACGTTTAGACATTTTCTGTCCGTTCTTATCCAAAACAAGTCCGTTGGAAACGACATTTTTGTAAGCCACTTTATCGAAAACCAAAGTCCCGATCGCGTGCAAGGTATAAAACCATCCGCGCGTCTGGTCTACGCCTTCTGCGATAAAATCGGCGGGGAAATCTTTGTTTTGATCAATTTTGTCTTTATTCTCGAACGGATAATGCCATTGCGCATATGGCATTGCGCCCGAGTCGAACCAAACATCGATCAAATCGGTTTCGCGGTTCATGGGTTTTCCGGATGGAGAAACGAGCGTGATTTTATCGACTACATTTTTGTGCAAATCGACCAAATCGTAATTGGATTCGTCCATGTTCCCGATTTCAAATCCCTTAAACGGATTCTCCTTTTGCAAACCGGCCACAATCGATTTTTCTATTTCGTTGTAGAGCTGTTCTACCGACCCGATGATGATTTCCTCGGTCTTGTCCTCGGTGCGCCAAATTGGCAACGGGATTCCCCAATAGCGCGAGCGCGACAAATTCCAGTCGTTGGCATTCTTGAGCCAGTTCCCAAAACGGCCTTCTCCGGTGGCTTTGGGTTTCCAGTTGATGGTTTCATTGAGGTCGAACATGCGATCCTTGACTTCGGTGACCTTGATGAACCAAGAGTCGAGCGGATAGTACAACAACGGCTCGTCTGTTCGCCAACTGTGCGGATAACTGTGTACGTATTTCTCTACCTTAAAGGCTTTGTTTTCTTCTTTGAGTCGGATGGCGATTTCTACATCTACCGATTTTTCGGGTGCTGTTCCGGCATCGTAATATTCGTTCTTGACATATTTACCCGACAAATCTCCGAGTCCTGCAATGAATTTTCCTTGTAAATCTACGAGCGGAACAAGCGTACCGTTTTCATCCTGCACGAGCATCGGCGGCACTTCGGGTGTGGCTTCTTTGGCTACTTTGGCATCATCAGCACCAAAGGTTGGCGCGGTGTGTACGATTCCGGTTCCGTCTTCTGTGGTGACAAAATCACCCGAAATGACGCGGAAGGCATTTTCTGGATTTTGATACGGCAACACCAATGGCAGCAATTGCTCATAGCGGATACCTACCAAATCCTTCCCTTTGGCTTCGGTTAAGATTTTGAATGGAATCTGCTTGTCGCCGGCTTTATAATTGGTAAAATCGGCATCGTCTTCACTTGCGAAAAATCCTTTGCCGAATTGTTTTGCGACCAGATTTTTGGCCAAGACCACATTTACCGGCTCGAAAGTATATTGGTTAAACGTTTTTACAAGAACGTAATCGATTTTCGGGCCCACGGTCAATGCTGTATTGGATGGCAAAGTCCACGGTGTTGTTGTCCAGGCCAAAATGTGGATGTCGCCAAACCCTTGCAGAAAAGAAGGCAGCGTTTCATTTTTGGCTTTGAACTGGGCTACAATCGTGGTATCGGTCACATCGCGGTAAGCACCGGGTTGGTTGACTTCATGCGAAGACAAACCCGTTCCAGACTTGGGCGAATACGGCTGGATTGTATAGCCTTTGTACATCAAACCTTTATCGTAAATCTGTTTCAACAACCACCAAACCGACTCCATGTATTTGGATTTGTAGGTCACATACGGATCGTTCATATCGACCCAATAGCCCATTTTTTCGGTGAGGTCGTTCCAGACGTCGGTGTAGCGCATCACGGTGCGTTTGCAGGCTTCGTTGTAGGCTTCTATCGAGATGGTTTTACCGATATCCTCTTTGGTGATGCCGAGTTCTTTTTCTGTGCCGAGTTCAACGGGCAAGCCGTGTGTATCCCAACCGGCCTTACGTTTCACCTGATAGCCCTTTTGGGTTTTGTATCGGCAGAAAATATCTTTGATGGCGCGCGCCATTACGTGGTGGATTCCCGGCAAACCGTTGGCCGACGGCGGACCTTCAAAAAACACGAATGGCTGGTTGCCTTCGCGTGTGGTGACGCTCTTTTCGAATATCTGTTGTTTTTTCCAGAAATCAAGGACTTCTGATGCGACTGTGGGTAAGTCGAGCCCTTTGTATTCCTTAAATTGAGTGCTCATTGGAATGGTTTGTAAAATCAATCGGCGAAGGTAATGATTTTTGGAATAGGTGATGCAAATTTGACGGATTTTCGGCAGCGCTTGCCTTTACACATAACGGCTGCAAAGTTGTTGTAAAGTGGCTACGTAGACGGTTGCGTGAGCGATGGGAGCAAGTACCGCGTACTGCGGACAGCGCGACGGCGTTACCAAATGCCCGAGGCAAAAAACGAAAGGCGAAAACGCCGGCACGCCCTAAGAAAAAACCGCTGTTAACACCTCAAGGGACTTGGGTTTCTTAAAACCGTCGAGGTGAAAACTGTAATAATCAATCAAAATCTTGAGCAAAGCCTGACGCTCGCTCACGTGAAAGCTTTTGTAGTCGTTGTCAAATTTGATTGCGATGAGCCTCCGCAGCAATTGGGTTTCTGCTTCTGAGAGTGAACTCAAGGCGTGAAAGTTAGAGAATATGCCTTCGGTCATTTCAAAGTACGGCAGGTCAATTGCCGAAATATCTGGATAAAACCCGAGGTATTTGGTTGCTTCGAGCAAAAGTGTCAAGTGAAAATTGGCGGTGTGTTCATGCGTATCGAGCCAGTTTAAAGCAGTCTCCAGGAACTCAAACAATCCCTCGTTTTTTTCTTCCTCATGGATAGAATGGTGTAGTATTTCTGATAGAAACAGTGCTACGGCGCTTTTCATCACGTCTGAATGGATGCTCCGGAACGGCGTGGCAATTTTGATTTCCTTGAAATGTTCGAGCGTTCCTTTGTTTTTGTGGACGGCTTCTATTTCAAGAATGGTAAGTGGCTGGAAATATGCTATTTTCTGGCTGGTCCTCGCGGGTGAAAACGCATTGCGCACAAAATATGATTTGAGCCCGTCGGATTGCGTGAAGCATTTCACGATCAGGCTTTTCTCCTGGTATTTGAGCGAGGAGATGACGATGGCTTTGGTTTTGATTTGCATGGTGCGGGTTCAAGGTGCAGGATTCAAGGTGCAGCGAAAAAGATTCGGCGATTGGCGCGGCCCGAACCCTGTAACCTGAACCTTGTCCCTAGTTTTATCTAACGATCATCACCTTTTTTACCTTGGTCAAACTGCCGTCTTCTGAGGAAATGAAAACCATATACACACCCGAGGCAACCTTGTATTTCCCAAAAGCGGTGGTGTCCCATTCCAGTGTTCCGCCTTCAGAAATGGCTTCGTAAACCAAACTGCCTTCTATATCGGCAATCTTGACATGGGCTTTATTGGTAAGGCCGCTTACTTTAACTGTCCCGTAATAATTAGGTCTTACCGGATTTGGATAAATAAAGACATTGTTAAGATCGTCTCCGGCTTCAGTGGCGGTAGCCTTAAAAGAAACCATGCCTTTGGTGGTGGCAATGAAAACTTCTCCGGTGGCACCGTTGATGTCTAAGTCGTTTACGGTGTTGCTTGGCAAAGGCGAATTGGCTGTGGTAAAATGGTAAAAGGTGCGTTGGCCGTCGGGTGAAAACATGAAAACGCCAGAATCGGCGGTAGCCACCCATTTGTTGTTTGCGCCATCCACTTCAATATCATTGATGGTTTGCAACAATAACAATTCTTGAGCAACCGGTGCACCGTCTATAATTTCGTTAAAGACAATGTTGGATGTGGTCATCTGTTCTTGTGAATAGAATGCGTCTACACTATTCAACACGCGCAATCCAAAGAGGGTTCCTATCCAGAGCTGATTGTCATTGTCTAGCGCCAGCGCCCTGACGTTACTGGACGGTAGGTTTCCGGTAGTGCCGCCCTCAGAAAAACGCAATGTCTTGAAAACCGTATTGCTCACGGTTTCATTAAAGGCCACGACTCCATCGTTGAGCGTGGCCATCCATTTGGTGCCATTTTTATCCACAACCATGCGGCCCAGCTTGAACAGCCCAAAGGAACTGGGTACGCTTTGGGTGTTGAAGGATTTCCATTGTCCGCCAGCCTGTAATTCTACAAGTGCTTTGTTTTGTAAGCTGCTGTTCATCCAGAGATTCCCCGAACCATCAAATGCAGCGCCGTTGACCCAGATATTTTCTGGTCCTGCGCCACCAATGGGTTTGAGGCCATCTGTTCCGGTGTTGGATTCGTTGTAAAGCGTGGTGGGTACGAAATTATCTACTTTGAGCATACCCGAGAAAAAAGAACTGATGTACACCTGGTTCTCATTGTTGGGATTTGGCGTGATCATCGTAAGTGCTTTGGCGTTGTGTTCTTCGAACGGGATGTGCTTCCAGCCGTTTTTGTTGTAGATACTGATGGGAAATTTGTTGGGTTGAAACCCAAAATAAGTATACGGATTGTAATCTTTATCATAGCCGCCGTAGACCATCCAGAGGTTTGATGTGGAAGCGTTCAATCCAAAAATGGCATTGCGGTAAGCGCCCGCTGGGCTTATGTTTTGAAAGTTTGAACTTTGCAGTGGCGTGGTGTAGACCCCGTTTTCTGTGGTGCCGATATACAATTTATCATTAATCACCGTGGCACAGGTAAATTTTACTGTTGCATCGGTAATTTCATTGCTGTTCAGGTTGCGGATCTGCACCAATGCATTGTTGTATACATACACGTGATTGGCGGTAGTCACCAACAGGTAATCGCCATACTTTCTAAGGTCGGTGGACACCTCGGTTAGTCCCACAGGGTTGGAGAAATTGTTCCCGTCCCAGGAAAAAAAGAACCCCGTATTGGAGATGGCAACCATGGTATTGCCAAAAGCTTCTATACCGGTCCAGCCGTTCGCGTCTAAGGTAGTCCACTGGCTAAAATCATTGAGATTGGCATTGGTGAGAGATGCCCTACGTATGCCGTTGACGAAAGTGGCAGCATAGATGTTCCCTTGAAACACGGTAGTTTGCCGCACAGGAATTTGAGAACCTCCGTTTCCTATGAAATAGGTGTCGCCAAAAAGCATCGTAGACAATTTGTACTGCACGATTCCAAAATCGCAGGAAATGTAAACGATTCCCTCGTACTCCATAAAATGGTTGATCCTTTTGATGTTGGGCGGCAGTGCTTTGTTGATAATATCGACTACATTGGTTATGCTCCCGTCACGCTCGTTGATGACAATCATGAGCCCGTTTTCGTAGCCTACCAATGTCTTTTTAAAGGTTGGACTGTAGTATATGGTAGTTATGGTAAGCCCCGATAATCCGTCTATGGTGTTGGTGGTTTTTATGGATCCCGAAAGCAGGTCTTTGGAAAACAAGGCGTTTTCTGAAGCGGCTACGAGTTTGGTTGGCGATTCCGACAAATCCTTTACTTCATTATAGGAAAAGTATCCCTTCCACAATTTGCTGTATTGGGCGGAGGCGAGGGTTGCGGTAAGAAAAAAGAAAAGGAAAAGCGACAGTTTTTTCATTGGTATCGGCAGATTGAAAGACAAATATAATACAAAACGGAATTATTTGAATTTTAATATGGGCTAGAAAAAAAGCCTCCCGATTGCAATCGGAAGGCTTTTTGAAGAGTTAAGAAACATGAGTCCAGATTAACTATCCTGCCTCTTTGTTCTAATTCTATTTTTACTATACCACGCCTTGTCCGAGCATGGCATCGGCTACTTTTACGAATCCGGCGATGTTGGCGCCTTTCACGTAATCAACGTAACCGTTTCCGTCTGCTCCGTATTTCACGCAAGCCGAGTGGATGTTGAGCATGATGTTGTGCAAGCGTTGGTCTACTTCTTCAGATGTCCAGCTCAAGCGCAATGAGTTTTGTGACATTTCGAGACCTGAAGTTGCAACACCTCCTGCGTTAGACGCTTTTCCTGGTGCGAAAAGGATTTTGGCTTTGGTAAATACCTCAACCGCTTCTGGTGTAGAAGGCATGTTGGCACCTTCGGCCACACAGATACATCCGTTGACAACCAAGGTTTTGGCTTCGTCTTCGTTAAGCTCGTTTTGTGTCGCGCATGGCAAAGCTACATCACATTTTACTTCCCACGGACGTTTCCCTGCAACGTATTTCGCATTCGGGTATTTTTTGGTGTATTCAGAAATACGGGCGTAATCTACGTTTTTGATTTGCATGACGTGTGCCAATTTCTCAGCGTCGATTCCGTCTGCGTCGTAGATGTATCCTGCCGAATCAGATAGGGTTACTACTTTTCCTCCGAGTTGCGTTGCTTTCTCGGCAGCATATTGCGCTACGTTTCCTGAACCCGAAATTACAACGGTTTTGCCTTTAAAGCTATCGCCTTTGGTTTCAAGCATCGCCTGAGCGAAATAAACGTCACCGTAACCGGTCGCTTCAGGACGGATCAATGACCCGCCGAAAGAGATTCCTTTTCCGGTCAAAACGCCGGTAAATTCGTTGCGCAATTTTTTGTATTGGCCAAACATATAACCTACTTCACGTCCGCCAACGCCGATATCTCCTGCAGGAACGTCGGTATCTGCGCCGATGTGTTTAGACAATTCGGTCATAAACGCTTGGCAAAAACGCATGATTTCAATATCTGATTTTCCTTTTGGGTCAAAGTCGGCTCCACCTTTACCACCGCCCATTGGCAAAGTGGTGAGTGAGTTTTTGAAAGTTTGTTCGAAGGCAAGGAATTTAAGGATGCTCAAATTCACTGATGGATGGAAACGGATTCCTCCTTTATATGGACCAATGGCCGAATTCATCTGAATCCTGTAACCGCGGTTCACTTGCGTGTTTCCGGCGTCGTCAATCCAAACCACGCGAAACATGATGACGCGTTCTGCTTCGACCATACGCTCGAGCAACATCTTGTTCTGGTATTTTTTATTTTGTTCGATAAAAGGGATTACAGTTTCGGCAACTTCCTTTACAGCCTGCATGAACTCGGGCTCGTTGGGGTTTCTTTTTGAAACTGCTTCAATAAAATTGTTGATGCTTTGTGACATGATTATTAGATTATTGACGTTCTAAGAAAACGTTTTCGTTAATTCGCGACAAATATACATTTATTAAAAAATATCCGTTATACTTTTTTTTGTTTTATGAGCGGTTTTGTTTTTTTGGCACCAAATGAGATACAAACCTGCCATTAATTAAGGCTTTTAAATCCTACGCTGCTTTTTTACCCACTTAAATAAGTATTTTTTTATTTTATGTTATTTAGTGAATGATGTTTTTATATATTTGTCGGGAAATGAAATAAATTGATATGCAAATGCCCAAATACTTTATCATAACCCTCTTGCTGATACTTGGTTATTCCAACAAAGCGGATGCACAGTATGGCTTTTCACATGAGGTAGGTTTGATTGTAGGACCGGTTGCTTTTCAGTCTGATTACGGCGAAAGGCACGACTTCAACACCAATGCGGGAAACACCGGTTATGGTATCGGGCTTATTCATTATCTCAATTTCTCTTATAAGGCAGACTGTAACTGTTACAGGCCTGAAACTTATTTCAACGACCACTTTAAACTCAGAAGTGAATTGTCATACAACAAGACCGAGTTGCGTCACTTTGGCGAATGGGTAGAAGGCAGCAGAAAAAAACTCTTCAACAAACAATTGCGCGCCATGCGAGGCAGCACCGCTGTAACCAATTTGGGGATGCAGTTAGAGTATTTCCCCTTGAGTATCCGCGATTTTAGCGTCACCGAAGGTAAATTTGCACCGTTTGCCAGTTTTGGTGGGCAGTTCAGTATTTACGATCCTTCGGCTTCTTCTACTTTAGGAAAGCTTGATACGCCGGCAACTACTCCGGTAAAATATTACAACGCCACGCAAAATTCTGGCGGATCGGTTTGGTCTGTCGTAGGAAGTGTGGGTACGCGCTACAAACTCACCATCATGTCTGACTTAATGGTCGATTTGAGATGGCAATACTACTTCTCGAACTGGGTAGACGGGCTCAACCCAAACCCTGCGGTTTACAAAGAGAACAAAGCCAACGACTGGCTGGTTTGGTTCAACGTAGGCTACATTTATTATATAGAATAGGGAATCTCAACAAATATAAAAGCTGTCTTCGGACGGCTTTTTTTATGGGGTTTTGGCAAGGCCGAGCATTTCACGGTCACCTTTCCCAGAACCATAAACGCAAATGCTTTGGTACTCTTCAAGCCTCAGTATTGCTTTGATTCGATTCACTTTCTCGATTCCGTAACAATTTTTTGAAGCGAGTTTTCCTGTAAGTCTGCCGCTTTCTATTTGCAGTTGCGTACCAATCACACCCGCCTTGTACTGCTCACTCCAAGGCGCTATCCATTGCGACGCCGACGCCGACACGATATAGACCTCATGGCCCGATTCAAGGTGTTTGAGAAACGCATCGAATATTTTTGGGTTGAGATTTTTCTCGATTTCATTCAAAGCAAAATCTTTCGCGGCACTTTCAAAAGTTTCAATAGCCATTCCTTTAAAAAAAGTCGTGAGGAATTTGACTTTAACTTTTTCGTTAGGCAGCAATCGCAACTTCAGCCCAATTAAATCCGGGAAAAGCAACAGCATTTTTTTGTAAAACGGCACATTCCCTTTCGCGAATCTGGTGAATTCAATCAGGCTGTCCTTTTTATATAAAGTGCCGTCAAAATCAAAAAGTGCCAGCGTTCTCATCGGTTGCCGTATAATAAATAACTCATTAGCACCAACCAACAGATGATGGTGATTTGGATGAACCGATCTTTGAGGACAATCAGCGTAGGCGAAGCGGTGGCGCCGTCTACAAGCGCGAGTTTGAGATAGCGAAAAATTCCATTGATGACAAAGATAATAGACAAATACAACCACTTTGAATTGTAATGCCTTTGGTTCTCGGGACTGATGCAATAGAAAATATAACATACAATCACAATGGATGCAAGGATTCCCAAAGCGGTATCTACAAATGCCAGATTGTAGCCTTCGATGTTTTTGCGCACTTCCTTGCCGTTTTGCGCGTGCACCACATCGGTCCTTCGTTTGGCAATCGCAAGGAACAACGCCAGCAGGTAGGTCATGAGTAAAATCCAGACCGACAGTTCAATTCCAGTAACGGCAGTTCCCGCGAGCAAACGCAATACAAATCCCGCGGCAATGATATTCACGTCAAGGATGGCAATGTGTTTGAGCCATTTAGAATACAATAAGTTCAGGCCAATGTAGCCGCAAACCACCAAAAACAAATCCATCGAAAGCCAATAAGACAACACCAAAGACGTCAACATAAGCACTACCTGCAATACCAAAGCGTTTCGCGACCCAATAGCGCCCGATGCCAAAGGTCGCGTGCATTTTTCAGGATGCGCGCGGTCTTCGTTGATGTCAAAAAAGTCATTGATGATGTAAATGCTGCTGGCCGCAAAAGCGAAAGCGAGGAATGCCAGTAAGGTTCGAAAGAGCAACGTCCAATCACTAAAAGCGCCTCCAAAAAAAAGCGGCGACAACACAAACAGGTTCTTGACGTACTGCTCTACCCGGATTAGTTTAAGGTAGTCTTTCATTTGCTTTGAGTGAATGGTATACGATAAAATGTTTGGTTTCTGCTATTTTCTCGAATTTGTCATGGATAAAAACACCGATCGAGCTAAACTCGGCCAAATTGTCCTGCACATATTCCTCATGGTTCAGGAATGATTTTTCTAAAAACACATAGTTGTTTTTGTCTGCCGCTAATTTAAGTATTCTCTGGTGTTGTTGGTCTATTTCTGTTTCAATAATCCAATCGCATGGGAGTTTGCTTTGCGTATTAAAAAGGTAATGCGCCATAGGAAGGCTCGGCGCGACGATGAAATTTTTACCATATTGATCAACTAGCGCCTTCAATTCAAGATGTTTTTCCTGATACTGCTTATTGGTTTTAATAAACTTTAATTTTGCTGAAACCCCGTCAAGCGGATATTGCAAAGAGAAGATGTTCGCTTCCCGATATGGCCGTACGTTATAAGCAAACGCCGATAGGCAAATGGGCAAGCCGAGCCACAGATAATATTTTGGGTTGATGTTGACAGGCACCGATACCAAAAACGCAAGCAAAATTCCCGTAGCAAAAAGTATCGGATAGTCATACCCCAAACTAATCGAGCACGACCAGGCAATCCCGAGCACCACCCAAACCGGTATGGCAGCATTCCAATTACGGTTCCTGAAAAAGGCGTAAACCGCGGCCAATACAGCGGCGTCGAACGCAATCCTTGAGGCAAGCCGCGCAGCAAAGAAAAAGCAAACGCACGCAATGGCTAATCCTGCAACAGCGATCCATCGAAGCATAGAAGGCAATACCTGCCATTTTTGTTTAGTAATCCTCAGGTACAAAAACGCCGCTACACTCAAAAAAACCAGAAACCCAGCAAGCCAGGAAATCGGTAAAAAAGTATAATTGTGTATGCCGCTGTAATACAAATAAATCAGCGGTGTCTGGCCAGTCGTTTGGTGGATGAAATTCTGCCAATCGGTAATGGATAAAATCCAGCCAACATACATCGCGACGAGCAACAATAACTGACCGCAAAAAATCGCAGCCGCCTTCCAACCGTATCGAACCAAAATCCAAAATCCAAAAAACGCCGGGACGAGGTAGAATGATTGTTTGGTCAACGCCGACAACATCGCAAAACAAGCGACGGCAAACAGCATAAAAAATCGCGGCTTCTCATATTTAGAGACGAGCCAAAAAGCGATAACCGCAAACAACAAACCGTCGGTGGTAGGCCACGGAAACTGCGAGAAATTGAGCAACGACACCACAAAGCCAACGGTCATGACGCCCCATCGGTTGAACTTACTGAGCTTGTACAATTTGTAAAACGCCGAAACCAACAGGTAAACCTGCACCGCAAACATCAAATAGCCAAGCATTCGGATTTGTAAAAACTGCGCTGTCTCAGGCAGGATTTTCATGAACAATGCATGAAAATACAGCGTTACCGGCGGGCCTTTATAGATGAAATCTTCATAAACCGACTGGCCATTTACAATGCGCCACGAAAAACTGGGAATGTATCCGGTGTCGAAATTCTCAAATCCGAATTGCGTCAGGACGAAGCAATAGAACGCTACGGTGAAAAAAAAGAGGGTTTTGTAGTTAATCAAACGCGTCATTGTTGTCAATCCATTTTTGGTGAAAATACTACATTAATCGC
>ENA-UOWO01000118-UOWO01000118.1-activated-sludge-metagenome-genome-assembly--contig:-NODE-118-length-108109-cov-8.434921_pt1 | contig 108109 bp, 91 predicted proteins | sample MGYA00238148_ERZ761564 | MGnify/ENA primary metagenome ERZ761564 (study PRJEB28885, sample SAMN05720194) | activated sludge metagenome | isolation source: Anaerobic digester | place: USA... | reverse complement strand
ATGCGCAATAAATTGGTAATACTACATTACGATTTCAACATACCAGGCACGGAGATCATTTCGCCACGAAGACACGAAGTCACAAAAAATTAACAACCGATATAATTCGTAGGGGCGGTTCGTGAACCGCCCAAGGCAACGCACCACCGAGCCGCAGAGGCACGAAGATAATTTCACCACGAAGACACGAAGTCACAGAAGATAACAACCAATATATATCTGTGGGGGCGGGTTTCAAACCCGCCCTCCGCACCCCGAGGATATGCAGATGCCGATAAAGGGCATAGCTGGGCCCCATGGCCTCCTGCCCTCAGCTTTTGGCGGGGGCGCGCTTCGATCGCGATGAGGCAAGGCAGGCGCGGCACAGACCGCGGAACTCGACCGTGGCGGACTCGACCTCGCCCAGGGCCGCGAGCGTTTCAGGCCGCGGAAGCCGGTCGAGGGCCGGGGCGGAAACATCAGTCACCGTGCCGCAGTTCCGGCAGACGAAGTGGTGGTGCTGCTCGAATCGCACTTCGAACCGGTGCCGTCCGTGAGAAGGGTTGAGAACGCCGGCGACGCCCATCTCAACGAAAAGCCAGAGGTTGCGATAGACGGTATCGAGCGAGATGCGCGGCACCAGTCGCACCACGTCGCGATGAAGCATTTCCGCATCGGGGTGCGCTTGTGAGCGGGCGAGGCAGGTGAACACCGTCAACCGCTGAGCCGTCAGCCTGACGCCCCTTCTGATGCAGGCTTCCTCGAACAGTTCGAGACGGTTGCTCAGTTCAATCGCGGAAACCCGCCGCATGCCCGCTCCTTTGACCGTCTCCATCGAACCTTCGCGAGGATACCGCATCGGGCACCAGAAAACCTCTGAAGATTGGGCGGCAGGCGATGCCGGTTCCTTCGGAATGGTGCTGCCAATGGTTCAGTTCGGCAGGGAGCCGAGCAGTTCGTCGATTTCAGTTTTCAGCGGCGCAAGAGCCTTTTGCAACCGGATGCACGCCTGTTTCCAATACAGCGTGTCGGTTTCGCGGGATTCCCAACTGCCGGCGACGGCTGCTTTGGTGGCAGCCTTGAAATATTTCACGGCGAATTTCAACCGCCATGCCGGAAACTGGAAACCGCCGACCCGGGCCGCGGTCATTCCCGCTTCCGAGCCGGCTTGAACGGTTTTCGCGGCCAGTTTTTTCCACGTTGTCCTGGCATCGGCTTCGGCGATGGCTTCCGGGAACTCCGGCAGCAGCGATTTGACCCGGTCGAGACCTTCCCGGATCGGCTTGGCCCAGGCGATGTCGCCTGACCAGATAGGCTCGGGGTTGGCCCAGAGACCCATCTCTTTCAGCCCTTCACTGCAGGCGCCGGCGAACGTGCGGCATTGAAACTCGTGAACCCGGTCGGTTTCGGTCTTGTGCGGGTAGATGAGCGTGCCGAGGACGAACCGTTTCCGGAAATACATCGCGCCCAGCCGGAGCCGTATGGGGAGATTGAATTTCTCGACCAGTTCGAGCATGATTTTTGCACACTGCGAGCAGTTCTGCGCAAGACGCACGCGGATCTCCTGCCAGGATTTCCCCTGCAGGTCAGGAGGAAGGGTTCCGGGGAAACCAGCTTCGGAGCTGAATGGTCCGATGATACGCCGGCAGGCTTCGACCGCTTTATCCATCTGCTGCTGGTGGATCATCGACCAGGGAATGTCGATTTCGGTCATGATTTCCTGGGAAGCGGCCGATGTGCCCGAGCTCAGTTGCGTTTCGCGATCATCGATCAGTTCCAGGGCGAGATCGGATGCCTTCCGGTAGGCGGTGGCCTCTTCGCCGCCGCGCCGTGCCCAACCATTGGCGGATTTTCTGGCCTTGGAAATCTCGATCTTCGTGGCGATCGCGGAAACGAGGCTTCGGAGCTGTGCTTCCGCCTTCTCGAAGCCTGCTCGCGCCTCGTCCCCTGTCATGCCTGCCGAATCAGTGTTTTCAAGCATGTTGAGATACCTGGTGCAGTCGGCCAGGCAGTTTTCGAACGAGAGCTGCCGGAACCCTGCCTGCGAGGGCAGGACACTGGCAAGAAGGAACCCTACCGCGAGTAGGAAAAAGAAGACGGGTCGTTTCACGGCAATCCTCCAGCAAAGATGTTGTCAGAGATATATTGATGGCATTCTACCATGAGCCGGAACAGCGCTCGATAGGAATAATCGTCCGACCGGTTCGGAACCGAATGCGGCCGAGAAGATCCCACCGGCGTGCAACGACAAGTTTGAGGTGGCGACCTGTGCGATCACTCCGGGGTGAAGAATACGACCGTTCGATCGACAGTGACAACTCCGGCTACTGGTTTCTGAACTGTGAAGGGGTGTGGGAACACGGCCAGTGGCAGTCGGCTGGTACGTCCGATCAGGACAGCAGGTAGATCCCGAACGCGGCGGCCAGCGCGAAATGGAACAGCAGAAGGTCGATGAAATACTCCCTGCCTTCGACCTCCAGCCTGAACTGACTGCCCACGAAGGCGAACATGCCGCCCATGGCCCGGAGAAAATCCTCGATCCGGCCGATCAACGCGCGCTCGAGTTCCCGCTCCGAATGCTTTTCTCCGAGCTCGAGAAAGTCGAACGTGTATTCGTCTCTGACGGCTAGTTTGGCCTGGGCGCGCAAACGGGGGGTGAGTGCCTTGTCGAAATTGGTTAGCCCCAGAAGACTTTTCTCGTAACTCTGGTTTTCTATCTGATGGATGAGAACGTTTTTCGACCAGCCGTATTTGCGGGCCATGCGGAGATAAAACCCTCGTTCCAGGGAGTCCTTGCACCGGGATATGATGATCAGGTTGTGGCTCCAGGCAATTTCTCCAACCAGCGGTTGGAGTTTTGGCAACGCATGATATTCTTGGAAAAACTGTCGCATATACCAGAGATTCTGGACGGAAAACCCGCCGACGCCGGGAAATTCCCTCTGCAAGTCGCCTGCCAGGGTCTCAACGACGGCCTTTCCCCAGCCTTCGGCGTTCTGACGCTCGACGATGATCCGGCCGATATCCCAATACAGCCCAACCAGCTGCTTGTTGACCGAGCGCAGAGCGGCGTGCTGGGCTGTCCGGACGCGCTCCTTGATCTCGGCGAAAGCCGAGGCGTGGTTCCAGGACGCTTGTCATCACCAGTGTGGAGCTGGAACGGCTGGTGGAGTGTGGCTTTTCTTGCGCTCATATTCTCAGACCCTCGAAAATCTTCTTGATCGTCGCAACGTGTTTGAGACCTCGGAGTTCATGACGTCCGGCAAAAGTGCCAAATCAATCACTTGCTATATAATCCAGGCGGAGATGAAAGTCAAAATCGCTGCGGATGGCGCAATTATACCGTTTCCGGCGGTTTCCGAGAAAAATCGTATCTGAGAAGCCGTGCTTCTTCAGGGCGCCGTTTGTGGTTCCGGAGAGAAGGGCCGCGTGTTCATGCCGGGGTGGCGATGGCGAGAAAACCGGTTTCGGGGGTGTCCGACAGATAGCTGACGTGCCAGCCGGTGGCGGTGAGCAGGTCGCGCATGCGCGGGGGCGGGGGAAGCCGGTCGTCACGGACGGCCTCTCCGGCATCGGCGTGGATGCCGTTGAGGGTTGCGCTGTCTTCCAGGTGGGCGAGAACCAGCCTGCCGTTTGCAGGCCGAACGAGGTTGCGAGCCCGTTCGAGGAAGCTGCGCCGGTCGCTGAGATGCGGGAAAAATCTGAACGCCAGCACCATGTCGATCGGCTCATGCGGAAATGCATCGGGCTCTTCGGCATCTGCCAGATACGTTGTCACGTGTTGGAAGCGCGCGAGCCGATTTTTTGCGGCCTCGATCATCTGTTTACTGGTATCGCAGGAGTGAATGTGGCCGGCCGGCCCGACACGGGGCGCCAGCCGTTCGGTGAAATGGCCGGCGCCACAGCCCGGCTCGAACACCCGGCTTCCGTCGAGAGGCCCGAGCCTTTCCCAGAGATGGGCGAGAATGGGTTCCTGGTCGGGGCGCATGGCGAAACACTCGGTGTCTTTGCCGGCCAGCCGTTCGAAAAAACGCTGCCTGGGTTCGTTCATGAGACATTCTCCTTGCGATGTTTCAGGGACAGGGACGGCAGCATCGGAAGAGCCGCCGAACAGATCACGATGCAGGCTCCGGGAGGCCAATCCTGCCACAGCGACAGCAGGAGTCCCCCGACCGAGGCGGCCGCGGCGTATGCCAGCGTCAGGCAAAGGGTTTGCGCCAGACCGGCTGCCCTGCGGCCCGCCGCGAGGAGCGGGTTCGAGACGAGGCTATACAGCATCAGGCCGCCGATGAGATGCAGGGAAAGCGTGATCAATATCGCGCTGAACAATATCAATAGATATCTCAAAGGCCGTGCCGGGAGGCCGTTCAGCCACGCGGTCGCCGGGTCGAGCAGCAGGAGCGGCCAGAGGCGTCTGCCGGCAATGAGCAGGAACAGAACGGTGCCGACGCCGATCCAGAGCAGGGCGGTTTCGGTCCACGAGACGAGCAGGAGGCTGCCCCAGAGCAGGGCGAATGCTTCGGCCGGCGCTCCCTCGGTGCGGGCCAGGCCGAGGAACGCGACGCCGAGCGAGACCGTGAACAGCATCGTCGCGAGCTGTTGATCCTCGGCCTCGAGCCAGTCGGCGAGCGGGCCCAGGACCACGGCAGACGCGATCGCCGCTGCAGCCGCGCTCCAGACCGGCGACCAGCCGAATCGGGTTCCCCAGACGGCGCCTGCGAGAGCCGCATGGGCGAGGGTGACGCCGAGAAAGGGCATGCGCAGGGCCCCGAGCAGGAAACCGGCGAGGCCGCAGCCCAACCCGCCCCCGACCGCCGCGGTGAACCAGAGGGTCAGCATGGTTGGTCCGCCTGGACCGGTCTCAGTGTCCCGCCGCCGAGGTGCCAGAGGTGGGTGAGACCGTCGGGGAACTCCTCGGGATGATGGCTGGCGGTCAGCACGGTTCGGGAACCCCCTCCCACTTTCCACCACTCCGCGACGATGCGGCCGGCCAGGGCGCGTCCCTCGCGGTCGAGGAAGCTGTCAGCCTCGTCGAGGAGGAGCAGTTCGGGGCTCTGGGTCAGGGTGAGAGCGAGCAGAACCCGCCGCTTTTCACCGCCCGAAAGCGTGTGAAAACAGCGTTGGCCGACATCGGGAAGACCGAGCCGTTCCAGCCATTCCAGCCCTCTTCCCGGGTCTATAGATAGTGAGTCGAATATGTCGTTGACCGAGAGGGGGAACACGACCGCCGGCGGAAGCTGGGGGACGAACCCGATGCGGGCGCCCCAGAGCGGCTTCCACCAGCGTCGCCAGGGGCTTCCTGGCCGGCCCCGCCACGCGAGGCGGCCCGTGGTGGGCGACTCGAGCCCGGCGATGAGCCTCAGCAGTCTCGTTTTCCCGGCACCGTTCGGGCCGAGCAGGCCGATGAACGCGCCTTCCGGAATCTCCGCGGAAATACCGCCGAAAATCGTCCTGCCGCTGCGGGCCAGCGAGATCCCGTCGAGGCGGAGCATCAGCGGCTGCCCTCCTGCGTGGAGAGGGTATCGGCTTTTTTCACGCCTTCGAAATTCCGTCGAAGCAGCTCGAAATATCCCTCCTCGTCGGCCGTGCGCGGAAAATTGCTCAGCATGACCGGCTTCAGCGCGAGGGCGCTGCTCAGATTCTCCAGGAAACGGGCACCCCACTGCAGATTGCCGATACAGACGGAAGCGGTGTGCCCCCTGCAGCATTCGCGCATAGCCGATAAGTCGTCTGGCGTCAGGCCTTCGAGGGGTTGCCACGTGGCAACGGGATCGAGGCCGGCCCAGGCACAGAACTCGTGCTGCATCTCGGCGGCGAGAACCGGTGTTCCCGATACTCCGGCTGCCTCGAGCCGCAGGGAAGCCGTTTCGGATGCCAGTCGCTCACGGAAGGGGTGAAGTCGTCGGCGTGCCTCGTTTTCCGAAAGGTTCAGACGGGCGATTGCGAGGGGGGCGAGTTCCTCCACGAGCCGGGCGAACCGCTCCGGTATCGTGAGGGCTCCCGAGGCGGAACAGCAGACGACGGTCGTGTCTGCCAGACCGGCGCGTTTCCAATTCTCTGCGAGCGAACGCTGGAATTCGTGATGAAGGACCAGGCCGCCCCTCGACGTTTGCGATGCCGATGCAAGGGGGAATCGAATTTGTTCTTGACATTATGAGCTTATGCTCATATCCTTTGTCTTGATCAACAACATTGTTGAACGCAACGGCTATGACGAAGAACGCTGATAATGTCATCCCCCTTTCACCCGGGCACTGTTCTGACAACGGGCTGATCGTCTCGGTCTGTCTTTCCGAGAAAGTGGGCACGGCGAAGGCGCCGGTTCCTGAAGCCCGTTTCGTTACGGGGCTCGGCATCGAAAACGATGGTCATGCCGGCACAGGGCGGCAGGTGAGCTTGCTCCAGGTCGAGCATGTCGAGGCGTTCAACGCGGTTCACGGCTTTCTGGCCGGCCCCGGCGACTTCGCCGAGAACATCCTGACCCGCGGCATCGACCTGAGCCGTCGGACGTCAGGCGACCGTCTGCGCATCGGCGATACGGCAGTGCTCGAGGTCGTGCAGATCGGGAAGGAAGTCCTGCCACACCACTACTCGTTCCACGGCTTCCGGTTGCTGCCGACGCTGGGCCTCTTCTGCAGGGTGGTCGAGGGCGGCCTGGTTGCTGCCGGAGCGGCGATCTCGAATCTGCCGAAGGCCCAGTGATGAGCGAACCGGGAAGAAGTGCGACCGAGACATTCGAGGTGGCTCGGGCGCGATGCCTCGCCGCAGAGGCAAGCGGCTCGCTCGGAAAACCCTTTGCCGAGCCCTGGTTCGACCCGGCCCTCTGGCGGATCGACGAGGGAGGGGAGTTATACGGCATCCTGCCCGGGGGGCTTTCCCCCGAGGGATATCGCCATATCGTGCATGGTGGCGCCATCGCGGCCCTGCTCGACGCGGCCATGACCCACTGCCTGTTCGGCCGCGGCGTGATGGGGTTGACGGCCGAAATCCAGATCAGATTCCGGCGACCGTTGCCGGTCGGGCGAGAGACGCAGGTACGCGCATCGCTCGAAACTTCGGTTGGGAACCAGGTCTACCGGCTCGTTGCAACCGTATCGGCCGAGGGCGAGGTGAAGGCCGAGGCCCGTGGAACGTTCTTCCGCCCCCCCCGCCGGCCTGGTGCCCGAAAAGACGCATCCTGCACCGGTGGAGGGGCGGGTTTCAAACCTGCCTGTTGGCAAAATTCATTTATAGGAGGCTATATATGCCATATGGTGATGGAACTGGACCGAATGGAGCTGGACCCATGACCGGTCGGGGAATGGGGCCTTGCGGTGGGAACGCAGGACGCGGCTCCCAGGGGCGTAGTCGTGGGATGGGCCCGTGCGGCGGCGGCTTTGGCCGCGGACGGGGCCAGGGGCGCGGGCGGGGCTTCCGGGGTATGGCTGCCCAGATCGCCGCAGCGGGAGGTTCCGAACAGGCGCAACCGGATGCTCCGATCGAGGCACGGCTCGATATCCTCCAGCGTCAGCTCGAGGCCGTGTCAGGCCAGATCGAAGCGCTGAGGACCACACTGCGCCACCAGAACCTCCCGGTGGAGCAGCCGAAGCAGGATCCGGAAACGAAGTGATCCGATCGAAATATCCATGTTGAGATACTCGCAGAAGGTTCTCGACCATTTTTATGCCCCGCGTCATGTCGGCCGGCTCGATTCTTATGACGGCATTGGCCGGCTCGGCGACCCTGATTGCGGCGATTTCCTCGAAGTGACGGTGCGTCTTAGCGACGACCAGCAGAAAATCGCCGCGATCGGGTATCTCGTCAAGGGCTGCCCGGCCGCGATCGCCACATCGAGCATCACGGCCGAACTGGCTTGCGGCAAGGAGATCGAAGACGCTGCCATGCTGACTGACGCCGCGATCATCGATGCGCTCGACGGCTTGCCCCCGGGCAAGGAGCACTGCTCCGTTCTCGCGGTGAAGGGGCTCCAGCTTGCACTCCAGAATGCCGTTCTCCGGCATCTTTTCAAACGCGCCGGGATCGTCGACTCGGACGAGGAGTTCGACCGTCTCGTCGAGAGTGGCGGTCTCGAACAATACATCCACACCTGCGACGGCTCGTGCGAGGGATCGCCGGAGTCGTGCAGTCAGACGACGGAAGGGGAAAAACCATGTTGATCGCTATTTCCGCCCGTGGCGACACGATGGATGCCGCCATGGACCCTCGCCTCGGCCGGGCCGAGAAGTTCATCCTGATCGAGAGCGATTCCGAAAAGACCTCGATTCTCGAAACCGCCGCCACCCAGGCGACGCACGGAGCCGGCATCCAGACGGCTCAGGCCCTCCTTAAGGCCGGTGCGAAAGCCGTCATTTCGGGAGATTGTGGCCCGAAGGCGTTCCAGGTGTTCCAGACGGCCGGCGTGCCCGTGTATGCCGCAACCGGCGGGACCGTTCATGACGTGTTCGCCGCCTGGCGCCGGAACGAGCTTCCGGTGATCGGCCAACCCGGCGCCGCCAAACATGCCTGATGAATAGCACGAACGATACGACTTCCGGGGAGACCGGGGGCTTCGGCCGTCCGGCCCCCTGGATCGCCGTCGCGAGCGGGAAGGGTGGCACGGGAAAGACGAGCGTGGCGGTCAGCCTTGCCAGGGCCGCCCTCCGGGCCGGCCGCCGCGTCCAGCTTGTCGATGCCGATGTCGAGGGGCCGAACGCCCATCATTTTCTCGGTCTCGGCGAGCCCGAGACGTTTCCGGTCGAGGCGATGCTGCCGCGCATCGACCCGGCCCGCTGTACCCTGTGCGGCGAGTGTGCCTCGTTCTGCAACTACCAGGCTTTGGCCGTCCTCGGCGACCGCGTGATGGTGTTTCCGGACATGTGCCATGGCTGTGAAGGTTGCCGCGTGTTGTGCCCGGTGCAGGCGATCGAGAACGGTTCGCAGGAGATCGGCCGCATCATGCACTGGCGAGGCGATGGCTTCGAGGCCTGGCAGGGCCGGCTGCACGTCGGCCAGGTGCTCAGCCCGACCCTGATCCGCGAACTGCACCGGCGCGCGCGCGAGTCGGCCCCCGGCTACGACCTGACCATCGTCGATTCCCCGCCCGGAACGTCGTGCCCCATGATGGCGGCCGTGCGCGGCGCGAACCGGCTGGTGCTGGTGACCGAACCGACGCCGTTCGGCCTGCACGACCTCGAACTGGCGATGGCGGCCGTGCGCCGCATGAAGCTGCCGGTCGAGGTGATCGTCAACCGCTCGATCGGAGACGACGCGGCGATCGACGACCTCTGCCGCGCCCGCGCCGTTCCCGTCATCGCCCGGTTCCCCGAAGATCGCGCGGTGGCTGCGGCATACGCCGAGGGCCGGCCGATGATCGAGGGCGGCGCAGAATGGGCGAAGCAGTACGACGACCTGCGTCGCCACCTGGAGGTACAATGCTGACCGAATGGGTGATCATCAGCGGAAAAGGCGGAACAGGCAAGACCAGCGTCACGGCAGCGCTCGCGGCCTGGTGCGGCACGTCCGTCCTCACCGATACCGACGTCGACGGCGCCAATCTCGAACTCGTTCTCCAGGCGCGCCAGGCGACCGAACAACGGTTTGAAGGTCGGCGGAAAGCCGTCATCAAGCCGTCGTTGTGCCGCGCATGCGGAAAATGCGCCGACGAGTGCCGCTTCGACGCCGTGCATCCGGCCGCCATGCGGCCCGACCGGGGCGTCATCATGACGATCGATGCCGATGCATGCGAGGGGTGTGGCCTGTGCAAGCGCATCTGCCCGGCCGATGCCATCGTCATGAAAAAGACCGTGGGTGGCACCTGGCGCGAGAGCGATACTCCGTGGGGCCGTCTGTTCCATGCCCGGCTCGAACCGGGCGGCGAAAACTCGGGCAAACTCGTGGCCTTGCTGCGCAAGAAAGCGCGCGAGTATGCCGAGGCACACGGCATACCGCTTCTGCTGACCGACGGTCCGCCCGGCTCGGGCTGTCCCGTCATCGCCACCCTGACCGGGGCCCACAAGGTGCTGATCGTCACCGAGCCGACCCCGTCGGGACGATCCGATGCCGAGCGGGTGCTCGACCTGTGCCGGCACTTCCGGCGTCCGGTGTGGCTGGCCGTCAACAAGTATGACCTGCATACGGGGATGGCACAGCAGATCGAGGAGTGGGCGCGCGCCCGCGATCTGCCGATCGTCGGCCGGTTGCCCTATGACCCCGCCGTTCCCACGGCGATCCGGCGCGGCGTTCCGGTGCCCTCACTGCCGCCCTCGCCTTGGAGCCAGGCCCTGGCCCGCATGGCGATGGAAACCGGTCTTTCGTCAAAAAATAGTAAATAATGTATATCAAGGAGAAGAAAAGAAATCCTCTCACCCGCAGATGTTCGATACCGCCTGTATCCATGCAGGCCAGCATCCCGACGAGCTGTTCGGCGGCGTCAGCGTGCCGATCTATCAGTCCTCCACGTTCGCATTCGAGAGCGCTGAGGTCGGCGCCGCGCGCTTTTCGGGCCAGAGCGACGGATACAAATACACGCGGCTCGGCAACCCGACGACGGCGGCCCTCGAAGCCTGCATCGCCGAACTCGAGGGCGGCGGCATCGGCCTCGCCACGGCTTCCGGCATGGCGGCCGTCAGCACCGCCTACCTGGCGCTCCTGGGAAACGGCTGCCACATGGTCTCGACCGACTCCGTGTACGGACCGTCGCGGACCCTTGCCGAACGCGAGCTTACCCGGTTCGGCATCGAAACCACGTATGTCGACACGTCGAAGCTCGACCAGCTCAAGGCGGCGATGCGCCCGAACACGAAGCTCGTGTATCTGGAAACGCCCGCCAATCCGACGCTTTCCGTCACCGACATTGCCGAGGCCGCGAAGATTGCCCATGCAGCCGGCGCCGTGGTCGTCGTCGACAACACGTTCTGCAGTCCGATGCTCCAGCGGCCGCTCGACCTGGGCGCCGATATCGTGCTGCATAGCATGACGAAGTTCATCAACGGCCACAGCGATGTCGTGGCAGGCATCCTGATTACCCGCAGCCCCGAACTCGCGGCCCGCCTGAAGAGTGTTCTCGTGCAGATGGGCGGTACCATCGACCCGCACCAGGCTTGGCTCGTCCTGCGAGGCGTGAAGACCCTGCCGATGCGCATGCGGATCGCCCAGGAGAACGCGCAGCGCTTGGCCGATGAATTGTCGCGTCACCCGCTGATCGCTTCCGTCGCGTATCCCGGCCTGAAGTCCCATCCGCAGCATGATCTGGCGGCGAAACAGATGAAGGGGCCGGGCTCGATGATCTCGTTCGAGCTGGCCGGCGGCGTCGAAGCCGGCCGCATCCTGATGAACAGCGTCTCCCTCTCGACGCTGGCCGTCTCGCTCGGCGGCATCGAAACGCTCATCCAGCACCCCGCCTGCATGACGCACGCCTCGGTGCCGCGTGAAACCCGGCTTTCTGCCGGCATCACCGACGGCCTGGTCCGGCTCTCGGTCGGTTGCGAGGCCTACGACGACCTGCATCAAGACCTCTTTTCCGCTCTCGATGAAGTGAAACGGCAGTGTTCCGGTGAGGAACAGCAGGCCCGCTTCAAGGCGAACGTATAAATATAAGGAGATATATCATGAAAATCGCCATTCCCGTTGCCGAAGGCGTGTTGTCCGAACATTTTGGCCATTGTGAAGAGTTCGCGTTTTTCGACGTCGACGACGCCACCCGCGCCGTGTCGAAGGAAGCCCGACTCCAGCCGCCACCCCACGAGCCCGGCGTACTGCCGCGCTGGCTGGTTTCGAACAAAGCGACCGTCGCGATCGTCGGCGGCATGGGCATGCGCGCCCGCCAGCTGCTCGAAGAGGGCGGTATGAAAGTCGTGATGGGCGCTCCCAGCCTGCCTCCGGCCGAAATCGTGCGCCAGTATCTCGCCGGCACTCTCGTCGGCGGCGACAACACGTGCAGCCACGGCCCCGATCATGTCTGCACCGACGCGCACGGCCACGGACATGCCCACGGCCACACCTACCAGCACGGCCATGCCCATGGCCCTGCCTCGCGCAAGACAGAGCGGTGACCACGCGTCATGAGGAACATTCAGAAATGACATCTTCGAACTGTAGCAATTGCTCCGACACCTCGTGTTCTTCGAAAACACGGCAACCGGAAGAGTCGGCCGAGGATTTCCTTCGGCGGCAGCGGCTCCAGGGAAACCTGTGCCGGATCAAGCACGTGTTCTTCGTGCTCTCCGGAAAGGGCGGGGTGGGCAAGAGCACCGTCGCCGCAAATTTCGCGATCTCACTGGGCATGAACGGCTACCACGCCGGTCTGCTCGACATCGACTTGCACGGTCCGTCGATTCCGACGATGCTCGGCCTTGCTGACGCCCGTGCCGAATCGGCGGGAGATGGGCTGATCAAGCCGGTCGAGCTGACATCGTCCGTCAAGGTCATGTCGGTTGCCTTTCTCTTGCAGGGAAACGATGATGCCGTCATCTGGCGCGGCCCGATGAAGGCCGGCGTCATCGAGCAACTGGTGGCAGACGTCGACTGGGGCCCGCTCGACGCGCTCGTCGTCGACTGCCCGCCCGGCACCGGAGATGAGCCGCTCAGCATCGTGCAGACCGTCGGAAAGGCCGATGGAGCGATCATCGTCACGACCCCACAGCAGGTTGCCACCGCAGATGTGCGGCGCTCGATCAGCTTTTGCCACCGCCTCGACCTGCCCGTGCTGGGCGTGATCGAGAACATGTCCGGCTTCGTCTGCCCGCATTGCAAAGAAACGACCGCGATCTTCAGCAAAGGCGGCGGAGAGGCAATGGCGGCCGACATGGGCGTTCCGTTCCTCGGCCGGATCCCGATCGATCCCGAGCTGATGGGGGCTGGCGATGGCGGCGTTCCGTATGTGCAGAAGTATGCGAAACGTCCCGCCGCCCAGGCCTTTTCCGAGGCGATACAGCCGCTGATGAGCCGGATGGGCGATGCCCTCGCGGGCCGGAAAGAAGCGTGACATGTCGAGCGGAATCGTCGTCGTCGATCTTCTCGGCTTTTTGGTGCTGATTTTGGTGACCATCACCGGTGGTATCATCAAATGGCATCTTCCACCCGGCTCCGGGCACGGTGGTCACGGCCCGGGGCCGGGCCACGGCCTGGGCCAGGGGTTCGGTCATGGATTCGGCCATGGATTCGGCCATGGCCATAATATCGGCCTCGACGACGGTTCCGGCCCGAAACTGCTCTGGGGAATGGATCGGCACACATGGGGCGACATCCACTTCTGGCTTTCCATTACGTTTCTCATCGTGATGGCGTTTCACCTGTATCAGCATCGCCATTGGCTGAGGGCCTGCCTGAGCCGGAGCGGCGCCTGTGCGACCGGGGAGAGCGTCTGATGTCTCGCCCTCTTTGGAAGCGACAATGCAATCACCGGATGAAAGGAATCAGAGAATGACCGTGAAATCAGAAACCCTGAAAACCGCATGGGAAAAGCGAGACGGCCCGCTCGTGCTGGCGACCGTCGATTCCAATGGCACGCCGAATGCGGTCTACGTCATGTCCGTGAAACTCCTTTCGGATGGCCGCATCGCCATTGCCGACAACAAATTCCACAAGACCCGGGGCAACATCAAAAACGGCAGCAGGGGGGCGCTCCTCTTCATGGCGAAAGATCATACGGCGTATCAGGCCAAAGGCACGATCGAATACGTTACATCTGGCAAAATATATGATGACATGCTGACATGGGTCGATGCCCGGTATGCCCGCGTGGCGGTCGCCGTCCTGCACATCGAACATCTCTATTCGGGAGCCGAGGAGTTGGCCTGATAACGCCTGTGTGAGTGAAATAACGATGAATACAATATCATCAAGACTCAAGGATGCACTGAAGCAGGTTGCCTGCACGAAAACCATCGGGGATGTCCGCATGGGGTTGGGATATTCGGCGGTGCGCCTGTCGAGCGGTGAGACCGGATTGTGCTGGACACCCAAAGGGGGAAACCGCTGTTGCCAGCAGTTCTCCGCGGCCGGAACGCTCTCCGGATGGCCGGCAACCGACCTGCTCGAGGGAATCACTCATCCGGATTCCGCCCTGAAGCGCATGCTGGGGGTGGCGACGGCGAACGCCCTCGGCATGGCCTTGACCCAGGCACCCTCGCTTGGCGGAGAGCTCCTTCCCATCCTGAATCTGGGACCTGGCGACCATCTGGTCATGGTTGGGCACTTCGCCCCGCTGATTCCCGGGATCCGTCGAACGGGCTGTCGGTTGAGTATTGTCGAAGCGAACCCATTGGAGGGAGAGCTGGATCGTGAACAGGGTCTGGCGGCGCTGAAACAGTGTACCGTGGCGATCATCACGGCGACGACGCTGGTAACCGGCGGCCTCGAGGAGTATCTTGCCGCGCTGGGCTCGGTGCGGGCCGCCGTGCTGCTCGGCCCCTCGGTGCCTTTGTTCCCGGATGTTTTCCGGGGAACGGGCCTGACGCACCTGGCGGGGTCGCGGGTGCTCGATGGCGAACGCGCTCTGAGAATCGTCTCGGAAGGCGGAGGGACACCGATGTTGAAGCCCTGTCTCGAAGCCCTCGTCGTTCCGGTTCCGCAGGCGTGATCATCGGCGGGAATGGGGAAACAAATGGATATGGACAGACTTGACGAAGAAGTGATCGAGAACCGGCGGCGGTATGAGACCCGACGGGAACTCTACCGAAGCTTCGGCTATGACATCGAACGGGAGCGGGAGTTCATTCTCGGCATCGTCCGCCCCGTGACGGGACCGGTCCTCGAGATCGGCACCGGCAAAGGCTACATGACGGTTGCCCTGGCCCGGGCGGGAGCCCGGCTGACCTCCGTCGATCTCTCTGCCGAGGTTCAGCGCATGGCTTTGCTGAACCTGCGCCATGACGGCTGTGCCGAACGGGCGAGGCTCGAAATCGCCAATGCCGAGCAACTGCCGTATGCAGCGGCATCGTTCGACCTGGTGATCACCGTGAATGTCCTTCATCACCTCGCCCGGCCCCGGGCCGTGTATGAAGAGATGACCAGGGTTGTGTCATCCGCAGGGCGTATCGTCGTAAGTGATTTCAGCACTTACGGCCTGGAAGTGATGGACCGGATTCTGCAAAGTGAAGGGCGCCGTCATGACGTGGGTTCCGGCAGTCTGATGGAGATGCGGGAGTGGCTGCTTGCCGACGGGTTCAAGGTCGGCCTCCACCGGACCAGCATCCAGGACACGATTGTCGGGGTGCGATGAATATGCTGCCATATCTGAAGATCACGATTCTCGTCGATGACAAGGCCCCCCAGAAGCTGACGGCCGAACACGGCCTGGCGTTCTGGATCGAGTTCGGGAATGCGAAGCTGCTGTTCGACACCGGCCAGGGGCCGGCACTGGAGGCCAATGCCCGGACACTCGGCATCGACCTTTCCACGGCCGACATGGTGGCCTTGAGCCATGGCCACTACGACCACACGGGCGGATTGCCGCTCGCCTTGGAGCAGGCACCCGGGGCGCGGCTTCATTGCCATCCTTCGGTGGCCAGGCTCCGCTACAGCATCAAAAACGCTACGGCGAAAGATGTCGGCATGCCTGAACCCGCCCGAAGGGCTGTCGGACGATTGCCTGGAAAACAGCTGGCTTACGAGGCCAGGCCGGTCTTGTGGTCTTCGGATGTCGGACTGACGGGGCCGGTTCCAAGACGGACAGCCTTTGAAACCACCGGAGGTCCCTTCTTCCTCGATCCGCAGGGTGTGCAGCCCGATGCCATCGAAGACGACCAGGCATTCTGGGCCCGTACCCGCGAGGGCATCGTCGTCGTGACCGGCTGCTGCCATTCCGGCCTGATCAACACCCTCACCCGCGTGCGCGAGCTGGCGGGAGACGAGCCCATCCTCGCCGTTATCGGCGGTTTTCACCTGCTGAACGCAGATGCCGACAGACTCGAACGGACGATCGGAGAACTGCGCGAATTCCGGCCGGGGCAGCTGATTCCCACGCATTGCACGGGGGACGGCGCCGTCGCGGCTCTGGGCGCGGCCTCCGGCGTCACGGTCGTTCCCGGCAAGGCCGGGGATACGTTTCAGTGGTGACGGGCGGTCGTGTGGTTGCGCCGATGGTGCCGCTCAGCAGACACAGTGTGTCAGGACAGCAGATAGATCCCGAACGCGGCGGCCAGCACGAAGCGATACCAGGCGAACGGCGTCAGACGGGTGGTGTTCAGGAAACGCATGAAACCGACCACGGCGAGCCAGGCCACCACGAACGAGACGAAGAAACCGATCGCGAAGACGCCGGCGTCGCTCATCGACAGCAGCTCCCGGCTCGACCAGAGATCTTTGCCCGTGGCGGCGACCATCATCGGAATGGCGAGCAGGAACGAAAATTCCGCTGCCGGCACATGTGCCACGCCGAACAACAGGCCGCCGGCGATCGTCGCGCCGGCTCTGGAAAAGCCCGGCCACAGGGCAAGGCACTGGCAGACGCCGATTCCCAGCGCCTGCTTCCAGGTCATCTCGTCGACCGTCGTGGCCCGAACCTTGGGCTGATACCTCTCGGCGAGAATCAGATACACGCCGCCGACGACGAGTCCGAGCAGCACGGTTTTCGGCGAGAAGAGATACAGCTTGATCTTCTTGTGAAAGAGAAGTCCGAGAACGACGGCGGGAACCATCGCCAGCGCGATGTGCCACAGGGTCAGCCGCTGGCTTTTCCACGGCAGGTCGCGCCAGCGCCGCAGCATGTCGAGAATGCGTGCCCGGTAGAGAATCGCCACGGCGAGGATCGCGCCGAGCTGGATGAACACCTCGAAGGTGTCGGCCTTCTCGCCCGTGAAGCCCAGCAGATGCCCCGAGAGAATGAGATGTCCGGTCGAACTGACCGGCAAAAACTCGGTCAGCCCTTCGACGATTCCCTGAATGACGGCGACAAGATGGATGTTCATGCGGCTACCTCCATGGATGCGACAGGACGAGAGTGCCGATCACCTTACACGAAATTCCGGCGAAGGAAAATCCCTCGGACATCTGACACCTGCAAGCCGCCTCGAGCCGGTGCGCTGCGTGCGGCTTTTCTGAATGGTGAAGCTGCTGCTCACTTCAACCAGGACCCTTCCGAGGAACGGTTTCGATTTGACCGACTTGTTTGACGGCGGTATAATTTGCGAAGTGGACAAATGCTCAAAACAACGGGTTGTGGGGTCGCTTCCGGCGTCGTGAGTCAATGGTAATACCCATGAAATTTAGATGGTGGAAAACGGTAGCGGTTCTCTGCCTGACTCTTCAGGTCGGGTTCCTGGCTGCTGGGTTGTTGCATTTCGTCCACAGCGAGCGGCAGGAACACCATCATGATCGTTGCGAACATTCCAGCTCCAACTTCCCGCATCTGCACATGGTATCCCCTGAAGGGGGACGAGACGAACACGATGCGTTTCCGTCCCGATATCGTGGCATCACGGCAGCCCCCGCCCAATCAAGTGGGCTTTTCCGCTGGGCCATGTCTGGGAACATCGTTCCCTGTCCGTCCGAACACTGTCTTCTCTGTTCGTTGTCAGAACTGGTGCGTTCGAGCGATGTTTCGCCGGCGGGGGAACCGCTGGTGCCCATCAGCTTTGCCCGTCGCCCTGCGGGCGCTCCTGCGTTTCACCATCTTCAGGGCGCCCTTCGGCCATGTCTGCCGCGTGGCCCTCCCGTCGTGAGCTGATCCCCCGGTTTCGGAACCACCGCAGACCGCCGGCATCCTGCCGGCGATTCAGCCCATGACGGGAGAATAGTGTGAAATATATAACTGTTGTTTTTTGTTTGCTCTTTTTTGCTTTTGCGCCCTGCCGACCTGGCGCATTCGCGGCGGAAGCCGCCTCGAACGCCGACATTGCGACGCTGCGTGACGAAATAGCCTGCTTGCGGTCAGAGATGTCGGCAATGCGTGAAAAATACGAAACGACCATCGCCCGCCTCGAGGAACAGGTGAACAGGCTTGGCTCCGGCACCTGCGAACCTGCCGCGCCGATGCTGCAACCAGCGCAAGCCGCATTATCGCCCGTCGATGAGCGGGAGCGGCTCCGGATCGCGGCCGCCGGCGCCCTTGGCGCGGCTGGCCTGGAACCGGTGACGGTGGCCACGCCGTCTGCGCAGACTGTCACGTTCAAGGCCGGCGAGCTGGGGCAGCAGGCGCTGAATCCCGAGATCAGCATGACCGGTGACGTCATCGCCCAGTTCCGCTCGCAAGAAGACGTGCGCGAACAGGCGCGCGGCACGTTCCGCTCGCTCGGCATTCACGGAGAATGCTATCTCGATCCGGATACCCGGTTCAAAGCTTCGTTCCCCATCCAGGAGGAAGGAACGGAAATCTGCGAAGCCTACATCTCTCGCGTTGGTTTCTCGAAAGATCTCAATCTGACGCTGGGCAAGTTCCATCAACAGTTCGGTGTCGTGGGCCGGTGGCATCAACACGCTCTCGACCAGGTGGATTTCCCGCTCGCTCTTCGGCGTCTTTTCGGCGGCCCGCTGGAGCAGATCGGCGTTTCGTTCGACTGGCAGTTGCCGGCAGAGAAGGGAATGGGACGCGAGTTCACCTTGCAGCTCACCCATGCGAACAATGATGCGCTGTTCGCCGAGAACACCCGGGGTGTTCCCTGCCTCCTGGCTCACTACAAGCAGTTCAAGGATCTGGATGCCTCGACCTATCTCGAATGGGGCGTCACCGGCCTGGCGGGCACCAACGACCGCTGGAACGTGGGCGCGGCGCCGGCGATCTCCATCCATGACGAGTCGCGGCCGACCTACGCCCTGGGATTCGACCTGACACGCCTGTGGGAACCCACGGACCGGATGCGGTATCGCAACTTCTGCTGGCGCACCGAGGGGTATTATCTTGCCCGCGATATCATTACAACGGCGGGAGATCGCGATACGGCTCACGCCTGGGGGGCATACACCAACCTCCACTGGAAGCTGAACCGGATTCTCGAGTCCGGTATCCGCCTCGACTACTACCGGCCCGACTCGAAGCCGTATGCCGCCGCCCTCACGCCGACGGAGCTGTATCCGAATGCCCTGCACATGGTGTCGGGGCATGATCCCTGCGAGTTCCAGGTCAGTCCCTACTGGACGTGGAGCCAGAGTCCCTGGGTGCATTACAGACTCGAATTCGATTATCGCAAGGGTCACAACATGGAGCCGGACGACCGGCGCATTACGCTGCAGTGCATCTGGGCCGGCGGCCCTCATCTGCATGATCGTTACTGAAACAGGTGAAATATGAATAAAAATATCATGATAGTTGCGATGATCATCGTCTCTCTGTGGGTGCGGTGCGCACCTCTCTGCGCTGCCAATGGCTCGGAAAACGGGGAGCGGCCGCTACGCGTCGTCACGACGATTCCCGATTATGCGGATTTCGCACGCCGGCTGGGCGGGGAACATGTCATCGTGTCGCATATCGTCCAGGGCGACCAGGATGCCCATTTCATCCGGCCGAAGCCTTCGTTCGTCCAGATGCTGCGCGAAGCCGATCTGCTCATCGCGACGGGCCTCGATCTCGAAATGTGGCTGCCCACTGCCGTCGACAAGTCGGGCAACCCCCGCATCCGGAGCGAGGCGGTCGGCTACGTGGCGGCCGCGCAGGGGGTGCGGATGAAGGATATTCCGACCGTCCTGTCGCGAAGCGAAGGGGGACTCCATATCTATGGAAACCCGCACATCACGGTGAGCCCCATCAACATGCTTCGGGTCATCGAGAATATCGAGATCGGCCTCGAGAAAAATGCCCCGGCGCATGCACAGGAGTTCCGGACCCGCCTCGCTCAGCTCAAAGGTGAATTTTATAATAGGCTATATGGAAGCGAACTGGTCGAGGTCCTCGGCGGGGAAACGCTGGTGAAGCTTCATCAGGAAGGCAAACTGCACGACTTCCTGAAACAGAATACCTTCGAAGGCAAGCCTCTGTCCGAGATGCTGGGCGGCTGGACAGGAAGGATGCTCCCTCTGCGCGGCCTTCCCATCGTGACCTATCACAAAAACTGGATCTACTTCTGCGACGATTTCGGCCTCGTCCAGGTCGATACCATCGAGCCCAAACCCGGCATTCCGCCTTCCCCGAAGCACACCAGGGAACTCGAAGAGCGGATGCGCCGCGATGGCGTCAAGATCATGCTGTCGGTCAACTACTTCGACGAGCAGACCGTCAAATCCATTGCCGAAGCCACCGGGGCGAAGTATCGCATGGTGCCATACTATGTCGGCGGCTCAACCGGCGTGGGAGACTACTTCTGCCTCGTCGATCACTGGATCGACGCCCTCGTGAAGATGGCCGGTGAGGCCGGGGTGAAAGGGGAATCACGATGACGGGAAAGACGGCCGAGGTCCCCGGTGCTTCGCCTCCTCTCATCCGTTGCCGCGATGTCTGCGTCGGCTATGACCAGGAGCTGGTTCTGGATGGCGTCGATCTGGAGGTGCCACGCGGGGCGTTCGTCCCCTTCGTCGGCCCGAATGGCGCGGGCAAGACCACGCTTCTGCGCGCCATCCTGGGCCTCCTGCCTCTGCGGGCCGGCACGATCGAGACGCCGTTCGACACCGTCCCGGCGGGGTTCGTTCCCCAGCATCAGAGCATCGACCTGTTGTTTCCCGTTGTCACGCGGGATATCGTCATGATGGGCCTGTATCCGCGCCTGGGCTGGTGGGGACGGCCGTTACCAGCCGACCGCGAACTCGTCGATCATCTGCTGGTACGATTCAACCTGTCCGCGCACTCGATGAAGGCCTTTCACGAGCTGTCCGGTGGAATGCGCCAGAAGGTGCTGATCGCCCGGGCCCTGGTGACGGGGGCCGACGTGCTGGTGATGGACGAGCCGACGGCCTCGCTCGATGCCGATTCCGAAGGCGAAGTCATTCACCTCCTGCACGAGTTGGCGGTCAGGGATGGAAAAACCGTTTTGTTTGCCCAGCACGGGCTCGACCTTATCCGGCATCTGACCGACGAGGTGTGCCGCGTCCATCATGGAAAGGCGCGCATCATGCCCTGGAGGGAACTGCATCTCGACGAGCCGGAGGTGCGTGCCCATGCATGAATCCCTTGCGATGATGGTCTCAACCGTCTTGGAAATCTACGGCACGGCCCTGCCGGTCGGTCTGTTGATCGCAGCCACAGGTGCCCTGTTCGGGGTGTTCGTCGTCCTCAAACGCGTCGTGTTCATCGGGGTGACCCTTTCGGAGGCTGCGGCCTGTGGCATCGCGCTTGGCCTGCTTCTGGGCTGGCCCACCTTCGTCGGCGCCCTGCTGACGGCGATGCTGGTGGTGCTGCTGCTCGGTCTGCCGTTCGAGCGGTGGTTGAATCTGCCCCGTGACACCTTCCTCGGCGTGCTGTTCGTGGCGTTCTCGGCCGGCAGTGTCGTGCTCGTCGCGAAAAGCGGCTTCGGTCTCGAAAAGGTGAAGAACCTGCTGTTCGGAAGTCTGTTATTCGCCTCCCCCCACGACCTGTGGCTCATCATGGGTGTGTTGCTGCCGTGTGCCGCCTGGCTTCTCGTGAGTATCAGGCCGACCGTTTATGCCTTCCTCGACCCCGACGCGGCGCAGGTGTTGGGAATACGGGTGCGGGCGATGGAGTTCGCATTCTTCATCGCCCTCGGTGCCGTCGTGGCGGCCGCCTCGAAGATCGCCGGCGTGTTGCTGATCTTCTGCTACCTCGTCGTTGCCCCGGGAACGGCGCTCATCCTGTATCACCGGCTCGCAGGAGTCCTCGCGCTGTCTGTCGTCGTTGCCTGTTCCGTGACATTCGGCGGCATCCTCATCTCCTACAGATTCGATCTGCCACCGAACCAGACGATCGGTCTCGCACACTGCCTCGTCTTCCTTCTGGCGATGTTCACCCGCACGGGGCTGCCGGGAATCCGCTGGCGAAACGGTGTTCCCTTCACGGGCCTGGCCGCCGCAGCCTGCCTTCTTGGGCTGTTGGCCGTGCCGGTGGATGGACAACACCCCGAGGAATCGCCCCAGATGCCTTCTCTCGAACGGGGAAGCTCTGGAAACACGGTGCCGGCCGCTCCTTCGCAGGAACTGTCTCAGAGCGGATGGCCGGAGCTTGTCGAGCGGCTCGGTTCCGCGTTTCGCACGCGCGGCCGGCAGGCCGTTCCCGATGCGGTGGCCTTTCTCCGGAAGGACCCGCCCCTGTTGTTCCGGGCGCAGATCGTCGCCGAGATCGAGCATGCGATCGCTGCCTCGTCCGGCTGGCAGATCCGCCGGCCGGCTTCCGACCCGGTGAACGGAGCTGCAGCCGAGGCTTGCCTCGCGCGCGCGCAACAGGGGAGCGGAGGAAAGCCATGATCCGGGAACGTCCCGGGGAATCTTTCCGGGATGATGTATTTTTATTGATATAATATAGCTGTGCGTGTCTTGGCGGCGAATCCTGAAGGTGAGACAGGCGGTCAGCGATGTTCCGGTGACCGCTCGTCCCGCCTGCAGGAACAAGCTGCCGGATTGCATGCAGGGTTGGAAGGGGTTGAACATGACCGAACTTGTCGCTGCGGAAGAAATCACGAAACGTGTGGGCTGGTGGAAACCGGAAACGATCGTCGACCGGGTCTCTCTTTCCCTTTGCGAAGGGGAAATCATGGGAATGCTCGGGCCCAACGGTGCGGGAAAGACCACCACGATGAAAATGCTGCTTGGCTTGACCTCCATCACCTCGGGCGTCGCGAGAATGTTCGGGGCCCCCGTGCCGTCGGCATCATCCCGTGTCGGCGTGGGTTTCCTTCCCGAATCGATCCAGCATCCGGGCCACCTGACCGTGTATGAATACATCCGGTTCCATGCCCTGCTGAGCGAGCTGAAAGTCCCGGGCGAGCTGGTCGGGGAGCAGTTGCGGCGCGTCGAGCTGTGGGAGCATCGCGACCGTCTGCTGATCGAATGCTCGAAAGGCATGCGTCAGCGCGCCGATATCGCTCGGCTGCTGATGAAGCGGGCGAGGTTGATCCTCCTCGACGAACCGTTCAGCGGACTCGATCCCTGCGGTCAGGTGATGCTCCGAGAGCTGCTTCTCTCGCTGAAGCAGGAGGGGATCGCGATCCTTGTGAATTCCCATGCTTCAGGCATCCTGGAAGATGTCTGCGATCGTGTCTGCCTGATGAACCGGGGGCGTGTGGTTCTTGGCGGCTCCCTTGCGGAACTCCTCCGGACGAGTCAGACCCGGGTCGTGGCTTCATTTCCTGAATCGGGAACGGCGCTCGAGACTTTCGTTGCGGCCCATTCCGCGATTCCGCATCGCCGCCTCGATCGGGGTGAGATCGAGTTTCTCGCCGGTGAGGCTGCCATCGTGAACGATCTGCTTCGGGACATCCTCCGCGGGGGGGGGATGGTCACGCTGGTGGCACCGGTCACACTGACACTCGAGCAGTTGTTCCTGCGGGAGCTTTCTGAGCGCGGCGACGCCGCGAACGAGAGGAGAGGGTGAGATGTTTCCGAGAATACGCCTGATAGCCTGGGACACCTTTCTCGATGTGGCCCGCCACAAAATGCTGACGGTGCATCTGGTGTTTGTCGGAATTTCCCTGGGGCTGTTCAACCTCTTCGGCCACTTTGCCACGACACCGACACTGGAATACCGGATGATCCAGGATGTGGGGCTGTCGATCATCTCGTTGTTCGGCTTTCTGATCTCGCTGTTCATCGGCTCGACAACTCTTCGGGACGAGATTCTGCATAAAACCGCCTATACCATCCTCACCCTTCCGATGGGGCGCTGGGAACTGTATGCCGGCAAGTTCCTCGGCACTCTTCTGGCGGCCATCGTGAATGTTTTCCTCATGCTTGGGCTCCTGGCCGGTCTGCTGTATCTGAAGTTCGGCGTGCTCTGGACGGGGTTCCACTGGGTCGTCCTGTTCATGCTTTTCGAGTTCGCGATCATGTCGGGAATGGTTCTTCTGTTCTCTCTTTCCGACTCCCTGATCGTCTGTTTCTCTCTCTCGGTCTTCTGCGTCCTCCTCGGAAACATGATGGACCACGTGCGGCATCTTGCTGCGGAGGCCGGAATTCCCCTCCTCATCTGGCTTACAGACCTGCTTGGCTGGATCCTCCCGAATTTCGGCCTGCTCAACATCAAACACAAGATTCTCACCGATCTGGCCATTTCGCCGGGTCTGGCCTTGTCGGCGGGATTCTATGTCGCAAGCTACTTATTCTTTCTCCTCGTTGCAGGTTCCTGGATTCTGGGGAAAAAGGACCTGTGATGATGAACAGACACGGAATCCTCCTCTTGGTCGCCATCGGACTGGTCGTGTCATCGCAGCAGATGTATACGGCAAAATATCATGTCGAGATTCGCCAGCCGACGCTGGCCGAAGGCATACTGACCGCCCAGCGGGACGTCGGCGAACCTGTTGCTGACCTTCATGAGCCATATGAGTCAGACGGAGGAAAAACCGCCGCCTCTGATACGGTTTCCGCCCCCGGGGGCCGGGAACACGAGCATTCTCACGAGGCCGATGTGGAGAGCGGTATTGGCTTCCATCATCATGGGCCTCACGACCACGGCGAGGAACATGATCACGAACAAGCGGGGGAGGGTGGGGGCCGTTCCGGGAAGCACGACCCGCACGAAGCAGAACGTGGGCCGGCGGAGCCTGGATGCTGCAGTCCAGCTGGCCCCGCCGTTTCACCCGGCTTGGCTCTCGTCCTGCGCCAACTGGGCTTTGCCGAGCTGGCGGCAAATCTCCTCTGGATCCAGATGGATGCAGACTCCCACCGAGGGCTCTGGCATCGGGTGGATTTCGCCCTTGCCCTGATTCCGGCCCTCGATCCCTCCTTCATCGATGCGTATCTCCTGCGGGCCTTCCTACTCGACGAGTATCAGGGCCGGCACGACGAAGCCCTCGCAATCCTCGAGCAGGCGGTGAAGCGGGTTCCCGGCCGCATCGAACTGTGGGAGCAGATCGGCCTGGTCTGCTTCAACCATGATGGCAGACACGGCCCCCGTCGACGTCTGGAGCAGGCGTTGGAGGCATTCCTGCATGCTGCCGACATGCCGGGGGCTCCGTCGCATCTCGTTCGAATGGCCGCTGTGACGCTGGCGGCGATGGGGCGCCGGGAGGAAGCTGTCAGGCTCCTGACCATGGTGGAAAAGGAGGCGGGAAGACCCGCCGAGCAACGGGCACGAGACCGGGAGATGATCGGACGCATACGGTCGGGGGAGGCATTTTAAGCGGCTGAAGGAACCAGGGGCACCGGTATCCGGAATTAGGATGAACCCCGGGGATGTTTGGTTCGTCATCAAAGAGGAACCCTCATCGGCAGAAAAGGATCTCTGGAAGCGAAAATCGATCTTGACCTAGTGAGCTTATGCTCATATCCTTAGGGTGAGGGTACCTCGTGGTTCCCTCCATCGAGGAAGGGTTTTTCCCCAACATGGGAGAAAACTCGGGAATGAAAAGGAGAAGATCATGCGAACTCTGATCGTGACGATGTCTGTATTGTGTGCGCTATCGTTTCTGCCTTGTGCGGCCGTTGCCGCGGAATCGACCGATGCAGCTGCCCAGGCTGCTGAGGCTCAGAAAATCCAGAATCCCGAAATGAATCTTCAGTTCGACAATGCGCTTCCTGCGAATTTCCGGGGTGGCGATCCGGATTCCGGCGTCGTCCATGTCCTCGAGGATCAGCCCTACAAGCGTCAGGAACACACCCTACTCTACGAAGATTCGCCACAGGCTATGGGTGCCGCCAGCGGTGCCACCTTCGCCGGCCCGCCTACGATCAACTGGACGACGGATCAGGTCAAGGCCGATGGTTCGGTTCAGACGATCGCCAATGACAATAACAACAAGGCCACGAGCGAAAGCGAGTTTCCCGAGCCGGGGGAATACCGGGTCGGCAACAGTGGCGCCCGCCAGGTGAGTCAGAGCGGCGGTGGCGCTTCCTCAACAACCCCCGGCCAGAGCGGCGAATCCGCGGCCGCCGGAGGTCAGACCGGCAACGCAACCACGGGGGAAGGTGTTGATGCTGCTTCGGGCCAGCGTGTCACCTCGACCCAGACGACCGGTGTCGTGTGCCATGATGTGACAAGCCCCAACGTGTGGGCCGTGTTCCAGGAAGCCGCCGGCGCAACGCAGAAGACGCTCGACGAGACCGAGCTCAAGAAGAAGCTTGGCGAGCAGGTGCTGGCAGGCAACGGCCTCTTCGATCCCGAGATGGCTGTTTCCGAAGCCTTGAAGGGAACAAGTATGCTCGCAGTTTCCGAGTTTCCCGTGAACCGGAAGCCTGCCGAAAAGACCGCGGCTGTGGGCGTGAAAGGCCCTCTGTTCAGCGAGATCGGGAAGGATGAAGCAAAAGTGGCGGGGACGGTCGGCATGAAGGTGCTTGATCCTCAGGTTCAGACGCGGCTTACCGATGTCGGAACCACCGACACACTCAAGGGGGTTTTCGTGCGCCGCAATGTGCCGTTCATCGTCACGGCTCTTGCGACCGACAACGGAGACAAGTGCTCGACTACGGCCGAAGCCGTCTGCCGGATCGAAACGAAGGATGGAACCGAAGTCGAAAAGTCCGAGAGCGGGTATCTGTTCCGCGTTCCCAACTATCCGCGTTCGGAGTATGCTGATCAGCCAGAATATCAATTCGTGATGGAGGGGGCTGACAAGGACGGCAACAAGACCGTCGTCCGGCTGCCGCTCTTCGTTGTGAACACCCAGATGGCCGTCGAAGGCGGCCGGAACGAATGACGGAAGGAGTCACGCCCACGATGCGTTCCGTATCTCTCGTCTGTGCGTTTGTCGCCCTCCTTTGGGGGATGCCGTCGGGTGCGGCGGCCCAGGAGCCAACTCCTGAGGCGGCCGCCCCCGTGATCGACACGTCGAAGACTCCCTGGCTCGAGGGGGTCTCGATTCCGAACAAGCCCCTCGTGCCTAGCCCGGTCGTGGCGGCCGACATCATGGGGCCGGACGGCAATCCGTTCCCGGCCACCTTGACCGAGGATCTGCCGGTTCTTCTCTCTGCTACGTCCGAAATTTTCGCCGACAAGCCGCCGGCTGCCTGGAACGGCACCGATCTGAAAGACGCGGAATGGACGGGAAAACCTTCCGTGCGCTGGTTCTTCGAGGATATCCGGAAGAATCGCAGCACCCTCGCCTCGGCTTCAGAGGAACTGCTGGAAAACCAGATGAAGGTCACCCCGCTTGACCCGACCCGCGCAGGGGCCGTTACGATCACGATCGCCCGGCCGATGAAATACCGGACCGGCCCCGACAGTTTCCGGGGCACCTTCGTGAATGCGAGCAAAAGCCTGAAAACCGTCGTGACGGATGCCACCCCTCCGGTTTGCGGTCTCGAGATCGCTGTCGGAGCCGATTCGGGAACGGTCTACCCGGTCGAGAATCCGCCCCATAAGCCGACGTTGCCAAAACTGGCCGACCTTATCTGCCGAGGGGCGTTGTTCGGAGCCGGCGGAGCCGAGGAATCGATCACCGTCGGGGGTGTCGAACTGGGCAAACGCATGATCCTGCCTGCCGAACGTGCAGCTTTACACCTCGCGAAGAATGCGATTCTCACGCTGAAACCCCTCCTCGGGGACAACCAACAGGTCGATGAAACGTCGGTCAAATTCGGGATCAGCAACGGTGCCGGTGATGCCCCAGCTGCTATCGGTCTGGTCAATCCCGGCGAAATCCGGCTTGGGGAGATCGCCCTTCCCGAACAACCGTTTCTGTTCATCGAAGCCGCCGATATTTCGGGGAACGTGCAGATCCTTTATATTCCTATCAAAATAAAATGATGACGGGGGTTCTACATCGCAGCAGGTGACTTCTGTGCTGCCTATTGCGGTAGAAAGCCATGACGACGGTGAGACTGTACGACCGGCCTTTTCGTGCCTTCGGGGACGGAAAGGCCGGTTTCACCTTCGTCGAAATCATGATTGCCGTACTCATTCTCGCTGCGCTGCTGGCCCCGGTCTACCAGCTCATGAACTCGGCCGTTCGTGAAACCGAACGGTTCTACGTCGAAGCCGTGGCGATCTCCCAGGCGAAGTTTGCCATGGACACGCTCATGTTCCAGATTCCCTGGCGGGCGATCAGGGCCGGGAATCCTGCGAGATTCGAAGACCCCAAGGCCGTTCCGGCCGTTCGCACCCTCCTCGAGTCGGCGCTTCCCCGGATGTTCGGATCCGGCATCGACACGCCGACGGCGGGTGTGTGGCGCGGAGACGGTTTGCTCACCGATGCGAAGGGCTTCATCTACCGCGTTCGCCTCGCTTGTCTCGATCTCGATGACGTTGAACTCGCCGTCGACGTGCCCGGAAAAGGGCTCAGGTCCTTCCTGCCGAATGACCTGACACCCAAGGATGCCGATGGGAACCACACGGTCATGAAAAAGCTCATTCTCGAGATTCGCTGGTCTCTCCTGAAGGGGGTCGATCCGCTGCAAGACCCGCATGTGAAGACCCTGCACCTAGTCGGGATCAAATCCCATCTGGATGGTTGACGATGAACGAACGCCGGGGAGTTGCCATCGTGGTCGTGCTGCTGTTTGCCGTATCGATCGCGCTGTTCATGTTCATCCTGATCGGCTCCAACACGAATCTCGCGTTGCAGAACCGCAAGACACTCGGTCAGCTTCAGGCCTACTTCCTGGCCCAGTCCGCCCTCCAGCATGCGATCCTCAAACTCCGTCTCCTGCCGAAGGAAACATACGATGCGTTCCAGGCCGGTGCGACGAAGCCGTATCCCGACGTCGAGAGTGATCTCCATCCCCGTCTTCGGCTCACCCGGCCGGCGTCGGACGATTGGTCTCTCTATACACCCGGCGTTTCTCTCGAGGTGGGGCCGATCGAGGGGAAATACAGCCTGAAGGAGATCCGCCTCGAAAGCTCCCTCGACGGCATGAGCCTGGTTCAGGATGGATACCGCCTCGAAGTCGAGGCAACGGTGCGAGGAACCGGCAACATGACCTTTTCAGACGGCGTTGCCGAGCAGATCATCATTTCGCGGTTCACGGGAGGGATCGGGCCGTGAACCGAATGCATCTACCTCGCCGGAGGCGCGTAGGACTGACGCTGATCGAACTGTTGGTCACCGTCCTGCTGGTCGCGCTGGTTTTCGGCATTGCCTATCGCATCATGAGTCGGGCACGCAGTGAATCCCGCAAGGGCTTCTGGCTGCAGAAGGCGATCACCGAACTCCGAAACGGAACCCGGGCGATCGCGATGCGCCTGAAAAAGACGAGTTACCCCACGACCATCGCGAAAACGGGTTCCCGTCAGGTCGTCATCTCCTACAAGGAAAAGCGGACATTCGACGAATCTGGCCGCCTGAGGAACCTTGTCGTCAAGCCTTCGACGGGCATGAACCTCTCGTCCCGCGCGGGCGTCATTCCCACGTCATCGACCCCCCGGCGCTTATTGCTGTTTCCGATGTGTGTTCCCGAAATGGATATCGATGCATATACACCAGGACTCATCACCTGGGTCGAGGTGCTGCTCGAACCCGATACGGTGTTTGCGATCAACGGCCTCTCACGCATCGTCGTCCGGGAACGGGACGAGATCTACGACACCCGGAGTCTGCCGGACCGGGCCTTTGGTCTCGAAGGAAGCTTCGATTCGACTCTGACCATCGCGAATCGGAAAACTCTCGTGCATGATGTCGGCCGGGTGCGCCTGGACGTCTTTGCAACGGACGAACTGTCGGGGATTCACGTTTCAAAAACCGGCTCGGTTGGAACGACAATGAAAAAGAAGTATCTCGTCTCCCTGCGCATCGAGTGCGTGAACCCCGTCGACAAAACCATGGTCATCGGCGATCAGTGTTCCGTGACGATTCATACCGATGTGAATATCATCCCCTGACGGCGCCGGCGGGGCGGCGCCAGTCTTTGAAAAAGGTGTAGTTGCGCTTGTGGTCGGCCCGGAGCTGCCAGATCGAGCATTCGCGGGGTTGGAGGGCGAAGGGGACGAGGCCGGCATTCGATACTCCGCGCTTGTGGGTGGACACCTCTTCGAGGACGAGTTCGGAAAACAGCCAGCCCCAGGGAATCGTCAGGGTGATGGTGCGCGCCTCGTCCAGCAGGTTCCAGACGACGACTGTCAGACGGTCGGGAGCCTCGGGAAGAGCCCGGAAAAACGCGACCAGGCCGTCCCGCCCGGCGACGCAGAGGGGCTCCCAGAGGCCATGCTGCAGTTCGGGGGAGGCGGAACGGAGCGCCGCGAGCCGCCGGATCTCCTGGGATATTGGGTTTTTCAGGCGGGAAGCGGAGGTTTCCCAGGGGATCGTCGCCCGGTTTTTGGGGTCGCGGCCGCCCTCGAGGCCGAACTCCTCACCGTAATACAACATCGGGATGCCCGGAAGCGTGAATTGGAGCCGCCTCGCAGCGATATGGAACGCTTCGTCCTTTGCGAACTCGGTGTGGGCGCGGGGGATGTCATGCGAGGAAAGCATCTGGAACTGGCGGAGTGCGCCGCCGCCGTAGGCCAGCCGCAGGTTTTCCTGGAACTGGCCGGCCGTGATGCCGCCGTGCTGCAGAGCCTTCAGCGAGGTCGTGAAGAAGTAACTCTGTGCTGCGTCGAGCCCTTTCAGCCAGGGGACGGCGTAGTTCGCCACTTCGCCGATCACCGCGGCATCGGGAAATCTCGATTTTATCGTATACGATATCAATGCGCAGGTCTGGAGGCTGAGGTCGTTGGCGCAGTCGAGCCGCACCCCGTCAAATCCTTTTTTGAGCCAGAAGGCGAGAACGCTGTCCTCGCCCGTGATCAGCTCCTCGACCAGGCGGGGATCGTCGAGCCGGAGCTCGGGCAGGCCCGCATGGCCCCACCAGCACCGGTACGAACCATCCTCGTGGAAGGTGAACCAGGAGCGCTCAGGGGCGGCCGGATCCCGGCGGGCACGCTCGAACCAGGGATGGTGCTGCGACACATGGTTCAGGGCCGTGTCGAAGACGATCCGCATGCCCCGGGCGTGAACGGCCGAGATCAGCTCGGCAAGATCGTCCCAGGTGCCGAGGAGCGGGTCGAGCTGCCGGTGGTCGGTCGTGTCATACCGGTGATACGAGGGGGCCGCGTTGACCGGCGTCAGCAGGATCGCATTCGCCCCCAGCTCCCGGATATGGTCGAGCCGCTCCGTGATACCCCGGAGATTGCCTCCGAAATACTCCCTGCCTCCGTTCCTGCTCGACCCCGGTGCAGCATCCCAGGCCATCAGGTCCATCGAGCTGCTTCCCGCAGGGGAGCCGCGCCGGAACCGGTCAGGCATGATCTGGTAGAAAATCGCTTCCTTCAGCCACGCCGGCGCTTGCATGGTTCCGATGCTCCTTTCCCGCCGCTTAGCGGCATCGGAGGGTGTCGTAGAACGAGGCCCCCTTGTCGTCGACGAGCAGGAAGGCGGGCATGTCCCGAACCACGATCTCGAACATGGCTTCCATGCCGAGATCCTCGAAGGCTGCCACGCGGCTGCTGACGATATGTTCCTTCGCGATCAGGGCGGCGGCGCCCCCGATCGTGCCGAGGTAGAAACCGCCGTGGGTGCGGCAGGCCGCCGTGACGGCAGGGGAGCGGTTGCCCTTCGCCAGCATCACGAGCGAGGCGCCACGCGCCATGAACGCGTCGACGTACGAGTCCATTCGCTGAGCCGTCGTGGGGCCGAAGCTGCCGATCACATGGCCGTCGGGTGTTTTCGCGGGGCCGGCATAGTAGACCGGATATTTCGAGAAGATTTCGGGAAGGGGCTTCCCGTCGTCGAGCATCTGCTTGAGGCGGGCGTGGGCGATATCTCGCGCCACGACGAGGGGACCCGAGAGCAACACCAGGCTGCCGACGCGCAGCCCCCCGAGGGCGGCCTGGTTCTCGGCCATGGGCCGGTTCAGGTCGACCGGCACGGCTGCCGCGGCCGCGACCCGCTGGATCTTCGGAAGCAGCCGGGCGGGGTTGTGGTCCAACTCCTCGAGAAAGACGCCGTCGGCGGTGATGCGTCCCAGCACGTTCCGGTCGGCGCTGCATGACACCCCGACCGAGACGGGACACGAGCCCGCGTGGCGCGGAAGCCGGATGACGCGGGCCTCGAGCGCCAGCCAGCGGCCCCCGAACTGGGCTCCCAGGCCGGAGCTGCGCGCGATCCGCATGACACGCTCTTCCCACTGTCGGTCTCGGTAGGGGGTTCCGTCGGCGGTTCCTGCGGGGGGCAGCTGGTCGAGGGCCCCCGCCGAGGCGAGCTTCAGCATCTTGAGGTTGAACTCCGGGGAGGTGCCGCCGATCACGGCCACCAGACGGTAGGGAGGGCAGGCGGCCACGCCCAGCGCCTCGATCTTCTCGCGCAGGAACGCCTCGAGCCGCTCATCGTTCAACAGGGCCTTCGACTCCTGGAACAGGCTGGTCTTGTTGGCCGAGCCGCCCCCCTTGGCCATGAACAGAAACTGGTACTCGTTGCCGGGGGCCCAGGCGATGTCGATCTGAGGCGGAAGGTTCGAGCGGGTGTTCACCTCGTCGAACATCGACAGGGGGGCGATCTGGGAATACCGCAGCGCATCGCGCCGGTAGGTCTCGGCGATCCCCGTCGTCAGGGCCTCGGCATCGTCCCCGTCGACGACCACGTTCCCGCCCCGTTTCGCGATCACGGTGGCGGTGCCGGTATCCTGACAAATGGGAAGCGCGCCGGCCGCGGCGATCACGGCGTTGCGGATCAACGAGGCCGCGACATACCGGTCGTTCTCCGACGCCTCCGGATCGTCCAGGATCGTGGCGAGCATGTCCAGATGCCGGGCACGGAGATGGAACGAGACGTCGTGGAAGGCCTCGGCCGCGAGGATCCGCAAGGCCTCGGGGGAGACGACCAACTGCTCCCGGCCCTGCCAGGCCTCGACCCGGATGGCGCCGGCCGGCACCTCCAGTTTCCGCATCGGTGTGTCCTTCGCGATCATCTTGTTCATATAATATCTCCTGAATTATATGCGGTTCCCGGGGCTACTCGCTGCTGTGGTCGGGGCCCTTGGGGGCCGGCGGCAGGGTCGGCGCGGTGAAGCCCGCCGAATCGTCGCCAAAGTAGCTCAGCTCCTCGATGCCCGCGATCTCCCGCCGTCCCACGATGCCGATCAGCATCCAGTCCTTGCTGAGCGGATTGAACTTGTACTCCTGTACGAGCCGGAAGTTCTCGATCAGGCCGGTGGATTTGACGTGCGTTCGGGTGCCGGTGCAGAACAGGTCGGTCCTGCCGATCCGGATGCGGTTCTCCCCCGCCGCCGCAACCGGCACGTCGTTCGCGATCACCTCGAGCACCTTCTGCTCGAGTTCGTGGATGTCGACCGAGGGTTTTTCCGGAAACTTGATCACGAACCCGTGCTTGACGTCGGAGTGGAGGACCGGCCGCCGGTAATTGTAGTCCCGCTCCATGATCGAGGTCGTGATGTCCTCGGCCGTGTGCGCCATGAGCCGGAACCGGAGGGTCCGGTCGACCACCGACTTGATCGCCGCCGGAAACGGGCCGAACACCGACGGCCGCGCGATGATCACTTCCTCGCCGATGCCGAAAATGATGTGGGCGTTCATGTTCAGCGCATCGTAGATCAGGTCGAAATGCTCGACCACGACCCGACGGCCGTAGGCCAGCGCCTCCCGGATCGCCTCGGCGATCTCGAACGTCTGGTGGAATGCCAGCTCATACCGGATGTCGAGATGGTAGGTGTGCGGGGCGAAAAAGTTGTCGGGGGTGAAGTCGTAGATCGGCGTCGGACGCAGGTTGACGCCCTCGTCGTCGTTCGTCAGCTCCAGGCCGGGGAAGAGGCCGCGGATGAGCGTCGACTTCCCCGAGCCCTCGGAGCCGATGATGCCCACCAGCAGATCCGTCGGGAACAGATACCGCTGCCCGAGTTCGGCCCCAAGCATGTAGAGCCGCTGACGGCCACGCGGTGCATAGTAGGTCGAATAGATCAGCGTATCGAACGTGTGGGCATTGAACGTGAACGGGACACTCATGCGTCGAACTCGATCCCCAGAAGCGGCGCATGCTGCTGGGCGCCGTAGATGTCCGTCTCGCCCGGATCGCCCGAGGCGATCCAGCGTTTGATGGTGATCTTGACCGCGTGGGCGGGCTCGAACCAGATGATGCCGAGGATATCCGATGCGGGGATGCGGTACAGCTTCGAAATCAGCGCCGGGTTCACGACGTTTTTCGTGCGGCACAGCTCATACTCCTCGCGGGAGCGGAAGATGATATCCAGGGTCAGCTCGTAGGGCCCCGAGTTCTTCGACCGGATGACGCGTGCCACATCGGTGATGCGCCGCTTCGCCGGCTGACCGGCAACGGGAACCCGCTTCTTCGTCGTCTTGCTCATTTCCGCACCTCCCCGTTGATATACTCTTCGATATTGATTGGGAACATGCAGGGATCATCGACTTCCATCAGATGATACAGCGAAAAGGTGTAGGTCGCCCCCATCGGCACATCCGATGGCGAGAAGGGGAAGGCGAGGTTGCCGGCCGTCGCGATGCGCCCCTCGTATCCGTAGTGGAGCAGGGTCGAGCGGGTGACCGAGCAGAGCGTGTCGGCCGCCTCCTGCGTTGCGCACAGGGCCTCGATGATGATGCACAGCTCGTGGGAGACCGCATCCGTCAGCGGCTCCATCACGCCCATCACGCCGTTCTTGCCGTAGACGTGGAAGATCAGCCGGTCGGATGGCGAGGGGTTTTTCATCATGCTCCGCACCTGGGCCTCGACCTGCGGCAGGATCTCATCGATCTTCGAGATCATGATCGGGTCACGGGTGCCGGCGATGCTGACGGTGCGATACCCGATCGTGCGGACCCCCTCGAGCTTGAGGAAGTAGCGTTCCGTCTTCTCATACCGGCTTCCCTTCACCTCGACGCGGCCGCCCGGCAGCTCGGTGAACGAGGTGGCGGTCAGGTTGATCGCGCCTCCCGGGCCGGGCAGGTGGTAGGGATCCGACTTTTCATACAGCGTGTGGGCGGCGGAGGACATCGGGGTGAAGACCCGTTTGTCGCTCAGCGTCTCGAGGATGAAAGAATCCGCGGTCAGCGTGCCGAGCACGCAGTCGGCGCCCGATCCCGGCGTCGCGGCAATCGCCCCGCACTCGAGAATCTTGCCCATGTGCATCGCCAGGCCCTTGTCATAGCCCTGGCTGATCGGCACGGCCGCGAAACAGGCAGGATCGTAGCACCGACCGGCCAGCACGACCTGGGCGCCCATGCCCAGCGCCTTGATGATCGGCTCGCAGCCCATCTGGGCGACGATGTGCACCGACTCCTCGACATCCTTCGCCGTCGCCTCGGGAACGAACGAGAGCGGCTGGATGCGGCCGTTCGCGAGCGCCTCCAGCACCGTCTTCTTTGCGATGTCCGCCGGGATGACGGCCATCCGGAACGTCAGGCCGTTCTCCTTCGCGATCTCGCGGATGATCTCGTGACACCAGTCGAGATGCGGCTTCGCCCCCGATCCGCCCGCAGAGCCGATCACGACAGGGATTCCCGCGGCGACGCCAGCGGTGATCATGTAGGTGAGGTCGCGCTTCACGAACGCGCGGTTGGTGAAGGACTTGCCGGCGCCGAGGTAATACGGACCCGGATCCGTGGAACCGGCGTCGACGCCGATCAGATGGGGCTTGCGCTCCATCCCGCGCTTGAACGAAGCCTCGGGAAACCCGTAGCCCAGGATCGCCGTCGGCGACAACACCCTGAATTCCTTGCTCATCTCTTCTTCATTCCCTTCCTGTTCCGAACGCCAGAAAAACCGGCGTCTGTTTCACCACGAAGGCACAAAGAAACGACAGGAACACGAACCACGGAGACACAGAGGCACAGAGTAGAGATTCCCGGTGCCAAAGGGAACCAGCAACGCCTGTTGTTCTTCATTATGTCTTCCATCGTTTTTCGTGCCTTCGTGTCTTTGTGGTGAGGCAGTCTCTGTGTCTCTGTGACTCTGTGGTGCGTTCCCTTTTGTGTCTTCGTGCCTTTGTGGTGAGTCTCTGCCCTGAATTCTACCTGCGGCTGCGGAGGATCGCGAGGGTGCGCTCCATTTCATTGTTGACGATATTGAATCCCTCGTCGAAACCCATGCCGGGTTTGGCCAGCATCCTATCCGCACGGGCGGCAACGGCCAGGTGGACGCAACACCGTGCCGAGACGTCCGTCTCGTTGCAGGTGCCGCCCTGATAGGCCTCGACGCCCTTCTTCTTGCAATACAGCACGCTCTCGACGATATCCTGAACCCCGCCCAGGTCGGGGGTCTTGATCTGGAGCATGTGACCGGCCCCGGCATCGGCGAAGTCGCGCACGTCCTCGAAGGTGTTGCACCATTCGTCGGCCACGACGCGCACCTTCGAGCCCTTCGCCTTCAGCTTCGTGCAGATCGCGGCGAGAGCCTCGATCTGGCGCTCGCGGTGCTCGACGTCGACGGGGCCCTCGATGTAGAGGGGCAGGCCGCCGGCATCCGGCTCGAGCGTGGCGAGGTAGTCCGTGACCTTCGTCAGGTCGCCGCCGAACGCCTGGCCGATTGTTCCATATACATCGATATGCAATGCCGGGGCGTATGTCGGGTCGACCCGGAGTGCGTGAATGCGTTTCACGAGCCATCGGATGTATTCGCGCAGCTTCGAGCCGTCGCGGCCGAGCTTTTCGTCGATGTTGTTGATCAGGCCGTGGGGCAGGGCCTCGACGCGCTTGAGGATCATCTTGTCGGCATTTTCATACCGGTTGTCGCCGGTCTGGGCAAACACCGGCACGCGCTCGGCGATGACGGGCAGGCCATACTCGTCGCAGACGACTTCGGCCATCAGCCGGTGGGTCGCCTTCGCGCGCGCATCGAGCAGCGCCTGGGAAAGCCCGTATCGGAGGGCGGTGTGGAGCCTCTTCCCCTCGAACTCGAGGGTCATGAACCGGCCGACCAGGTCCCGGAACTTCCCGACCTCGAGGCCCTCGAGCAGCGGCCGCACGTTCTTCTCCAGAAACGGCAGGTAGGTTTCGGCAAGAAACAGCGGGTCGCGGCCGCCCGCGCCGGAATACTGGACCGCGCAGCAGTCGCCGACGGCGATCTGGCCGTCCTCGAGCTCGAGAAGAACCGAGACGGCCTCGCCTGCGACGCGGATGCTGCGGAAGCCCGGCGTCACCGGCTCGCCCTTGTATACGAAGCCGTCATGCGGCACGCCCTTCTTGATTGCCCGCTGGTCATCGAAGAAAAACGCCGAAACACCCTTGGCGAACATCGCCCGCTTGATTTTCATCGTTGTTGTGGTCTCCTGTCTGGAAGCATCACCGGCAGATGGCCCGGGCCATCAGGAACCCATCCGCAGATGGCGCAGATGACGCTGATTTGATTTGAAATATTTCAATATATATTCATAGATCGGATGTGGCCGGATGCACCGTCACCGCGGCCGGCCGACGAGCCGGCCCTTGCTGACAGCGTAGATGTCGTCGGTGACCATCTGGAAGCAGGGCGCCCGCTTTTCTGCCGTCGCCCGCTGCTGGAGGCGTTCCTGGTGGAATGCCCAGACGTCATCGGCCATCGGCACGTTCCCGCGCTGGAAGAGACGGATGCAGCCCTCGTTGTCGCGGATCGGGAGGATCTTGCCATGGTTGCAGACAGCGGGGGCGAACGGCACGTCCAGCACGCCTGCGGCGAACGCTGCTACGGTGCCGGCCTCGATGTCGCCGTTGCCGAGCTTTTCGATCGCCTCCATCACGGTGTGCACCTCCCGCTTGATGATCTCGATCTCCTCCTGCAGGCGCGGGCTCATGACGGCGCGCTGGTCGGCGAGCATGTTCACGACCTGGCGAGTCGCCTTCAGGCCGGCCGCGTTCGCCTCCTTGGTCGGAATCCCCCGCGCCTCGTGCGGCGTCTTGACGATCACTTTCGTCGCGCCCGACAGGGCCGCGACGGTCGAACCCCAGCAGATGACCGAAAAGGCCTTCGACTCGTCCTCCGGGAAGCCACCCATCCACTGGTGGAAAACGGTCGTCAGGTCGTAGCCGTCGAAGCCGGCCTTCCGGAAATACTCGTCGGCGAGCTCCCGCAACGAGATCATCGCCGCGACATCCTGGATGAAGTTGCCGCCCTGACCGTATCCGAGGGTCAGCGACCGCACGCCCTGGCCGAGCGCCAGCAGACCCTCGATGATCGCGACGGTGTGGCTGACGAACGGCGGAACCAGTGTTCCCGTCAGGGGGCCGAACGGCTCGCGATTGATGCTGATCCCGTTTTCCTCATACCAGCCGACCAGCCGGTCGACGTATTTCCAGTCGGCGATGCTCTTCTGGAGCGGAACCTTTTTTGCATAGGGAATATTATAGGAAATCCCGCCGCCTTCGAAGCTGGTGAAGCCGGCGGCCAGGGTGATCTCGGCGAGCAGACGCGCATCGGGGGTTCCGTGACGCACCTGGACGGGGGATCTGAGCGCCTCGACGACCTGGCGGCAGCCGGCGACGCCGTGGTTCACGGCGGGGAACCCGTTCAGCAGCGACGTGCCGGCCTGGAGGGACTTCTCGATCCCGTTGGCGGCTTCCTGATACCGGTTCTGGCGGGTGTAGGCATCGATCGTGGTCGGCAGCAGGTCGGCCTCACCCTCGGTCTCGAGATACTGGAGCAGCTTGATGTGCTCGTTGACGAGCGCCACGCCGGCGCGCGGCTGGAGCAGGGTGCGCCCCTCCCCGCCGGCCTTTTTCATTGCGAGCGCGAAGTTACGGGCGGGCGGAAGGGCCTTCTGGTAGGCCAGTGCCTCGTCGAGACTCAGCCCTTTGCCCGTGGGCCAGGTGTCGAGGATGGTGTCGCGGATGGAAAGAAACTCGTTCCAGGGGATGCTGTTCATGCGGGCTCAGGCTCCTTCGGAAGTCTGTTGATGGTTCGAACGTGGCGCCAGTTCCGTCAGACCGGCGCGGGCGAGGTGCGAGGCAAGTGCAGGATACGGCGAGGCGAGGTTGCCGAGCAAGGGGAGAAGTCCTTCGGAATCCCTCAGCAGGCGGGGGCTGCTCGGCAGCAGCGCGAGCCGCCCGTCGGTTGACGGAGCCGCGGCGGCTTCGAGGGCGTCCCGGTAGAGGGTGGTGTCCGGCGTGGCGGCCAGGTAGCCGCCCGAGCCGATGATGGTGCGGATTCGCCGCAGGTCCTTACCGCGCTGGAGAAACACCTTGCCGCCGGGAGTCCAGCTTTCTTCGATGGTGCCGGCATGCCGGCCGACGGAAAGGGCCACGCAGGCCGTCGCGAGCAGCCTGTCGAGGAGCTCTTCCCGGGAATCGGCCGGCAGCCGGCCAGGCTGTTCCGTCAGGAGGGCGGTGTGTCGCTCGAGTTCGCCGGCCGCGACTCCGGCGGTATCGCGCAGCCTCTCGAGCAGCGTTCCGCCCGATGCGAGAACCGAGCGTGAGCTGACGCGCATGCCCAGATCCCCCTCGACGGTCCGCTTCACGGCCGGCTCGGGGATGCCGCGCAGGATGACACCGTCACCTGCGGCAACGGCCGGACTGTTGGAGTAGACATCCGTCGTGGCGCCCCCCATATCGATCAGAAGCGTGTCCTCCCATTCAGGAGAGGTCGCGGCGAGCCGCTCGACCAGCTCCAGCACGGCGCGGGGTGTCGGCTTCGGCTCGCCACCGAACACCTCGACCACCCGGCTCAGGCCCTTGCCCTCGATCAGGCGGCGCAGAAAGAGGTTCCGGATTTCCCGGCGGGCCGGCTCGATGTTCAACTGGCCGAACTCGGGCATGACGTTCTCGGTGACGATCAGACGGCCATCGGGGAACAGGGCCGGCAGTTCCGGTGCCACGGCCCGGTTGCCGGCGAACACGACGGTCGCCGGCAGCGAAGCCTCGGCCAGGCGCCGGGCGTTCTTCCTGGCGTAGACAGCGTTTCCGCCATCGGTGCCGCCCGCGAGGAGGATGATGTCGGGGTTGTCCCGGCGGATGGTTTCGATGTCGTCGGGGGTGAGCTCGAAGGCATACGCTCCGGAAATCTTTCCGCCCGCCGAGCAGACCACCTGCCTGGCGACACTCAGGGTCAGCTCGGGGACGAGGCCGACGGCGGTGACCTTCAGTCCGCCCTTGGCAGAGCAGGACAGGTGGGCCGGCAGATCGAGCCGCACGCCGTCCAAATCAGCATTTCCTGCCGGGATGCGATCGGGAAACAGCGCGTGAAGAACCGTCGCGACCCCGCGGGGGAGGTGGTCCACCGTCGTGGGTGTCGCGAAACGCGCGATGATGCGGTGCGCGGCGGCGTCGACGAGGGCTCCTTTCGTGTAGGTGGAGCCGATGTCGAGCGTCAGGATTCCCGAGTTCGCGTGAGGCATGGGGTGGTGCGGAAGCCGGCCGTCGGCTCAGCCGGCGGCTTCGACATCTTCGCGGATGAGCTTCGTGGCCTGGTCGAGATCGACATCGGGCGGGAAGACGCGGTCGTAGCCCATGGCGATGAACTTCTTCTCGACGGTGTCGAACGGGACCTTGCCGACGACGAGGTTGCCCCCGACGTATAACTTGATGTGGTCCAGTCCTTTTTCGATACATTTTTCACGTAAGCCGGCGCAGTCGATCTCGCCGTGGCCATACAGAGAGCTGACCAGGATCGCCTTCGCATCCGTCTCGATGGCGGCGCTGATGAACTCTTCCTGGCTGACCATGACGCCGAGATTGGTGACCTTGAAGCCGGCCTGTGTGAAGAACGCGTCGAGGATCTTGTTGCCGACGGAGTGGCAGTCGAAGCCGATGACGCCGAGAACGACCGGAATGGGCTGCATGAGGAACCTCCTTGCGTTAGGCGGGGGGGCGTTGGAGCATTGCTGCGACGCGTTCCTCGATGTGGAGGATCGAGCCGCGTTCGATCTGATACTCGAATCTGATGAGGGCTCCGCCGCGGCTCCGGAACTCGCTCAGGGCTTCCGAGGCGCGACGGCTGAGGGAGAAGGCATGGCCCGGCGGAATGATGATGGCCTCAGCCTTCTGGAGAAGCTTCGGGAGGGCGCCGGGCTGGATGTCGATGCCGGCGGTGACCCGTTCCGGGGCGATGCCCAGGCGTTTGAGATGGATGCGGATGATTTCATGGAACCGCTCACTGCGGCACAGCACGGCGATACGGCCGGCGCCGGCGAGCCCGGCGAGAGCCAGGACCGTTTCGGGGCTGGGGGCGACGGCGACCGGAAGAAGGCGGTCGGCGATGCCGGGCGCGAGGTCGAGCATCTCCGCCTGGTGTGTCGGGGTCGTGATGATCAGCGCGAACGGGGCGAGCCGGCCGGCGGCATCGATTTCCTGGCGCAGTTCGTCGAGGAGGATGGTGTGAAGCTTCAGATGGGCGAACCGGCCGAGCTGCTGTTCGAAGATGGCGAGCGCCTCGGGGTTGCAGTCGACGGCCGCGATGGGGAAGGCTGCCCGCCGCTTCGTCCGGCGGTCGAGCTCGGCGGTGAGGAGCCGCTCGATCTCCTCCGGCGGATAGCGCAGGGACTCGAGCTCGTCGACGAGGTTCTGGACCAGTTGCTGGGCCTTGCTCTGCCGGGGCGGTGCCGGATCGACCTGGGCGGCCACGAACGTGCCGCTGCCCTGGGTGATCGTCAGGGCGCGTTCCCGGGAAAGCTCCTCGTAGGCTTTCTTCACGGTCCCGCGGGCGAGGCCGAGATGCCGGGCGAGTTCGCGCTCGGGCGGTAACCTGTCGCCCGCCAGCAGTTTCCTTTCCCTGATGAGCTGCCTGATCTTGTCGATCAACTGGCGGTATGCCGGCAGACCCCGGCCCTTCTCTATCGCGAACTCGCCGAACACCTGGGACCTCGATTGGTATAGACCAAATTACCGTGGAGTATACCTTTTCTATCGGCGTGCGTCAACGTCACCCCGAGAAGAATTTTCGGGAACGGCCGCATCACCGGGTGAAGCGGGTGGCGAGGCGACGGGCCAGCGTGCGAAGCCGTCGCCGGTAGGCGACGGGATCGGGAAGCGGGGCGCGGGCGATCCCGCTCTCCATGGCCGCTGCCGCGACGGCGGAGGCGACGGTTTCCAGCAGGCGGGGGTCGAAAGGACGCGGCAGAAGATACTCCCGGCCAAACGACAGCCGCCGCAAGCCATAGGCCTTCAATACGGCGGCGGGAACCGGCCGGCGGGCCAGGTCGGCGAGGGCGTGGCTGGCGGCCAGTTTCATCGCGTCGTCGATCGTCGCGGCCCGCACGTCGAGAGCGCCCCGGAACAGAAACGGGAAGCCCAGCAGGTTGTTCACCTGGTTCGGAACGTCGCTGCGGCCGGTCGCAATGATCGCGTCAGGCCTTGCCGCGCGCGCCGTGAGGGGATCGATCTCGGGGACCGGGTTCGCCAGGGCCAGCACGACCGGATCGGGAGCCATGCCCGCGAGCATGGCCGTTGTGACGATTCCGGCAGCCGAGACACCGATGAACACGTCAGCACCGCGCATCGCCTCCCCGAGGGTGCGTGCGCGGCCCGTCGTCGCGAACGGGGCCAGCCACCGGTTCATCCCCTCGGCCCGGCCTTTGTAAACGACACCATGTATGTCGCATAGAATAATATTTCGTTTTGCGCAACCCGCCTGCGTCAGCAGGTGCGCAATCGCCAGCCCGGCGGCTCCTGCGCCGCTGATCACGATCCTCGCCTCGGCGGCGACCCGGCGGGTCAGATGGAAGGCGTTGATCAGGGCCGCGGCCACGACCACGGCCGTCCCATGCTGATCGTCGTGGAACACCGGGATCTTCATCCGTGCCCGGAGCCGTTCCTCGATCTCGAAACACTCGGGAGCCCGGATATCCTCGAGGTTGATGCCGCCGAAGCTCGGCTCCATGAGCGAAACGGCGTCGCAGAGCCGGTCCGCATCCGTCGTGTCCAGTTCCAGGTCGATGGCGTCGATCCCGGCGAAGCGCTTGAACAGCATGGCCTTCCCTTCCATCACCGGCTTTCCCGCGAGCGCCCCGATGCTGCCGAGGCCGAGAACGGCCGTGCCGTTGGTGATCACCGCCACGAGGTTCCCCCGGTTCGTCAGGCGCCAGGCGGCTTCGGCATCGTCCCGAATCGCCAGGCAGGGCGTGGCCACGCCCGGGGTATACGAAAGGCTGAGATCTTCCGCCGTCGAACAGGGTTTCGTCGGAAGGATCTCGATCTTCCCGGCTGGAACGGCAGCATGCAGGTGCAAGGCCTTGCGGGCAAGGGAGGGGCTGCTCATGCGGCCTCCTTCGGGGTTTCACGGATGCGGCCGAGAACGGCCTGGACGTCGGCCATGGTGAAGGGTTTGCGCAGCGAACCGCAGAAGCCGTGAGAGGCGTGGTCGGCCAGGATCGGATCATTCGAGTAGCCGGAGGCGACGACGAATTTCAGATTCGGATCGAGTTCGTGAAGCCTCTTTCGGGCCTCGTTGCCGCCCATGCCGCCCCGGATCGTCAGGTCGAGGATCGCCAGGCGGTAGGGGCGGTTCGCCTCGATGGCCTGCCGGCATGCCTCGATGGCCGCCTCGCCGTTGGGGACGCCGGTGCTTTCGAAGCCGAGATGCGAAAGGATGCCCTGCATGACGGAGAGAATCGCCTGCTCGTCATCCATCACCAGAATGGTGCCAACTCCGCCGGCCGGGAGTGGCGCGGCCTCCTCCTGAGGCAGAGGCTGCCGGGCCGTTGCCGGAAGGTAGATGTGGAACGTGGAGCCCTCGCCCGGCCGGGATTCGACGGTGATGTGGCCCCCGTGCCGTTCGATGATCGAGTAGACGGTCGAGAGGCCCAGGCCGTGGCCCGTCGACTTGGTCGTGAAGAAGGGGTCGAACAGGTGGGGCAGATTTTCGGGAAGGATGCCGCAGCCTTCGTCGACGACGCTGAGTCGGACATACGAGCCGGGCTCGAGCAGTTGCCCGGGGCGCATGACGGACTGGCCTTCCGGCGCCGTGCCGTCCTGGGCGACCGTCACGTTGTGGGCCGAAACGCGGATCGTTCCGCCGGACGGCATGGCCTGGCGGGCGTTGATCACCAGATTCTGGATGGCCTGGCCGAACTGGCCCTCGTCCACCTCGAGCATGTGCAGATCCGGGGCGATGTCGAGAAGGAGCCGGATGCTGGAGCCGGCCATCACCAGCTTTGCCGCATCCTCGATCAGATGCGTGACGGCCTGGGCGCGCTTGTGTGGAAGCCCGCCCCGGGCGAACGTCAGGAGCTGGCGGGTCAGGCCTCGCGCCGTCGAGATCGAGCTCTCGGCCTCGGCCAGGAAACGGAAGGCATCCGTTCCGCTCGGGAGAAGGGCTTTGGCAAGCGATACGTTGCCAAGAATACCAGTCAGAATATTATTAAAATCGTGGGCGATCCCGCCGGCCAGGATGCCGAGGGATTCCAGCTTCTGCGCCCGCTGCAGTTCCCGCTCGATCTCCTCCTGGACCGTGATGTCCTGGAAGACGATCACGGTGCCGATCTGGGAGCCGCCCGCGTCGGTGATCGGTGCCATGGCGCTGCTGATCCGCAGCCTGCGGCCCCGGCGGTCGGTCATCTCGGAACGCTGGCGATGGCCGGATGTCCCGGTGCGGATCGGAAACACCTCGGAAAGCACTTTCCCGGCAGCCTCCTCGGGCTTCCACCCCGTCAGATCCGCGGCGGTGGCGTTCATGATGAGAATCCGGCCGGAAAGGTCGGTGGAAATCACACCTTCGCCGATGCAGGCGAGGGTGACGGCAAGCCGTTCCTTCTGGTCCAGTAGCGCTTTTTCCGCTTCGCGCCGGGCCGAGAGTTCGACCGTCAGCTCGTCGGTGCGGATCGCGACCAGGCTATGCAGCGTCCGGTTCCAGATGACGAACCCCGTCATGATCGCCGTCAGCACCATCGCCACATAGCCGAACCAGCGCCAGAACTCCTCGCTGAACCCCGACGGATTTTCCAGGGAGATCCAGCGTTTGTAGAGGACGGACTTCTCCTCTGCCGAAAGGGAGGCGAGCCCCTTTTCCAGGATCGCATGGAGGAGCGGCTGGTCGTTGCGGCAGGCGATGGCGAGGACGTTTGTCTTGCCCGAATCCCCGGCCACCCGAAGCCGTGCGATGCCGTGTTTGTCAATCAGCCAGGACGCGATGGCGAAGTTGACGACCGCGGTGTCGGCGTGGTTGAACGAGACGGCCTGCAGACAGGCAAGATCGTCATCCTGGGGAACGAGCCGCAGGCCGGGAAAGCGTTCCCGGATATGCTCATGCAGCGCGTTTCCCCGTGTGACGGCGATGCTCATCCCTTCCATCCTGCCGAAATCCAGCGTGCCCGGGATATCCGCGCGGGTGATGATCACGTTGGGAATGTCGACCAGGGGCCGGGTGAAGGCCAGGTAAGTCAGGCGCTCGGGTGTGATCTGGGCGGCCGTGATGCCGTCGATCCGGCGGCTTTTTGCCCGGGCGATCACCTCGTCCCACGTGCGACAGCGCACGATCTCGATGCGGATACCCAACCGCGCCTCGATCTGGCGGATGCAGTCCGCCACGAAGCCGCGATACTCGCCCCGCTCGTCGAACCATTCGAGGGGAGGGAAAGCGGGATCCGGGGCGAGGCGGATGACGTTGCCGCGTGCGGCGATCCAGGCCTGCTCTTCCGGGGTCAGGATGACGGTCGGGAGGGAAAAGGATGGGGACAATGACACGCAGACGAATGCGACGACGAGGACGACCAACAAGGGCCGGAAAAACCTTCCCGGACGGCTTGCAGTATGGGTCATATCTCGTCGGATCCCTTTTCGCGCATCGCGTTTCCCGCGATGAATCACGGGCAATATATCACATCTTCGGCTGGGGATCGACTTCGAGAATGGCGGGGGCCGTTTCCTGGATGAGTCCGAACCTGATGAACAGGGTGAAACTGAGGCTGATGACGACCGAAACGACCGTGCCCAGCGCCATCCCCTTCAGCTCGACCGTTCCGATCTTCACGGCGGCGCCGCTCACGCCGGTGATCAGTACGAGGGCGGTCAGGATCAGGTTCCGCGACTGGGTGTAATCGACGCGCTTCTCGATCAGCATCCGGATGCCGGCCGCGGCGATGACGCCGAACAGCAGCAGGCAGACCCCGCCCATGACGGGGGTCGGGATGCTCCGGATCAGCGCCGCGAGCTTTCCGCAGAATGAGATGAGGACGGCGATGAGGGCGGCTCCGCCGATGACCCAGACGCTGTAGACGCGGGTGATCGCCATCACGCCGATATTCTCGCCGTAGGTCGTGTTGGGCGTCGCCCCGGCCAGGCCCGACAGGACGTTCGAGATGCCGTCGCCCAGCAGGGACCGGTCGAGGCCCGGCTCCTTCATCAGGTTGCGCCCGACGATGTTGCCGGTGACGACCAGGTGGCCGATATGCTCGGCGAGCACGACCAGGAAGGCCGGGGCCATCATCAGGAGCGCGGACGGGTTCAGGGTGGGGGTGTACAGGTGCGGCGGTTCGAACCATGCCGCCTGGCTCACGGCGTTCAGATCGACGATGCCCATCGCGAGGGCCAGCAGATAGCCGGCGACGGTGCCGATCAGAACCGGAATGACGGCCAGAAATCCCCGGAGCAGCACCGACGAAAGGATGATGACGGCCAGGGTCGCCAGAGACACCGTCATCGCCTGGGAAGCCGTGAACAGGCTTCCCTCGGGGATCGTGCCGGCCAGGCCGGCCATCTGCGCCGCCACCGGGGCCAGTTCGAGGCCGATCACCGCGACGATCGCCCCCATCGCCGCCGGGGGGAACACGACGTCTATCCAGGAGATGCCGGCCACCCGGATGATCTGGGAGACGATGATGAAAAATATACCAAATGCAATAAATCCGCCCTGGGCTGCCGCGTAGCCTCCGAGCTGGGGGTCCGCCATGATCGCGAGCGTGGGCGCGATGAAAGCAAAGCTCGAGCCGAGATAGGCCGGGATGCGACCGCGCGAGACGATCAGATAGACGAGGGTGCCGATGCCGTTCATCAGCAGGGACGTGGCCGGGTTGACCTTGAACAGGAACGGAACCAGTACCGTGGCGCCGAACATCGCGAACAGATGCTGGAGACTGAGGGGAACCGTCTGGAGCAGGGGGAGCCGCTCCTCGGCCTGGATGACGCGCTGACTCATCGCATGCGACCTCTCGTGCGGGGTATGCCGGGCGGGGAGGCGATCCCTCGGCGGCGTATCAACATTACCCCGGCGGCCGTTTCCGGGCAACCGTCATTCCCAGGGCGATATCAGGGGCGGCCGCACGGCGGCTCCCGCAGGCGGCTGGTGGAACCGCGCCAGGAGGGTGGTGAAGAGGGAACTCGAAATCACCAGGACGAGGATGGTCAGATACCCCGAGGCGTCGATGATGCCGCTTTCGAGGCCGAACGCGGCCGTGACGATGCCGAAGCTGAGCTGGTAATTGAACAGGATGGCCGCCCGGCGTGCTTCGGCGGCGGGGAGGAAACGTCGCGCCGCGAGCCAGGTGCCGGCGATCTTGCCGCCGAACGAGGCCAGGCCCAGCACCGCCAGCGCCGGGAGGAGGCCCGTATGGAGGTTGATCAGGCGCACCGAGAGGCCGGCCTTGAAGAAGAAGACCGGGGCGACCAGGCCGAAGACGATCGACTGGAGCTTGATCTGCAGCTCGCCGTGCTCGGCGAGGACCTCGTTGAGGAGCGCCCCGGCGGCGAAGGCCAGGATCGAGACATGCACGCTCGCCTGCTTCGAGGCGATGACGAGGCTCAGCAGCAGAAGCAGCACGAATCGCGTCTTGAGTTCGATCTCGTTGCCGGCATACCGGATGAACAGCCAGCGACACAGGCGCGGGAGCCGGGTCATCCACACCACGACCAGGCCCAGGACGACGAGCGAAACCACCGTCAGCCCCTCGAACAGCACCGCCAGGGCGATCATGCTGACGACGTCGACCACCATGGCGGCCCCCAACAGCGCCTGGCCCCGCGCTTCCTTCAACAGCCCCTGGCGCTTCAGATCGGCGTAGACGAGGGCCAGGGAAGTCGTGGACAGTCCGATGGCCGTCAGAATCGAGGTCTGGGCCGACATCCCGAGCAGGAAAAACGAAGCCCCGCCGACCAAAAACGCCGGCAGGAAGAATGATGCCAGCCCGATCGCCAGACTCGAACGCCAGTTCCGCCGGAGCATCACCAGATCCGTTTCGAACCCGGCGAAAAACATGATGCCCAGCAGGCCGAACGCCGCCGTGTGCTCGAGCCAGTCTGAGCTGCGAAGGCCAGCGAACGTGCCTGCCGCCACGCCGGCGAGAATCTCCATCACCGAGACCGAGATGCCCAGTTCGAGCGACAGGATGCCCGAGGCGAGGATCAGAAAGGCGACGAGGATGCCTTCATTGCTCATGTGGCGGGAGTCCCTTCCGGCGGCAGGAGTTCGAACCAGTAGAAGGTGTGGGGGCCCAGGGTCAGGAAATACGGAAGGCTGCCGATTTTCGGAAACAAGACACTACCGAATGGTTCCCGGGGGGTCCAGCCGGCGAACTCGGACAGGTTCATTTCGCACGGCTGGGCGAAACGCGAGAGGTTTGCCACGACGAGCATCCGTTGCGCCTGGGACTCTCGCAGGAAGCTGAGAACGCGCGGGTTCGAGTTGGGAATCAGGCGCATGCCGCCCCGGCCGAACAGTTTGTACCGGCCCCGGATGCGGACCAGCCGCCGGATCCAGTTGAGGAGGGAGGTCGGAACGCGGTTCTGGGCCTCGACATTCAGGTGATGGTAGCTGTAGACGGGGTCGACGATGACGGGGGCATACAACTGCGCCGCATCGGCCCGGGAAAAGCCGGCGTTGCGGTCCATCGTCCACTGCATCGGGGTCCGGACGCCGTTCCGGTCTCCCAGGTAGATGTTGTCGCCCATGCCCAGCTCGTCGCCGTAGTAGATGACCGGCGAACCGGGCATCGACAGCAGCAGCCCATACAGCAGCTCGATCTGCCGGCGCCCGTTCTCGAGCAGCGGGGCCAGCCGTCGCCGGATCCCCAGATTCAGCCGCATGCGGGGGTCCGTGGCATACTCCCGGTACATGTAGTCGCGATCGGCATCCGTCACCATCTCGAGCGTCAGCTCGTCGTGATTGCGCAGGAAGATCGCCCACTGGCAGGGCTCGGGAAGCAGCGGCAGCCGCTGCATGATCTCCTCGATCGGCCGTTTCTCCTCGCGCCGCAGCCCCATGAACAGGCGGGGCATCAGCGGGAAATTGAAGGCCATGTGGAACTCGTCTTGCCCGTTGCCGAAGTAGGGCAGCAGGTCTTCGGGCCACTGGTTCGCTTCGGCGAGAAGCAGCCGGTTCGGCCACTGGGCGTCGACGAACCGGCGAAGCTCGCGGCAGAAGGCGTGCGTTTCCGGCAGGTTCTCGCAGTTCGTGCCTTCCCGCTCGATCAGGTAGGGGATGGCGTCGACGCGGAAGCCGTCGAGGCCGAGATTCAGCCAGAACCCGACCACGTCGAGAATCGCCGCCCGGACGGCCGGGTTGTCGTAGTTCAGGTCCGGCTGGTGGCTGAAGAACCGGTGCCAGAAATACTGTTTCGCGACAGGATCCCAGGTCCAGTTCGATGTCTCTGTGTCTTTGAATATAATACGAACATCTTTATATCTGTCGGGCGTGTCGCTCCAGACATACCAGTCGCGATAAGGGGAGTTGGGGTCCTGGCGGGCCTCGCGGAACCAGGCGTGTTGATCCGATGTGTGGTTCACCACCAGGTCGGCGAGAACGCGCAGGCCCATCGAGTGGGCCTCGTCGAGGAAGCGCCGGAAATCGTCGAGGCTGCCGTAGTCGGGATGGACCGATTTGAAATCCTCGATGTCATACCCGTCGTCGCGGAGCGGCGAGGGATAGAACGGGAGAAGCCAGATGCAGTCGACGCCGAGATCGCGGATATAGGGGAGTTTCGAGGTGAGGCCGATGAAGTCCCCGATCCCGTCTCCGTTGCCGTCGCAGAAGCCCCTCACGTGGAGCTCGTAGAACACGGAATCCTTGTACCACAGCGGTCCTTCGGTCATGGCTGCCTCCTGTCTTGAGAGGTGGTGGGTTCAGTCGACCAGCCGGCGCAGCAGGCTGCGGGCCGCATCGGGGTCGGGGAGTCGGTAGCTCGCGACGCTCCGGGTGGAGCCGATGTGTACGGCTGTGCCCTCGGGGGGGACGGCGAGGAACATGTCCTCGTCGGTGCGGTCGTCGCCGAGAATCAGCATCCGACAGCCTCCTCCGGTTCCGGCGATGATGTCGCGGACGACGAGGCCCTTGTTGAGCCCGGCGGGCCGGGATTCGACGACGTAAGCCCCGTGCAGCACCTCGAACCGGTCGGCGATGCCGTTGCGCTCGTACAGATGGCCGAGAGCCCCGGCAAGCTTCGCAGCCTGTTCCAGGCCGAACTCGGGCTCGACCGACCGGTAGTTCCAGCAGAAGCCGGCGGCCTTTTCCTCGAAGCGGCTGCCCGGGGTGGCGCGGATGAAGCTCCGGAAAAGCGGTCGCTGGAGCTCCTTGGCGGCTTGATCGATCTCGAGGCGGCAGGTCCACGCATCGTTGGGGGTCGATCTCGACCAGAGGCCGTGCTCGGCATGAAGGCCGATGGGCAGATGGCCGAACCACTCCTCGAGCTGGCGGCGCTCGCGGCCGCTGACGATGTGGACGTGGGTTTCGGGGCGGCGTGCCAGCCGTTCGAGCAGCTTCAGAAGCAGATCGTCCGGGTTCGTCGACTCGGGGTCCTCGGCGAACGGGATCAGCGTGCCGTCGTAATCCAGCAGGATCGTCAGGGCCGGCAGCGCCCGGAGACGTGCCACGAGCGTGTCGATCTCGGGCGGTGGCGTGTAGCCGGGCCGCGCGGGAGTGGCTGAAGCCGCGATTTCCCGGAGAGAGGCGAGGAACTCTTCGGTCCAGGTGAAGACATCATACCCAAGAACCCGCTGGCGAAGCTGGCGCATCCGCCGGCGTGCTTCGGAGGCCGGCATCGTGAGCGCCCGTTTGATGTACTGGGCGAGCTGGTCCAGGTCGAAGGGGTTGACGATCAGGGACTCGGTGAGTTCGGCCGAGGCGCCGGCAAACTCGCTCAGGATGAGGACGCCGTCGTCCTTCGGGTGCATGGCCACGTATTCTTTCGCCACCAGGTTCATCCCGTCCCGCAGAGGGGTGACCAGCATCACGTCGGCGGCCATGTACAGGGCGGCCAGAGCCCGGTCATCGACGCTGCGCAGCAGATAATGAACCGGAAGGGCGCCGAACGTGCCGTGGGCGGCATTGATACGGCCGGCTATTTCATCCAGCTCTTTGCGAAGCCGGGCATACGACTCGACCTGGGTGCGGGAGGGAACGGTGATCTGGAGATACCGGATCCGGTCGCGCCATTCGGGGTGCCGCTCGAGGAACCGCTCGACGGCCAGCAGACGCCGGGGAAGTCCTTTCGTGTAGTCGAGCCGGTCGACCCCGAGCAGAAGCTTCCGGCCGCCGGTTTCGGCTTTCAGCCGCTCCGCCTCTTTCTGCACCTCCGGGTCTCCGGCAAGACCGGTGAAATAGGCGGCGTCGATACCGATCGGGAACACCCCGAGCCGTATTTCACGGTCGGCGATCGTCAGCGTGTCGCTCCGCGGGGAGAGGCGCAGCACGTGCGTGAGGCTTTGGCGAAAGTGGCGCATGTAGGCGAAGGTATGGAATCCGATCAGGTCGGCGCCCAGCATGCCTTCGAGGATCTCGTTCCGCCACGGAAGGATGCGGAACACCTCGGAGGAAGGGAAGGGGATGTGCAGGAAAAAGCCGATCGTCAGATCCGGCCGGATGCGGCGCAGCATGGCCGGCATCAGGGAAAGCTGGTAGTCGTGGACCCAGACGAGATCGCCCGGGCCGGCATTGGCGGCGGCGGCCTCGGCGAACTGGCGGTTCACCTCGACGTAGGTGTTCCAGTTCGCCCACGCGTCGCGCAGCACCTTCTCGGTGTCGTAGTGATACAGCGGCCACAGGACGCCGTTCGAAAAACCTTCATAAAACCGTTTTACCTGGTTCGAGGAGAGCGGAACCGGCACCAGACGCTGGTCTGCAAGCTCCTTGCCGATCTGGCGAAGCTGCTCATCCGAAACCCTCCCCACCTCGCCCGGCCAGCCCACCCACAAGGCGTCCGAATCCCGGTGCGGGCCCTTCATCGCCGTCGCGAGGCCCCCCGCGGAGGGGTGGACCGAAATCTGGCCGTGATCCGAGCGGATGGTGACGGGAAGCCGATTCGAAACGATCAGCAGACGCGCCATGAACCCTCCCTGAACGATGGAGTAGCGTGCGTTTTCAGGGTAGTTTACCCTGATGGTCGGTCGCATGGCAAGCCCGTCACGGAAATTAAAGGGTATATATAATACAATATACAAATCATGAGCGGCCGCTCGACGCCGTCATTTGGAACGTGGCGTGTCGAGGTGAACGGGGGGTGCTGGAGAAATCGGTTCGTCTGGGGTATGATGAAGCGCATGGCGCCGAACCGTCGTTCCGGAACGCGTGCCGCTGCGAGGAGAGGATGGGAGATGGAAGACCTGCAACGCGTCATGATCGGGGCGGCCGTGGCCGTCGGCATCCTGCCGGAGCCGACCCTGCGCACGGCCGACAAGCTGAGAGGGCTTCTCGACGGTGCGGCGCGCTCCCTCACGCTCGTCATCATCCGGTGTTCCGGTGCCGGCCCGATCGATGACGGACTCGTCCATCGGGGCATGAAATACCTGTTTGCCAAAGCCGTGGAGATGGTCGTCGTCTGGGGCCGGTCGAAAGACGGAAAGGTCTCGATCACCCTCGACCCGAGACTGCTGAAGTATCCCGGCGACATCCTCGTCGATCCTGCAATATCAAAAGATATACAGAAAAGAATCCTCGACGCGGCGGCATCTGCCGACCAGCTGTTCCGGGCATACCAGCGGTATGCCGCCCGGGAGCCACAGACCGCCGGCGAGGCGGCCGACCGGGCGGCCGAGGTTTGCGCGGCTCTCACCTGGACGGCCCGGATCGCTCTTTCCTGGGCTCTCACCGAAGAGCTCCACGACCCTGAGAAAGACGGCGGGACCCCCGCCTGAACGCCCATCAGAGGTGATGCATGCCTGAACCACTCATGGATTCCCGGTTTCGAACGGCCCTGGCCCGCGAGATCCCCCTCTGGACGCGGATGGGGATGATCGACGAAGCCCAGGGAAAGAAGCTTTCCCGCCTGTATGAGCTCGATGCCCTGGGCGCCGAGTCGGCGAAGCTGTTTTCCCGCGCGATCATGGGCTTCGGCGCCCTGCTGCTGGGCGGCGGCGTGCTGGCCTTCGTCGCGGCCAACTGGGAGGACCTGCCGAAACTCGTCAAGGTGGTGATGCTGTTCGCCGCCCTCCTGGCCTTTCACGGCACCGGCTTCTGGCTCTGGCAGAAGCGTGGCCAGGAGCGCCTTGGCCGCGCCCTGATCTTCGCCGGCTGCCTGGTGTTCGGCGCGAACATCGGTCTCCTGGCGCAGATCTTCAACATCCAGGGCGATACCTACCGCGGCGCCGGTGCCTGGGCGCTGGGCACGCTCGGCATGGCCTGGGCCGTCCGCGGCGCGAGCTCGGGCATTCTCGCCCTGGTGCTGGCGTTCTGGTGGTACACCGGCCTCCTCGGCGCGCACCACGGCAAAACCTCGACGGATCTGCTGGTCACGGTGTTTCCGGCTCTCGCCATCGGCCTGTTCGGCACCCTGGCCGTTTCGATCCCGTCACGGAGACTGCTGGGAAGCACCGTCATCGCGCTCTTCATCAGCATGGGCATCTCGGGGGCGAATGGGCATCCCCATTCCCACATCCCCGTGACCCTCTCGCTGCTGGCGGCGGGGTGGCTCGCGCTCGCCGCCGGAAGGCTGTTCGAGAGCGAACCGCGCATGACCCCCTATGCGGCCCTGACCCAGGCGATGGGCTGGGGGCTGGTCTGCGTCATCGGCCTGATCCTCTCGTTCGACGACCTCTGGCGGCACCATGACTGGTTCACCCGGTATCTGTGGCTGGTGCCCGCCCTTGCCGCGACGGCGGCCGGCGTCTGGGCGATCCGGTCCAGTCTGGCCCGGCGACCCGCCGATGCCGCCGAGCGGCTGCGTCTCGCCCTGCTGGGCGGCTCCCTCGGTGCGCTGACCCTCGCCCTGTTCGTCAGCGCCTCCCCCGTTTCCACCATCCTGGCCAACCTCGCCTGCCTCGCCTGGGCGGGCGTGGGCATCTCGAAAGGGCTGACCGATGCCGACCGGTCCGCGTTCTGGAGCGGCTCGATTCTCGTCTTTCTGGTCATCCTGGCCCGGTTCTTCGAGTTCGAAACCTCCCTCATGCTCAAATCTCTCGCGTTCCTGGGGTGCGGAGCCGTGACGATCTACGCCGGCGTCCGATACGAAGCGCATCTGCGCGGGAAGGAGGCGGCCTGATGACCCCCGAAACCCTCCGGAAGGCGTTTTTCGCCGCCCTCCTCCTGCAGCTGGTGATCCTCCTCCTCGTTCCCCTGCAGCACGCCCGCAGCCTGCTCACGGGCCGGCAGGTCGAGCTCCAGGTCGAACCCGTCGACCCCTACAGCTTCATGAAGGGGTATTACGTCACCCTCTCCTACCGCATCTGCCGCCCCGAACGCATCGCCTCCGGCCTGCCGGATCTGTATGACGGCCAGACGGTGTACACCGTCGTCCGGGAAGGGGCGAACGGGCTCTGGGTGCCGGTATCCCTGCATCTCGAGCCGCCCGCCGACCTGCCTGCCGGCCAGCTTTTTCTGAAAGGCCGCAAAAAGGGCTGGCGAGGCATCTCCTACGGGATCGAGGAATACTCGATTTCCGAGTCGAAGCGGCGCGAGGTGGATCAGGCCCTGCGGAAATCCGTCGACAAGGCCCGTGTCCGCGTCATGGTCGATGCCGACGGCAACGCCGCCCTGGATTCGCTCGAGATAGATGGCGTTCGCTATTGAACGACCCCTCACACCGGAAACAGGAAACGGCCGGCCCCCTCGGGGGCCGGCCGTTCGTGTGAACGGGAACGTCAGGATTTCCGGAACTCGGCGTCGACGACCTTCTCGTCCCCGGCCGGTTCGGCCTGGGGCTGGGCTCCGCAGCCCGCGCCGCAGCCGGCACCCGCCGCCTGGGCCGAGGCCGCCTGCTTGTACATCTGCTCGGCCATCTTGTGGGAGACCGTCATGAGCGCTTCGGAGGCCTTCTCGATGACTTCGGCATCGCCGCCTTCGAGGGCTTTCTTCAGATCCCCGAGCTTCGCCTCGATCTCGGCCTTTTCGCCGGCCGGGATCTTGTCGCCCATCTCGCGCAGCGACTTTTCCGTGGTATAGACCAGTGTCTCGGCCTTGTTGCGCGCCTCGATGGCCGCCTTGCGCCGCTCGTCCTCGGCCGCGTGCGCCTCGGCTTCCTTGACCATCCGCTCGATATCCTGCTTCGGCAGGGCCGAGCCGCCGGTGATCGTGATCTCCTGTTTCTTGCCGGTACCCAGATCCTTGGCCGAGACGTTCACGATACCATTCGCATCGATATCGAACGTGACTTCGATCTGCGGCACGCCGCGCGGGGCGGGGGGGATGCCGACCAGGTCGAACCGGCCGAGGGACTTGTTGTCGGACGACATGCCGCGCTCACCCTGGAGCACGTGGACCGTGACGGCCGGCTGGTTGTCGGCCGCGGTCGAGAACACCTGGCTTTTGCGGGTGGGGATCGTCGTGTTGCGGTCGATCAGCTTCGTCATGACGCCGCCGAGTGTCTCGATGCCCAGCGAGAGCGGGGTCACGTCGAGCAGCAGCACGTCCTTCACGTCGCCCTGCAGGATGCCGCCCTGGACGGCGGCGCCCATCGCGACGCACTCCATCGGGTCGACGCCGCGCTCGGGCTCCTTGCCGAAATGCTCCTTCAGCAGCTTCTGGACGGACGGCATGCGGGTCGGGCCGCCCACCATGATGATGTGGTCGACGCCCTGGCGGGTGAGGTTCGCGTCGCGCAGCGCGTTGTCGAGCGGCTTGCGGCACCGGTCGAGCAGCGGGCTGATCAGCTCTTCCAGCTTCGCCCGGGTGATCGTCATGATCAGATGCTTCGGCCCCTCGGCCGTCGCGGTGATGAAGGGCAGGTTGATGTCGGTCGAGGTCGTGGTCGACAGCTCGATCTTCGCCTTCTCGGCCGCGTCGCGCACGCGCATGAGCGCCTGGGAATCCTTCGACAGATCGACGCCCTCGCGGTTCCTGAACTCATGCACGATGTGGTCGATCAGGGCCTTGTCCATGTCGGTGCCGCCGAGCTGGGTGTCGCCGTTCGTCGAGAGAACCTCGAACACGCCGCTTCCCATCTCGAGTACCGTCACGTCGAGCGTGCCGCCGCCGAGGTCGAAGACGAGGATCTTGCCGTCACCCTTCTTGTCGAGGCCGTAGGCCAGGGCCGCCGCGGTCGGCTCGTTGACGATGCGCTTCACCTCGAGGCCGGCGATCGTGCCGGCATCCTTCGTCGCCTGGCGCTGTGCGTCGTCGAAATACGCCGGAACGGTGATGACCGCACCCGTGACCTTGTCGTTCAGGAACGCTTCGGCATCCTGCTTGATCTTCTGCAGGATCATCGCCGAGATCTCCTGCGGGGTATAGTTTTTGCTATCGATCGTGACCTTGTGGTTCGTGCCCATCTTGCGCTTGATCGCCATGATGGTGCGGTCGGGATTCGTGGCCGCCTGCCGTCGGGCCGGTTCGCCGATCAGCCGCTGGCCGTCCTTGGTGAAGGCCACGACACTGGGAAATGCCTTGCCGCCGATCGAGAGACCTTCCGCGCTGGGGATGATGACCGGCTTTCCGCCTTCGACGACGGATGCCGCCGAGTTCGAGGTGCCCAGATCGATGCCGATGATGCGTGCCATGTGTGTATCCTCCTGAGTGAATTCGCACGACGCCGTCCTGCGACGGCGTGAAACTGTTCGTCTTGATGATTAGCAAAGCGCATGCCAACGCCCTGAAATGCCGATGGGATCGATGGAAGGAACGGCCTTTCCGACTCTGGAGAACGGCGGCGCGACGCCCTGCGACGTCGCAGCCTCTGCCCCCTGTGATTGACGCTAGGGAAAGGATATGGTACGCTGCCCAGACAGAGATGATGCTGGTACTTATGGTGCTTCTGGTTTGCTTCACCGGCGAGAGATGTGCATGGGGAGAGGATTTGCCTGGTCAGATCCTGGGGCGTGCCGAACGACATCTGGCCGCCGAAGACCTCGCCAATGCCCTGAATCTGCTCGACCAGGCACGTTCGCTTGCCCCCCGCGATCCGCGGGTCATTGCCTTCCTGAATAGGTGGAACCTGGCCAGAGACAAAAAGATCTCGGCGCACAAACGCTCCGCCGAGTTCCTTCTCCTTTCCCGAAGATACGACGAGGCTGCAAAAGAGCTCCTGGCCGCTGAAGCCCTCGCCCCGGACGACGGGGAGATCCGGGAAAAGCTCGCGACGACGCGGCAGGCTCTCCGGTTGATGGAAAAACACCAGGAGAGCGGCATCTGGGTCGATCCTGCGACGGGAAGAGCCGCCGATCCCGATCTGTATGACGCCCTCTCGCTGCTGCGTCGGGCGCGCGACGCGAAGAATCGCGGCGATCTTCCCCTGGCCCTCGACCTCGTCGAACGCGTCCTCGCCCGCGAAAAAATCAATGCCGAAGCCTCGAACCTCAAATCCGAGATTCTCGAGATCCAGCATGAGTTCGAGCTCCTCGCAGACCTGGAGGCCGACACGAAGTCCGGTCGCTTCTTCGAGGCCCTGCAGCGACTCGACGCGCTCCTTCGGGCCAATCCCGCGAGTCTCGACCTGCGGCTCCGGCGAGGGAATGTGCTGCTGCGGCTCGGGCGGTATGCCGAGTCCCTGCGCGATTTCGAGAAAGCCCTCGAGTTCAACGCGACGCCGACGCCGCTGCTTCCCGCTCTTGCCCGTGTCTATGCCGGACTGCGCCGTCCTGTCGAAACCCTCTCGATTCTCGACGATCCGCGCCACCCCCGGAATGGAATGAATACCGAACAGTATATGAAGACCTGGTTTTCTGCCTTTCCTGGCGCGTCGGCAGGCCTGTTCATCGCGTTGATGATCCTGGTTGGTGGCGTCGTGGGGATGTTCCGGATGCTCGATGCCCTCATCGAGCGCTGTCCGGGGAAGGTGCTCCTCGGAGCCCTGAAGACGTTGCTGCTCTGCTTCGTGAGCGAGCCTGCCGAACAGGCCCCTGCGATGCGGGCCATCTCCGGGAAGATCGACCATCCCTGGTTGTACTACTGCACGGGCCTGATGCTGATTGCCCGCGACGAACTCGATGCGGCCCAGAAGTATCTCATTCCCTGCCTCGACTCCCCGACCCATGCCGCCCGGGCCTTCTTCTTCCTCGGGATCGTCCGGGCAAGGCTCGGTCAGAAAATGGCCGATCACGATTTCCAGAAAAGCATCATCGAAGCCCTGAACGGCACGCCCGGGACCTGGCGTCCCGGTTTCATGGTCCGGCTCGAAGAACGTATCACGCAGGCCTATCGGGAAACCCCCGGGAACCGAAGCATATTTGCGGATCTCGCTCACGAGATCATCACCTCTGTTCCCTGACGGCGTGAGGCAAGGAGAGGCGGGAATGCGAACGAGCAACCCCTGGATCGAATCGATCATCGGAGGATTCGTTATGATGGATACATACCCTCGCGACAGGCGTGGAACACCTTCAAACACCTGTGGCATCCTGATCGCCGTTCTCGCGACTCTCCTGGGCGGGCAAAGCTGCTTCGGATGGTCCCTCCCGGCGGGAAGCCAGAGGCCCATCGATGCCCTGAAATGGTCGAGGCGCACGACGGCGGTCTTCACGGGCTCGGGGCGAACATTATATATCGTATCGAATAAGCCAGGCAAGGAAGAGGACATCGCTCTCGCAAACGAACTGCTGGCGGGCGCGGCTTTGAACGTGACATCCGACCTTGGTCCTTCGCCCGTGGTGACGTATGAGGACGTCACGCCCATCACCAACATCCGGACAGGCACGGTGAATCCGCCGAACGCTTCCCTGTTCATCGCAAAAAAGCAGGTCTTTCCGAACATGCAGCAGGTGGTCATCGATGGATACAAAATCAATGCCGAACTCGCCCGGAATGCCGAAAACCTCGTCGAACGGCCGAAGTTCGTCATCAAGGAAGATCCCCCCGTCGAGGAACGGGACATCAAGGCGTTCATCCAGGGCGTCATTTCATTCCAGCGGAAAACCCCCTTTCAGACGACCCGGATCACGACCCCCTACGACGAGGCACTGACGGACAGCCCCGTCATGGTCGAATTCCAGGTCGTCGTCAGCCCGTTCTCTTATATCCTCCCGTTCACCTCTGTGCCGCAATGGACAGGCCTTCCGGGGGCAGCAACCGCCAATTTCCAGCCTGCGTTCGAATCCTTCTGTGCACAATCCTTCCAGTGGACACCCGACAGGAGATTTCCCGCCGGAAACGCAGCCTACAAAATCGTCCTGCGCGACCGGACGCCGCCCCGCATCACCGATCTGGCCTTCAATCAGGGTACGACCCTGCCGCTGCTGAGCGGGCCCGGTTCCACCGCCGTTTCCCGGGCTACGACGAATGACTTCTACCGACCCACCGAGTTGCGGGGGGTTGACAATATATCTACACAAATACAATCCCGGTTCGGCATCGAGCGAATCTCGGGGCCGACCCCGCCCGGGGTGAACGCCCCGAACGGATGGCAGTGGGTCGGTGGGGTCGTCACTTCGGTCAGCAGCGCCCCGATCCCGTTCGAAACGTTTCTGCCCAACGATTGCCTCGGCGAGATGAAATACACCGCCTTCGCCTGGGACGACAGCCTCGTCATGAATCCGGGGGAATCCCAGATCGTCGAGAACCGTCCCGACGTCTCCTACGGCATCCGTGGGCCCTATGCCAACCAGGATCTCGGCAACTCCCCGCTGCCGAATGGAGCGCTGCCGTTTCCCGTGTCGGCCCCGGGAGACCCGAACAGCCTCGATATCACCAGGAGAATTCCCGAGGCCGAAGGCACCATTTTCGTCGATGACAACGACTTTCCGAATCTTCTGGTGCGGGTCACTTCCTCGAAGGACAAGGGCAGGCCGAAATCGGATCTGCATTTCCCGCCGCCGCCACCGGTGCTGTCTACGTTCGATCGACCGGTCTACGACCAGTTCGTGGCACGGGCCCGGTATACCCCTGCAACGTTGCCTGCCGGCGGATATGTGAGGTTCCTCAAGGCCGACCTGGACAACTGCCCGCCGGGGGAGCGGACCAGCCAATGGCAGTATGGGATCGGACTGGTTCCTCCGGGGGGCGTTGTCAGCCCGGATTTCGCGAAGAACGCCTTCACCCTGGAGAATTATGTACGCTCGGATACCGATTCCCAGGGCATCCTGATCGATCATGACCCTTCGAGTTTCGGCGAGCGCAACGGATTCGGCAAGTCTCTCGCCGTCTTCTGCCTCGAGCCCCTCATCGAGGACGTCGAATACGAGGTGGCGCTCTGGGCCGAAGACAACTGCAAATGGATCAACCTCACCGATGCCTCGCTCGGTTATCCCGCTCTGGTCGGAGCAAGGATCGCCGCCCCGTTCACCGGCATCGAGTCGGCCGGTATCGACTGCGTCGTGCCCAATCAATATCCGAAGGTCGTGTTGAAAACCGGAATGGGTTCGGATAGGTATGTATCCGAAACGTTGCGCGTCACTTTCCGGGAACCGACGCGCCTGGGTGGCTTGCCGACTCCCGGCGACACGGCCGCGTGGGATGAGGGGTATCCGTCGATCACGGCCTGGGCAAAGGATTACAAAGGGAACGAGCGCCGCCTGAAAATCTACTTCCAGGTGACCGACGAGAAAGTGAAAGTGCGGGTTATGGAACAGCAGCACGTGGGAAACTGAACGTGAGACCAGAACGACGGACCGGAATATCGCTCGTGGAGATCCTGATGGCGACCATGCTGCTCGCTCTCGCGGCGTTTCCTCTCATCCGGTCGTTCAGCCAGTCCTACGAAGTTGCCACCCGCCAGGTCGAGCAGGAATCCACCGCGAAGATCGCCGAGGCGGCCATGAACAAGCTGCTGTCGGTGCGGTTCGATGATCTGAACTCCGCGATTCCGGCCGTATCCGTGCCGTTCGAGGTCGAGACCCCCTCCGGCCCGGTTGCCGCGAAGATCGATCTTGCGGGCGCCCCGGCGCAGGGCACGGGAACCTTCATCATCGGTGGAACGACCTACCGTGTCGGAGTTGCCGTCCGGCGGGCGTTCACGGGCCATCGTGGCATCATGACGCCGGCCGCGACGGCGAAGGCCCTGACCTTTTCCTACGCGGTACCCGCGGTTTCGATCGGCCTGCCGCCCCCGCCGCCTCCCGGGCTCGTCGTTGCAACCTATGCCTGCCCCGACGATTTTCTCGGAATTCTCGTGCGTGTCTCCTCCGGGCGGGGCGACAGGGAGCTGCGTCTCTCGGGGTTCAGGGGGGATATGCGAAGATGATGCCGCCGCGTCCTGCCGGAGGGTTCGCCATGGTGACCCTGCTGCTGCTCATGATGGTGCTCGTCACGTTCGTCGGGCTGCTCCACTTCAGCACGCGTGGACAGAAGGGGACGCACGCGCGCCTGTTCGACCAGACCCGGGCGTTGATGGCGGCTCGCGCCGCGGTCGAACTGGCCGTCTACAAGTATCGCGTGCTGCCGGCAGAGTTCTACCGGGTCAACCGGCTGGTCAATGCGGTGACGGCCGATCCGGCTGAGCGGAATTTTTTCCAGGCGGTCTGGATGAATGATTTTTCGGGGAAGTCCGTCCCCGGCGGTTTCGTTTCTCCCGCCAGCCTGCTCGTGGAGAGCATGCGCCAGGAGACGGGGGAGCCTGTCGAGTTCGGGGTCGAGAGCTGCGAACTCGTGACGCGCAAGGAAAGCGGCTACGTCAAGGACTATCTCCGGATACGGGCATGGGGAGCCTGCCGGGCGGAGAGAAAAGCGCTCGACCAGTTGGTCGAGGTGGAGATCACGCATGCCCCCTGAACGACGCGGCGTGACCCTCGTGGAACTCCTGGTCGGCACCGTTCTTCTGGCCGGATTCATCGGCACTGTCATTTATATTCAACGATTTACCATGAACTCGTATCGGGTCACGACCTGGAAACAGGAGCGCACGCGGCAGATCGAGACCTTCTGGAACCAGCTCAGGAAGCCGATCGAAGAGGCATCTGACGCTCTTTCCCGGACACCGCCGACCGGGAGTGACTGGGAAATCGTCCGCACCCCGCGGCCGCTGCTCCATCGATCGAGGTTTGGGAGCGGCAACGGGCCTGTCATGGTCTGGAAGGCCGACCACCTCACCTCGTCGGGAGACCTGGAATACAGCCGGGAATACAGGCTGGAACTGACGGACCGCCGCCTCGAACTGAAGGGGGTCCAGTTCGGAACCGACCAGAAGCGCGTTCTCGTCGAGGATGTCGAAGGGATCCGGATTCGTTCGACCAGCATCCGGCAGGCGCAGAACCCCGCCGCACCGGATGAGCGGTTCGAGGAATACCTCGACACGGCGGGGACCGGCACCGATCCCGTCGTCGCAAGTGTCGTCGAGGTTTCGCTCACCATCATGCCGGCCCGGGACTCCGGCATCCCGGCCCAGAAACTCGTACAGGGCACCAAGTTCCGGATTCCGGTCGGAGCGCGGGAGGAGCCTTCCCTCTGATGGAGCCACGGATCGGCCGACGTTCCCTGTCGCGGAAGGCGGGCCTGCTGTTGATGGCCATGTCCGCCGCGCCGGCGCGAGGGGAGGTCATCGTTTTCCAGGTGCCGGCCGGTCCTGCGGGCTGGGCCTGGACCACCCTCACGCTCGGGGCGGTATGTATATTATTTGCCATACAATTCTGGCTCGTGCGCCGCATCCTTGGAAGCAAAAAAAAGGAGCTGGAGCCGGAAGTGCGGCGGCAGTTCGAGAAAACCTACGCCGAAAAGCTCCGGGAGGAGTATGCCAGGAAGTCGGCGGAGCTTCAGAAGCAGATGCAGGATACCCGGGTGCGATACTCGTTCATCCTGACCAAAATCAAGAATCTCTCGGCGACGCTCGACCCGGCGAAACTGTTCAAGTCGATGACCGACCTTCTGGCGGAGGATCTCGGTATCGCGAAATACATCCTCTTCCTCTTCGATCGCGAAAAGCAGGAACTGTATCCCTATCGCTGGAACGGGTATCCCGATTCGGTGCGGGAAGAGCTTCTCATCCCGCTCGGGGTCGAGCACTTCCTGACCTACGCCTTCCAGCGCCGACGGCTGGTCTACCGGCTGGCGGCGCTCGAGGACGTCGAGACCCGGCCGCTCGTCGACCGGCCCCCGCTTCCCGGAACCCTCGTCGCGCTGCCCCTGACGAATCAGGATGAATTATATGGAGTGATTCATATCGAATCCTTCGCCGACGGCCGGACAGAGGTCGACGATGCGGACCTCCGGCTGTTCACCGCGACCGGCAATTTCATGGGCCAGGCGATGGCCAACTCCAGCGTTTTCCTCCAGACCAAGGAAGAGCTGACCTCGACGAAACAACTGTCCGAACGGCAGATCGCGGAAAAGCGGCAGTTGAAGGAGATCTTTTCCCGATACACCTCGTCCGAGCTCGTCGAGACGATTCTGAAAAACCCCGGATCGGTGCAGCTCGGCGGAACAACCAAGACGGCGACGATCCTGTTCTCGGATATCGCGGGGTTCACGAAGTTCAGCGCGGCCCTCACGCCGGCCGAAGTCGTGACGACGATGAACGAGTATCTCTCGAAAATGGCCGAGATCGTCCTGGACCACGACGGCGAGATCGACAAGTTCATCGGGGATGCGGTCATGGCGAGGTTCGGCGTATTGAGCGACCTCGAAAATTCGGCACGCTCGGCGGTCGAAACGGCCCTCGGGATGATGAGCGGGCTTCGCGAGCTCCAGGCAAAATGGATTCAGGAAGGGAAAGAGCCGTTTACTATTCGTATCGGTATAGCCACTGGTCCGGTGCTTGCGGGAAACATCGGCTCGGTGCGGCGCCAGGAGTTCACCGTGATGGGCACGACCGTGAACCTGGCCTCGCGCCTCGAAAGCCTCAACAAGGAGCTGAAAACGAAGATTCTCGTCGACGAGGAAACGCATCGGTGCCTCGAAGGTCTCTGCGTCGCCGTTCCACACCTCGGGGTCACGGTGCGCGGCCTCGATGAGCCGCTGAACGTCTACGAGATCAGGGGCCGTACCCCGACGGCAGGGACGTAAAGCGCCGGGTCTGGTATAATCCCCGGACTTCAGCACGGGGAGAGTGGCATGAAACGTATTCTCGGATTCGTCGGGAGCCCGAAACGCGATGGCAACACCGGAATTCTGATGCAGCGCTTCATGAAAGGGGTTGCCGAGGCGGGGGGCGAGTCGAAGATCCACTGGCTCAACCTGATGAAGGTGACTCCCTGCCAGGCCTGCGGCTACTGCCGGACGCACGACCGGTGTGTGATCAACGACGACCTGACACCCGTGCTGCTCGATATCATGAAAGCCGACGGGATCGTCATCGGATCACCGGTCTACTTCTTCCAGGTGTCTGCCCAGACGAAGGCGCTGATCGACCGCTTCTACAGCTTCCTCAACGATGATTTCACCCACCGCCTCGGGGCCGGGAAGCGCGCGGCGATGATCTTCTGCCAGGGAAGCCCCGAACCGCACGCGTTCGACTCGTCGTTCGAGATGAATGCCCGTGCTCTGAAAACCGTCGGGATCGACGTCGTGATGACCCTCGTGGCCCACGGCCTTCCGGAACACGGGGATGTGCTCCGGCGGGAGGAGTTCCTCGAGGAGGCCCGCCGTCTCGGCCGAAAGATGATCGACGGGTGAACGGTTCCGGGCACGGCTCGCGCATGAGCCGGGGCGTCGATCTGACGACGGGAAGCATCTGGCGGCACCTGGTCGCATTTTCCCTGCCGATGCTGGCCGGCAGTCTGCTCCAGACCTCCTACAGCCTGATCAACGCCGTGTGGGTCGGAAAATACCTCGGAAACGAGGCGCTGGCCGCCGTCACGGTGAGCTTTCCGCCCTTCTTTCTGATGATGGCCGTGGCGAACGGCCTCGGCATGGCCGCCTCGGTGCTCGTCTCGCAGGCGTATGGAGCGAAAGACGAAGCCGGCGTGCAGACCGTCGTCGACACGGCCGTGATGCTGACGGTCGTGCTGTCGCTGCTGTGCCTCGCGGCCGGCCACCACGGGGCCGAGGCACTTCTGGTGCGCATGGGGACAGCGGCTGACGTGCTGCCGCTGGCCGTGCCGTATCTGCAGCTGCTCTCGTTCACCGTACCCGTCATGTTCGGGTTGTTTCTGCTGACGGCGCTGCTTCGCGGGGTGGGGGACTCGAAGACGCCGCTCTGGTTCCAGTCGGGGGCGGTGGTCGTCACGATTGCGCTGGATCCGGTGTTCATCTTCGGCCTGGGCGGCATGCCCCGGCTGGGGCTGAACGGGACCGCCTGGGCGAACCTGGTGACGCAAGCCGGGGCTCTCGTGGCGATGCTTTGGTATCTGCGCCGGCAGCGCCACCTCGCGATGCCGGGCCGCGGCTGCCTGCGGCCGGATCCGGCGGTCGGCTGGCGGCTGCTGCGCGTCGGCATTCCTTCGATGTTCCAGCAGGGCCTCGTGTCGGTCGGGATGATCTTTCTGACCGGCCTGGTGAACGGCTTCGGCCGCGACGTGACGGCCGCGTTCGGCGCCGGCATGCGTATCGACCAGCTCGCGTTCATGCCTGCGATGTCGATCGGAACGGCGATCTCGAACGTCGCCGGCCAGAATATCGGGGCCCGGCGCTTCGACCGGGTGGACCAGGCGTTCCGGGCCGGGGTGCTGCTGAGCCTCGCGTTCGGCAGCCTTGCTGCGATCGTTGCCCACTTCCTGCCCGAGCTCGTCGTGCGGGCCTTCGTTTCGGATGCGGGTACCGTCGCCATCGGCTGCGAGTATCTGCGGATCATTTCGATCGGGTATCTGCTGTTTTCCGTGATGTTCGTCAGCAACGGCGTCATCAACGGGGCAGGGGACACGATGGCGACGACGTTCTTTTCCCTGCTCGGCCTCTGGATCATCCGGCTGCCGCTTGCGATGTATCTTTCGAGGGTGTGGCGGCACCAGACGGGGATCTGGTGGGCGATGGTCATCAGCTTCGGCATCGCGATGACCGTCAGCGTGCTGTATTACCGTTCCGGCCGGTGGCGACGCCTCGCTCCGGTCGCGGAGCCCGGAGAGCCTCGATGAACCCGTCGCTCCCGGGTGGCCCTGCTCCCGTCCTGCTGATTCATCCGCCCACGGTGCGGGCCTGCGAGCCGCCGGCGGGGGTTGCCCTGCTCGCCGGGGCGGTGCGGGCCGCGGGATTCGGGTGCCGGATCTGGGATGCCAACCTCGAAGGCCAGCTCGCTCTCCTGCGCGGCTTCGATGCGGCGGATGCGGCCGACACCTGGACGCGCCGGGCCGTCCGGGACCGCGACGACCACCTGCGCCGGCTGCGCGACGGAAGCGCGTTCCGAAACCCCGACACCTACCGCCGGATCGTGGGGGATCTCGACCGCCTGCTGGCGAACGGCCCCTGGAACGCATCGGGCCGCCGTCTCGGCCTGGTCGATGCGACGGATGACCGGCTGTCGCCGACGAGGAGCGTCGATCTGATGCACGCTGCGGCCGAACCCCTCGATGATCCGTATATCCGGGCCCTTCGGCCGCGTCTGGACGAACTGCTGGGCGGAGAAGAACCGCGCGTGATCGGGATCTCGCTGAACTACCTGTCCCAGGCTCTGAGCGCGTTCGCCTTCGCCGGCCTGGTCCGGCGCCTCGCGCCCCGGGCACGTCTCGTGGCGGGCGGCGGCCTCGTCACCACCTGGATGTCCCGGCCGGGCTGGGTGAATCCGTTCGGTGGCCTGTTCGACGATCTCGTCGCCGGCCCCGGCGAAAAACGATTTATTGATATAATAAAAAGTGCTATTGATGACTCCGTTGCGGCCGATGCGGCTGTGTGTGGCGAGGCGATCGCGGCGTTCGATCTGCTGCCCACGGCCGACTACCTCTCGCCGGTGCCGGTACTGCCGGTTTCGGCCTCGTCGGGGTGTTACTGGCGATCCTGCTCGTTCTGCCCCGAGAAGGCCGAGGGGAACCCCTTCCGGCCGGCCGACCGGGAGGTGCTGCTGCGGAATGTGAAGAATATTTCTGAATATATGAAGCCGGGAATACTTCACTGGCTCGATAACGCCCTTTCGCCGGTGTTGCTGCGGGAGCTGGCCGGCCGGTCGGCCGGCACGCCATGGTTCGGCTTCGCCCGTTTCGAGCCGCTGCTGGCCGAGCCGGGCATGGCGGCCGCGTTGCGTCGCTCGGGCTGCGTGATGCTCCAGCTCGGCCTCGAGTCCGGCGACCAGGGGGTGCTGGACGCCCTCGGCAAGGGGATCCGGCTCGAGACGGCCGAGGCGGTGCTCCGCGAACTGCATCGGGCGGGCATCGGAACCTACGTGTATCTCCTGTTCGGCACGCCGGTCGAGGATGAACGCGCCGCCCGTCGCACCCTCGACTGGGTCGCCGCTCGCGCCGGGACGATCGACTTCCTCAACCTCGCCATCTTCAACCTCCCCCTCGGCGCGCCCGAGGCCGCCGCCCTCGACGTGCGGCCCTTCTCTGAAGGCGATCTGCCTCTCTACCTCGAGTTCGCCCATCCCCATGGCTGGCACCGCGGCCCCGTCCGCCGCTTCCTCGAAGCCGAGTTCCGCCGCCACCCCGCCATCCGCCCCATCCTCCACCGCGACCCCCCCTTCTTCACCTCCAGCCACGCCCCCTTCTTCGTCCCTTCCGTCAGCACTTCCATCGGATAAGATGACCGTTGGTTACAAGGCGCTTTTCGAGCGGTTGACAAAATAATCATAAAAATATATCGTTATAAGTATATTCGCACGATTCGATGTGGCCGACATGGTGCTCGTTTGTCGGATGTGACGAGAGGACGGAGAATGAAGTCTTACTACGCACATTCCCTTGATGAAGATGTTTCACAGGGTTCCTGGGAAGAATTGAAGGCGCATCTCGGGGCCGTTGCGGAGATCGCTGAAACACTGGCTGGCAAAACGAATCCGGAGTTGCGACGGCTGGCAGTTACGACGGGATTGCTTCACGACCTCGGAAAATATCGAGACCAGTTCCAGAAATATCTGCGCAAGGAACGTTCAGCTGGCTTCGATACCCAGCACGCGGTCCATGGGGCTGCCGTTGCTTTTACAAGAACGCTTGCAGGGCCGGCTTTTGCCATTGCTGCTCATCATGCCGGCCTCCAGGATCTCGACAAGCTCCAAGCGGCCATTGAACGCGTCAAGAAACTGGAAGAGTCCGAGCACCTTCTGCGGCTTCTCGAGGCGGACGGCCTCGAAGTGCCGGCAGGCGTCTCTGACCCGTCATTCGTCGCCGACCGGCCACTGCGACTCGAGATGTATATCCGCATGTTGTTTTCCATTCTCGTCGATGCGGATCATTTGAGCACCGAAGCCTTCTACCGGGGAAAAGCACGCATCTGTCCGACACTCGATCCGAGTGCGCTTCTGAATGCCGTATTTGAGAGGAAAAAGGAATTCGATGAACGGGCTTGCCGGGCGCCCGGCACAGCGCATGACACTCTGTTGAAGCGTGCGCGTGATGAGGTTTTCGAACGCTGCGTTAAGATGGGAGAAGAACCTCGCGGGTTCCATTCGCTGACGGTTCCGACAGGCGGCGGCAAGACACTTTCCGCGATGGCCTTCGCGCTTTCCCATGCCAAAACGCATGGACTGCGGCGAGTGATCGTCGTCATTCCCTATCTGACGATCATCGAACAGAACGCCGCCGTCTATCGCGAAATTCTCGACCCCGAGTCGAACGGAATCGTCGTCGAACACCATTCCGCGGCGCGTGAGACAGACGGCACCAACGAACCCGATGACGACGATCGTTCGAGCCGATCTGCGGAGAACTGGGATGCCCCGGTCATCGTGACGACATCCGTCCAGTTCATCGAGACGCTGTTCGCCCACTCGGCGTCACGGTGCAGAAAACTGCATAATATCTGCAATTCTATTGTCATTTTCGATGAGGTCCAGACGTTGCCGGCGCACCTTCTGAACCCGACACTCGATGCGTTCCGTGATCTGACGGAAAACTACGGCGTCTCGTTCGTGTTCGCGAGTGCGACGCAACCTGCCTTCAGGGCTTCCGCCTCTCTCACGAACGGTTTCAGCCAGGGAGAATTGCGAGAGATCGTTTCCGACCCCGCGGCGTTATTTGACGATCTCAAACGCGTCGAACCGGTCTTTCACGAAACCACCCAGACCTGGGAGCAGGTCGCGTCCCTCATGGCCGAGTCCCGACAGGCCCTGTGCGTCGTGAACACGCGCAAGCAGGCGATGGCTGCATGGGAAGCCCTGCGACGGGCGACGGGCGATGCGGAAGACGGGAGCATTCTTCACCTCTCTTCAGCGATGTGCCCGCAGCACCGCCTCGGTCTCATCGGCGATCCGCGGAATCCCGACCCGGACAGCATCAGAGCGCGTTTACGGGCCGGGCGGCCGTGTCTTCTCGTATCGACCCAGTTGATCGAAGCCGGCGTCGACCTCGATTTCCCGCTTGTCATGCGTGCTGCCGGCCCCCTCGACTCGATCGTGCAGGCAGCCGGCCGCTGCAACAGGGAGTTCCGTCTGAAAGATGCCGCCGGGAATCCTGTGCACGGCCGCGTCATCATCTTCAGACCTGAGGACCAGGCGATTCCCGGCGGGGTGTACAAAACGGCCACGGGATTGGCTACTTCATTTCTCCAGGAAATGGGGCCCAAGGAGATCTTTGTCAGGCCCGAGCTGTTCGGGGACTACTTTTCACGTTTGTTTTCGATGATCGCAACGGATGTCTTCCGGAAGGGACAGGCGGGAATTCAGGAAGATCGCGAGAATCTGCGGTTTCGCCAGGTGGGAAAAAAGGCAAAAGTGATTCCCGAAGAAAGCTATCCGATCGTCGTGCCCTATGGCGATGCGCGAAGCATCATCGACGAATTGCGCACCAGAGAGCCGGCACCCGGCGAACCGAGGTTCTCGCGGCATGATCTGCGCCGGCTTCAGCGCTTCATGGTGAATGTCCGATCCAGGGAATTCCTGATTCTCCAGGGGCTTCACCTCGTTCACCACATCCTTCCGAACATCGACGTCTGGGTTCTGGAGGACGGTGTCTATCACCCAGAACTTGGAATCATGATCGAACAACGACCGACGGAGGAGTTTCTGATATGACTGCATCTCTCGTTCATCTCCGCGTTTGGGGTGACTTTGCCTGCTTCACGAGACCCGAAATGAAGGTCGAGCGTGTGAGCTATCCGATCATGACCCCATCCGCGGCACGTGGCATACTTGAATCTATCTTCTGGGAACCCCAGATGTATTACCTGATCGATGCGATCAGGGTGGTGAAGCGCGGCACGTGGCTCTCGTTCCGCCGCAACGAGGTGACGGCCACCTTGAGTCTGCAGAGTGCAGGCGGCTGGATGAAAAACCCCGAGAAATTCTCTCCGATCCAGGCCGGAGGCGGTGCCGCCGACGGTACGCAACGCAACATGCTCGCGCTCGAAGACGTGGAATACATCATCTCCGCCGAAGCACGGCTGAGCGGCGTCGGGAATAATATACCGAACGGCATTCAGAAATACACGGCCGAGTTCGAACGCCGTGCCAGGAATGGGAAATGCTATCACCGTCCTTGTCTCGGGGTTCGGGAGTTCGCCGCCGACTTCGATTGGGAAAGCGACCCGGAAGCGGCCTTCGGGCGACGCCTGCAGGAACTGGGCAGGGATGACCGAAACCCCTGGCCCGAAGAGGAACTCGGGGTGATGTTATATGACCTGTTCGATGCCGACGAGCGTGTGGAGGGTTTTCGGTGGTATTCCGGAGCCGAGATTGCTTCTTTCGAAGCTGCTCGCGAGGAGCAGATACGGGCGCTGCCGAAGGGAAAACAGAAGGCGGCCAGGGCAGAACCGCTGCCTGCGTTCGAAGGCCGCGCCGTGAAGCCGCGGGCGGCGTTTTTCCGGGCCCGGGTTCGGAATGCAAAGATGGAATGTCATCCGGAACGAGTAGAACTGCTCCGATTGCCGGCCGGGAGGTGAACGAATGTTTTTACAGAGCCTGTATGAGTTTGCCGTATCGCGAAAACTCCTTGCCGACGAAGCCTTTCAGGAAAAGGCGATTCGATGGGTCATTCCCATCGACGACGACGGCAACCTCATCGGCAACGGCCCGATAGAGACCCAAGGGGAAAAAAACAAGGGAAAGGCCTTTCTCGCACCTCGAACGTCCAGACCAAAAAATGCCGGTGGCGTCGCCGAGTTTCTTGCCGACGCTCTGACATCCGTTTTTGGCCTTGATCCTGAACCGGAAAAGGCAACCGGGAAAAAACGCGAGGATCGGGATGAGAATAACAAGCGAAAACGGGAAAACTTCTGGCGACAGGTCGATGAAGCTGTCGAAGCGACGAACCATCCTGATCTGATCGCTCTGAAACGATTCGGTGAGCGATTCGCCGATGGCGTTCCCTTTCTGAGATATGGAAAGCAGACACCCGAGAAATCTTCGGAAAAGGCGATCTGGTGGCTGAAAACCTCGACGGGTGATGAAGTGAAACTCGGCCCCGACCAGTTCACGTTTCAGGTCGGTGGTCGGCTCCTGATTGAGAACGAAGACGTCATCAAGCCCTACTGGCGCGAAGCGTTCGCCCGGGAAAAGCAGGAAACCGATTCCGCTTCAGCACCCGGTATATGTCTCGTGTCGGGCCAAATGAACGTTCCGATTGCTCTGACGCACCTCCCAAAAATCCAAGGGGTACCGAACACGCAGTCGTTCGGGGCCGCCGTCGTTTCGTTCGATAAACCCGCCTTCACTTCATTCGGCCTCGATCAGAGCCGAAATGCGCCGGTATCCACCGTGGCCGCAGCGGGTTACTGCAATGCGCTTCGCTATCTTTTGTCGAGAGATGATCATTCCATCAAGATCGGCGATTCGGTCGTGTGTTTCTGGGCGAAAGCGGAAGAGGCCGTGACGGGCTTCATCGCCAGGATTCTCTCGAAGCCTGATCCGGTGAGCGTTCGAGAGTTTCTGAAAAGTCCCTGGGCAGGCGTGGATCGGGACCTCGCGAAACGGGATCGGTTCTACAGCGTCACCCTTTCCGGAAACGCCGGTCGAATCGTGGTGCGGCACTGGCTGCAGACGACGGTGGAATGCGCCTGCGAAAACCTCCGGAACTGGTTTTCCGACCTCGATATCGTCACGATCGCCGAAGCCGGGGGGGGTCGTGAAAAAAGCAGACGGAAGACGGCCGAAAAGACCGACAAGGACAAGATGCCGCCGTTGGCGTTGTTCAGACTTGCCTGTGCGACGGTTCGGGATGCCAAGGAGATGAAGGTCGATGTGCCCGCCCAGCTCTACCGGGCCGCGCTGGAAGGAACGGCGCCGTCTCTGACGCTGCTGAAGCCTGTGCTTTCACGACTCGAGGCCGATCTGATCAAATTCGGGCCGAAGACTTTGTTGAATAGTTCAAGATTTTCTTTGATTCGTTTGCTCTTGAATCGCAACAGAAAGGAAGGTGAACCCATGATCGAGAGAAAAGTGTTCGAAACCGACGATCCGGCCTACAACTGCGGCCGGCTGCTCGCCGTGTTCGATGATCTGCAGATGGCTGCCCACGACTGGAAACTCGAGGGCGCCGGCGTCGTCGAACGATACTACGGAACGGCTTCATCCGCCCCGAACAGCGCTTTCGGCATTCTCTGGAGGCTGCACCAGCACCATCTGAAAAAGATTTCCCGAAACGGAAAACAGGCCGCCGCCGAAGCGATCAAACGCCAGATTGCCGATATCGTTTGTCGTATACAACCGCGCGGTCCAAACCAGGCGCCCTCATTCCCGCGAGTGTTCAACATGCAGGAGCAGGGTCGGTTTGCCCTGGGCTTCTACCAGCAGAAAGCCGAAATGGATGCGCAGCGGCGTGAAGCCCGGGCGCGGAAAACTGGAGAGAAGGACACTGCCGCCGGGACCGGCGGCGAGACGAATTGAGCGAAGGAGAGAACCATGAGCGAGTATCTGACCAACCGTCACGACTTTTTACTGCTGTTCGAAGTCACGAACGGGAATCCGAACGGTGACCCGGACGCCGGCAACATGCCCAGAATCGACCCCAACACCAATCGGGGCATCATCTCGGATGTATGCCTGAAGCGAAAAGTCCGGAACTTCGTCGAGATGTTCCCGCCCGAGCGTTCCGGGGATGCAGCGAACGGCTACGGCATCCTCGTGCGCCAGGGCGCCGTGATCAACGAAGAAATCGGCAAAGGCATCAAGGCGTCGGAAGCCGGGAGCAACGGCAATAAAGCCGAAGCAGCCATGAAATGGCTCTGCCGAGAATTTTTCGACATCCGCACGTTCGGCGCCGTTCTTTCGACTGGGGAAGAAATCATGAAGGGCTCGGCGTATGGCCAGGTCCGCGGGCCTGTGCAGTTCACCTTCGCGCAGTCCTACCACCCGATCACGCCCCTGGAGATAACGGTGACTCGTTGCGCCGTCACGAAAGAGGAAGACCGGGCGAAGGAACGAACGATGGGCAACAAGCATATCGTGCCATATGCATTGTATTGCGCCAAAGGCTATATTTCACCCGCGTTCGCCGAGAAGTATGGGTTTACGCAGGCGGATGCCGACCTCCTGTTCCAGGCCCTGCTGCAGATGTTCGAGCACGACCGGTCGGCCGCCCGCGGAGAGATGATCGTGCGGGGCCTGTTCGATTTTGAGCACGTCGGCACGCAGCATCCGAACAATGCCGCGCAGAACATGCGCGAGGCACGGCTGGGCTGTGCGCATGCCCACAAGCTGTTCGAGGGCGTGAAGGTGTCGTTGAAGGAAGGCAGGAGTTTCCCTGAGTCCTTCGCGGATTACGCTATCGAGAACACCTGGTCTGGTCAGAATCTGCCGAAGGGTGTTAGACTTCACCTGAGACATACCGGAGAGACCGTGACGGCCGCGATTTGATCGGGCATGCCGAAGATTCTCGTCGTCGGCAGGTTCGTGTTTCTGCTCTTCGCCTCGGATGTGGCGGAGGCCCGCCGCCACATCCATGTCGAGGTGAAGAAGGGGCGTCGCCGCCATGTCGCGAAGTTCTGGCTCGAGCCCGCGCTCGAGCTTGTCGAGGCCGGCGACCTGAATGACCGGGAGGTACGCGAGGTCGTCTCGTTGATCCGGCTGCACGAGGCCCTGCTCTCGTCGCAGTTGGACCGGTTTTATGCGGGCAAGCCCGTGAAAGTGAAACGGCTATGAAAGAAGACGGCTTTCTGCATGTGAAGCCTTGCATCAAGAAGATCGATTTCAAGGCGAGGGGCGCTTTTTCGATCCATCTCGCCGACGGCAGGATCATGACGGTCCCGCTGTCGGCATTCCCCTCGATCCGGAAATTGACGCCCGAGCAGAGAAGTCACTGGTATATTCTTGATGATATGGGATTTTCGTTCGACGAGTGCGATGAGGTGTTCCATCTCGAACAGGTGTTCGGGAACGTCGCCGATTACCGGTACAGCTTCATCGCCCCCAAAAAAGTACGGTGCGTCGCGGAAGATCCGCCGGCGATATCGAAACGGATACCCGGAAAGTGAATGTCTGACGAACTCGAATCGATCCTGATTTCTTCTCTCAACCAATTCCGTTTCTGTCGACGGCGATTTGCCCTGATGATGATCGAGGGAATCTGGGAGGAAAACGAGCACACCATCATCGGCGCATTGCTCCACGAGCAGGCCCACGACCCCGGTTACGAGACCGAGGACGGTGTGAAGATCATTCGGGCATTGCCGCTGTTCTCGAAGAAATTCGGGTTGTCCGGGAAAGCCGACGTGGTCGAATTACGGAACGGGCTTCCATATCCTATCGAATATAAAAAAGGACGCCGGAAAGCCTGGGAGAATGACGACGTCCAGCTCTGCGCCCAGGCGCTGTGTCTCGAGGAGATGTTCACCGTTTCGATATCGGAGGGGGCGATCTATCACGCGTCGAGCAAGAAAAGAAGGATCGTGCCGCTGACTGACGAGCTCCGTTCCCAGACGATGAGCTGTATCGAGGAAGCGAGGGCGCTTCTCGATTCAGGAATCGTCCCTGCAGCGGAACGGATGCCGAAATGCGATGAGTGCTCGCTTCTGGAGCACTGCCTGCCGGAATTGACGACGCGAACCGGCAGCCAGGGTTCGTTTCAGACGCAGATGCGGCGGCTCTGGGAGGAGTGACAGGGAGCGATCGATGGAAGTGAAACAGAATACGCTGTATGTGACGACACAGAACTGCCGTATCGCGCGGGATCACCTGACTCTGAAGATCGAAGTGGAGAAGGTCGTCCGGCTCGCAGTGCCGATTCATCATGTCGAGTCCGTCTGCATTTTCGGGCAGACAGCGGTGACGCCGCAGGCTGCTCAGTTATGCTGGGAACATGGGGTCGCCGTCAATTTCTTTTCCGAGAACGGGTATTTTGTCGGACGCTGGGAAGGCGTGCCGAACACGAGTGTTCTGCTGCGTCGGGCTCAGTTCCGACAGGCGGATGATCCCGGGCGGGCCGTCGGAATTGCGCGTCAGATGATCGCCGGCAAGATTCAGAACTCCCGCCAGAGCATCATGAGAACCGCACGGGAGGCGGACACGGCGGAGATTTCCCAGCCTCTGCAGGCCGCTTCCCAGGAGCTGGCCAAGCTGCTACCTCTGGTCAAGGAGGCCGAAACGGTGGACCAGGTACGCGGTCTGGAGGGGATGGGCGCAAATATATACTTTTCGATATTTACGTCGCATTTTCGACAGCAGGGCGAGGATTTTCGATTCACCACACGGACCAGGCGGCCGCCCCTCGATCGGATCAACTGCCTGCTTTCGTTTCTGTATGCTCTCGTTCGGCACGATTGCATTGCCGGATTGACGGCGGTCGGGCTCGATCCGTTTGTCGGGTTTCTGCATGCAGAGCGACCGAACAGACCGGCTCTGGCTCTCGATCTGATGGAGGAGTTCCGGCCCTGGCTTGCGGATCGGCTTGCGATCACGCTCATCAACCGGAAGCAGATTTCCGCGAATGATTTTGCCGAGCGAGAAGGGGGCGCCGTCGAGATGACCGATGCCGGCCGCAAGGCGGTCGTCAAGTATTATCAGGAACGAAAACAAGATCGGGTAACGCATCCTGTTCTGGAGCAGGAGTATCCGATTGGTCATCTGATGCTGGTTCAGGCGCGGATATTGGCGCGGCATCTTCGGGGGGATATTCCGGCGTATCTTCCCTGCGTCATGAAGTAGGCCATGCGTGTATGTACTTGTTACCTATGATGTTTCGACCGTGACCCCTGCGGGGCGGAAACGCTTGCGCCGGACGGCCCTGGCATGCCAAGATTATGGTGTGCGTGTGCAGAATTCGGTGTTCGAAGTGAAGGTCGAGCCGAGAGACTGGGCGGTTCTCAAAGCCCGACTGACGGATATCATCGACCCAGAGCAGGATTCGATAAGGTTTTACTATCTGGACAGAGATGTCGAAATCGAGTATCTCGGGACAAAAGTCCCAGTGGATTTCGAAGCCCCCCTCATCATCTGACGAACTGCGCGAACCCCCATTGGGGTAATTTTTCCCGGAAGGTTCGCGGGCGTTTGGGAAACCTCTTGAACACGGTGATTCCTCTCCCTTCGAACAAACCCCTCTCCCATATTCTGGTATAATTCATCTGCGGTTCGCGAAATGAGGCCCTGCAGAAAGCTCTGTGCGCCATTCTGCGCGAACCGGAGCCGCCCTTTCCGCATGGGAAGGGCGTGGATTGAAACAAGTATAATAATTGATATACTATCAGGAGATAATGAGCCGCCCTTTCCGCATGGGAAGGGCGTGGATTGAAACGAGTTCTGGACCTCCCCAGCATCGGCATCCGGCCGGCCGCCCTTTCCGCATGGGAAGGGCGTGGATTGAAACTTTCGATGGTTGGCTGATCTGCTGCAAGCCTGCGGCCGCCCTTTCCGCATGGGAAGGGCGTGGATTGAAACGCATCAAGCTGATGAAGGCATCGCAGCAGCCCGTCAGCCGCCCTTTCCGCATGGGAAGGGCGTGGATTGAAACATCGAGCTGACCATCAGGCCGGCGAATGGCCGCGGGCCGCCCTTTCCGCATGGGAAGGGCGTGGATTGAAACTCTGAATAGTTTCTGATTTATCTCTTCGATCTCGAGCCGCCCTTTCCGCATGGGAAGGGCGTGGATTGAAACTTCTTCCGATCGCCGAAGCCGGTGTTGACAGCGAGGGCCGCCCTTTCCGCATGGGAAGGGCGTGGATTGAAACCACCAAGACGTTTGTCACGCCCCCCGCCCGGGGAGCCGCCCTTTCCGCATGGGAAGGGCGTGGATTGAAACCTTGATCCCGGCAGCGATGGCGGCATCTCGTGCGGGCCGCCCTTTCCGCATGGGAAGGGCGTGGATTGAAACGGCATTCCACATCTACGACCTGAACGGGGATCTTGCCGCCCTTTCCGCATGGGAAGGGCGTGGATTGAAACACGCTTGCCAAGGTGGCGTAGCGGCTGCCGAAGTGCCGCCCTTTCCGCATGGGAAGGGCGTGGATTGAAACGCGCTTGATGCTCTTCGTGTTCGCGGCCTGCATGGGCCGCCCTTTCCGCATGGGAAGGGCGTGGATTGAAACTACGCAGTGCTCGACCGCGCCCGCGCGGCTGGACGCCGCCCTTTCCGCATGGGAAGGGCGTGGATTGAAACGCTGCTTCGGCGTTGTCGGGCGAATTGGTTTTGCGCCGCCCTTTCCGCATGGGAAGGGCGTGGATTGAAACAAGGTGGCCTCGTTCGCCGAGGCCATGGCCGAGGTGCCGCCCTTTCCGCATGGGAAGGGCGTGGATTGAAACTTCGACCGTGCCCACGTTGCGCCAGTACCTCGCAGGCCGCCCTTTCCGCATGGGAAGGGCGTGGATTGAAACAAGGCTGCGATCGAGATATATCAGCAGATTATTCGCCGCCCTTTCCGCATGGGAAGGGCGTGGATTGAAACGCGAATCGAATAGCGGGCCGCTGGGACGCAGAGAAGGCCGCCCTTTCCGCATGGGAAGGGCGTGGATTGAAACGTATGTCCTGACCGGGACAAAGACCCAGCAGGTCGCGCCGCCCTTTCCGCATGGGAAGGGCGTGGATTGAAACCCTGTTGATCCCTCTGATCGTATCCCTCCTGCTATGCCGCCCTTTCCGGTTGGGTCGGGTGTGAAGAACTGAAGTGGATCTGGGGTAGTTGTGGGTGTGTGTTGCGGTGGGGGGATGCTGGCATGGGGCGTGGACTCTTTTCTCCTTGCGACGGGGCGGGTGGCACGGTAGCCTGTTGGGCGTATGGAATTCTTCCTGCTGGTGATGGTGGTGTCGATCCTCCCTGCGCTGCTCTATGTGCTGACGGCGGAGGAGGTCGACGATGCGCTGAGTCACAAGATCCCGGCTGAGCAGGATTCCACGGGCCTGACCGACGAGGCCGAAACCGCGACGGCCCTTCCGGAGGCGGCTGACACCCCGCGCGCGTCTCGGACAGAATCCGACCCCGCCCCGGCCACCGCGCCGATCGTCATCGATCAGAGCACCTTCCTCGGAAGCCTGCTGCGAGCGATCATGATCATCTGCGGAAGCATCCTGGCCGCCGCCCTGCTGATGCGCATGATGGGCCTTGAGACCCTCCATGGCTGGATCGTCGGGGACTGCATCTGGGGCTTCATCGGCGCCGCCCTCCTCTCCCGATGGGTGAGAAGCCGGTATGTGATCGACCCGGTGGCCCGCACGATTCTCCACGAGGATCTGACGCCGCTCTACGTCCGACGCCGCAACATCTCCTTCGGCGAAATCCGCGCCGTTGCGGTGCGCGGAGAACTCACCGGCTGGCCGCTCTTGTACCATTACCACAAGCTCGTGTTCCAGACCGTCCTCGTCTTCGACAGCGGCATCGTGCTGCCCGTCCACGATCCCGTGCCGGCCTTCGATGCCCTGTTCCGCACCCTCGAACGCGAACGCGGCCGCGCCCGCCGGCTGGCCGGGATCATCGGCTGCCCTCTCTTCCCGGAGCGCCATCTCGATGCCGCATCCCCGCGCCGGTGGGAGGCCGAAATCCGTTCGCTCCGGTCGACCTCTACCTGCCCCGACGAGCTCGAGAAGGCCCTCGTCGTAACCTATCTGTCGAGCCTGGGCATGACGGCATCGGATGCAGGACTGGTCCGGGCCGATCTCACAACCCGGTTCGAGAAGTTCATCCTGGCCTTCGTCGTCTCCTTCTTTGCCGTCACGACCTGGTATGCCCTCAGCGCCGAATGGAGCTACCTGGCATCGAACCCCCGCATCTTCTACCTCATCCTGCTCGACTGCACCTCGATTCTCGTCAGCGTTTTCGGCCTCTGGCGCTTCCTGGTCGACGAATACTACGAGTTCGACACGGGGACCTCGAAAATACAATATCACTCACGATGGTTGTTCTGGAAAACGCGTCGCGAGCTCGCCGCTTTTTCGGATGTCGTGGAAATCCGCATCAACAGAGTCTGGGCGCTGCTCTCCCGCCGTTTGGAATACGTGGCCGAACTGCGCCTGACCGGCGGCCGCCGCCTGATCCTCTCGGACCGGGCCCCCACGCCCGGCATTCCCGTGTTCCGGGCGCTTGCCCTGGCCCGGCTCATGGGCCGCCATCTCACCGCGGATCCCGAAGCATTCGAGCTCGCCGTCCGGGATGCCCCGGCCCTGCCCGAGCCTCCAAAATGGCCGCAGGCAGTTCGACCCCCATCCCGCGGAAAGCCGCCCGGACTTCCCGGCGGATTATCACCCGACCACCGGTTGCTGCCCGAACAGGGAAAACGCCGGAAACGCCGGAAAAAATGACGATCACCAGGTGTTTTTCGGCGTTTCCCGCTCGATGGCCTCCTCGTGGGGATCGTTGAGCGCCCAGAGGAAGTCGAGGCCTGTGAGCTGCTCGATCCGGTCGACGCTGGTCAGGAACTGGCGGGGTGTCTCGGTTCCGCGCACCTCCTGGGGAAAGAGGAACGGCAGCACCCGGATCTCGGGGCCGTCCTCATCGACGAGGATCTTGTAGAACCCATCCGGAATCTCGACCCGGGACCGGCTCCGGTCGCGATCGCTGGTTTCGCCCAGCAACTCGCGCGTCGCGTCGAACACGGGGCCGGTCAGCACCCAGACCTTGCCGAACCGGGGAGCCCAGGTGTCCGACTCGAGCCGCTCGAGCTTCTGCCAGACGCGTCGGTTCAGATCGGGGGTCATGGGGACGATGTTCGTCAGAAGGAAAGTCTCCCGTTGCGCATCCAGCCCGAACCGGGCCGCAATTCCCGCGTTCGGGGCCATGTGGCCACGATCGAATCCGGTCGAGGTGAACTCGTCATGCTTCACCCGGCTCTGGGTCCGCTCGTCGGTCGCGAACTTCGAAGGCCGCTTCCCGGCCGGACCTCGCGGGGCTCCCTCGAGGACATACCCGACCCACAGCGGATCCTGGCGGGATTCGGAGTAACCGGCAACATAGCCTGTATTGCGCAGGATCACGAGGGTGGGGTCGGGGTGGGCCGGGCGGGGCAGGCCGGCATAGACCAGGCCCCGTTCGGATGCCGTCTGACGCTGTGCCTCGATTTCCGCCGGCCAGCCGGATTTCGGAGGTCTGGGACCGCTCGTGCGGGGCCAGAACCACCAGGCGAGGCCGGCGAGGATCAGGACGAGGAGAAGGAACAGCAGCCAGCCCGAGAGGCGGGGCGAAGGCCGCCGGCCACGCGGGGCGGACTTCACGGGCGCCGGCGGACGGGCGGGCTTGCGGGCTGGAACGGTGGATTTCGACATGCGGTGTTGTGTGGCTCCCGATGCTGTGACGGTTTCCGCACCGGCAGATGCCGGCGTCCCGCACCTTGCGGTTCGCGGAACTCTTCTTATGGTAACATGAGGCGGTACGGCGAACTGTGCTGACTCGTATAGTGAAGAGTATTTCCGGCGCCGCGGCGGTCGGGGCCGGAGGAATCCTGGGGGAGGGCGATGGACGCGGAATTCTGGTGGCGGCTGGATCTGAGCAGCCCGCTCGTCGATGTGCGACGCATGGCGGCGATGCAGATGCTGCTCGACCCACCTCCGCCGTCGGCTTCTGCCGAGCTGCGCGAGATGGCAGCCCGGGAGGCCGATCCCGAGACGCGCGACCTGTTGAACCGCATCGTGGCAGGATGCAGCGGGGCGAATCCCGCGCCCGAACCTGCCGCATCCGCCCCGCCGGCGAACTCCACCGATCCTGCCGCCTGGCCGGGATGGCCTGACACGCCTGCGGGGCGCCTGGAGTGGCTCGGCCGGCTTCCGGCCGGGAAGCGGCGCGAGCTGGCACCCCAGGCTCCCGACCGTCTTCGGAACGAGCGGCATCCCCTGGTCGCTTCGGCCCTGATCCGTTTGTTCGGCCGCACCTGGCCCGAAGACCGGCTGGTCGAGCTCGTCGCATATGCCTCGGGGGGCGAAGGCGCAGCCGGCCTCGCTGCCATCGAAACCCTCCGGCAACGGGCCCCGCATCTGTTGCAGCCCCTGCTGCCCGGCCTCCTCATCTCGGGTAATCCGCGCATCCGGGGAGCAGCGGTCGGCGCGCTTGCCGTGATTGATCTCGACGAAGCCCTCGCGCATCTCGAGGCCCTGTTGCTCGATCCCGACCCGGCACGCCGCCTCGAAGGCCTCCGATGCTGTCTGCACGTGCCGTTCGACAAGGTCATGTCCCTGCTGCTCAAAGCCATGGCGGTCGAAACCGATCCGCGGCGCCTCGCGGCCTACGGCACCCTGTTCGAGATCAATCCCGCGCTCGAGGCTCCCTTCAGACTCTACGAACTCTCGGAACGCGTGCCCGCCGAGCGTGCCGAAATCCTGCGCCGTCTCCTCGCCGCCTCCTGCCGTGTCATCGGCACCGTCCTCCTCGATCCGGTACGGTTCCAGGAATACCGCAACCGGCTTCAGGCCTGGATCGACCGGCGAGCCGCCTCGCGCCTCGCGCAGGACATCGTCGCTCGGGCCATGGACGGGAGAGGCCTCGATCCCGACCTGGCTGCCGCGCTCGAGCGGGCAAAAGCCCGGCAACCCCTCTGGACCGCCCTGAAAGAGCTCTCCACCCTGCCGATGCCCGTCCAGGCGCGCGCCCTGTTCATCCGGGCGTTGGGAGAGGAGGAGCCGGTCGCCCAACCCGCGCCGTCCGGTGCGTCACCCGCCGAGCTGCTCGAACGGCTCGCGCGGTTCGGCCCAGACACCGTCGATGCGGCGCGAGGCGAGATAATTTCTATATTGAATGATGTATCAAAAAGTGAGCCCAGATTCATCGCCGCGGCGCTGCGCGCGGCGAGCCGTGCCGCCGTCGACGGGCTGATTGGCCCGGCCCGGCGCGCGCTGGCGCACACCGATCCTGCCGTTGCCGCCGCCGCGATCGAGTATCTCGACCGGTTCGCTCCCGATGATCTGCGGCCGCTCCTCGGGCGGTATCTTGCCTCGACCGAGCCCCGCATCAAAACCGCGGCGCTGCGTGTGCTCCAGCGCTCGGACCCGCTGCAGGCCGTCTCGGCGCTCGAGGCGATGCTCCAGAGCCGTCAGCCGGCCCAGCAGAAGCTCGGGGTTGCCTGCCTCATCCATGTCGAGTTCGCCCTCGTGCGCGATGCCCTGGCGACGCTGCTCGCCACGAACCCGGCGCCGGATATCCTCGAAGCCGGCCTCTGCCTGTTCCAGACGAATGCCGACCCGGAAGGCGTATATCTCCTGTACACGCTCGAGCGCCGTCTTCCGCCGGAAGCCGCCCGGGCGGTCGAGCGCGTCCGCCGCGAGATGATGCAGGCGCTTGCGGCCGATGGCCGGCTGTCGGCCGATCTGCGCGCCGCCGAAGCCGAACTGGCGGGGCGTGCCGGGCGTGAAGCAACGAAACAGGCCGCCCAGCCCCCCGCCTATGCCTACCGGGTCCTGAAAAAAAGCATCGCACCATCCGAAGAGTCTGCAGCCGCGCCGTTCCAGCTCTCCGAGGAAACCCGCCGGATCCTGAGCGGGTTCCTTCCCGTCGTTCTCGTTCTCGTCGCAGCCGTCATTCTCTGGAATGTTTTCGCCGGACGGGATGGTGGCGGTTCCGAGTCCGCCGGCCCGGTCCCCGTGTCCCTCACCGGGGGGCGCCACCAGATCCGGCAGATCGAAGGCTGGGTGCGGCCTCGAAGCCCGTCGAACGCCGAATTCCTGGTCGAAGCCGAGACGGGCGAGCGGTTCTGGATCCCGGTCGGCGATTACGACCCGGTTCCGGCACCGGAGGCGAAATTCAAGGGGACTCTGGCCCTCGTCGAAAAGCGCGACGATGGGGCCTGGACAGCCCGCAGAGCCGCTGCGGCGGGTTTACGTTGAAGCCTGCCCTGTGCTAGGATGGCGGCGAAAGGCGGTTTCCCGGCACGATGCCTGCAACGACATTCCACACAGAAACCAAGAAGAACTGCGTCATCATCCGTGTCGACGGGTATCTCGACGGTGAATCGGGCCCCGAGCTGCAGCGCATGGTCGAGGAGTTCCTGTGCCGCGGAGTTCGCGGATTCGTGTTCGAGTTTTCCCGCTGCGCCAATATCAACAGCCTTGGCGTCTCCTCGCTGCTCGATGCCGCGCTGCGCGTTGTAGAGGATTTCGGGGGCAACCTTGCCGTCACTGGTCTGAACGAGATCCAGCGCAAAGTTCTGATCTTGTCAGGCATCATTCCCCTGGCGGTTGCCGCCCCGACGCTTGTCGAGGCCTGCCGCGTCACCGGCGGAGATGCCGGGGATGATGGTGGCGCCGCGTAATCTTCGATGAATATCGGCGCGGAATCTGCTGTGATCCGTGTCGGTCGCTGGCTTGCCGTCTGCGTCTTCTTTTTCGCATTCCCGCTGTTCCTCGTGAATCTCGGCATTCGCCACGCCCTCGACCGGAACTGGGATTCCTATACCACCGCCGTGGCTCGCCGCGTGGGAGGGACTCTCGAGCGTCTGCGGGCCCGCGGGGATGAGCAGACGTTTCTCTACGGGGAGCTGAAACGTCTCGGGGAGCGGCTCGATGCCGCGCACGATCTTCGCCGCTCGGCTGCAGGGCTGTGTGGGCGGCTGGAGACCGCAATTCCGGGGCTGTTCGAGGTGTATATCGTCGACGGCCGGCACAGGCTTGTCTGGCCCGACCGGATGCCGATGGGCGTTTCCGGCTACCAGCTTCGGCGGCTCGCAGAGGCGATGAGCCAGATCGGCACGAATCCCGGCGCGAAAATGCTGATCAAGCGCAATGCCGGCATGTTTTCCTACTTCCTCAGCGATGCCCCTCCGCTGCTGGATCTGGTTTCGATGTCGCTCGTGCGGCGGGTGGCCGAGGTGAATCCGGCAGGTTTCCGCACCTGGTTCGGGGCCTGGTTCGGCACCAGGACGGGGGTTGTGGCGGTGATGAATCGCCGGGCGCTCCGGAAATGGCAGTTCCTGAACCTGATGGTCGGCCGTGCCAATCGGCGGCAGAACATGATCCGGTTCGGCATTTCCCGCTATGGCGGGCGGGACACCGGCGGAGAGCACCCGTCCGTCATCCGGCGACGGGAAGCGCTCGCATGGCTCGAGGACTCGTCCGAAGACGCGTTCCGCATCCGCGACGACCGGCTGTTCATGCGCCTCAACCTCGATCCCGTCTGGCGCGTCTGGGCCGATGTCGCCCTCGATGTCTCGCACCGGGGGGATATCGTCCGGAACCGGGTGCTGGCCCTCTCCGTCGCGCTGCTGCTGCTCTTCTCCGGGGCAAGTTTCGGTCTGCTCGTCGCCGGCTGGAATATTCCCATGGCCCTGCGGCTCCGGGTGATGGTGCTGTTCGCGATGGCCACGGGGCTGCCGCTGTCGGGCCTCGCTGTCGCGGGATACGACGATCTGCAGAAAACCCGGGATGTGCTGATCGAGAGCGGCCGTCGGCAGTTGGCCGAAAGCCTGCGCGCGATCGAGGGGGGGCTGCCGCGGTTCGGCAGACTCTACGCCGGCCGCCTGGCGCGGCTCCGCGACTCGTTCTACCGGCCCGGGAGCGCCTACGATTTTCCCGGATTCGCGAAGCGCCTGTTCCGTGTTTCGAAATCGATGAAAGGGAAATCTCCCGTCGTCCTGCTCAAGGACGGACGGGCGTTTCGCGTCGAAGGCCACTCCGAGCGCGAGACGATGCTCGAAGGGATCAGCATCGAACTCATCCGGCGGTATAACCGGAGCCTCGGCCTGGCGGCGAAGGAGCCGGAGAAGTTTCTCCTGGCCTCTCTCGTCCTCGACGACAACACGGCCCGCAAGATCATGACCGGCATCATCCGGGCGCGGGGGCAGATCAGCCATCTCAACTTCGGCACCGAGGACAAGTTCAGCTGCATGGATTTCATCCTCGGCCCCGGCGGCTCGGCGGAAGGCGTGTTTTTCGTGACCTGGGATCCGCGCGACCTGGCTCTGAGCTATCTGCAGCAGGACATCCTCCGCAGACAACGACAGCTCGCCCACAGCCGGCTGTTCGCGATCCACGACTGGGATCCGGCCCGGTGCGTTCCCGTCGAGGCCGCCGGGCTGCCCTGGCTGAAGCGGTTCGTCGAGCGGCTCCGGGCGCGACGGACCGAACTGTTCGACGAGGTGATCGTCGACGGCCGGCGGTGGCTGCTGGCCGGCATGCCGGGCAGGGAGATCCAGGAATACCTGCTGATCCAGGCGGTCCCGGTCGACCGACTGACGGGGCAGGTGGATGGCCTGCGGTCAGATATAATATGGGGGTGTATTCTCTGCCTCCTGCTCTCCCTCGGCGTGGCCGCCGCCCTGGCACAGCAGATCCTGCGCCCCGTCGCCGTGTTGACCTCCGGCGTCGATGCGATGCGCGACGGGCGGTACCGGACTCGCCTCCCCGTTCAGGGGAACGACGAGTTCGGCGCCCTGACGGTCTCGTTCAACCAGGCGCTCGAGCGGCTCGAGGAGTTGTCGACGGCACGGGCGTTCCAGGAGCGCCTCTTCCCGGCAGACACCCTTCGGGTCGGCACCACGGAGATCACGGGGATCTGTCAGACCGCGACCGAACTCGGCGGGGATTACTTTGATTATTTCGAGATCGGGGAGGGGCGGGTCGTGATCCTGATCGGGGATGTGGCCGGGCATGGGGCCGGCTCGGCCCTGCTCATGGCGATGGCAAAGGGATTCGTCTCGGTCGAGAGCCGCCGGAACGGGGATCCCGCGCATGTTCTGGCGGGGCTGAACGAGATGATCTTCTCCTCGATGAGCCGCCGGCTGATGATGTCGATGTGCTACGGCCTTCTCCAGACCGATACCGGCCTGCTCAGAATCGCGAATGCCGGTCATTGCCCGCCCTGGATCGTCCGCAACGGCGCGAGCGAGGCCGTGGAGATCCGCCCCGCCGTCGGCGGATACCCGCTCGGCACCCGGCGGAACATCGTGTATCGGTGCGAGGAGATCCGCCTTTCCCCCGGTGACCGGGTCTGGTTCTTCACGGACGGATTTCCCGAGACCCTTGGGCCGCGTGGGGAACCCCTGGGCTATCCGGGCCTCGCGGCAATGCTGATGAAGGCGGATGGCACCGACACGAGGGCCCGGTGTCGCGAGTTGCATCGGCTCTGCTCGGCCTGGCGTGGGAGGGCGGCCCAGACCGACGACATGACCGCCATTCTCCTGGAGAATCATGCCGCCGGCTGAGACCGGTCACCAGCCGAGAATCAGCTTGGCGCCCCCGATCAGGACGATGGCGACGACGGCAAAGATGAGCTTTTCCCGGAACTGGTTGGGGTCCTGCTGGATGGGTTCGTTGTCTGACATGGGACGGCTCCTTGAACACGACGGGGCGCAATGGGTCATGCAATCGCTGCACGCCCTTCCGCCGCATGCGGGAAACGACCGTGTCCGGAAAAGACAAAGCCGCCGCCCGCTCGATGCGGATGGCGGCCCGACCATCCAGGTTTACCTTCGGATGAACATCCGAACCCTTCGTTCTCAAGCATAAAGAAACTCCGGCCGTTTGGCAAGTGGCCGGCTCGTCCGATACCGGGAGGTTCAGGAGTTCAGGGTTTCGAGCCGTTCGATGACGGCCCGTGTGATCCACGACGGCGTGGACGCCCCGGCCGTGACGCCGACGGTCTTCACGCCTCGGAAAAATGCCGGATCAAGTTCAATAGCTGTTTCTATATGAACGGTGCGCACGCCCCGGGACTCGGCGATCTCGGCGAGCCGGCGGGTGTTCGCGCTGTCCCGGCCCCCGACGACGACCATCGCGTCGACCTCGGCCGCGAGCTGCTCGACTTCCGCCTGGCGGTTCGAGGTGGCCTTGCAGATCGACCGGATGATCCTGCACTCGGGGATCCGCTCGGAAACGGCCTGTGCGATCAGCTCATACTGCTTTTCGTGGAACGTCGTCTGGGCGATCACGATCGCCTTGGGAACGGGCGGGAGGGATGCCACCTCCGCGACGGAGGCGATCACGAGATGGTTTCCCGGAGCGAAGCTTTGCAAACTCAGGATCTCGGGATGACGGGGATCCCCGACGATGACGACGAAATACCCCTCGCTCACCGCTGTTTTTATGCGGTTCTGGCTCGATACGACGTGGGGGCAGGTGGCGTCGACGATCGTCAGACCCCGTGCCCGCATCTCGTCGATTTCAGCGACAGGCATGCCGTGCGCCCGGATGATCATCGTCCCCGCGGAAACCGATCTCCAGTCGTCGACGCTGCGGATTCCCTTGCTTTCGAGCTCGGCGACGGCCTGGGGGTTGTGGATCAGGGGGCCGCACGTGTAGATCGGCACGCCGGCTCCAGCCGTCGCAGCCGTGCGCAGAGCCACGTCGATGGCGCGCTGGACGCCCATGCAGAAGCCCGCGGTTCTGGCGAGTCTGATCTCCACGAGGATCCCCCTTCCTTCCGTTTCGCCCATGATAGCCACCTCCAAACCGCCATGCAAGCGCCCGCGCTTCAGGGAGCCTGGATCAGACGCCGCCGGTAGAAGTCGCGGGCGGCTTCGTGCAGCATGTCGCTCTGGATCCCTTTGAGGGCCTGCTCGAGCGAGATGGCGGCGGCGGCCGGGCTGAGGCTGGTCAGGTAGGGGGTACGATCGAAGAGCAGTTCGAGAATGCGCGTGGCGAGAGGCCTCTGAAGCTCAGACGTGGTGACGAGAAGCGCGCGCAGCCCGATCGTCTCCACATCGACCGCCTGGCCGGGGTAGGTGTGTGCGGGGATGGTTTCGGTCTGCCAGAACGGGTGCCGGGCGATCAGGCGGCGCCGGACGGGCTCCGGGAAGGGCAGCAGACGGATCGGAATACGCCTGGCGAGCAGGGCGACGCCGTCAACGGGAACCCCGCCGCTGTAAAAGACGGCATCGACGTACCCCCCCTCGAGCGCCGCCGTCGCTTTCGTGAAGCCGAGATAGCTGGGGGTGAACTCTCCGGCGTGGAGGCCCAGGCCCGCCATGATCATCCGGGCATTCTCGGCCGTCCCGCTTCCCTCTTCGCCGAGCACGACGTTTTTTCCCCGCAGGTCCGTGAGGGCGGTGATGCCCGAATCCTGCCGCACCGCGATATGGAGCACCTCGGAATACAGCGAGGCGAGGACCCGGAGTTCGGGAAACGGCCTGCCCTCGAAGCGCTCCCGCCCGTGGAAGGCATGCAGGGCGACGTCGCTCTGGACGAGCGCCAGGGCGATCTCGTGCCGGCGGAGATACTCGATGTTGGCCACCGAGCCGGCCGTCGGTTCCGGAATGGCCACGATCCCGTCGAGGTGGGCGTTGAACAGGCGGGCCATGGCCGTTCCCAGCGGGTAATACACGCCGTTGATGCTCGCGGTGCCGATCGAGAGGAACCGCTTCACCAGCCGCGTCTCAATCTGCCCCGCCGCGGATGCCGTGACCGTCGCCGGTTCACCGGAAACGGCGGGGGAACGCGTCGCGATCGTAAGAAGACAGATGTAAATGATTATATAATAATTATGATATTTCATCGGTGTAGATGCTCGTGCAGTTTCTGCCGCGTTCCTTGCAGCGATACAGCGCCTTGTCGGCTTTCCGGATCAGCGTGACCTTGTCGGCCGCCATGAGAGGGTATTCGGAAATGCCGATGCTGATGCTCACGTGGAGCTGCTCCTCGCCCCACAGGAACGGATGGGAGTTCACGCGCACCCGCAGACGCTCGGCGAAGATGAGCGCCTGTTCCGCCGTCGTGTGGGGCAGAATGACCGCGAACTCCTCGCCGCCGTACCGGCACGGGATATCCGAGCCACGGACGGCATCCCGGATGATCTTGGCCGTTTCCCGGAGCACGTTGTCGCCCTGCTGGTGGCCGTAGGTGTCGTTGAACCGCTTGAAATGGTCGATGTCGAACATGAGCAGCGCGAGAGGCTCGTCATACCTTTTCGCGCGCTTGATCTCGTCGTCCAGCTTGATCTGGAAATACCGGTGGATGAACAACTGGGTCAGGCCGTCCGTGATCGCGAGCTCGTGAAGCCGGGCGTTGTCGCTGGACATCGCGACCTGGCTGGCGATGGTCAGCAGAATGTCCTGGTCGTCGATCTGGAAGTTCAGGTTGTCTGAATAGTCTGAGATATTGATGACGCCGAAGGCCTTCCCCTGGACGATCAGGGGCAGGGCCAGCAGCCGGCCGGGCGTCGCCGCCTCGTGCTCGGGGGGGTATTTCTTGAACCGCGGGTCGGTGGCGCAGTCGTTCGAAACCACCGGCTGTCCGGTGGAGAGGGCCAGGCCGGCGATCCCTTCCCCGACGCGGAGGGAGACCCGCTCCTGAAGGTCGGCGGCGGACGGCTGCTCCTCGCCGAACCGGTGGACGCTCCGGAGGACCAGCCGGTCGTCGTGTTCCGCGACCAGCATGATCGAGCCCCGTTTCGCGAGGAAGACCGTGACGATGTAGACGAGGGCTTCGTCGAGCGCCTTCTGGTAGGTCGGGGCGTTGTTGATGATCTGGGAGATGCGGTACATCGCACTCAGCTCGAACACCTTCTTGCGGATGCGGCTCGTCATGTCGTTGAAACAGGAGGCGAGGAACCCGATCTCGTCCCGCCGGTTCGAGGTGACGTTGACCTTCAGATCGCCGCCCGAGATCCGGGTCGCCTTGTCGGCGATGGCGATGATGGGCGAGGTGATGCGCATGCTGAATGCCGTGCCGGCCGAAAAGGCGATGACCATCACGACGAGAATGACCAGGCTGATGTTCCATTTTATCTGGTGAACGATAGAATATACCTCGCCCGCATCCTGGACGACGATGATGCGGAGGTCGTGATGAAGGATCGGCAGGATCACCGCCACGCGCGGCGGATCCCCGGGAGCCGGGCCGGTGACGTCGTATCCGCCGAACTCGAGGCTCATCAGCCGTTCGACGAGGCCCGCCGAGGTTCCCTGCGGTTCGAGAAGATTCTCCCCCGATCTCGTCACGAGGAAGTAGCGGAACGTGGTTCCCAGCATCATGCCTTCGAGCGTCTTGCGCAGCTTGAGGAACGAGGCGGTCACGACCAGGGTGGGCGAGCCGGCGGTCTCGCGCAGCGGCAGACGGATGGCGAACGAGCCCTGGCCGAACCGGACGGTATCGCTCCCTGTCAGGACCTGCCGCTCGATATCGGTCAGGCCGGTGATTTCCCCGACGGTTTTCGCCGAGTGGGCGAGAATCGCGCCGTCCGTGGCGCACAGGACGATCCGGTCGATGAATTCGTAACTGAAATCCATCTGCCGCAGGGCCTCTACAGCCTCGGGCGAGGTGGGGACGGCCAGGCGGGCATCGTTCCGCAGATGGCGCGCGAGCTCTTCGTAGGTCGTGACATACCGGTCGATTTCGGCCTTCACCTGCTGCACAGCCTGGAGATTGCTTTTGATCAGCAGGTCCCTCGTGATCCCCGTGAGGACGGAGACGGCGTAGAAGCCGAGAATGGCGAGGGGAACGAGCGAGATCAGGAAAATGCCCAGCCAGGTTTTGACCTTGATGCTGTGAAGCGGGGAGATGCGCTGCGGCGGCCGTTCGCCAGACTCGGCGGCCGTCCGGATAGGTTCGCTGGACACCGGTATCCCCTCTCTTTGCGTCGTTCTGTCCGCAGCATGCGGCCTCGCGCCGTTCTCATGCTACCCGACACCTCGCCACTCTGGCAAGCCGCGCGATGTTTGGCCAAAAAAGGTATACTCTGGTCGGAGAGAAAGGGTTTCGGGAGTGAGAGTATGGGTCATCACACGATGAAAGACGCATACGCGCGGATGACGGAGCGCCTCAACCGCCATCCGCAGGGCGCGCCGCCGTCGGATCTTCTCGCGGCCATCCTGCGCATGCTCGTGTCGGAACGCGAGGCCGGCCTGATCGCCGCCCTGCCGATGCGCCCCTTCACCGCCGCCGCCGCCGCCCGCCGTTGGAAGATGGATGCCGCCTCTGCCGAGGGCGTGCTTGCGGAACTGGCTCATCGCGCGCTTCTGGTGGATATTCCGGGGCCGGACGGGCTCGTCTACATCCTGCCCCCCCCGATGGCCGGATTTTTCGAGTTTTCCCTGATGCGGGTGCGGGATGACCTCGACCAGAAGGTGCTCAGCGAACTGTTCTACCAGTATGTCAACGTCGAGGACGAGTTCATCCGGGGGCTGATCGTCGGCGGCACCACGCACATCGGCCGCGTCTTCGTCGACGAGGGCGCGCTTCCCGTCGCGCCGTCCCTGGAAGTTCTCGATTGGGAGCGCTCGTCACGGATGATCGCGGATGCGACGGACGTCGCCGTCGGTATCTGCTACTGCCGTCACAAGATGCAGCACGTCGGAAAAGCCTGTGATGCGCCTCAGGACACCTGCCTGACGTTGAACATGGTCGCCGGCTCGCTCATTCGGCACGGCCACGCCCGTGAAATCACGAAGGATGAGGCGATGCGGGTGATCGAGACCAGCCGTGAGCGGCATCTCGTCCAGTTCGGCGAAAACGTCCGGACGGGGGTGAACTTCATCTGCAACTGTTGCGGCTGCTGCTGCGAGGCGCTGGTCGGATACCGGAAGTTCTCGACGCTCCGCCCGGTCCATCCCGCGCCCTTTCTGCCGGCTTTTGCAGGGGAAGACCGCTGCCGGGCCTGCGGGAAATGCGCGCGTCTCTGCCCCGTCGGCGCCTGGTCGGTCGAAGGGGGCCGCCCCGGGCTGGATGCCTCGTTGTGCCTCGGATGCGGTGTCTGCGTGCGGGGCTGTCCATTCGGGGCCCTGCGCCTGACCCGGCAGGAACGGGGACCGATCACGCCGGTCGATACGGCCGAACGGGTCGTGCGGATGGCGGTCGAACGCGGAAAGCTCCAGAACTTCATTTTCGACAACCGCCTCCACTTCAGTCACCGGGCGATGGGGGCCCTGTTCGGTGCGGTGCTGAGGCTCCCCCCGGTGAAGCGGACCCTGGCCGCCGGGCAACTCGGCTCGGCCTATCTCGACCGCCTCATCGCCCTCGCCCGCCTCCCCGAAACCGATTGATTATATAATATATGTAATTTTACCACAGAGGCACAGAGGAAGGACAACCTGAATTCCCCCTCTGTGTCTCCGTGTCTCTGTGGTGCGTCCTTCCGCTTTCCTGGTGGTCGGGGCGCGTCGTCAGTGTCTGGGGGCGCGGTCGAGGCCGCCGTCTTTGATCCAGACGGCGAGACGTTTCATCCCTTCCTCGATACCGACATGGGGCTCATAGCCGAGATCCCGCCGTGCGGCGGTGAGGTCGAACCAGTGGGCGGTCGACATCTCGCGGGCCATGAACCGGGTCAGTTTCGGTTCGCCCTTCAGCCGGAAAAGCCCGTAGACGAGCTCCAGCAGACCGCCGATCAGCCAGCCTATCGTTGGCGATATAGAACGTGTCAGGGGAGGCACGCCGGCGGCGCCGATCATCATGTTCACGATATCCCAGAGTGGGCGCGGATCGCCATTCGAGATGAAATACGCCTTCCCCGCGACGGGCGAGCCCGGTTCGAGCCGCTCGGCCGCGAGGATATGCGCCTCGGCGGCGTTGTCGACGTACACCGTGTCGACCTTGTTCGTGTTGTCGCCGATCATCACCAGCCGGCCGGCCTTCGCCGACGCGACCATCCGGGGCGCGAGATGGTTGTCCCCGGGGCCCCAGATCAGGTGGGGCCGCAGCGCGACGGTCGCGAGGTCGGGGCCATTCGCGGCGAGCACGTGCCTCTCCGCGATCGCCTTCGTCGCCGGGTAGTGGGTCTCGTAATGGTCGGGATACGGCACCGACTCGGTGGCGTTTTCCATGTCGTTCCCATCAAACACCACGCTCGGCGAACTGGTATAGACCAGACGCCGGATGCCGAGGCTGCGGCAGGCGGCGACGACGTTCTCCGTCCCGGTGACGTTGGCCCGGTGATACTCCTCATACGGGCCCCAGATACCGGGTTTCGATGCGACATGGAAGACGAGGTCGCAGCCCCGGCAGGCTTCGAGCACGGCCGCGGGATCGGCGAGATCGCCGCTGACGCACTCGGCGCCGAGCTGTTCGAGTTCCGGATACGTGCCGCGCGAAAAGCTGCGGACCGGCAGGCCGCGCTCGCGGAGCATCTTCACGAGCGTTTTCCCGAGGAAGCCGCCGCCTCCCGTGACGAGGATCTTTTTGCTGGCTTTCAGTCCCGGATCGGCGATGCGGATGTCGCTCATGTCGTGCTCCTGATGGGTTCAGTGTTTGAGGTGTTCCGCCGCCCACACCGCGAGCTTCTCACGGCCGATCTTGGCATTGTGGCGGATATCCACCGGGAATTCCGGGTGGAAGAGGAAGGTGGTGATCTCCCGTGTGTGCTCGTGAGCGGCTCCGAGAGCCCGAAGTTCCGAGATGAGGGCCGGCTGATCGGCCGTGCCGGCGTTTTTCTCGAGCTCGACGCACAACACCGGCGTCTGGCGGCCGCGCGTGCTGATCCCGACCAGGGCCGTGCGGTACACCTTGGGGTGCTGATTGAATACGGCCTCGCATGGAATCGTGAACAGCGTCCGGTTCGCGGTTTCCACGCGGTGCGATTTCCGGCCGCAGAACCAGAGCCGGCCGCTCGCGTCGATCCGGCCGCAGTCGCCCATCCGGTGCCAGACCGTGCCGTCGGCCGCACGGATCTTCGCCAGGGCCGTCGCCTCGGGCCGCTCGTGATACTCCCGCGTGACGATCGGCCCGCTTACGGCGATCTCGCCCGTCACCCCGGTCGGCAGCACGAGCTCTTCCGACCAGGTCGGGATCGGCTCGTCCGTGATCCGGATGATCCGGACCGCGACCTCGGGAACATGCCGCCCGATGCAGGTGCCGCCGCCCCGGGACGTTTCCGCGGCCGTGTCGCCCAGGATCTCGTGGCTGCCGATGTCGCTGACCGGCAGGGCCTCCGTCGCGCCATACGGGGTGTGGATCTGCGTCGTTTCGGGCAGCATCTTCTGGAACCGCGCCAGGACGTCATTCCGTGCCGGGGCGCCGCAGGAGATGACGGTGCGCAGCGTCGGAAGCTTGATGCCGTGCGCTTCCCCGTAGCGGCTCAGGGTGTTGACGAGGGCGGGGGAGCCGAACATCACGGTCGCGCCGTTGTTCTCGATCGCCTCGATCAGCTTCACGGGATCCGCATCGGCCGGCCGGGTCGCGTCCATATCGGGGATGACGACGGTCGTGCCGAGGCAGGCGTCGAGCAGGGCGAACAGCGGGAAGGTGGCCAGATCGACGTCGTGCTCGTCGAACCGATACAACTCCTGGATGAACTTCACCTGGTGCATCAGGATGTTATGCGTATACACCGCGCCTTTGGAAACGCCCGTGCTGCCGCTGGTGAACATGATCGCCCCCGTCTCGTCGCCCATATGCTCGATGGGGAACGGCGAGCCGTCCGGATCCCGTGTTTCGGCGAGCGTGGAGCCGCCCCAGAACAGCCGCCGTCCGTGCGTGACGCAGATGCGGATCGTGGCCGGCGACCAGCGCAGGAGCACGCGGGCGGCGTGGGCTTTCGTCACGCCGATGAAGGCTTCGGGAGCCGCTTCCCCGAGACATTTGCCCAGGTTCTGGATGCCGATGCCCGGGTCGATCAACACGATGACGGCCCCGAGCTTGAACAGGGCGAACGTCGCCGCGAAGAACTCCAGGCTCGGCGTCAGCATCAGCGCGGTGCGCATGCCACGCCGGATGCCGAGCTTCTGGAACCCCCGCGCGTGCCGGTTGCTTTCTTCCTCGAGCTGCCGGAACGTCAGGTGGGTGTACGAAACCCGGCCTGAGGCGTCACGGCCCTGCGGAAACACGACGGCCCGCTTGCTCGGGAGCCTTCCGGCCCAGTCCCGGATGAAGGTGGCCATGTTCACGGGCTGTTGCGGCATGTTCATGTGACGGCCTCTATATAAATGTAGTGATGTATATCAGTGAGTGTAATCGAGAAGCCTGACGGGGTTCTCGAGACCCTGTTCGACGGAGTTCCTGATGGCCTCGAAATGCGGGCAGGAAAAGCCGAGCGGGGTGCCCTTCCGCATGCACGAGGCAAAAGCGACGGCCTCGGCCCCGCGCTCGATCAGCAGGTTCACCCGGGCGAGAACGGACTTGCCGGGGCAGCCGCCGCAGGAGACGAAGCCGATGATCTGGGACGGGCCGAACTCGGCGAAGGCGCCTTTCCCGGCCGCAGCAAAGACGAAATCCGCCGTTCCGGGGCAGTATTCCTCGGTCTGCCGGCAGCGGATGATGCCAACCTTCATCGGTGCAACCTGCTTTCAACCCCGCGGGGGTGCATGATTCCGGGAGGATCAGAGTGGGTGGCGCGCGAAGAACTCGCGCATCAGGCCGATGACTTTCTCGCCGACATCCTCGAGCAGATAATGGCCGGCGTCGGGGAAGGTGTGGACACGGGCCTGGGGCAGGTGCTTCCGCCACGTGTTCAGGAACGCCCGCTTGAAGATGAAGTCGCGCTGGCCCCAGCAGATGAGGGTGGGGGTGTTTCTGAACTGGGCCAGGCCGCTCTCGATCTGTTTGATCGTGCCCCAAGACGGATCGCCCGGCCGCAGCGGGATATCCTGCACGAAATGCGTCGTCGCGACCCGGTTCTTCCACGAGTCGTAGGGGCCGGTGAAGGCACGCTGCAGCTCCTCGCTCAGCGGCGTGTAGGTCGAGGTGCGGGCCGCGATCTCGGCGAACGCGTTGAGGCCGCGGTTGGCCCACTCGCCGAGCCGGCTGTTCCGGAACAGCCACAGGGGCCAGGGGAATTCCATCTCGTCGGGCAGCGGGAACGCGGCCGTGTTCATCAGCACCAGGCGTTTCACGCGCAGGGCATTGCGGTTCGCGAAGCCCATGCCGATCGCGCCGCCCCAGTCGTGCAGCACGAGGGTGATCGGGCGGGTGATGTTCAGGCGGGCGATCAGCGCCTCGAGATCGCGGATGCGCTGCTCCAGCGTATAGCTGTACCGTTTCGCGTCCGGTTTGTCCGAGAGGCCGCAGCCGATGTGGTCGGGGACGATGACCCGGTTCTCGTGACGGAACGCCGGAATCAGCGCCCGGAACAGGAACGACCACGAGGGGTTGCCATGGACCATCACGATCGGATCGCCCTCGCCCTCGTCGAGGTAGTGCTGGCGCAGGCCGTCGTGCTCGAACCAGTGGCTGCCGAAGGGATACAGGTGTCGGATATCTTCTATGTTGAAAGGAATATTATTGCTCATCGTTCGTTCCGTCCGTTACCAGCGCCAGCCCATCATCATGCTGTTCAGGCCGCTTCCGATACCGATGAAGCCGACCTTCATGCCGGGCTGGAGAATGCCGCGCTCCATCGCGATGGCGGCCGTGACCGGCAGCGAGACGGTGCCCATGTTTCCGAGATAGGGAAAGGTCGAGAAATCCTTGTCGAGCGTGATGCCGAGCGCCTGGAGGATCGCATCCCGGTTCGCCGTGGCGACCTGGTGCGAGATCAGCCGGTCGACCTCTCCGGCCGCCCACTGCATCTCGTTGTAGAACGCCTTGCCCACGCGCGCGACGAGCTCTCCGCCATGCTTGAGCAGGCCGATCGCGTTGGTTTCCATCATCTGCGACGCCCGTGGCGGCACGTGCGTGTCGGCGCCCCAGCGGCACATCCGGTGATGCTCGGGGGCGCCCATGTTGAACGCTCCGAGAAGCTGCGGCCGGCCCGGGCCGTACGAACCGTCGCTGAGAACGACCCCGACCGCGCCGGAGCCGCCGGTGAGCGTGGCCAGCGCCTGCTTGAAGAATTCCATCGTCCCCTCGGCCAGCATCCGCTCCATCATGATCGTGGTGATCTCACGTGCTGTCTCACAGGCCACGACGAGCCCGGCCTTGATCTGGCCCAGCTCGATGCGGTTCGCCACGTCGACGATGCCGCTCAGAACGCCCATGCACGCGTTCGAGACGTCGTGAATAGCCGTCGAAGCCTTGACCCCGAGCTGCGCGGCAACCCCACACGCCGTGGCCGGCTCGAAGTTGTCGCGGCAGACGCCGCCGTACACCACGGCGCCGATGTCCTCTTCGGGGACGCCGGACTCGGCGATCGCTTTCAGGGCCGCTTTCGCCGCTCCGTCGAAGTTCAGGTGCCTCGGATCCCACCAGCGTCGCTCGCGAATCCCTGTCAGGGCCTCGAGCTGGCCCGGCTGGAGGAACAGCTTTTTGTACAGCGGCGAGAGCCGCTCCTCGATCCAGGTCGAGGTGATGATGTTGTGCGGCAACTCGTAACCGATCGATTCGAGGAAGACGCGGCTGTATTTCATGAAGTGACCGGATGCCTTTCTGACGGCCTCGCAACTGGAACGTCGCGGACCTCAGAGGCCCGGAACCAGCCGGATGGCGAACTCCCTCATATTATATATCACGCGGCCGTCGACGTGCAAGTATCCCGAGCCGCGCACGAGCCGCTGATCGTCGTCGAATGCCTCGATCACCGCTTCCACCGTCACGAGCCGGTCCGTCGGGATGATCTGGCCGCGGTATGCCCAGGAATGCTTCACGCCCGCCGCGATCGGCTCGAAATGCCACGGACCGGCCGGCAGGTTCGCTTGCCACCGGTGCAGCGCGGCCGCCTTGAGGAGCTGGATGAACGCCTCGAGGCCCAGCGAGCCCGGAATGACCGGATCCTGGTAGAAGTGCGCCTTGAAGAACCATTCGCCCGGGTCGACCGTCTTGGTGCCGCGCAGGAAGCCGAGCCGCTTCGGGCCGCCGTCCGGGATGAACAGATCGATCGCATCGAGCATGCGGTACGATCGTCCGGGAAGCGCGAGGCCGTCTTCCGGCGGTGTCGCGGGGTCGCCCGGGTGCAGCGGGGCCGTGTCCGGCCAGGCCGGCGGCAGTTTCTGGCGGGCGAGCTCCTCGGGAGAGGGGGTGTACAACTGGGCGCCCCGGATGCCGACCTGGTTGGCGAGCGCATCCTCGGTGAAGAACCCGAACACCGTGTCGCCCTCGTACACCGGCCGCCCCTGCCGGGTGACCTTGAAGCTGTAGCCCTGGATGATCATGCCGCCCGACTGGGCGATCTTCGTGACGGTGATGTCCGCCGTCAGCGTCCCCGCGTCGCGCCGCAGATCCTCGTGCAGGATCGCGTTGCCGTCGAGGTTGCGGAAATGCAGATTCTCACGGCTCGTCATCGCCGAGCCCATGTAGGCCGCGAGCCAGCCGCACACCTGGAGCGGGAACTCGAGGATCACCGAGAAGGGCATGCTGCCCTGCCGATTGGCCCGGAAATACCAGGCATCGGCCGGAACATCGTATTCGCCCTGGACCGTGCCGCCCGGCGCCATCTTGAGCGCAGGCGCCGTGAGGGCCGTGATCCGGTCGACGAACAGGTAGGGCGGGCCGGGAAGCCGTGCCAGGAACCGCTCGGCATCGAACTGCCGATAAGCGTCACCGAAACATATCGAGGGCTTTCCTATCGCGTATTCCAGGATCTGCCGGGCCGTGAACAGCTCCGGCTTTCTGGCGGAAATGGCTGCCGGGCCGTTTCTTCCGGCCCAGAGAGCCTCGATCTGCTCCCGGTTCGTGTTCGTGAGCCGGATCGACATGTCGAGGCACTGGACGATCATGCGGCCGTCGGCGAACATCAGCGCGTCGGCGAGCGCGTAGGGCTCGGGATTGTACCCGATCTCCTTGATCGTGATCTCGTACAGCGCCTTCTTCGCGCCCGGAATGACCTGGCCGCGGCACCGGAGCCGGCTGCGCACTTCCGGAACCGGCTCGAAGCTGCTGGCGGGCGACTCGGCGATCCAGCCCATGCGCAGCAGGAAGACGCGGAGGGACTGCATGCAGGATTCGTACATCAACGTGCCGGGCATCACCTGGTCGTCGATGAAGTGGCTGGTCAGGAACCAGGCATTGACCGGGATGTCGATCTCGGCCTTGATGAGCCCCAGGCCGAACCGGCCGCCGGCCGGATCGATCGAGGTGACGCGGTCGATCATGGAGAGTTTGCCGCTGGGCAGCGTCTGGGGCTGCGCAATAGGCAGCCCGGCGAACTCGGGACCGAACGCGGCAGCCAGATCGCCCCGGCGCAGGGCCGCGATCGCGGCATCACCGAACGACTCGACCCGCATCGGAACGAGGTTGTCGAGCTCGGGGGGCCGGCGGCGCGGCTCGGGCCGCACGTCGTCCTCGGTGAGGACGATGCCGCGCCCGTCGTTCAACTGCCGGTCGGTGAAGAAGCCGGCGCAGCCGTCGCGCATCGTGATCAACTGCCGCCCGTCGACGGTGCCGTCGAACTCGAAGAAGAACAGGTAGGTGTCGGCCTGGCGGATGAACCGGTCGACGCGGATGTCATACCGGACCGTCGTGCCGGGCCGCGGAAGCGGGCCGTGGAAGGTCACGGTCGCGTCAAGCAGTCGGTATTTCGCGATGCCCTTCGTCTTGAAGTCGATTCCCAGCCAGGCCGAGAGGAACAAATCCGCCTGGCCCGCTTCGACCGCGAGGCCGGTGGGCATGCGGTCGCCGTCGAGATACCACGCACCCGGCAGTACATCGTGTTCGGTTGCGAGTTCGCCGGATTTGAGCGAGCCCTTTTCCCCGCGGCAGTACAGGATGCGGTCGACGAAGTTGAGCGGCTCGTCGGGCAGCCGGACCCGGGTCGGATACGCGTCGATCGGGGCGAAGAAGTCACCGAGAGCCTTGCCGATCTTGCCGATCGCGAACTCCATCGAGCCGGCGCGGTCGAGAAAGACCGGAACGGCCGGTTTCGCGGGAGCCGCTGCGGGAACCGGCTGGACGGCGGGAGCGGACATGGCCGGAAGGGCGGGCGGAGAAAGCTGGGCATCGGTGCCGGCACATTCGAGCAATCGTGCCTGCATGCGCAGCGTCGCGTCGGCGCACCGCAGGAAGGCTTCGTGGGCCGCGGCGACGGCGCTCCGGGCGGAAACCAGCTCCCCGAGCATCTGCTCGGCAGGCGCCGATCCGGGCTGGATTCTCAGGACTTCCGGGGAAACGGGGAGTGGGGTCGATGGCCTCATGCGGGACTCCTTGGTGGCATCGGGAACGACGCGTGGAGCGACGGGCGGGCTGAAGACGGTTGGAGCCGGAGTGGGCGAGGGGACCGGTGCCGGCGGCCGCGGTTGCGGAGCCACCGGCGCAGCGGGAACGGCGACCGGGCGCGCCGTGGGGGTGACCGGCCGGGCCGGCAGGGTGCCGAATCCCCGCTCGATAGGCACGGAGATGACAGGTTTTGCCGGGGACAGCGTCACGTGGCTCCGCTCGGTGTCGCGGTACAGCGGCGCGGCATCGACCGGAACCCCTTCCGCATGGCAGTGGGCCAGCACGCGCAGGATCGTGCTGGTTTCCTCCTGTCCGCCCATCGAGACCGAGCGGGCGAGGTGGCGGCGGTCGCCGAGAATGCGGCCGATCATGCGTGAACAGGATGCCCGGGGGCCCATTTCGAGGAAGATCCTGGCCCCGTCGGCATAGGCGGCTTCGATGCCCGCCGGAAAGTTGATCGTGCCGATGGCCTGGGCGAGAATCGAGTCGGCCGAGACGTTCTTCTCGGGGGTGAACCGGCGGCCCCAGCCGCTGCTGTAGAAGGCGATCTTGTCCGGCGGTGTGCAGTCGAACACGTGGAGGCCGCGGTACGTGTCGCCAACCGGCTTCGCGGCGGGCGAGTGGACCGACGAAACCCCCTCGATCGGCAGGAACACGCAGCCGAGGCTCTTCACGAGCTTCTGCAGCGCCGCGCGGTTGCCGCCGACGACGCATTCGCCGGGGGTGTTCACGATCAATATATACGTATGCGGATAGTCGGGAATGCGCGCCTCGACTTCGGCCACGGGCCGGTCGACGAGGCCCAGCACCCAGTCCACCTCGCGGGGATCGTCGTCCGCCCAGCCCCAGGAGGTGCGGACTGCCTCGCAGCGGCCGATCAGGTCTTTTGTGAACAGGGAGAGCTTCCGCATGCGCTCGACCATCTCGTCGCGGGCGCGCCAGGTGCGGGTCGCGAAGTTTCCGGCCGTTTCGCCGAGACTGTAGCCGATCACGGCGCGCGGCTCGATGCCGAACTGGCGCACGACGTCGCTGACGAGGGCGCAGTAGGAGACGTGGCCGAACACGAGCGAGTTGTGATCAGCCAGCAGCGCCGCCTCGGAATCCCGCTCCCAGCCGTCGGGCCAGGCCAGCCGCCAGGGTGCGACCAGCCGCGTGGCAAACTGGGTTTTCAGCCAGAGATTCTCGCGGTCGAGTTCCCGGAGCAGCTCCGGCCAGGCCACCCCGGTCTCGATGCCCATGCCGAGGTAATGGTTGCCCGAGCCTGGGAAGACGAACGCGACGTGGCCGTCACGGGCCAGCGGGGCCGGACTGTAAAACACGCGGTCCCCCACGAGCGGCCCCCCGGACAGGGGCTTCGACGGATCCTGCCGGAGATGTTCGCGCAGAGCCCTGAGGCGCAGCATGACCTCTTCGCCGGAACCAGCTAAAATAGCTGCGTTTATATAGCTATTATTTTTCTTCAAGTCCCGGTTTGCATCCAGCCAGGCGGCAGCCAGCCGGACGACGGGCAGGTGCGGGGAACGGGCGAGCGTTTCGCGGATCAGCCCTTCCAGTCGGCCGGCTTCGGCGGAGATTCCTGCCGGATCGGCTGCGGAGAGCGTGAACAGGGCCTCCGGAAGCGGTCCGAGAGGGAAGCGGCGCTCGGCGGCGATCGTGGCGGCCGGGGCCTGGGCCATGTCGGCATCCGACTCGGGGGCTTCGAGAACGACGTGGGCGGCGGTCCCGTCAGCGGCGAAGCTGTTGACGCCCGCGAGACGGGGGCCGTCGTCGAGGTTGTGCTGCCAGTACTGGGCCCGGTGGGGCGTGAAGAAGTGATCGGCGGCAGGAACGAGCTCGGGCTGGGGGTGGCGCAGCCCCGGCATGGCCGGAAGAATCGCCTGATACAGGCACAGCGCCGCTTTGGCGACGGATGCCAGGCCTGCGGCGCAGCCGGTGTGGCCGATCACGGTCTTGGCGCTGCCGAGCGCGCAGCGGGGGCCCGCTGCATCGAACGCCGCATTCGCGACGGCCGGCGGCGGCCGGAAGAAACCGGCCAGCACGGAGGCTTCCAGAGTGTCTTCGGCCGGGCTGCCCGACGCACTCGCCTCGATGAGGCGGACGGCCGACGGGGCGACGCCGGCGTCGGCATACGCCCGCTCGAGAGCCAGGCGGGCCGTCGTCTCGTCCGGGAGGATGGATTCGAAGGCACGGGAGGTCGAGGTGGCCGTTCCGAAACCCCGGACGATGGCGTAGATCCGGTCGCCGTCCCGGCGGGCGTCGGAAAGACGTTTGAGCACCACGGCGGCGGCGCCCTCGCCGGGCATCGGTCCGTCGGCCGAAATGTCGAAGGGAACCGATCCGCCATGAGCGCCATACCGCCGGCTCTGGTCGAGGGCCCAGAGATGCCGGAGATCGCCGGCCATGTCGACGGCGCCGGCGACGGCGAGATCGATCTCGCCTCGCTGGAGGGCCCGGCGGGCGGCTTCCAGGGCGCGCAGCCCCGAGTTTTCCTCGCTCGAGAAGGTGTGGGACGGGCCGCCGACGTGGAACTCGCGGGCGATGCGGCTCGCGACGATCCCGCCCAGAGCCCCTACCGTCCGCTCCGACGTGAGAGGCGGCGAGGCCGCCTCGCGGAGCGCCTCGAGTCTGTCGGCTGCCGGGGGTTCGGCCCAGCGCGCCGTGTCGGGCTCGAGCCGCCACCGCAAAACAAAGTTCGTGCTATTGTAATCCAGGCCGATCCCGGTGAACACCCCCCACCGGAGCGGTTCGGGCTTTCTGCCGAGGGTGTCCCGCAGCGCTCCGTCGACCGTCTCCAGCATCACCAGTTGTTGCGGGAGGACGTCGGGGAGCTCCTTCGGCGAGATCCGGAACCGGCCGACCGCGATGGAACGCTCGTCGAGATAACAGCCCTCGGACCAGCGCGGGTCCCCGCAATCGAGCGGATGGCGCTTCGGCGGGCGGGGCCGCTTTGCCGGCCTGCCGCGGAATACGGCTTCCTGGAACGCGCGCTTCCCCTCGAGGGGGCCGAAATGGGCGTCGATGCCGACGATGGCGACCGGCTCCGGGGCCGGCAGGGAAACGGGGGTCGCGGCCGGAAGGGCGGTGCCGGGCAGCCACTCCTCGACCAGCACGTGGGCGTCGATGCCGCCGAAGCCGAATGCGCTCACCGCGGCGCGCCGCGGTTTTCCCTCGGACCGGCGCGGCCAGGGCTGCACGGCCGAAGCGACCCGGAACGGGCTCGACTCCATCCCCCAGTCCGGGGCCGCCTTCCGGAAACCGGCGGTGGGAGGAAGTTCCCCGTGTTTCAGGGCCATCAGCACCTTCGTCATGCCGGCAGCACCAGCGCCGGTCAACAGGTGGCCCACGTTCGATTTGACCGAGCCGATCACGCATCGGCCGGCGGGGCCCTCCAGGCCCTTCCAGAGGACGTTGAGACTCTTGAACTCGACCCGGTCGCCCGTCGGGGTACCGGTGCCGTGACATTCGATCAGATCCACTTCGTCGGGCTGCCAGCCGGCCTCGAGATACGCCGCGCGCATGGCCCGGAGCTGGCCCTCCATGTCGGGGGCGAGGAGGCTGCCGCCGATGTCATTGGCGAGGCCGATTCCGCGGATGACGCCGTGGATCTGGTCGCCATGAGCAACGGCGTCTTCCAGACGCTTCAGCAGGAAGATGCCGGCGCCTTCCCCGACGACGAGACCGTCGGCCGCCGCATCGAACGGCCGGCAGATGCCGCTGGGGGAGACCGCGCGCAGTTGGCTGAACCCCATCTGGGTGAACTGGCACGACGGGCGCGAGACGCCCCCTGTCAGGACCGCATCCGCCCGGCCTGCGCGCAGCTCCTCACAGGCCAGCTTGATCGCGTAGAGCGACGAGGCGCAGGCCGCATCCAGGGTCGTCGAACCGCCGCCGAGGCCGAGGGCCCGGGCGAGAAATCCCGCCGGAAGCCCGGCTGCATGGCGGTTCAGCGGGCTCAGGCCCGCCGCGATCCGTTCGCTCTCGAGTCCGTCGAGACGCGGCTCGCGTCCGGCCGAAATGGCCTCGAGACCCGGGCCATAAACGCGGCTCGTGAGCTCGCCCGCCGAGTCGGTCGGCAGGACGATGTTGGCGATGATGACGGGAACCCGCGACCGGTCGATCCCGTCCGTCTTCGCCTCCCGCCACGCCGCCGCGCCCGCCGCGAGGGTGATGGCGAACAGCGGATCGAGCCGGTCGAGCAGCTCGCGCGGAACGGGCAGACCTGGTATATCCGATGGTATATAATCAAGCAGGCAGGCGCGGTTGGACGGGGTCCGGTCGGGTTTTCCGTAGACCGGATCCTGGTGCTGCGCGGCAGGCTTCGGCCACCGGCCGATCGGAATCTCCCGGCTGGCGCTTTCCCCGGAACGGATCAGGCGCCAGAAGGTTTCGAGATCCCGGCTTCCCGGAAACAGTCCGCCGATGCCGACGATCGCGATGGCCATGCTCGAACCGGAACGGGCCTGGTCAGGCATTGGCCGCCCCTTCCAGCGACCGGCGCCGGAACGCCTCTTCGAGCGCCGGGTTGATGACGCACTCATACCCGTCCATGCGGGCGATCAGCCGGCCGTCGTGATCGAGGAACTCGATCGCGGCTTTCGCCATCATCGTGCCGGAGCGGCTCGCGGAGATGACGATCCGGGCTCCATCCGAGGGGAAGGCCCCCCGATACTGCCGGTAACGCGCGGCGAAACTCGGCAGCGAGGGCGCCCCGGCGATCCGGCGGGTCCAGAGGATCATCAGTTGATATGCCGAGTCGAGCACCAGCGGATCCGTCAACCAGGCCGGCCGCGGAGGCGCGCTGATCCAGTGGTCGGGGGAGGGGGCTGCCGTCGTGCGGCAGGCGATGCCGTTCTGCGACCAGCCGACGACGCCCGTGATGCCTTCGAGCATCCGGCCGTGGAACAGCTCATGGCGATAGATGTCCCCCGTGCTGAGGGGGTAGGGCGAGGACAGATCGGGATCCAGAGCGGGTGCCGGGGCTTCCGGAAGCTTCTCGGCGAGCACGATCTCGGCCCGCGCGTGAACCGTCTCCTTGCCGTGGCTGACCGAGCGGAGCTCGGCCGAGACCGTCGGGAACTCGTCCATGCCCCGGACCTTGGTGACATGGACGCGGAGCGTCTGGGCGACGGCGCCGGTCAGGACGAACCCCTTCAGGATGCGCAGATCCTCGAATCCGTGGAACAGGAAGCCCGGGTTCTCGTGCAGAGCCCCGTGCGCGAGCCATTCGGCCGTCACGGCCATGGGCAGGACGGGGTCGCCGTTGAGGATGTGGGCCGCGAGATACCGGTCTTTCTCGAGGCTGATCTGGCGCTCGAACGCCGGGATGAACTTCTTGCGGAGAGCCGCGGGGGCTTCGCCGGCGGTATGCTCGACGGGGGCGCTGTACAGGTCGGCCGTGGCGGGCTTCGAGACGCTCGGCGCCGTGGTCGTGAGAACGGCCGGTGTCGCGGTGCTCTGCTTCGAACCGCTCTGGAACGTGGCGAGCCGGACCTCGACCGTGCTCTGGGCGACGGCCGGAATCGCTCCGCCGGCCGGATGCTGCATGCCGGCGTTCGTCGTGACTGCCGAGACGGAATCGGGGCGTCCGGCAAGGCCCTCCAGCCCGATGATCACGACCTCGATCTGGTGATCGGAGGTGTTCGCGAGCTCGGCGAGAAGATGCCGGGCACCGGCCTCGAGCGGAATCAGGCCGACCCCTTCCTCGAGGAACAGCTTGCGCAGGCCGTCGTTGACCATGCCGCCGTGCCACGGGCCCCAGTTGCAGGCCACGGTGCGGCAGTCGGGATGCATCAGGGCCCACTGTTGGGCGACCTTGTTCAGCGCCTCGTTGGCCATCGCATAATCGACCTGGCCGATGCGGCCATACCGGCCCGTCACCGAGGAGAAGACCACGAAGCCCTTCAACTGCTCGCCCATCAGGGCATTCAACACGTTGCGCAGGCCGACGACCTTCGTGTCGAACACGTCGTCGAACTGGTCACGTGTTTTTTCGGCGATTCGCCGGTCGCGCAGAACGCCCGCGCCATGAATCAGGCCGGTGATGCGGCCCGCGGTGCGCTGGATCTCGGCGATGCAGACGGGCACGGCTTCGGGGTTCCGCACATCGACCGAGCGGTACAGGAACCGGCCGCCGGCTGTCTTGATGGCATCGAGGGTCCGCAGGATCTCGCGGTTCGCAATGACGTGCTGATACTGTTTCTCCAGCTCCTTCGGGGTGAGCTTGCGGCCGCCGGCGTGCATCATCAGCGCGCGTTTGATCTCGGAGTCGGTGGAAAGGCCGGTCAGCCATGCCGGTTCCGGCTGGGGTTCGGGGCTCCGGCCCAGCAGCACGAGGGTCGGGCCGCCGGCGCGCGCCACCTCGATGGCGACGGCGGCGGTCACTCCGCGGGCGCCGCCCGTGACGATCACGACGTCACTCTGGCCCCAGAGTGGCTTCGCATCGGGCTGGGGTCGGATTGCCTCTTCGGTCTCCACGAGGCTGTACCGGGCTTCGGCGGTGACGCCGGCTTCGATGGGACCACGGGCGAACAGCTCGTCTCCGAGAAGCTTTGCCGTTGCCGCATCCGCCGGAAGCGCCACATCGAGATCGATGGCCTTGACCGCGACCGAGGGCCACTCGCGGGCCGCCGTCTTGGCGAGGCCTGCCAGCGCCCCCTGGACCGGGTCGATCGCGGCATCCGGCCGGATGAGCCCGAAGGCGCCGTCAAGCCGGGAAACGGTTGCCAGCAATGCGCCGCCATTCCCGGCATGCGCCTGGAGCGATGGTTCCGCTGCCTGGGTCAGGAAGAACGCCCGTTTCACGAACTGTTCGGATGCTTCCGTCCAGCGGCTGCTGTCAGCCGTCGCAGGGGGCGGGGCAAGGAGGACGAGCCCCGCAACATGCGTCGCGAGGGCCGGGTTGAGCGGGGTCGCGATGTCGACGATCTCGGTCTTGACCCCGCGGGCCCCGATCTGGACGGCCAGAAGCTGGGCCAGCGGCGTGCCGTCATCCGTGATCAGCACCGTCGTGCCGGCGGGAAGCTGCACCTGGGGCCTGGTCTCGGCGACGGGGCGGACGACCGCCTCGACGACGGTGCGCCGCAGGAGGTCGCTCGTGGGTGCGGTGACCGGTGCCGATGCCGCCGGCTGCGCTGCCGGAGTTGCGGATGGGATTGCTTCGGCCGCGACCGGGGCAGCCTGACCGCCCTGGAGGAACTCGATGATCTGGCGCAGGGTGCGGAGTTTGCCGAGCTGGTCGGGCTGGACCACCGGGGCGTGGGGGAGCCGTTCCTGGACGCCGGACATGATCTCGACGCGCTTGATCGAGTCGATGCCGAGATCCGACTCCATGTCCATGTCGAGGTTCAGCATCTCGGCCGGATACCCGGTCTTGTCGCTGACGATCTGGAGAATGACGGGAACAACATCAGAAGATATAGAACCAGCGGAGCTGGACGCCGCCGGAGCAGCCGGAGCGGTCGCGGCGGCCTGGGGAGCTGCGCCGGCCGGCTGGGCGCCGATGAACTCGATGATCTGGCGCAGGGTGCGGAGCTTGCCGAGCTGGTCGGGCTGGACCACCGGGGCGTTGGGAAGTTTCTCCTGCACGCCGGACATGATTTCGACGCGTTTGATCGAGTCGATGCCGAGGTCCGACTCCATGTCCATGTCGAGGTTCAGCATCTCGGCCGGATACCCGGTCTTGTCGCTGACGATCTGGAGGATGACGGGAACAACATCGGCAGATATAGAACCGGCAGAGCCGGAAGCCGGGGTCGCGAGCGGAGCTGACACGGCGGGAGCAGCCGTGGGCGTGGCAGCCCGGGGAGCCGCGCCGGCCGGCTGGGCGCCGATGAACTCGATGATCTGGCGGAGGGTGCGGAGCTTGCCGAGCTGGTCGGGCTGGATCACGGG
>ENA-UOWO01000114-UOWO01000114.1-activated-sludge-metagenome-genome-assembly--contig:-NODE-114-length-110185-cov-10.176392_pt1 | contig 110185 bp, 75 predicted proteins | sample MGYA00238148_ERZ761564 | MGnify/ENA primary metagenome ERZ761564 (study PRJEB28885, sample SAMN05720194) | activated sludge metagenome | isolation source: Anaerobic digester | place: USA... | reverse complement strand
TCGCCTGGCTTGTATCCACCCTTCCTTCGATGCCGTTGAGGGTGAGGAGATCGCCCTGAAATCCTTCATTGATATAATTCTGACCGCCTCTGTCTCTTATATCTGAAGCATATCTGTAAGCAAAATTAAAAGCTTCCTGGAATTGAATAAAGCCATCACTATTACCTCCCAATGAGTCATCCGGATTAAAATCGACCGAATCAATATTGGAAATAGTATAGAGACTATCATGTTCACCAATATAAGGCCCATTTTCCCAAGGTTTACTTTTATCACTTGATGGGTAACATCCTCTTAATGCAGTTCCCCACCAGAAGCTCATATCATGAAATCCAAAACCCGTACTAATAACCGATAGACGATCTCCAGATACGCAAGTTTGTATTGTCGAATGCTCATTATCCAAATCATCCACAAAATCTCCTGAATGACAGGCATCAATACCAAATATTTTTTGTGAACATACAATTTCGTCTGCTAGTTCAGCGAGTTCATAATCAAATAAAGAATCATAATCCCACAAACGAAGATAAGATGTATCCTGACCGGTTCTGTGCCCGTGCGTTGTGGCATATACAAATAAAAGATCTTCCTCAGTCATAACCTGGCTTAAATAATTAAAGACATCTTCAATGCTATCCTTCGTGCAAGGACCGTCAAAATCAGGGCCAATGAGATCTCCATCCAGATCTTCACTCATCGTATCATTAATTACACCAGAACCTGATAAAACGAAAATATTTTCTTCCAAGAATCCATAATTCCTCTTGATTCCACAATAAAGGTGGCTGAGATTATTCCATCTGCATGGTTCTCCCTCCCACCAGCAGAGAAACACGGCATATTTATGCGGATCAGGATTTAAGGTATAAGAAACAGCCTGGATACTATCCGGTATTGGATTAATCGCAGGATAAGGATGGGGATCATTCACATATTCCCACCCATACCAATAATCCTGGGGTGGAATCTTAAAATTAATTGTAGAGTAATTTCCAGTCTGATGGTCAACGAAAATGTACCTGCAATTATGATCCCATTGGGCTTGCGGATACATGTCAATAAAGAAAAGCCAGGAATTATCATATGTTGAATGCAATACATGATACGGAGAAAGATTAAATTCCTGACCCTGGATTAGATCGGGATATACCAGGACATTGTAATTTTGCAGCTCTTCATTGGTCATATTTGACCTGACTATTCCAATTGCCTGATTCTTGTCAATCTGAGCTGATGTTGTGGATTGTATTCCAATCAAGATGATCAGCAGGATCACAAAAAAATAATTTAGTTTCATAAGGTTTGGTTTTTTGTACTCAGTATTTTACAATTTTCTTTGAAATCTGATCCGAATCTGATCTTAAGGTCAGAATATAGATGCCTTGAGGACAAGTTCCCTTTTCCTCATCGGTTCCATCCCAATTAATTTGAAGTTGGGGGCTATGGGACTCAATATCACAGAATTCCTTCACTATCTTACCAAACAGATCGTACATTGTAACCGATACTCGTGACTTGTTTGTAAGCTGTACTTCAATTCTGACATTATCATGAAAAGGATTAGGGAATACATTTAATTTACAGTCAATCGAATCAGATTCTTTAATAAAGACCGGATTTTCCCATGAAAAATTACCGGTCCCATCATTCCATAATAGCTTTAAAGTCTTATTTCCATTAGTGCCGGCTCCTGACATATACAGATCAGGGAATAAATCCCCGTTTAAATCAGCTGATTTTAAATTAAAAAATCCCAGGTAGCCTAAATAAAAGATTTGATTTAAATCAAATGACCAATTGTGATCGTTAAAATATATGTATAATGAATCGGAACCATTCCACCAATCACCTCTTGTAATGGCAAAATCATCGTAACCATCCATGTTAAAATCAGCAGGCAAAAATGTACTTATATTATATTCACCTGGGGCATAATAATTTGCTTGCCTTTCAAACTGGTCATTTCCAATAAATTTATATAGAGCAATTGATTTAGAATAACTAATCAAAAAGGCAAAATCCTCAGTACCCTGGTTGTCAATATTCATTACGAATGCTTCTCCAATGAAAGTTTGTTCCAAAACCACCTCAGTAAAATTGAAATTGCCATTGTTTACATAGACTGAGGATCTGTCGAACGCCGAATATGTCAGCACAATATCAGGTAGAGAATCATCCGTGATGAATCCTACTCCAGGATTAGTAGTGGAGCTTCCTGATTGTATTATTTCATTAGTGAAAGTCAGGCTCCCATTATTTTTAAATATTCCCCAATATTCTCCAGAAGTGTGTGTAAATACCAGATCTTTTAGGGAATCTTCATTAATATCAATTATTGAAGTAACATCATAAGTTCCTGAAATCGGCAATAAAATTATATTATCACTTAGTATTCGATTACCTAGATTTCTTAAACAATACAAATAATACCCATCACGGGTAATTATATCAATTAAATTATCGGCATCAATAATGCCACTTAATATAAAACCACAAGGACGATTGTAATAGTAAATCTCAAAATTTCCCACTCCATCATTATATAAAATTGTTATGGTATCAGTATATGGGCAGGAAACAAGAATATCATTTGCGCCATTTGCATCAATATCACCTGTATTAATATCATAAATATAGCCGGGCATCTCAAATTCCTGGGAATAACACGGGCTAAAATTCAAAATGATGTGGGATATGATTAAAAATATTAGGAATCTTCTTTTCATCGTAAAAGTCTATGAATGGTTAAAGTTAATCATATTTTGTTCAATCTTATATGAATAATGAAAAGAAAATAAATTGTCTTAAAAGGGACCCCTAAGATGTTCGCATTTTACGTTTTGCGATTTTCATTTTGCATGGCATTTTGCATTTTTCATGATTTACCCTTAACGCCACACCCTTCAATACTTCGGATTGTTTGACGACGCGAAAGAATATTGTCAAACTGTGTAGAAAATATATATGATAAACCTATATGATTAAATGTCGATTGAAGAATCAGGGGAAACTCAAGTTTTAAAGCAACGTATCAGGCTACTCTTAGCCTGATAACTTCAAGTTCTGTGCCCTTTGAAAGCGATTCCTGCCCTCTTTTTAAAACTTCCCGGGCAATATCTTCATCCAAAAAATAATGCTCGCAAACATCACAGATATGTGCAGGAACATCTTTGACCAGGATAATAGCACCATTATTTTCGAGGGTAACGATGACTTTACCTTTTTGAGTCTGCCCGTTTTTACAAATTACGCAGTTCATTTTATCTTATTTTAATTTTAAAATCGAGTGACCAAGAATTCTTATCTGGTTCATAAACAGTAACCATTATACAAAGACCAGCCTGGTTATTTTTAGCAACCACTAAATGTAACGGCCTTTTATTCAGAAAACCAAGCATCAGATAACTTGGGTAAGGCTTATCATCAGGATATGTCATGATAATTTCACCAACTTCAAGAATGCCTTTTACATCATCTACCGAAATATTGCGTTTGAACATTTGGGAGATAATATGTTCACTGAATACCAGGTTATTACAATCCATCGAGACTCAATTCAATACAAAAGTAAGCTAATTCTGTGGAAAATGAAAGCAATTAGAAAAACACACAATTGATTTGACAAATCTATGTCTCCGGGCTGCCGGCTGGGATATACCTGGTTGTTGTCAGGAATGAAACTGGCATACTGGGTTCAGCTAAATTCATTATTTCACATTGAACAGCACCATTCACCGTTCACCGTTCACACTTCACTGCTCACCGTTCACTCTTCACCCTTCACCGCTCACTCGTAGCGCAGCGATTCGATCGGGTCGAGTTTTGCCGCTTTGTTGGCGGGGATGATTCCCGAGGCCAGGGCGACGATGAAACAAAGCGTGACGCCGAGCAATATCCAGAGCCAGGGAATGATGAAGCTGGTCTTCATGATGAGCGACAGGGTGTTGCCGATGGCGATGCCGAAAATGATCCCGAGGATACCTCCCATTTGAGCGATTACAATGGCTTCTGCCAGGAACTGGTTGCGGATGGTCCGCTGCGTAGCGCCCATCGCCTTGCGGATGCCTATTTCGAGGGTCCGTTCCGTGACCGATACCAGCATGATGTTCATTAAGCCGATAGCGGCGCCCAGCAGCGTGATCAGCCCGATGAAGGTGGCGGCCATCGTCACGTATTTGATGTTTTCCGTCAGCATGGCGGCCAGCGAGTCGCTCCGCTCGATATCGAAGGTCTGCTCCTCTCCCACCCGGTCGCCCCGGATGATCCGGAACAGGCCGGTGGCCTCACCGATGCACTGATCCATCTGAAGCGGGTCAATGGTCGAAACATCGATGCCGTATGACCGGTTCGGACGGGGAAAGTACTGGTCGACATTGGTCAGAGGAAGAAGCACCTGCCGGTCGCCCGAAAAGCCCATGCTGGAGCCTTTCTCCTTCAGCACGCCGATCACCTGGTACTTGCCGGGCCCTACCGATATGATCTTTCCCACAGGATCTTCCTTGTTCTTAAAAATATCCTTCTCCACCTCGCTCCCGATGATCACCACGTGGGCGCCAAAATAGACCTCATTCGGATTGAAATTCCGCCCCTTGACGATCTCCTGCCCTGCGGTAATGATATAGTTTTCATCGGTTCCCAAAACGGCTACGTTCGGATTGGTCTTCTCCGACTTGTATTTGAGTGTGCCGGTATGAGAGGCAAAAGCGGATATGGAGACGTGGGCAGGGAAATCAAAATCCTCTTTAAACTGCATGGCCTGGTCGAAAGTGATCCTTTTATACCGCTTGGGGTCATTGCTTCGACCCCCGATCTGGATCATCATCTCCCGGTTGCGGATCGAAAAGGTGTTGGCCCCCATCATCATGAAGTTGTCGTTCAGGAAGTATTTGATGGCATCGATAGCCGTCAGGATCCCGATCAGCGCCATGATCCCGAAAGCGATGATGGTAATGGTGAGGATGGTCCGGAGCATATGGCTGCGGATCGATTCGACCGAAATCCTGATGTTTTCCCGGATGAGGAGGTTCATGCCTTTATTTTTTTGTAAAGATAAACACCAATTTTTAATAATGCCGGCATCCGGTCGATAATCACCCGCTGATAATGTACTTCCCTGGAACCGAAGCTTTTATAGAATCGGGCGAGGTCAGCGTCGTTGGAACCGTCGAAATCGAAGGTCAGGTGCTTTCCGGCGTTGTGCCTGAGGTAGGCATCGATCAGGAAAGGCATCGCTCCCGATTTGCGGCCCTCGTCAGAAAGGCCTGAGAAGAGGAAAACAGCTTTGTTATGGCTCCGGATAAAGAAAGCGCCGGCTACGAGCTGGTTGCGGTCGTCGTAAACGCCCTGTATCCCGGCCATTCCCTTGTACATGCAGGTATAGGCGATCCGTTTCAGCCTCATATAGTCCGTATCGCCCAGGTGGCCGATATCCTTCCCCCGGTTTTGCCTGAACAACGCGATGATGTCGTCGGGCTTGATATTCCTGGAGACCGAAAGACCCGCTTTCTCCGCTTTTTTAAGGTTCCGGACCAGGTTTTCGGAATAACCCTGCCTTATCTTTTCATAACTGTTGATCAGGTCGAGTTCGTGGTTAACCTGGGGAATGATCTTATAATGAGTTCCGGAAGGGTTATTCAGCGTATTCAGGTTCATTTCGGCCCTTCTGAAGCGGGAAGGGATAGCCCCGATGAACTCTTCGAGCTTTCCGGCATCCAGCCTTGTTGTCGAAAATAGCCCGAGCTGCTGGGTAAAGAAAGGCTGATAAATATAGGATAAACCGAATTTTCGGCGGAAAACGAGGGGAAAGATCCGTTCATAGTCATTTTCAACCAGCCCGGCCCAGTTATCCGCCACGATATCCAGGAACCACGATCTGCCATAGAGGTTTCCGTTGAACGCCCTTTCAAGGCAGGCGTTCCACTTTTCATCGTCAATATCTTTTCTGTCGATATACCTGATCACCGATTATCGTTCTGAAATTCCTTAAAAGTAGTCCTGAATACTTCCTGCCAGCCTTTGTATTGCCCTTTTTCGGAAAGGGAATAGTTGTGCCAGATACCGATGGCCTCGCCACCGAGTTCTTTCACCCGTTTTACAAGTTCCCTTATTTGCCCGGTTGCTTCCGCCGGCGACATTTTCATTTGGTCAATAAATGCCGAATCCATAAAAATGAAGGGATGGATCCTAAGCTTTGTAATCTCTTCTTTATCAATATCATAAAACAAGAAGGGGGTACAGGTGCCCGCCCTGAAACCGTTCACTGTGGAATAGCCCAGCGAATAATCATCCGTAATCCCCTGATCAATTAAAATCCTGAAAGAACCGGAGAACCTGACCCTGAGAAAATGAAAGCGGGAAGCCATGACCTGATTTCCGGTAATTTCCTCCAGTCTCTTTTTTTCCTTGATAAATATTTCCTTCCGGAGATGGGAGCGGTAAGAAGGGTGAATCCCGACATCCGCCGTAAGGCTTAATCTTTTTAATAATTCTTTAAAAGATGATGATGAATACGATGTATTGCGGTCATATCTTCCAAAATCCCCGATGAGGATGAAATAACGAAGACTAAGGCCCGATTTTCCGGCTGTTTCCAGGTGCAAATCAAAATTATCATACGGATCCGGTATTTTCCCTGAAACGACGAATATCCTCTCTTTCAATTGCCGGAAATCGGCCCGGAGCAAAAGTTTGATCCAGGCGCCCGCGGCCCTGAGCCAGCCTTTCCCCCGATGGGCAAAGGCGATATCCACATCGATCGTCGGGACGAAACGGAAAGGCATGACCGGGAAAGCATAACCGGGATAACGGCTGCTGATCAGCGATTTAAGCTCTTTCACGATCATATCGACCAGCGGAATACCGAGGAAACCGCCTTTGAAAGCGAGGCTCTCTTCGGGCCGGAACCTGCCGTGCCGGTCGGGCTCAAACGGCAGATACTCTTCGTACCGGCTGACCAGGTAAAACGCAAGGGAAAACGGGTCGAAAGGCCATTCCGAAGGTTTGATTACTTTGAAAAAAACGGGGAGACCCTTCCATAAAAAAGTCTCCGTATCCTGCGTAGTGATCCCGTTCTGCGACAGGATGGGATAAGGATGGAAATGGATACCGCCGCCCGGGTTTTCTTTTGAATAACTTATTTTCGGGCCTTTATCCTGGAGAAAATCATCAATACCGGAAATAAACCGGAATTCTGTACCCATAACATCTTCAAAAATAAAACGGAAGATGTAGTGGTGCCTGGGGGTGATATGGTCACAATAAACCGTGATCATGGCTGATTTTATCGCCTAAAGTACGAAAACCGAAGGATTGCATGACGCTTTTAGACATCTCCCTGAAAAAGAGGTTATAACTGAACCGCGAAATATTCCGGCCCCGGTTGTTCCGGATATCGTCGAGGATGAGGGGATAAGCTGCATCCAGGTCTACCTGAATAAAACTGATTTTATTGATCGTTTGCTTCTTAGCCATGTTTTCCCGGAATAAAATCTCCTCCAGGCCTGTCATATCCATGGTCCAGCCCGGTTTCTTTGCATAGATCAATACTTCCCTGCCGGCGATCTGGCCATCCTCACCTTCCACATTTATTATCAGCTTCTTATAACGCCTGTATTTCACTTTTTCCATCTCTTCCACATGGTGAACAAACGTAAAGGCTTCGGCGATGGTTGTATCGACGAGCAGCATCAGCGCCTTGTGATCACGGAAAAATGCAAACGGGGAGCGCTCATCGAAGGAGCTGCTGTTCGAAAGCGCGGCCAGGGCACCGGCCTGCTCGCCCCAAACCAGGAATGAATGGAGCGGATGGCTCGTCCGGATGAATTCAGGGCGTTTCAGCGCCGCCACCGCCAGTGAACCCGTTATGGGCAACGATTTTTTCGGATGGAAGTAGTCGTGGTTGCGAAGGTTGAAATTATAAGCCGGGATAACCAGTGTGCCTCCCTTTCCGAGGCATTGCTTCACAACACCGGTAAACGTATGGATATCGAAACCGATCTCCATCCGTTTGCCGGCCAGCGCCAGCCGGGTCACATCCCCCGCCAGGATGACCAAACTACCCGGACGTATGTCCAGTTGCCGGATCATATCGTGGTAGTAGTAAGGATTTATCACTTCGAACGGATTTTGCGGTATTGCGTCAATTCCACCCTGTACCCCAGGTTTTCCCAGAACTTCTGTGCAGGTAAATTATCATTAATTACCTGTAGTTCAATGGAATGAACATTTTTATCATGAAACCAGCCTTCCAGCATTTTCACCAATTCTCGGCCCAGCCCCTTTTTCCTGGCTATATCTTTGACAAAAACGTGCGTGATCAATCCCACGCTATGGTTTCCAAGGTAATCGGGCAGGAATTTGATCATGCCGTGGGCAAAGCCAACCGGAACCTCTCCTATCCTGGCCAGGACGACTATGCCGAACTTCCCCGCCGTATTCCGGGTCGACCGCAGCCACTTCTGCGCTCCGTCAGCGGCCAGCGGCACCATCAGCCCCATCTCATCCATCCGGGCGTACATCTCGTTGAAAAGCCCTGGGATTTCATCCCAATCGGGAAGTTCCGCATTGTCGAGCCGGATGAATTCGATCTTTTCCATGGCTTCAGGATGAAAATGCTTTGATCAGTCCGCCCAGCGTGGTAAAAGCTCCGGTCGCAAGCTCTTTCTCAAAATCGATCTCCCGGTCATTTTCCTTTTCCAGGGAAGCGACCAGGTCGACGAATTCCAGCGAATTAAGCAGGCCGCTTTTCACCAGGTCGAACGGATACCCCAGTTCACTTTCTTTTACCGACAGGCGGGCAAGCTTGTCATGGATGAGCGCCATCACCTGGTTCCGGATCTCAATTTCCTTCATCATACTTTTTCAGCAGTTGTTTCCGGTCAATTTTACCGTTATCGTTCAGCGGGATTTCTTTCACAAAGATAAACTTTCCCGGCACCATATACCAGGGAAGGCGTGACTGGCAATATTCCGTCAGTTTCTGTAAGGCATCACCAGGCGGGATTTCTGATAATACCAGGAAAGCCAGCAGTGACATGGATGAATCATGATAGACCACAACGGCCTGTGTAACAGTTTCGCTTTCCAGGAGCACATTCTCGACCTCTTTCAGGTTAACGCGGTAACCGGAAATCTTCACCTCGCTGTCTTTTCTCCCCAGGTAGAAGAGGTCGCCCTGTTCATCGACGCTCACCATGTCGCCCGTTTTATAATATCTTTCCATGTCATCCGCGTCGGTGAAAAATGACTGTTTGTCGGCTTCTTCATTATCCAGGTACTTTTCAACGACCTGGTTTCCGCACAGGCAAAGTTCACCACGGGCATCGGACGGGTTTTCGCGCAGGATCAGATATTTGTTGCCATCGAACACTTTGCCGACAGAGACGATTCCCAGGGCTGTTTTCCATTTCGTTTCATCACCAGGAAGGCTATAGCCGGAGATAGCAATTGTAGCCTCTGTAGGGCCATAGAGGTTGATGAGGGAGGAATTGGGCGCTGCGAATTTCCAGGCCCGGGCATCACCGGCCATCAGCGCTTCGCCGCAGAAAAAGCTCAGGCGCAGCGAAGGAAAAGTGTCCGGTTTAAGCAACCTCATCCGGTTCATCAACGCCGGCACGGAAGGGACGGAAAACCATACCGTCGGTTTCTTATCCCGGATAAACCGCGACATGGCAAAGGAGGAACTATCGTCGGGGACGACCAGGCAGGCGCCAATCGACCATGCCAGGAGCATATCGTGGACGCTCAGGTCGAATGTCAGGTCGAAGATCTGGGTAAAGCGGTCATCACGCTCAAAATCATACGTTTCGAGCATGAAATCGAGGTACGAAATGACATTGGCACAGGAGACCGGTACCCCTTTCGGTTCGCCGGTAGTACCTGAGGTGAATAAAAGGTAAGCCGGATCCGAAGGCTCGGTGATCCTGGGGACAAAGTCGTGATGGTGATAATCGGCTACTTCTTCGGGAAACAGGATATAAATCTCCTGCAGGTGGTTTTCGAGGATTTGTTCCAATTCATCGTCGGAGTTTTCTCCTGCGATAATGATCCGGGCGCCCGATTTCCGGAGCATAAAGAGGTTCCGGGCGGCAGGAAACCTGGGATTGAGGGGCATATAGGCTTTGCCGGCCATCATGCAACCGAGGATACCGGCATAGCAGGCCGGGCTTTTGTCGGCCATAACGGCTACGAAGTGGGCCGGGTTCTCCAGGTCGGCGATGGCATGGGCGAACCGGGAGGCAGCGGCAAAGAGCTCCCGGTAGGTAACCTTCCGGTCGCCCTGTTCCAGGGCTGTGCGGTCGGGGAACCTGCGGGCGGTATCCCATAGCCGGCCACCCAGTGAGGCCAGGATATCTTCTTGCAGTTCGGTCATGGTCTTAATTCTGATTCCAGCAATAAAGCGTCGGCAAAGAACTTCGTCGCCCAGTTCGGAAAGGCAAATGGCTCATAGCGCCCCCACAGCGGGAAAGAACCCGGGATGGCGCCCAGTGTATCCACCGGTTCACCGCGCATCCTGCTCTGTACCGTCATCAGCAGATCCAGCATTTGACCGGCCGCATCGTACCAGACCCGTTCGCCCGAAATTCTGAAGAATTTCAGCCAGACGATGGATATCTGGGCCGATCCGGTGCAGATCATATGCTCCGAACCATGCCAGTTCCGGTCGTATCTGCCATGCAAATATCCCCGTTCAGGGAAAATCTCCCGGAGTTGTGCGGCGCCTTTCCGTGCAGCGGCTATATACTTTTCATCTTCCAGCATCAATCCGCAATCGACCAGGCCATCGAGCGTATAGGCAATCGTGTGCAGAATGGGTTTATCATTTCTCCGGATGGTATTGTCACAATCTTCAAACCAGCCATTCTCCAGCATTTTCTCACCGACGACCCAGTCGAGATTACGTATAGCCGCATTTTTCAGGCTTTCCTCACCGGTAAGGCCGTACAATTCGAGCAGCGGGGCATCGACGAAAGTGTCGTATACCCTCGGCTGGTTCATCAGGGCAAATTCCTTCCAGTATCCCTCCGGATTTTGGATTCCGGATAACCAGCGGCCGGCTGCCGACGCTGCATCAAGGTATTTTTGTTCCCCGCTGAAATTGTATGCTGCCATCATGCCGCGGATCGCCTGGCCCGTATTGAAAACAATCTCGGGTTTATTTTCGGCCACTCTTCCCCCCTGCCATCCCCCGCTCTTCTTCTGGATTTTCAGTAAAAATTTCGCTGCTTTCATCGCACTACCGGTAACCTCATCATTATCATATTTTCTTCCGAAATTCAACAATGTAGGAATAATGTACCCGGTCGTTTCCGGATAAGAGGATGACCACTTATTTATAAGATGAAAAGATCCCATCCCGCCATCGGTATTGGCTTGTTGCGATCTGACCAGCCAGGCGATAGCTTTCATAAGCGCTTTAGCTTGAAGGTCAGGTTCTTTATGAGGTTCTTTCTTAAAAATATCTTTATTAAAAATATAGCGCCCGGTATCCAGCCAAAGATATTTCCCGGCCGGTGAAATGGCCGACACTATGAAATATTTTGCATATAACCTGAGGCTGTTAAGCATATTTTTCAGAAAATTCTACCGGCAAAGATAACGAAGTAAGGCTTGTTTATATTTTCCCTTAACTAATATCCGTAATCCGATCACGGCTGGTCAATCTTTATTATTTTTGACCAATCGAAAAGGAGGAACACGCAGGACATGGATAATTTTGTCGTTTCAGCAAGAAAGTACAGGCCGGCCACATTCGATATGGTTGTAGGCCAGCAATCCATTACATCGACCTTAAAGAACGCGATCCGGAATAATCAGCTTGCGCAGGCATTCCTGTTCTGCGGGCCAAGAGGAGTAGGCAAAACGACCTGTGCACGTATCCTGGCCAAGACGATCAATTGCATGAATCCCAGGGACAAGATAGAGCCCTGCGACCAGTGTGAATCGTGTCTTTCTTTCAACCGTTCGGCTTCTTTCAACATCCACGAGCTGGATGCGGCATCCAACAATTCGGTCGACGACATCCGAAACCTGGTCGACCAGGTCAGGATTCCGCCGCAGGTTGGAAAATACAAAGTGTATATCATCGATGAAGTCCACATGCTTTCGGCGGCGGCATTCAACGCTTTTCTGAAGACGTTGGAGGAACCTCCGCCATACGCTAAATTCATCCTGGCGACGACGGAAAAGCACAAGATCATTCCGACGATCCTTTCCCGTTGCCAGATATTTGATTTCAGACGGATTGTAGTTAAAGATATTGCCGATTACCTGGCGTATGTAGCTAAAAGCGAAGGAGTCGACGCAGAAGAGGAGGCGTTGCATGTCATCGCCCAGAAAGCCGATGGTGCCATGCGCGACGCCCTTTCATTCTTCGACCAGCTTGTCAGCTTTTCAGGCAGTCAGCTTACGTATCAGACTGTTACCGAACATCTTAACATCCTGGATCATGCCTATTATTTCAGGATCATGGACCAGGCGCTCAGCCAGGATACCAGCGGCATTTTACTGACCCTGGATGAGATCATCAGCCGGGGATTTGATGGCCAGCATTTCCTGATCGGCCTGGGGGAACATCTCCGGAACCTGCTGGTATGCCAGGACCCAAAAACGGTGACCCTGATGGATATAAGCTCCAATCTGCAGCAGAAGTATGCGGAACAAGCCGGAAAATGTTCACCGGCTTTTTTGCTCCAGGCGCTGGAGATTCATAACCAGTACGATCAAAGCTACAAAACAGCCAATAACAAACGGCTGCAGCTTGAACTGGTCATGCTGCTGATCAGTGCTGCTGCAGTAAAATCCGGGTCTCCGGAACCGGAAAAAAAGATTTCATTGATTCCGCCTCCGGCAGATAAAAAACCGGGCCCGGAACCCGGGATTCCTTTAACGCCAAAGCCCGAAGAAAATAAGACTGTTGCGCCCCCTGTTGCTGCGGTTCCCAAGCCATCGGCAGCACTGTCGGCTAGCCGCACCATCTCCATCAAACCCGAAAATCATACGCCGAAAAAGGTTGGAGCAACCGGTGAAGAAACGCCTGCAGGACCGGTTAATCAGAAAGAATTCACACAAGAGAAGCTGGAAAAAGTCTGGCTCTATTACACGGAAAGCATTGCGGGTCAGTATCCCAATTTTTACAGCATTCTATCGACCCGGAAACCTGTTCTGAAGGAAAATTTCCTGATCTATCTCCAGTTGGACAATAAGACTCAGGAGATCACCTTAAAAGACCGCCGCGCCGATCTCCTGGACTTTTTACGCAACGAATTAGGAAATCAGTCCGTTCAGATGGAATCCGTTGTCATTGAGACAGCAACGCAATCAAAACCCTATACGCCGGATGAGAAATTCCGGTCGATGGTGGAAAAGAATCCCGAATTAAAGGTTTTAAAGGAAGGTCTTGACCTGGAGATCGAGTTCTGAAGAAGGAGTCTTAAAAAGACATGTTCTTCAGAACCCGTCCAGGTATGATCATTATTCCGGATGAACCGGGTTTGAGATATTATCCTCCATATTTGCAGGCATCAACACGGCTTCGATAATATTATCGCCAAAGAATTGCTGGGCAGCCGTTTTTAATGATCCGACCGACATGCTGTTCACATAATCTTCATACTTCATATATTCATCCAGGCCGGTGCCATAGTAATCCTTATTTTTAATGATTCCGAGCCAATAGTTGTTTTGCCTCAGATTTTCCTGGTGGACTTTGATCTTGTTCTCTTTCACGCCGTGCAGGTCTTTCTCCGTCGGGCCATCCGTTTTCAGCTTGCCAATTTCATCATAAACGATCTGTTTAAGTTTGCCGGCATTTTGCGGATCACAGTCAAAGAATATAGTAACTGAATAATTTTCGTAAGGATATTTGTCCATGCTCTCATAAACCGCGGCCCCATAAGTTCCGCTCTGCTCTTCGCGGATGGTTTCCACAAATCGCACATCGAGAATATCGCAAAGCGCCGACAGGTTCAGCCTGGATTGAAAATCATCATAATCAAAAGTACCGGTATATGTTAAATAGACGGTACCTTTCGGGACTTTCATTTCACGTTCGATCACACGTTCCACTTTGCCTGCAGGCGGACGGATATTATTGTCTTTGAATGTTTCTTCGCGTGAAACTTTCGGCAGTCCACCGAGATATTTTTCGATCAGGGGTTTAGCAGCGACGGGATCGATATTTCCGACGAAATAGAAGGTAAAACTGCCCGGATCGCCAAAGCGGGTTTTGAAGATGGAGCGGGCCTTCTTAAGATTGGTCTCGTCGAGTATGGCAGAGGTCAATGGCCGCACGCGGGGATGATGGTTGGCCATCAGGACCGTCACGGTATCCTGAAGGGCTGATTCGGGTTCGAGCGCTTTATTATCCAGCATAGCCTTCATTCTCTTAATAAAAGCATTAAAGGCCACCTCATCTGTTCTGGGAGCCGTAAAATAGAGATTGACCATTTGGAGCATCGTTTCCAGGTCTTTCACAGAGCAAGAACCTTCAAGACCCTCTGAGCTCCCCTTGATCACCGGCCTTACGCTCGCGATCACCCCCGTCAGTTTTTTATCCAGGGCAATCCGGTCGAACTCGCCCAATCCGCTTTCCAATGAAATATCGGAAGCAAACATAGCCGACATCAGGTCCTTGGTTTCATACAGTGAGGATCCGCCAAAACTATAAGCGCTCATCAGGATCTCATCATCTTTAAAATCGGTTGTTTTCATCACGGCTTTTACCCCGTTCTCAAAGGTCCAGGTGGTTGTTCCCAATGTTTTATCCTTTCCTTTCTTAGCCACCTTTGCAGGTGTAGGTTCTGCAGCCATCAGCGGCTTATCGGTCACTTTATCCACGTAAGCCGTTATGGGTTCCGTTTCAACAGCGGTGATGATATCCCTGACTTCCTGTTCCGAAGGCACTTTAATATCGGGATTGTCGGGGGCCATCAGTGAAACGACCCTGTTTTTATCAATTATCCACTTACCCGCCTGGGCATTGACCTCCTCCAGGGTAATTCCCGGAAGCATAGCATTGGTAAAGGCAAAATCATAAGCAACGCCCGGGGTTGGCTCCTGTTCCAGGAAGTGTGAGAAATACTGCCAGACATACTGGTCGCTTGCCATTTTATCTTTTTCGGCGAATTGTTTTTCAATACCTCTTTTCAGTTCACTTTTGGCCCGATCGAACTCTGTAGTAGTAAAACCAAATTCTTTAACTCTCTTGTTTTCAACCAGCAGAGCACGAAGAGCTTTGTCAAGTTCATTATTATTGCCAACGGCCAGTGAAAGAAAACCGTCCTTAGTCCTGGCAATGTTTGTATAAAATGCATACCCATAAACAAACGGAGGATTTTCAGAAAGGATCAGTTCCTGCAGGCGGGCATTCAGCATGGAATTAAAAAGTTGTTGTTTGAGCTGTTCGCGGTAATACTCCATGTTTTTCTCATTTGCAGGCTCGTGTTTGTAATAGATCTGAACGATGGGATACTGCGCTTCCTTGTCTGTGAGGATCGTCACGAGGGTTTCATCGTGGTTCGGAACGGGGAAGTATTCGCGTTCACGAGGGTTATTTTTAACGGGGATGGTGCCGAAGAGCTGTTTGATATGCTGTTCCATCGCTTTTCCATCAAAATCCCCAACGGCAATAATAGCTTGCAGGTCGGGCCTGTACCAGTCGCTATAAAAACGGCGGATCACATCATGAGAAAAGTTATCGATTATGTCGATATCGCCGATCACATCGTGCACAGCATACTTGGAGTCTTTATAGATCACCTTGTTGGCTTCGCGCATCATGCGGAACATGGCAGAACGGCCTGTTCGCCATTCTTCGTGGATGACTCCGCGCTCTGCATCAATTTCTTCATCTTCGAAAGAGATGTTTGTTGCCCAGTCGTATAGGATAAGGAGGGCTGTATCGACGATCTTCGGATCGGTGGTCGGGACCTTCTGCAGCATATAATTGGTTTCGTCGCTGCTGGTAAAAGCGTTGATTTCAGGCCCGAACTTCATCCCGATCGATTGCAGGTAATTCAGGATGGCTTTCTTGCTGAAGTTTTTTGTGCCGTTAAAGGCCATATGCTCTGTAAAGTGGGCCAGGCCGTTCTGGTCGGCATCTTCCGAGAGTGCCCCGACATTCACGGCCAGGTAGAACTCGGCCCTTTCTTTTGGCTCGCGGTTTTCGCGGATGTAATAGGTCATTCCGTTGTCGAGTTTTCCATAGATCACATCGGGATCCAAAGGGAGTACCGAACCCGGTGCATAAGAGATCTCCTGGGCCGGCAGGCTGAAGGCAAATAGCAGCAAAAGACTGCTGATCAGATAAAATACTATTCTTTTCATAGAAAAAATGTTTGGTTACAAAAGATGGGCAAAAGTAGCAATAAAAAAGGCTGATCAAATTTTTGATACAGCCTGTTTTGTGGGAGTTACTGGATTCGAACCAGTGACCCTCTGCTTGTAAGGCTTAAATTTTAAGCTTTAACACGTTTTTCCATCTTTTAATGTGTTGATAAATTATCAATCTTAAAGGATTGATATTCAGATATTCTTCTTTACCTTTATTTAATATTTTATAACTAATTTTAATCAAAAAGTGTCAAGGCATCGCAAACCAAAACGCAAACCTTTTTGAAAAAGCGCAAACCTATTCATGTTAATTACATACTATGAAAGCTACAGTTATTCTTTTTAAGGGAAAGCCAAAAATGAAGAAAGGAGAAAAAACCGGAGAATATCCCCTGATGGTTCGCCTGGTTGATGGCAAAAACAGGAAACATATCTCATTAAAAGTATCCCTGTCCGATGACCGCTGGGATTTTAATAATAATACTTACAAGGATATACCTATAACTGCAGGGATGACCAAAGACCAAAAACAAAAGGTCAAGGAGAAGAACACTTCTATGCGAAACCTGATTGCCAGTGTAGAGCACAAGTACAATGCTAAAATTAAAGAGCTGACAGTCGATCAACGCAATATTTCCCTGGATAGCCTATATAAGATGGTGGAAAAGCCTGTAAAGCATGACTATACTTTGTTCCAGTATTATGATTTCCTGATCACTGAATTTAAAGCGACAGGCCACATCGGTCAGAAGCAGGTTTATGCTCATTCACTAAACACGCTAAAGAAATTTCTGGATGAAAAGGATGTGACTTTCGAGGAGGTGGATATTTCCTTCCTCCATCGGTATGAAAGATACCTTAAAAGAAGAAATTTGAAAAACGCTTCGTTATCGGTCCACTTCCGCACTCTTCGCAGTGTGATCAATAAAGCTATTAAGGAAGGCTATGCCAAAGAGTATCCTTTCAAGGACTTCAAGGTACCCAAAGGTGAACCTAACCGGAGAGCATTATCTGTCAAAGACATGCAGACTATATTAAAGCATAAAAAGATTGATAAGAATAATGATTATTACAGGATGATGGTGTTTTCCTATTTCACCTGCGGTATGAATTACGTCGATTTGTGTCGGTTAACCTGGGATAATATCAGAAGCAATGAGATACATTATACCAGGCAAAAAATTCACCATAATATGATCATCCCCATTCATAAAAAAGTTCATGAAGTGATAAAGTACTATAAAAAGATCACCGGAAATATGCCAGCCATAACAGGCTTAAATGATAATTATGTGTTTCCAATCCTGAATAAAGAGATCCATAAAACCGAACAGCAGATTGCTGACCGTATCCAAAAAACCAGGAAGTATTTTAATGATTATCTGAAAACCATTGGCAAGGTGGCTGAAGTGGAAGGAGTATTGTCGAGTTATGTCTTGCGGCACACAGCCATTACAAACCTCGTCAGGGCCGGAGTCACTGCAGATGCAGTCCAGTCTCTTGCCGGACACAAGAAACTATCGACGACCGAGGGGTACATTCGAGAAGCTAGTCAGGAACAAAAAAGCAAAGCAGTCAACATGTTATAGTGGCCTTTATTAACATTTTTCCGTAATAGGTTGATAACTCTCTATAAAAAGTCTTAAAGCTTATAATATAAAGGACTTTAAAATATTACTTTTGTAATGCCCGGGCTGGGGTAAAACAGCGGATTGCTCATAGCAATCAAGACCACAGTAAAAGTTTCAGAAGTTAGTTATTCTATTGGTCTTGCCATGAGTAATAATTTTGTAACAGCCGAAGAAATCTCTTCTCTTACCGGCCTTTCCGTTCAATTCTATTATAGTGAAATTTATAAAGCTAAAGTCTTTGGAACTGGAATCCCATACCACAAATTCGGACCCAGAACCGTGAGGTTTGATCCGAATGAGGTCGTCCAATGGCTTGAAAACCGGAAGAATGATTTCAGATCTTTGAAGGAGGCAGTTGAACTGTCTAAATCAAGTAAGTTATCGATAGTCGGGAAGGAGTCTTAACATGGAAACCCTTCCACTGAGATTGCACAAAAACACCTTCGATTATACTCAGGTGTTACGAGGTGAGAGATCGTGTATTTACGAGAAGAGGGATGAGGGTCCTGTGGTTTATTATGAAGTGTTCCTTATCCGCATAAAACCAAAGAGAATCATTAAGGGCAAAAAGATAGAAGCCCGTGAATGGTTTCCGAACGATGAAGCTTTTGGAGTTTGGGCATGGTCGTACAGAGTCCATGATATGGCGCTTAATAAATTCAGGGAACTGGAAGAAAGGCAAACAGAGGATCTTTTCAATACAATTAAAGATCAAAAAAATCGACTCGTAACGCTTCAACCAAACACAAGTTAGATTTTGGTTAAGTGCCAGTATGCTCCGAAGCTGGGTAAGGCGGAAGCGGGGAAGCAATCAGTCAATCTGATGGATGCCACCATGGGCAGGGCGGTTTTGAGGCAGATTGGGATTGGTCCCCCAGTCTGCCTGGTTTGCCGTCCTTTGGCACTTGCCACCGACATACCGGAAAAGCCATAAAGGATGACGACGCTCTAAACGAATACGGATACCTCGTTACACTGGGGAATAAGCTTAGTCTCCAAACTCTGAGGGGTTTGGGGACTCCTCCTCCCTTCCGAAGCCGTTTCCTGTTTCCTAAGGAATAAGCTTTTCAAAGGATCTGGCGTCCACTTGGACGCCCGAAACAGTTTTGTTGATAAAAAAAACAAACCCCGATGCAATCTGGAACGGCGTCCAGCTTTGGGACGCCCGAAACATTTTTTCAAATAAAAAAGATAATGCCGGGGCCGAAGGCCGGTGAATTGGTTCTGGCTGTTCCGGAGACAAGGTCCGGTTCCCGGTTAACCGTTATCTTTGGTTTCGTATCCGACTGAAAACGATCCTGACGCAAAGTAAAAATCTCTTATAATCCTTGCAATAACATATTTAGTTAACTTAATCGCTTTCACATGAAAATATTCTTATTATTTATCGCAGGTATTCTATTGGTTTACAGTATCATTCTGACTATCCAGTACAAAGAATGTCAAAAAATCAGGGAAGAAACAAATCCAAAAAGGATAAGCATATCTGAAGATCAACTCAGATCCATATTACTGCCTGAAGACGAATCTAAAGTTATGATTGAGCTTCCTGTGATAGAAATCGAAAAGGAAACCAAGATCACGAAGGGAAATGTCATTATCCTGGTCAGTGATGAAATAGATACGATGATATTGATGGAATCACTTATCTTGAATGTGATAGACAAGTGAAATATAAACTTACTGTTTGGAAGATCAAGTTAATTTAAATTGAACCTGCTTTCCTAATCAAACAAAGTACCCTGGCCCTCGCGCTTTAACCTCCAGCAGTCCCCACTAACTCTTTCAGCGATGTCTTCTAAGACACCAAGAATTGTCTGATGTTCAGGAGTTATACCGTTTTTGAGTAAAGGAAGTATGTATAAAATAATATCATCGAAATGAGGTGTCTTATTTTCACGATCCATTCTTCTTAAAAAACTGAGCAAATAGTATTTTATTCTCAACCTTATATCGACATGAGTTCGGAATTTTGAATCAGGTTTCAGGAGGTATCTTTCGGTTTCGCTGTTGTAATCAAAGTTTTCCAGCAGCAAAGGTGTCAGATCTGTGTATTCCTTTTTGAGCAAGTCAAGGAAGCCCAATTCAAGACCCTTGATAATCAATTCGTCATTTATTTGTTCAAGAGTTGCACCATCATTCTTAGCTATAATCCCTTCGATGGTTTGCATAACGATCTGTGCAATATCCATCCCTAAATGTGCCTTTAATATAGCTCTTGGATTGCGGACTTTTCGGAAATTAATGATTAGCTGACCTGAAAGTACAGTAAATGGATTCTGACGCTTTTTAAAACTGGTCTGGCCATTTTTCTGAGGAACGGCGCCTATATATTCAAACCCGCATGATTCAGCAGTATCAATGATGAGATGCCAGAATTCCGGATCCTTGTGAGCAAAAACGAAGGAAAGCCAGCGGTCATATTTAAGGACCCTGTACATTTCCTTTATGCTCTGTGCGATGAGTTCATTGTAATTATCCTTTGTTTTATTATGTTCGCCTCCTTCTATTGCCTCCTGCTCATAATCTTCCTTTGTGACCTCTAAATCTAACCAGGCATTCCACATCACCGATAAATCCAGGTAAGGTATCTTTTTTCCATAAGGTGGATCGGTGTAAATGTAATCGACACTTTCTTTTGGTAAAAAACTTAGATCAGTTGCTGTACCTTTAATGATTTGTGCATTTGATATGGTGTTATCATTAATATGATATTCCATTTCCTTCTTTGCTGAAAGTACTTTTTTGTATTTTGTTTCATAGATGTCCATTAATGGCATATGACCTGGATCTGGAGCTATTCTATATCTGTAATATCTAAATGCTCCACTATCGCCACCACCATCGCTATTGGTATAATGAAATGTCAAATTGTGTTTATTGACGGTACTTGAGAAAGCGAGCAATAATGAATTCCTGACATTCAGATTCTTTTCTTTAAGAATTATTGATTTTAAAATTGCTAATTCTGCAAGTTGCTTTAAACTAAATAATTGCTCGATAGTTTTAACATCTGATCCCTTTGGGAGAATAAATCCTTTAGGGTACGGATATTTTAATAGTACCGTCTTAAAGTCATCTTCTGTTTTAGGTTCTTTTTTTAAATATTCATCTTTGACTCTTTTAAATGCTTCGACTAATTCAGCTGACTTAACAGGACTAATCAATGACTGAACCATAAATACAGCCATGGGATTTATATCAACACTGGCTGCTTTACGGTTGTTCATCATCGCTTCAATAGCAGTAATCCCACTTCCCCCAAATGGATCAACCACCAGATCGCCAGGTTTGCTGAAGTTCTTTATGTATTCAGCGACAACATTCCAAGACTGTTTCGTAAAATATCCATGAACGCCAAAATGTCTCTTTGCTTGTTGCTTCTTTACCGGAATTTCTTCCAATAATGGTCTTGTTGCGTAATCAAAGCCACCTTTCGCTTTTGCGTATGTTTCAGTTCGTTCATAAGAGATACTTTTCCCGACCTGAAAACTATCAGGAGCCAGCATCATCTTCAATTTATCCCAATGATATTCAATTTCATCAACGGAGAAAAATAAAACAGGTTCGTTGGTTGACTCACGCCGGTATAAAATAAATTCAAGGCCATTGCAAAGAGCAAAATAAGTTGTCCGAATCTCAGGATGTGAAGCATAACCGTATACTTGTTCCAAACTATCATCATCAATCAGACTTTTGTCAGGGGATTTAGCGTCTAATACCCAGGCAAAGTTATTTTCAACTTTTAGAACATAGTCGGGAATCATTAAAACCGGCCTTTTCTTATTGCTTCCTATTTTATAAAATGGATGCTGCAACGCCTTGCTCCGGATAATATTAGCTTGACTATATCCTAAAGCATGCAGTATAGGGAGAATAATTACTTCTCTGACACTATCTTCTTTGAAGTCAGGATTTTGAGATAGTGATTTAAAGTCTAAGTCACCAAAAAGATCAACTTTGTTAACTTTTTCAAATGTTGAGACATTGTTCATGGTTTCAATCTAATAATGGGTGAAAGGTAAGATTAATCTTTCAATCCTCAGCCGTCCTCTTACAATTCTAATTTGACCCAATTTACCCGTCTGTCTGTGTGCTATACTTTATAATAGGAATAGGGTGACTAAATAATCTCGAAGAAAATCATCCCATTCAAATAGCTATGATCATGCTTGAGCATAGGGGAAGTCCATCCATAGGAAGATCGTTGATAAAACTACATGAGGGGAACTGGATTTGAGGGCATCATCCCATTTATTTTAGAACAATAAGATCACGTTATTCTAACGATAAAAGGGGCATTAATTCCTTATGCAACGAAAGTCCACTGTAATGCCCTGAATAAGCTCATTTTCTATCGTACGAGCGCAACCGTCCCCACTCTTTCCTGGTTCCCCGGAACACCATCAACCGAGAAAACGATCTTGTAAACATACACCCCTCCTTGGCAATCCTTTCCGTTTTTCTTTCCATCCCAACCAAAAAGGATGTTTTCTGATCTGAAGATTCTTCCTCCCCACCGGTCATATACCTCCATGGTGAATTGTGACAGGTCATTACCATTGTAAAATACCTGAAAGGTATCATTCACGCCATCTCCATCGGGCGTAAAGGCATTGGGGATTAACAGGTGGGTTTCGGGTATTTCTTCAGTAGTCAGCTTTATATAAACGGAATCCGAACCCAAACAACCCACCGGTGACTCCATTTCAACCGAGTACATTCCTTCGGCGTTGATAACAATACTTTCCGTGGTATCGCCGGTATTCCAGCGATAGGAAGATAAGCCTGTTCCTGCATCCAGCAAATCGCCCGTGTGCATTTCCAGCGTATCGGTGCCATAGAAAGCTGCAACCGGATTCTCGCTGACGATCAGCTCGATGCTTTTCTGGTCGGTACAGCCGACACGGTCGGTGGCGAGAAGAGTGTAAAAGCCAGCGTCAGACTGTGTGACGGATAAGAAAAAAGGATCGCTATTAGAAGTATCGCCGTCGGGGTAGATCCAATGGTAATCGATAGGCGGCTGGTTGCCGGCGGCGATGCTCATGATGAAAACGGTATCTCCAGGGCAAACGGTCTTGCTCTGGGCCAGGAAGATCTCCGGCGGCTCGTAGATACTCACTTCGCCTGTGCTGAACTGCGCCGGGATGGGATTGCCGCCGGCGTTGGTGAAATAGCTTTCAGTCTCCCCGGTGTACCATGAAAGCTCTCCTTGTCCGGGATTTTTCGCCCTGAACACCAGGTCGGTGACTTTTTCTGTTCCTGCAAATGTAACTGCATCAGGCGATTTCCAGACTAGGTGAATATCGCCGGCCACCGGATCTATCCAACCGGAGAGGCTGTCGGCAAGCTGCGGCTGAACATTGGCAAAACCCTCACATTCAAGGTTACCAGCATTATAGCCCAGCTTCAGGCGAAAATCAGCAACACTGTTGAAATTATCGACATTCACTGGCACCAGCGCAGTATTACCCAAACAATGACCGCCTTCGCTTGTAACAGCATGCAGCCAAGTGAGAATAACATTCTGAACTTCAACGGTAAAACTCGTGTCGCAGCCGTTGTCGTCTTTAATTATTATGTAGTATGTAATACTTATTAAGTTATAAAAATTCCCTTCATTGATTTGCCACGTCGCCCCGCTATCAATCGAATAATAAATTACCGGCGTCGAGCCACTGGCAACGATCTCAATCGATCCGTTTCCCAGAAAATCCGTTTCATCCGTCACAGTAACCTGCGTTATCTGCGGGCCGGGAATATCTTCAAGACTTACCGGATTTTCAAAATAAAATCCTTCACAACCATTGATATCTCTTATTCTTACAACATAATTTCCATCAAATAATCCGGTGAAAACGCTATCTGCCGAATAGTCCGCTCCATCATTGATAGAATATTCAAGTGTTGATCCTGAAGGAGAAAAAGCATGCACAACGATTTGTCCATCAGGTCGTCCACAGTGCGGTTGGGTGAGTTCGACATTCAAAACCTCCAAATTTCCTGCATCTTCGATAGTGTACACATCTGAAACTGCTTGGCAGCTATTGCCATCGATGATAGTGAGTTGGTACTGTCCAGCTGGCAGGTTCGTTGCATTGATGTTTGTGCCGAAGGGATTGCCGGATAAATCGTACCATTGAAATGCAAAGGGTGCAGAGCCTTGAGCGTTGACCCCAGTGATGGATCCGCTTGCGCCTGTACAGGTGGTGGGTGTTATGATAAGAGTTGTTTCATCGATAATAATGGGCGGATGAAATCCTACGTGGATCGTATCATATGCTTCACAACCACCTTCTAAAAATTTTGCCCTTACCCAATATGTTCCGGAATCAGAAATAGTAATGGATGAAACGCCAAACTGGCTGGTGGACCATGAATATTGATCTGCCGAGCAATTTGAATTCAAAACCAGAGGATTGCCTTCACAAATGGAAGTATCCGGTCCTAAATCAGGTTCCGGATTTGGAAAGATCTCGAGCTCCCGGGATGTATGTTCATACCGGCCAGAGGGATACCATACATCTACGACAATTTCATGAATGCCGGCATGAAGAAATGTGTATTCAGGATATAGTTCGGTGGATATATTTCCCGGCTCAAATTCATCGAAAAACCAACGGATACTGTCCGGTTCAGGGATGAAATTCGGTTTAAATTTTACCGTTGTGCCTACGCAATAATTATCGGCATTCCATTCAAATCTGAATAGATAATCCGTGAGCGTATTCGGCAAAGCCCACATATCTTTTCCCGGATACATGTTCAAAATATTATTATGATAAGAGCATCCGTCTCCCCAGATCCAGGGATTATGAATTACACTGACCCAGTAAACATCTTCCGGATCTGCCACAATACGTGGTGTAGCATATATTTTACCATCCCTCGCAAGCTGCAATCCATAAGGACCATCTGTGCCTGTGCCAACCAAAGAGGCTGAATTTCTAAACATGACTGAATCTGATATTTTCTGCATATCATATTGAAATATCATGTTAGTATCACCATCATACACCGTGTAGCTTACATATAATATTTTAGAATCAGGGGAAAACTCGATTCCATGAACTGCTTGTGTGCCAATTACAGGCGGTGTCATGATAGTATACAAATGGTCAATGACTCCATTTGAAGAATTGAAACTGCAAACTTCAAGTTCACCGCGATACTGATAACACGCAATTAAATATTTTTTATCATAGGATATTTTTATGTAGCCCCAATCACCAAAAGAATCAGCTTCCCGGTCTGGCATGGGTGAAATTACCGGAATAGGATTAAATCCATTTTCATCAATAAGAAAAGCCGCATAGGCATCATCTTCGAATTTCCTGGTAATAACCCATACGTTCGCGGAATTAGATTGCCTGACGATTGCAACCCTGTCAGCGCAATCCCACCCGGCTTCAATGGGGACACAATTCTCAATCACCTCACCCCACCCGTTAGATCCAGTCATATCAACCAATGAATAATAAAAACCTTTATAATAAGGATAGTTTGTGTAGGCAGCAGAAACAACATAATAAAGAGAAGCTTTCCCGGGCCATTTTACAATTGCCCTGCCAGAAACACCGGCAGAATATCCGAAAGTCGAATCATTACGCATCCGACCATGATTTTTATCATAAATATAGTATATATCTGTGTAAAACAATAATTGTCCGGTCGAATCAGAAATAGTTGCATTCCCCATCCCATGTGAGGTTTGACCATTATGAAGGACTATTGGTACACCGGTGTTGAAATCCAGTCCGCATTGATCACCGAAGTACCAGATGTTGGCCTCGTTCTGGGCATTCAATCCTTTTGAGAAGAATAATGATAGGAGTAAAACAAACCAGAAGGTTTTCAGGGTTTTCATCTTACATCATTATGAAGATCGTTGAGGATGAAATGGGTGGGATAAAAGTAGGAAGTTTTGGGGAGAAAAGCAAGGGCATTTGGCAGTTTAGCTATTTGATCTTGGATTCTGGAATTTGGAATTTGGTGCTTGGGATTTGGAATTTTACCTTACCAGCATCACCGTTCCCACTCTTTCCTGGTTCCCAGGCATTCCATTTACCGAGAAAATGATCTTGTACACATAAACCCCGCCAGGACAAGGATTGCCGTTCTTCTTTCCGTCCCAGCCAAAAAGGATGTTTTCTGATCTGAAGATTCGTCCTCCCCACCGGTCATATATCTCCATGGTGAAATGTGAAATGTCATTGCCATTGTAAAATGCCTGAAAGGTATCATTCACCCCATCTCCATCCGGTGTAAAGGCATTGGGGATGAACAGGTGGGTTTCCGGTATTTCTTCGGATGTCAGTTTTACATACACCGAATCTGTACCCAAACATCCCACAGAAGACTCCATCTCAACCGAGTACATTCCTTCTGCATTGATGACAATGCTTTCCGTGCTGTCGCCAGTGTTCCAGCGATAGGAAGATAAGCCTGCTCCTGCATCCAGCACATCACCTGTGTGCATTTCCAGTGTATCCGTGCCATGGAAAACAGCTACCGGATTCTCGCTGACGAGCAGTTCGATGCTTTTCTGGTCTGTGCAGCCGACATGATCGGTGGCGAGAAGGGTGTAGAGACCGGCATCGGAAGATGTGATAGAAAAGAAGGTGGGATCATTGCTGGTGGTATCCCCATTGGGATAAATCCACTGGTAATCGATGGGCGGCTGGTTGCCTGAAGCTAAACTCATCAGGATGACAAACTGCCCCGTGCATACAGTTTTGTTCTGACCCAGGATGATCTGAGGCGGCTCGTAGATAGTGACCTGCCCCGTGCTGAACTCGGCAGGGATCGGGTTGCCGCTACTGTTGGTAAAATAGCTCTCCGTGGCTCCGGTGTACCAGGCCAGTTCGCCCTGCCCGGGATTTTTGGTTGTGAATACGAGTTCAGCGACAGGTTCAGGTTGGGTGAAAGTCACTGGTGAAGGTGAATTCCAGGCCAGATTAATTATGCCGGCTGCTTGATCAACCCAGCCGGTAAGACTGTCGAGCAGTTGCGGATGAACATTAGTGAATCCTTCACATTGCAGGTTATCCCCGTTGTAGCTTAATTTTAAATGAAAAGTTGCAACAGAGTTGAAATTATCGACATTCACTGGCACCATCGCTGTGTTTCCCAAACAATGTCCTCCTGGCCCGGTGATGGCGTGCAGATAGGTAAGGATGATGTTCTGGATTTCAACCGTGAAAGTCGTGTCGCAGTCATTTTCGTCTTTGACTATACAGGTATAGATGCCGGCAGAAAGGTTATCAAAGAATCCATTGTTCGTTTGCCAGGTGCTTCCGTAATCGATGGAGAAGAAGATTTGCGAAGTACTGCCGGTCACCGCTATATCAATTGACCCATTTCCTAAAAAATCCGTCTCATCTGTTATAACCGGCGGCTGAACCTGTGGGCCAAGAATATCAGCCAGGATTACCGGATTATCCGTATAAAATCCTTCGCAGCCGTTAATATCCTGGATGCGAATAATGTAGTTTCCGGCAATTAATCCGGTAAAAATACTGTCGGTCGAATAACTATTCCCGTTATCAATCGAATATTCAAGTAGCGAGCCTGATGGAGAAAAGGCCGAAATAATTATCTGCCCGTCATTACGGAAACAATGGGGGGTTGTGTTTTGCACCTGTGTCACCTGGAGGTCACCCGCATCTTCAATTGTATAAACCGGAGATTCCGTTTCGCAACCGTTGCCATCCCAAACGGTTAGGATATATTGCCCTGCTGGCAGGTTAAAGACATCGACATCGGTTCCGAAATCATTGCCCGACAAGTCCTCCCAGAGATACTGCATAGGATCGCCTCCCTGGATGGCCAGGCCGGTAATAGAACCGGTTGTTCCCTCGCAGGAAGTAGGCATTACAACCAGAAAAGATTCATCAATCAGGACAGGCGGGTAAAAGCCGACATGTATGGTATCGCTTCCTGTACATCCTGTATCAAAGAATGAAGCTCTGACCCAGTAGATACCGCTATCGGAAACAGTAATTTCAGGACTGCCGAACTGGCTGGTACTCCAGGAATACATATCCGCAATACAATTTGCATCCAGTGTTACCGATGTCCCTTCACAAATTATAATATCAGGCCCCAGATCGGGTTGCGGAACAGGATAAATTTCAATCTCCCGTGAAGTATGTTCAAACCGGCCCGTAGGATACCAGATATCGACTTTCACCTCGTGAGTTCCCGGAAATTGAAATGCATAGGTCGGGGCAAGTTCATGGGAAATATTTCCGGGGGCAAACTCATCGAAATTCCATTCTATGCTATCAGGCGTAGGAATGAAATGCGGGATGAAATGAACCGGGGTGCCCACGCAGTAATTGTCAGCTTCCCATTCGAAGCGGTAGAGATAATCAAGGAGGATGTTAATGGTCCTCCAACTATTATTCCTTCCTCCCAAATAGATGCTGCACGTGTCGAAATCACAGGCAGGTCCCGATTCCCAGGGTTTATTAACTACGCTGGTAAAATAAGACCAGGGTGGATCACAATTAGATTCTAAACAAGATGTATAGATCCTTCCATCATTTGAAAGCTGCAGACTTTGGCCCGCTTTATCAAGCACTTTAGTACAGGAATTATAAAAAGCTGCCGAATCCCCGATGAGATTCATATTATATTGACATAAGGCCCAACCTGACGGTGAAGAGATGATCATACTGTAAGACACATATAAAAATTTTGAATCCGGCGAAATTTCACAATCCCATGGCACGCAATAACCTCCCAGCAAATCTGGCCTGCTTATCATATATTGAAAGTCAATGAAACCCGTTGATTTATTGAATGTACATACTTCTAGTCCCATTGGAGGTTCAGTCATATCATTTGTGTGATAGGAGGTAATCACATTTTTTTTATCAGGTGATACTCTTATTCTCCCGTCTGCAGAACCCATTTCTCTGTAGATTGCGGGAGAACTGTACACAGGATCAGGATGAATGCCGGTTTCATCAACTTTAAAACAGATATACCTGTCATCATTATATAATCTTGAAATGACCCAATAGCCGTCTCCGGTATCATTTTTAAGTGCAAAGAGTTGGGAAGCCGCCATAGCGGCAGTTTCCAGTTTGATATTTTTCAAGGATGTCACTCCGCCAAAACCACCGTCAAGTGTCATATCGATGACTGAATAATAAAGTCCATCAGGAAAATACTGATGCGATACGCTAAAGAGATAATACTGGGTTGTTGAGCCGGGCTTTGGGAAAGTAATAGTATTTTGCCAAGCTGCATTATGTTCCGGAAGTAGCCCGCTGCCATTCATCATGATATCGTCGTTTCGATTCCAGACGGTATTGCCATTTGAATAAAACAATAAGTTGCCTGTGCTATCACTCATAACAGTACCAAAAAATCCTCCGGAATTGCCTTGATTAAAGATGGGTACCGGGTCGCCTGATGTAAAATTTAACCCGGCCCATTCGCCAAAAATCCAGTTATCGGCTTCCCGCTGGGCGAAGAGAATAGGAGAATACAGACTTGAAAGTAAAAGAAGAAACCAGAAGGTTTTCAGGGTTTTCATCTTACATCATTATGAAGATCGTTTAGGATGAAATGGGTGGGATAAAAGTAGGAAATATCTGTGAGTAATGCAAGAAGCTGGATAGTTGGACAGTTGGCAGTTGGACGGTTGGACAAAAGAATCAGGCGATAGCACGATCAGACGATCCGGCGATATTACAATGGATTTTGAATTTTGGATTTTGTATTTGTCTGGCATTTGGTGCTTGGAATTTGGAATTTTACCGTACCAACGCCACCGTACCGACCCTTTCCTGGCTTCCTGCAACACCATCCACCGAAAAAACAATCTTGTAAACATACACTCCTCCCGGACATTCCTTTCCGTTTTTCTTGCCATCCCATCCAACCAGGATGTTTTCTGATCTGAAGATTCTTCCTCCCCAGCGATCATAGACCTCCATGGTGAAATGTGAAATGTCATTGCCATTGTATAAAGCCAGAAAGGTGTCGTTCACTCCGTCACCATCCGGGGTAAAAGCATTTGGAACATAAAGATTGAATTCCGGTATTTCCTCAGTAGTCAGCTTTACATAAACGGAATCAGAACCCAAACAACCCACCGGCGACTCCATCTCAACCGTGTACATTCCTTCAGCATTGATATTGATACTTTGCGTGCTGTCGCCGGTATTCCAGCGATAGGAAGATAAGCCTGCTCCTGCATCCAGTACATCATCTGTGTGCATTTCCAGCGTATCGGTGCCATGAAAAGCTGCCACTGGAACATCGCTGACAATCAGTTCGATGCTTTTCTGGTCGGTGCAGCCGACACGGTCGGTGGCAAGGAGGGTGAAGAGGCCGGCGTCAGCGGGGCTTATGCTGAAGAAGAACGGGTCGTTGCTGGTGGTATCGCCGTCGGGGTAAATCCATTGGTAATCGATGGGTGGCTGATTGCCAACCGCAATGCTCATAATGCTGGCAAACTGCCCGGTGCAGACGGTTTTGCTCTGATCCAGGATGATATCGGGCGGTTCATAGATTTTCACCTCGCCGGTCTGGAATTCTGCCGGGATGGGATTGCCGGAAGAATTGGTGAAATAACTTTCCGTGGTTCCGGTGTACCAGGACAGCTGGCCCTGCCCGGGATTTTTGGTTGTGAATACGAGTTCAGCGACGGTTTCCGATTGGATGAAGGTTAAAGGTGAGGATGAATTCCACGCCAGATTGATTATTCCTGCCGCCTGGTCGACCCAGCCAGTGAGGCTGTCGGAAAGTTGCGTCTGAACATTGGTAAATCCTTCGCATTGCAGGTTATCCGCATTATATTCTAATTTCAAGTGAAAATCAGCAACAGAATTGAAATTATCCACATTCACCGGAATCATCGCCGTGTTGCCCAGGCAATGTCCTCCTTCACCAGTGATGGCGTGCAAGTATGTGAGGATGATGTTCTGGATTTCAAATGCGAAAGTCGTGTCGCAGTCGTTTTCATCTTTCACGATACAGGTGTATATACCGGCAGAAAGATTATTAAATGTCCCATTATTCGTTTGCCAGGTACTTCCGTTATTTATGGAATAGAATATTTGCGGAGTACTGCCTGTTGCCGTTATCTCAACCAAGCCGTTACCCAGGAAATCTGTTTCGTCTGTTATAACTGACGATTGAACCAGTGGGCCAGGAATATCGGCCAGGAAAACCGGGTTATCGGCATAAAATCCTTCGCAACCATTGGTATCCCTGATATGAACAATATAACTACCTGCTAATAAGTTAGTAAAAATACTATCACTTGAGTAACTATTCCCATTATCAATCGAATATTCCAGGAGCGAGCCTGATGGAGAAAAGGCCGAAATAATGATCTGCCCGTCGTTACGGAAACAATGTGGCCTCGAAGTTTGTACCTGTGTCACCTGGAGGTTACCTGCATCCTCGATAGTATAAACAGGTGATTCCGTTTCGCAACCGTTGCCATCAGTAATTGTCAGGTAATATTGCCCTGCGGGTAGGCCCGTTGCATCTATGTTTGTACCGAACGGATTGCCGGAGAGGTCGAGCCATTGGAATGCGTAGGGCGGAGAGCCAATAGCTGAGAGGCCGGTTATAGATCCACTTGCACCATTGCAAGTGGTGGGGATGATGACAAGATTGGTTTCATCGATGATTGTCGGTGTGTGGAAACCGATATGGATGGTATCAAAACCTTCGCAGCCGGTCTCACTGAATCTGCCCTTCACCCAATAAGTTCCGCTGTCTGAAACAGTTATTGATGAAACGCCAAACTGGCTGGTGCTCCAGGAGAAGAAATCAGCTTCGCAATTTGCATATAGTGTAATGGATGCACCTTGACATATAAGGGTGTCGGGGCCAAGATCTGGCTGGGGCGAAGGGGATATCTCTATTTCCCTGGATGTGTGCTCGTACCTTCCGGAAGGGTACCAGACATCGACCTTAATTTCATGAACACCGGGATTTTTGAAAGTGTATGTTGGTGAAAGTTGCCAGGAAGTGCTTCCCGGGCCATCATCGAAATTCCATTGGATGGTCTGGGGAGTTGGAATGAAATTCGGCTTGAACTGGATCGGGTAGCCCTGGCATTGCTCGCCGGCCCATTCGAAGCGGAAGAGGTAATCTATCAAAAAATGCGGAAAAGTATTATCATGAAAGATATTTGTCAAATAGATTGCTTTATTCTCAAAGTTGCATCCTGTCCCACTTATCCAGGGATTATGAATCACACTGACATAATGTTGGTCCGACAGATACAACTCTCCCCATGCAGGGGAACAATAAATTTTGCCATCCCTGGCTAATTGCAGGTGACGAGCATTTCCATGACCAATGTAAATTGCTGAATTCCTAAAAAGCACTGAATCTGAAATAAATTGTACATCATATTGATAGATGGAACAATATCCTGTATCGCTATCATGATAACTAACATATAAGTATTTAGAGTCTGGGGAAAATTCTATTCCAGGTGCATAGTATCCTGGTAAAGGACCAAGCAATGAATAAAGATATTCCGCAGAGCCTGTTGATGCATTAAAACTGCATATTTCAAGTCCAATGGGCCAAATATGACCGGCAATCAAAAACTTTTTATCGGGTGAAACCTGAATCCTGCCAGAGTCATCTTTCCAATCCGGATAAGGCACTCCAACCTGCATGGGGGAAATTACCGGGTTTAGATTGAAACCGTTTTCATCCACAAGAAAGGAGGCAAAAGCAGGTGGTTCATTTTTCCTTACAATCACCCATATGTTATCTGAATTATTTTTTCTTACAGCAGCTACCTTGCCATTGACATCCCAGCAGCTTTCCACTTCAATATTCTTTTCTGTCACAGATCCCAATCCATTATTGGCCCGCATATCAATAACAGAGTAATAAAACCCATTTTGCGAAAAAACCGGATCAGCTGCAGTAAATAAATAATACAATGAATCCTTTCCCGGCCACTTGATCAGCATCGCACCTGACCAATCGGCACGAGCTATACCTGATCCATTGTCAATTATTCCATTCCTGCCGTAAATGTTATGCCAGTCAGAACTATATAAGAAATTACCAAGAGAATCCGAAATTGTCGTGACTGCCCATCCATCATAATTTTGCCCGTCGGATAAAACTACTGGTATTCCGGTATTGAAGTCCAGACCGCAATACTTGTTGAAATACCAGATATTTGCTTCGTTCTGTGCATACAATCCTGTTGAGAAGAATAATGATAGGAGTAAAATAAACCAGAAGGTTTTCAGGGTTTTCATCTTACATCATTTTGAAGATCGTTGAGGATGAAATGGGTGGGATAAAAGTAGGATGTTTTGGGGAGAAAAGCAAGGGAATTTGATATCTGCACTTTTGGGGTGTGGTGAATCTTAATAGGCAAACCCTTTCAGCCTAATCGGCATTTTTACCCCCAGGTTGTACTTTGATTCATCTGGCTACCTAATCGTTGATTTATGGCGAAAGGGTTCGGTGATTTTGACAAATTTCGGCATCCTGTTCACCATGACCTGACAAAGAAAAGGTCCCCTTAACGATCCCCTAAAAGAAAAAGTCCCAGTATTAGCGGTATCTGGGTATCCGGAGGATACCTAAGTAGCTTTAGCTACCGGATCAGTATCCTTTTGATACCAGCATCTGTATCTGTTTCTGTAACAGCATCAGTATCTATACGTGTAACCACTGATACATGGGATATTTCTAATATCTCTTTTCTTCTAAGCCCCCTCCCCCTATAGTCCCCCTCCCCATAAAACCACCCCCCTCGCCTCATGGGGGTATCCGGGTATTGAGCAGTACCCCCTCGACATACCCCCGCCAACACCCCGGGGGCTTAAATTACTGGAAAGTAATTTGAATTCATGTTTAACTAAAAAATAACTGACAAATGAAAAAAGCACAAACAAAGGAAATGCTCAAGGAATTGGGCGTTGCCGCAACTGACGCGATGACGTTAGCACAACCGACCGAACTGTCACCAATAATCGATCATTCAGGTTGGTTCAAACTGCCGTATGCGAAGCCCGTATTTGACTCTGGCTGGACACTGCCGGTGATTGAAACGCCAAGCAAGTTGACTATTGACATTAAAGCGGGTAACAACCTGCCCAAGTCAAAAGACGACCGTGAGTTCGTACCTATCCGTATGGACCGCCACAGGTTTGTACAATGGAGTGACGTTCTCCAGGGCAACCTATTGAGTGAACAGGAACGCTGCGAAAAGCAGGGCCTGGGCATCCAGATTTTTGTCGTCGAAAATGGCCACGTTTTCGTTGATCCTAACCTGGAATGGACTTGCTCAAGGGCAGGGTTAAAAGTCAACGCGTAATCGTCGAGGGGGAACATATCCCCCTTTTTTATTGCCCTCCAATCTACAGGACAAAATTGTGTCTTTGAACGTCCAAATTGACAATCGTCCACAGTAATCTTTAATCTATTTCATTATGATAACTCAATTCTTTAAACAATGCCGTACCCTTGACGAAGCTAAACGGGAATTTAAACGGCTGGCCTTGCTTCACCATCCTGATCGTGGAGGCGATACTGCCACGATGCAGGAAATCAACAGACAATACCGGGAGATCATGAAGAATCCCTATTTTGGTTTCAGCCAGGCGAAGGAAGAAGCCAGGGAAGACTACTGCAGATTCCCGGAAATCATCGAACAGATCATCCGGTTTGACATTACCATTGAGGTTTGTGGCAACTGGATCTGGTTATCCGGAAATACGATCAGTTACCGGGAGGACCTGAAGAAGATCGGTTTCTTCTTTGCTCCTAAGAAAGGGATGTGGTACTGGCGACCCAAAGACTACAAGTCAGCCAGCACCAAGCCTAAAGACATGGACTATATCAGGTCCAAGTATGGTTCCGATATCGTGGCCGGCCGGCATGATAAGTCCCTGAAAGAAGAGGAGGCCAGGACATGAAAGCGAAAGAGACCATCAACCTTTTTACCTCCAACCTGGCAGAAATTGAAATCCATTACCGTAACAAAGTAAGGATTTCAGATATGGAGAAAGTAGCTGGTTCCAGGGATGTCTATGATGTCCTTGGTCGAATATGGAGCCCGAAGATCGATCATGTCGAAGAATTCCTGATCTTATGTCTGAACCGGGCCAATCGTGTCCTGGGATGGGCTAAGGTTAGCCAGGGAGGATTGTCAGGTACTGTTGCTGATCCCAAGGTGATCTTCCAGATCGCCCTCAAATCAAATGCTTGTTCGATAATCATCGCCCACAACCATCCTTCCGGCAACCTCACGCCAAGTGAAGCGGATATCCACTTAACCCGAAAGCTGAAAGAAGCCGGGACCTTACTTGACCTGCCGGTACTGGATCATCTGATCATTTCATCTGAAGGATTTTATTCTTTTGCTGATGAGGGACTGATCTGACTAACAAAGTTGACACTTTCCGGCAGGGGCATAACAAGCCCCTTTTTTTTTCCTGAAAATCAATTCACTAACTAAATATATTTATCAATTATGAAAAAGATCAACATTAAAGGGCAGGACTATGTGCCTGTCCATGAGCGCCTTATGGAGTTCTGGAAGAATAATTCGTCTTGGTCAATAAGGACTGAGATATTGGAATCACCGCAAGGTATGATCCGTTTTAAAGCGTGCATTTACGATGAGCATGGAACTCTTCGTGCCTGCGGACACGCTCAAGAGCAGCAGGATTCTTCTTTTATTAACAAGACATCTTACGTTGAGAACTGTGAGACCAGTGCGATAGGTCGATGCCTGGCAGCTTTGGGTATCGGCATCGATACAAGCATGGCTTCATTTGAAGAGGTCGCCAATGCTATGGCACAGCAAGATGATCAGCGCGAAAAGCCGAAGCAATTCTACGATGATGACAGAGATTGGCTCACCCAGACACAGTTTGAAAAGACTATCGAACGGTTCAATTCCGGTGAAATAGATGTCATTGACAAGGTAATTAAGACTTTCCGGATGCGCAGGGATCTCCAGGAACAGCTCTTGAAAATGAAAGGAGGAAATGGCAATGGATAACGCACTCTCATATATCACTCAGTTCAATCTTACCCGAAGCCAGATTGACTTCTTTGTCCGCAAGGCCCTGGATGAAGTGGATGCGGGCACGCATAATCCCCTAGTAGTTCATTTGTGCCTGAAAGTCTTAGATGAAATTTCGAAAAGGGTCAAAGAAGGCATCAGCGAAGCTGTCATTTGCGAAGCATCGAAGTACGGGAAGAGCTTTGACTTCATGGGTGCACGAATCCAGCTGACTGAGAGAAGGACCTATGACTATTCAAAAGATGACACCTGGACCCAGATCAACAGATCCCTTAAACAAAGGGAAGAGCTGCTGAAGTACCTCACGACTCCGATGGCTAATGCAGAGACCGCGGAAGTGATCCATCCGATTCCATTCAAGACAACATCGATTATAATGATTTCGTTGCCAAAATAATTCCCGTCTTGGATTGAATTTAGAAGAATTCATTACATTTGATAGCCTTTAACCTGAGGCGATTAAGGTAAAGTCATGTGTAGTAATGTACTGTGAGGATAATAAATTGAATTATTAACAATTTTAAATCCTAAGCCATGGCTAAAAAAGTCATGAAACTCCTTGATCCTATAACAGGATTAATGGTGTGTAAGATTTGCGGCAGCAGGCATTGGGCAATGATTCCTCCGGGAAGAAATGGTAAATATTCACGGAAATCATGGCAATGTGTCAATGGCTGCAAATTTGAAGATGACAAACCTACCTTAACTGAGATATAAGGTTTTAAGGTTTGAAGCCCCATCGAAAGGTGGGGTTTCTTTTTTATCAATTTAACGTCATAGGGAGATCGAAGGGAGTGAGATGGCAATCTTGGTCACCTTTGATGTTATTGTAGACCACAGTGGCTGTAATCATAAAAGAAAGGGCATTTTCGATCCCGATCGCAAACCAAAACGCAAACCAAGCGAAAAATAAGCCAGTAAATTAAGTTGTAACTTACTGGCTTTCAATCTGTGGGAGTTACTGGATTCGAACCAGTGACCCTCTGCTTGTAAGGCAGATGCTCTGAACCAACTGAGCTAAACTCCCTTTTTAAGGGTGGCAAAAGTAATATTTTATTTTAAAATATCAGAAATTTTCTAATTAAAATAAAAAAGGGGCACCACAAAAGCGGGCCCCTTGAATATATCGGATCAGTAATTATTATGGATTTTTAACGCATCTGATCGGGAAACCATAAGCCTTATAGTACTGACTTGTGGTAGAACTGCTGCTATTTGTATAAAAGTTTTGTGCAGTGGTTAAGATCCCGGTCTGGGTTGAACTCCAGTAATAGCCTTTAGACCCTCTGTCTGCGATAGTACCGTAATAATAATCTATACGGCCGGCAGCATGTATTTTCAGTTCTGAATTGTAGGGTCCGTTCCAGTTGACCCAGCCACCGGCAGCGTCAATATTAGTCCATTCGGTAATGGTAGGTACCCGCCAACCGGTGCCTAATTCCAGATTACATGGATCGTTTTGTGTTATCCAGACTGAGTACTCATTGATCTCAGTAATCCAGGTGGTGTTGGGTGTTCGGGTTGTGCCATCATGTTTAAAACCGCGAGCCCGGTTAAATTGCCAGTACCATCCTGCAGAAGCCTCTGTTGCATCATTACGGGCTATCGCCTGTTGATCAGCTCCAAGGTTACTGGTAATCCAGCACTTGGTAGTTTCTCCGGGGATATTCGTCACTGTTCCATAGGTCACAGTTTTGTCCACCGGGGCAACCGTGTCAGCTACGTGATTGATAGTTAGCGGGTTGGTACATGTCCAACAGGGTAAAGTATTCTGGGTCATCGTTAGGGCAGTTGAGTTCCCGCAGCCGTCATAGGCCCAGGCATAGCTGGTATTGCTTGTTCCGCAATTAAGGCCGGCTTGAACTTTGGTTGTAGAGGTTCCGTTATCTGTGGCGCCGGAGTAATTATTCACTGTGCTCCACTTATAACCTGCGGCTCCTGCTACCGGAGTCCAGTTCCAGGTAATTTGCGTATAAAGTGCGATGTGGGTTCCGGCCGTTGGAGCGTCAGGAGGAGTGGCTGTAGTAGATGCGGAAATTAATGTGGGTGTCGAATTGCCGCATCCATAAGCCCAGACATATCTTTCGTAATAGGTGCTGCAGCTTAAGGTTGTTTCGATGTAAGAAGTGTTGGTTCCGACATCGATTGAACTACTATAGACATCCGTGGTTCCCCACCTGTAACCGGTTGCTCCCTCTGCCGGATTCCAGTCCCAGGTTATCTGGGTGGAAAGTGCAATGTGAGTGCCTTCTGCCGGAGCTGCCGGTGCTTCATTAGTCGTAGAGAACGTAAAGGATGTTGAAGCAGAAACGCCACACGGTCCGTAAGCCCAGAAATACCGGGTATAAGACTGATTGCATGACAGGTTTGTACTAGTCACCGTAAGTACATTGCCCAGGTCGGTAGCTGAACCATAATTGTCTGAAGTATTCCATTTATAGCCAGATGCCTCCGTAACTGCATCCCAGTTCCAGGTGATCTGGCTAACTGTTGAGGTATGGGTTGCTGCCACCGGAGAAGCGGGCGGATCCGTGATGGTCGTCTTGGTAAGCGTTGTTGATCCTGATAATCCGCAATTACTATACGCCCATACATAACGTGTATAAGCTGAATTACATGTAAGACCGGATTCGGTATAGGTTGTCAAGTTACCGACATCCACAGAGTTTGTTGTGTCGTTTACAGTATTCCACAGGTAGCCCGTTGCACCAGAAACCGCGTTCCAATGCCATTCGATCTCCTGAACGTCGGCAATATGGGTTCCCTCTGCCGGTGCTGCCGGAGGATCCAGCAATGTGGCTGAAGTCAGGGTAACAGGAGTGGAATTGCCGCATCCGTTATAAGCCCAGACATAGGCAGTCTGTGGCAAATTACAGCCCAGGTTGATTTCCGTATGGGATGTTACATTGAACTTATCGGTGGCCCCCACTGTTGTATTTTCCGTATTCCACAGATATCCGACTGCACCTGCCACCGGATTCCATTTCCACTCGATCGACGTAATGGCCGGTACGTGTGACCCGGAAACCGGGGTTGCAGGAGGCTCGTTTAAAGTGGATTGTGTAAAAGTAGAAGCGGCAGAGGTTCCGCAAGGCCCGACTGAAAATACATACCGTGTATAAAGAGTATTGCAAGCCAGATTCGTTTCGGTCCAGGTTGTATTCGTTCCGATATCAAATGAACCTTCCGGATTATTGTCAAAATCCCACCGGTATCCTGTTGCTTCCGGAACTGTATTGAAATGCCATTCAATTCCGTTAGCAGATGCAATGTGTGTTGCAGCAGAAGGGGCATCCGGCGGATCCTGGCCGGTCATTTGTGTCAGTGTCACGGCGGTGGTTGTTCCGCACGGACCGACTGCCCAGACATAGGAATTATAATTAGACAGGCAGGTTAAATTACCTTGAGTTGAGCTTGTATCCGTTGATGGGGGTGTTGCAGAGGCCAGATCATTCACGGAATTCCACCTGTAACCTGTTGCGTCCTGAACCGGATGCCATTTCCAGGTTATCTGGTACGCTTCCGCTACATGGACCGCTGCAACAGGTAATTCCGGCGGATCCGCCAGGGTTGAGGCAGAAAGAGTCCGGGAACCTGAATTTCCGCAATTGCCATTATAGGCCCATACAAATCGCACATAACTTGCATTGCAAGGCAGGCTCTCATTCCAGGTTGTCACATTCCCTAAATCACTGGCTGTGGCATAGTTATTTGTAGCGCTGAACTTATAGCCTGTGGCACCGGCAACAGGATTCCAATTCCAGGTAATGGCGTTTACAGCCGGGACATGTGTACCAGCGGTAGGAATTGCCGGCGGGTTCATTGCTGTGGTGGCATTCAGGGTAACCGGGGTGGAGACTCCGCAATTAACGCTATAAGCCCAGACGAAGATTGAATAAGGTGTATTACAGGTCAGATCGTTTTGTGTTACGGTTCTGATTGTGCCCAGGTCAAATGCAGTCTGGTAATTATTGCTGGTATTCCATTTATACCCATCGGCGCCGGCTACAGCATTCCAGTTCCATGTAATGGATGTTGCCGTAACATTGTGAGTCCCTGGAGTCGGTGGAGCGGGCGGGTTTTCGGTTGTCTCCTCTGAAAGCAATGTAACTACTGAATGGCCACAACTGCTGTATGCCCAGACATAACTAGTATATTCGGTGGTACATTCCAGGCTGGTCTGGGTTTTCGTGGTGGATGATCCCATATCCTGAGCCGCATTATAATCATTTGTCGGCCACCATTTATATCCCGTAGCATCCGGGACCGAGTTCCAGTTCCAAACGATCTGGTTGTATGAGGGGATATGACTGGCTGCAACAGGTGCGTCAGGCGGGTCAAGGTCGGTCGTTTTGCTCAGGCTTGTAACCAGAGAGATTCCGCAGTTGCTGGCTGCCCAGATAAAGCGGGTATATGGGGTGAAGCAGGTTAAGTTGGACTCGATATAAGTCGTCACATTCCCCAGGTTAGTCGCCGTTCCTGGATCATTTTCATCGTTGAATAAATAATAGGTAGCTGTCGGTACGCTGTTCCAGTTCCATGTAATCTGATTGGCCGTTGCGACATGAACGGATGGAACAGGTGCTGCCGGCGGATCCAGCGCGGTAGTCTGGCTGAGCTGAGTCGCCTCAGAAACACCGCAGGAACTATATGCCCAAACATAGCTTACATAAGGTGTATTGCATGTAAGTCCGGATTGTGTAGTGGATGTATTGTTGCCAAGGGGGGTGGAATTTTCATAATCGTTATTCTGGCTCCAGCGATAACCGGTAGCGCCGGCAACAGCATTCCAGTTCCAGGTAATCTGCGTCGGTCCGGGATTATGAGTGGCTGCTACCGGTGCGTCGGGAGGATCCAGAGAAGTAACCTGGGTGAGGGTGGTTGCCCCCGAAGTTCCACAACTACTGTAAGCCCAGACGTAACGGCTGTATGAAGAATTACAATTTAAACCGGTTTCGGTTCTGGAAGTAACATTTCCCACATCAACAGAGGATTCTATGACGTTAGTCACTCCCCATCTGTATCCTGTGGCACCGGCCACCGGGTTCCAGTTCCAGATGATCTGGTTCGGGGAAGGTGTATGCGCTGCTTCAACGGGTTCATCCGGTGGATCAAGGGATGTCTTTTGTGTGAGAATCGTCACACCCGAAACGCCGCATTCGTCATAGGCCCATACATAGCGCGTGTAATCGGTATTGCAATTCAACCCTGTTTCGGTTTTTGAGGTCAGGGTACCCATGGGTTCAGCCTCATTATAATCGTTCGAAGTACCCCAGCGATAACCATCAACACCTTCCACGACATTCCAGTTCCATACCACCTGGTAAGCCGATGGCACATGAGCAGCCGGTGCAGGAGCAGTTGGAGGGTTACTGAGTGTGGAGTGCTGCAGAACCGTCGGATCAGACAAACCGCATTCGCTTAGTGACCAAACATACCTTGTATAATTTGTCAGGCAGTTCAGGTTTGATTCGGAATAACTCGTTGTTGTGCCGGTTTTTACTGATCCGGTCGTATCATCTATATCATTCCACAGGTATGAATCGGCACCGGTTACGCTGTTCCAGTCCCAGATTATTTCCGTTGAAGTTGCCGTATGTACTCCTGCAGCAGGTGACGGGGGCGGATCGGCGGTTGTCCAGGCAGTCATCATAACAGCTGAGGAAAATCCGCATTCATCATACGCCCAAACATATCGTTTATATTCTGTCAGGCAGTCCAGACCTTCATCCAGGAACAGAATCGAATCACCGATATCCTGTGCCGAATAGAAATCAGGGTTATTACCGGAAATAGTGCGGTAACCGACGGCGTCAGGAACGGCCTGCCAGCTCCATAGAATAGTTGATTCGGTAGGCAGGATCAGAAATGGGGTTGGCGCCGGAGTGAACGGAATATCGGTTGTACTGCCGGTGAGAACGAGGGGTTGCGATGCGCCGCATTCATTGTAGGCCCAAACATACCTGATGTACTCGGTCCAGCATGAAAGGCCTGATTCCAGGTGAGCAAGTGTATCGCCCAGGTCAAGTGCCGATTCATAATCAGGGGTCAAACCCCACTTATAACCTTCAGCAATCGGAACCGGATTCCATTTCCATTCGATAGAGGTAGTAGCCGGAACCTTAATGCCGGAAGTCGGCGTATTGGGTTTGGCACAATTCAGGTTAAAAGCCCGCCAGGCCTGGTTCTGGAATATCGCCAGCGATCCTGATCCATCCGTATTGCAATCAACACAATAGATCAGCAATCCTTCAGCCGGTTCAGGAATATTGTTCATCTGCTCGAATGTCAGCCTGGGCAGTAAAAACCCTTTGTTGGGGAATGAAATTTCCAATCCCGCCGAAGGATGCGGCGGGCTACCGTTAGGGTTTATTGATACCTGAGCAATGGCGACACTACAGAGAAAAATGGATATCAGGCCTGAGAATAGAATTCTTTTCATGATGTTATATTTAGATTAAAGGACTAAGAAACATATCAACTTAACAAAGCTATTTCTGAAAAACCAGCAATTAATAAATGCAATTGATTATTTATCAACCCATTATTGTTAGTATCTGATTTCCGCTGAGGAAAAGACCCGGAAAAGAAGTATAAATAGAACCTTTCAGAGTGATCAGGGTATATAAATGAAGTTTCAATCGCATTCATGCAACTTTATCGAAAAAAACCAAAAAAGTAATATCAAAATCTGGAAAGTGTCGTTATTGGTGATTTCCAATATGTTCAACCGGAAAGGGATCGTTTTAAAGGCCTGGATGGTGGCTCGAAAGCAATCTGAGTTCCGGACCTCCGATTGATATTCCGTTGACAAAAGTAATAGAGAAATCCTAAAACCGGAGATTAAAATGAAATTTAGCCGATTATTGTTTTCTAATCTCCGAGGATAAATTTTTCCGGGTGCTTCGGGGTCATGCTCCGGTAAAATTCTTTTATTTCTTTCAACTGACTGTCATAATCCCCGTTGGGAAAGATAACCTTACCCACTCCCCCTTCTTTCCGGGCATAGTCGAGATAGCCTAAGGCAATGGGCACCTGTGCCTGCATGGCAATATAGTAGAATCCCTTTTTCCAGTTCCTGACGGGTTTGCGTGTTCCCTCAGGAGTGATCACGATATACAGCGAATCGGCTTTCCTGAATTGCTCCGCTACCTGTTCCACCATCTTGCTGCTTCTTCCCCTGTCGACCGGAATTCCACCCATGCTTAAGAGCAGGAACTTGAACGGAAACCGGAAAACCTCCTTCTTTATTAAAAAACTGGCTTTGATTCCCATGACCCAGTATGCGAGCCGGCCAATGACAAAGTCCCAGTAGCTGGTGTGGGGAGCCACAGCAATAACACATTTCCGGGTGCCCGGAGGAATAACGCCGGTAATCCTCCATCCCATAATTTTAAGTACTGCTTTTGCGAACAATGCTAACATAATAATGGCATTCGTTTGCAAAATTAAAAATTTACCGGAAGGCCTGACGGTAATTAATGGCCGTTCTGTTTTTCACAAAAATCCATACCTTTGCCCATTAAGCTGCGGTACGCTTTGGTGAAGGTTCCATTCGCATATTTAGCCCGATATATAATTCTACCCTGCTGCCTTGCAGCACTTTTATCCTCATGCTCAAATACGCGACTGTTAAGCGAGGGAGAGCAATTGCTGATCGATAACAGGATCCATTTCCAGGACAAGAATCCCGGTATTCCATCCGATGAATTGCTTTCGATCGCCCGACCCCGTCCAAACCATAAATTCCTCGGCATGGCCAGGGTGAAACTATACTTTTACAAGCTGGGAACCCATGGCAAACCCGAAAGCAAATTCAGGACCTGGCTCAGGGAAAAAGCCGGAGAACGCCCATCGGTTTTCGATTCGGCTTCATCGCTGCAGTCTATTGCCGAGATGAAGCAGTACCTCAATAAAACAGGCTATTTCTTCTCCTCCGTTGAATTCAGAACAAATCATTCAAGGAAGAAAAAGGTTGTCGTAGATTACCTGATCACTCCGTCAGTTCCATACCGGGTAAAGTCGGTGAGATATGACATCCATGACAGTATAATGCTTTCATTCATAGAAAAATCAATAGCCGATAGCAGAATAATAACAGGGGATAAATATAATGCCTTTAACCTGGATGATGAACGGGACAGGATGACCGAGATCCTGCAGAACAACGGCTATTTTTACTTTACACGGGATTATATTTACTTTGAGATCGACAGTGCATTTCGGAGCAATGAACTGGAAATTAACGTAAAGGTCAAACCCTGGATGGATGATACGCTGAAGGGTATTGCACAGTTCCATAAAAGGTATTTCATACGCAACGTGTTCATCACCCCCGGTTTCAATCCAATGGCCCCGGTCACAGCAAAACAGGATACTATCGGCCTTGAGATCCCGGGGGCGTTAAGAAAGAAATACAGCGGTGACTATTTCCTCATCCAGGAGAAAGATGATCACATTCATCCACGTACCATTATTCAGTCGGTTTTTATCCGGCCGGGAGATCCTTTCAGGCAGGTGAACATCGGAAGAACCCGCTCCAGGTTGTCAGAGATCGGTGTTTTCGGGTATACCAATATCAGGTTCAAACCTGTCACAGGATTACCGGACACGATCACAGACGGGATTCTGGATTGCCAGATAGACCTTACAAAACGAAAGCCGCACTCTTTCACCGTTGAGACTGAAGTGACCAATTCGGGAGGAAGGCCGGGGATCGGGCTTAATTTCACCTATACCAACAGTAATATTTTCAGGGGATCGGAAACATTCAGGATGAAAGCACGCGGAGCGCTCGAAGCGCAAAAAATATTCGGCAGTAATGCAGAATACCTGGATGGCACCCCATTCTTCAATACTATTGAGTCAGGCCTGGAAATGGGCCTTTTATTTCCCCGGTTCCTTATCCCTGTGAGGCAGGAGCGTTTTCCCAGGTATTTCAGACCCAAAACAACCATCAGCCTGGGTATCGGTTATGAAAAACGGCCCGAGTTTGAACGATGGCTGACCAACCTAACTTTTGGTTATGACTGGAAAGAGTCGGAACGGAAGCGGCACCAAATATTCCCGTTCGACTGGAGCCTGGTGAATGTGAACCTCTCACCCGATTTCAAGCAAGTCTTAGAGGATGAACCCAACGACAGGATCAAAAATCAGTATACGGATAACTTTATCACAGCCATCCGGTACTCTTACACTTACAACACACAGGATATTAAAAAGATACGTGATTTCTTTTTCTTTAAAGGAAACCTGGAAACTGCCGGCAACATACTCAATCTGGGAAGTAACCTCCTCCGGGCACCGGTTGATTCTTTAGGCAGGTACATTTTATTTGGTATCCCCTTTGCCCAGTATGTGAAGATCGATGGCGATTTCAGGTTCTTTAATGTTATTACCCGGAACACTTCGTTTGCCTACAGGCTGTTTCTCGGTGCAGGATGGCCATATGGCAATGCCCGCTTTCTACCGCTTGAGAAAGGGTACTATGCCGGCGGAGCGAATGGGATGAGGGGCTGGCCGTACCGTTTGCTCGGTCCGGGCTCATACAATAATCCCGACGACAACTTCGACCGGATGGGGGATATTCAGCTTGAAGCCAACCTGGAACTGCGTTTCCCTATATACAGTTTCATTAAAAGCGCCATTTTTGCAGACATTGGCAACATATGGCTGATGAAGGAACAGGAGTCATATGCCGGAGGTAATTTCAGTTTCAACCGGTTTTACAAGGAGTTCGCCATAGATGTGGGGCTTGGGCTGAGGCTTGATTTCAATTTTTTCATTTTGCGTGTCGATTTTGCCACTCCGCTTCGCCAGCCTGCAATGCCGGCAGGCAAACGTTGGGTAGCCAATGACTGGCATATCTCCGATGTCATCATCAACTTTGGGATCGGATATCCCTTCTGACCGGGGGTGATGTCAGGATCTTGTGCAGGTCACGAGTGTATGGGAAATCCCGATATGGTCCGACACTTCTTTGATTTTCAATCCTGCTTTCTCAATCATCCGGTATAAATCAGCCGAGTGGTACATCCGGCTGTTACCATTTGCCAGGCACGTAAAATACAATGATGTGGCATTGAGGCTATAGGATGAAGCCTCGTATTTCTGCCGATCCCAGAAAAGTTCCAGGATATAAAGCGATGCACCGGGATTCATGGCTGTAGAGGCCCTTCTAAGTATACTGATGATCTCTTCCTCTGAAAAGCAATCGAGGAACTGGCTCATCCAGATGGCATCAAAACCGTCGGGCAATCGTTGGCCGGAATCAAGCATATCAGCGGCAAAGAAGCTGATGCGGTCCTGCAGTCCCATTCCGGTGATGATATTTTCCGCAGCGTTAAGGGTATCCGGCAAATCCACAATGGTTACGTTCAAACCGGGGATCTGATTAACGCATTGTATGGCGAACCGGCCTGTGTTACCTCCGATATCCATCAGGCGCCTGGGTTTGCCCGCTGCCAGCACCGGGATGATTTCAGGAAAGGCCACATCCGAGTAATAATGGTCAAAAGCAAACCAGCTCCTTTTGGCCTGCTCCGGAAGGAACTGCAGAGCGGGATAAATCGTTTTCCACTCTCCAAATACTTTTAATCCTTCCGGTTTACCGTTTCGCACCGATTCCTCCAGGTAAAAAAACGGTTCATAACAGACATCATGGACAAAATCCATATTGACACGTGTCATGGTATCTTTAAGAATAAAATAACCGGTTTTGGTCAGGATGTATTTTTCATCCTTCAACAAAACGATTCCCATACTCAGTCCGGCATCCAGCAAAACTTCAGTGCCATAAATGGTCAGGCCAAGTTTTTCAGCTATTTCAAAGGACGCGACGCCCTGCTTTCCGGCTTCGCTGACCTCCTGCAAAATGCCCAGTTTTATCAATGCCCTGGCTGCCTGGAACATAACAGGTCCGAAAGCTATCTTCTGCGCTTCCGTTTTGGCTTCGAAGGCTGTACGGTTATCATGCCCGAAATCTTCTTTCTTCATCTTCTTTTAATAAAAAAACCGTTGCGAATATAATGGTTATTCGTTCAACCGGTGAGGATAGCCAAGAAATTCGACTATATCGGAAGCGTATTGGTTAATATATTTTATCGTATCCGCATGAATTTCGTAGCCGGATTTCCGGTGACCTGCCGTTTCATTCAGGTACTTCTCCATTTGGGGCCGGGCTTCCTCAAAACCGGGAATACCAAGTTGCTGGCACACTTCCTGAAGTTCCTGCCGGATATTAACCAAAAATTGTTCATAACGAAGCTCTACCAGGTTTTCTTTGGGAATCAAATATTTATCATCCAAATACTGCCTGACCATGTCGGCATATACCCTGGCCATCCGGTCACGTGACAGAATATTTCCGGAATCCTGCAATTGCATAACGGGAAGCACTTCATGGAAAAAGCGGTAAAAAGATTCGACCGTGGTGTAAGGATCACGATAAAGGAAGATGAACCTGGCTCCGGGAAACATCTCCAGCAGCGTCGGAATTCGTGCCATATTGGAAGGGCTTTTGGAAATCAACCGGTCACCGCCGGTATTCATCATCGCTTTGCGGATCAGTTCCTTGTATTTATGAATCCATTTGATCTTTGTCTCACTGTCGATGTCATGAAAAAAAAGTTCGCGGTGATAGAACCGTTCAAAGTCTTTCGGAAAAATAAGGAAATTATAAAAGCTTATTCTTTGAAGATTAGCCAGGGCGATCTCCTCTTCCTGCGGCAAGTGCATTCCCATCCTGACTTGATCAAAAGGACGATGGGTGGGCCAGAATTTCCCGATGATCGGTTTAAACCACCAGGAACCTGAAAGAAGGAGGCCGGGAAAAACCGTCTGGAAGGTAGTCACATATGCCGCATCCGGCAAACAGCAAAGGAGGTTATGCAGTAAAGTAGTGCCGCTCCGCCAGAAACCGATGACAAAAACCGGGGGTTTTGAGATCACTACCTTTCTGACTTTTCTTCTCCAACGGATAATCTCCCACCATCGAAAGGGTTCAAGGATCAAGGAAACCAGCAGGGTGCGAATAACGGTGCCGGTGTAACGGTAATCGGTTCTATGGTTAAGTAATTGCCTGACAAGCAACCCGGCTGATGCGCCGGCCAGTACCGTCACCAGGAATGAAAACGGCCGATTGGATTCATTGGAGGTCATTTCCCTGAAAACTGGCATCCAAACAAAAATAATAATCCTTTTCTAATTTATCAAGCGAACAGGAAAGATTACGTATTTTTGACACTCCCGGATTTAGTTTTTATAATGCTCAAAAACAAGAAATATCCAATCTGCCTTTCACTTCTTCTATTTATTCCCGGATTGAGTGTTTTCGGTCAGCGCGATTTTTTAAAGAATTTGTCGAAGGTTGAATACGACACCAGCTATATTTCGACCTACACCACCGACTATACCTGCAGGCTATTCGGTTCGGTCAAATACGGACAAACCAGTTACAACGACAATCTGAACGGTAAGAGTCTGTATTACAAGCCCAACAGCAAGTTTCTGCCCGGGATTGGCATCAATCATGGATTTCTTGGATTGAACATCGCAATAAACCTGCCATTTTTGAACCAGGACGACGACAAATACGGTGAAACAAAATATTATGACCTCACGGCGAGAGTTTTTTCACCGCGGTTCAATTCCACCTTGTACCTTCAATATTACAGGGGATTTTACCTGAGCAACACCCGGGATATGGTTCCGGGATGGGAGTATGGTGATCCCTATTACACCAGGGGGGATATACGGTCGGTCACGGCTGGGCTTGACCTCATTTACATTTTCAACAGCAGGAAGTTCTCATACAGGGCAGCGGTTATTCAGAATGAATGGCAGAAGAAAAGTTCGGGATCATTCCTGGGCGGAGGCAGTATCATTTATAATGCCACATTTGGTGATTCGTCGCTGGTACCTTCAAATCTTTATTATCAGTCATTTTATGATGGCCTTAAGATCGACCGGAGCAACAATTTCTCACTGGGCCCCGCATTCGGATACGCTTATACTGTGGTGATAAAAAAGCATTATTTCATCATGGGATCATTGAACGGATCGGGCACTATCGGGTTCACCCGTTTCATTATTCATGAAAACGATGAAAAAGTGAAATCGGGAGTGGTATTCGGGCTCCGGTCTGAAATCCTGGTATCGGCCGGTTACAACAGTGAAAAATGGTATTTCGGGCTTTCTTTCGTCAATATGTCGGTTACCAACCAATCGCCACTCGACGAATGCACGATCAATTACGATACCGGAATGTTCCGGTTCAACCTGGTCAGAAGGATTCCCACTAAAAAACCGATAAGGCTACTCAACTCGTGAAAAATCTGACGGTTCATAAATACTCATACTAAATATTCATAATTATTTGGATTTTTATAATTTTACCCTCCCGAAAGTCAATTTTTTAATGTTTAACCATAAACAAGCCCAGATATGAAAAGCATTACAGCCATATTCCGGCTTTTAACCATCACCCTGCCGCTGGCAGTTGCGGGACAGCAACTGGAAAATCCCGGATTTGAGGAGTGGGAAACAGCAGCGCCCAGTATTATTGAGCCTACAGAGTGGAACAGCATCAAGACGGCCGATGACCCGGGAATTGCAGCCATGGCGCCGATCACCATCGACCGGAGTGAAGATGCCCACACCGGTAACTATTCCCTGAAACTTTACAATGTCACTCCTTTCCCAAACCTGGTTGCCACGGGAGCTATTACCAACGGAAGGTTTCACGCGGAATTCGATCTCACCAAGAGCTATTCATATACGCAAAGGAGCGATCCGAAATATCACACCAGCTTCACCTGGCGTCCGGACAGTCTGACGGGATGGTTCAAATATTTCCCCAACCTGAACGATGCGGCCCAGTTCAAAGTGATCCTGCACGTTGACTCATGTAAATTACCAACCGACTCATTATCACAACTCAACATCGTAGGCATGGGCGTTTTTGTCACTGAACACGGTGTGACTTATGATTCTTGGACCCGCTTTTCGGTACCTTTCCAATATTTCAATGACAGTTTACCTGAATATGCGCTGACGACTATGAATTCAGGCGACAGCATTACAGCCATCGACGGGAGTTATCTTTTGATCGACGATCTGGAACTCAAATATGCTCCGGCAGGTATCAATGAACCCAAAAAACCGGACTCATTTCTCACCTATGGCAAAGGTATTTTAAATCTGACCCTTGCCCCGGAAACTTATATGAACCAATGGCTTTATATTATTGATGCATCGGGACAGACCGTTTATTCGACACGGTTGGAAAAGGGTACGATAAACCTTCCTGAAAGCATACCCGGTGCCGTTTATATTGCATTACTGATAACCAGTAACAGGCAATATGCCCAAAAAATATTGATCCCATAAAGAATGAAGAAAATTGTCTTGTTATTGGCCGTTTTACTTACGGCGGTTTATGCATTCAGCCAGGATAAAGGAACATTCAGAGGGATTGTCAGGGATAAAACGAACAACGAACCACTGATCGGCGCCAACATCATCCTGAAACTGGACCGTTCATTTGGCAGTGCCTCCGACATCGACGGCCGGTTCTCGCTGAGGCTGGATCCCGGTTCCTACATTTTCGAGATTTCTTATACGGGGATGAAATCCGATTCGGTATCGGTACGCATCAACCCGGGTGAGACCGTTGAAAGGGAAATCCTGCTGGAACCCTTTGTCAGCCAGTTGCAAGGCGTAGAGGTCAAAGCGGGCAAGTTTGACCGGCCTATTGAAGAGATGACGGTGTCGATGGAGATTATCAAAGCCGGCTTCATTGAGGCAAAAAACACCCAGAATGTGCAGACCATACTCGATTACACACCCGGTTTGAACATTCTTGACAACGAACCGCAGATCCGGGGCGGCAGCGGATTCACGTTCGGGGTCGGAAGTAAAGTAGCGTTACTGGTAGATGACATGCCGATGCTCTCGGGCGATGCCGGAAGGCCTTACTGGGACTTCGTCCCGGTTGAGAATATTGAGCAGATCGAAGTGATCAAAGGAGCTTCGAGCGTATTGTCGGGGACGTCGGCTCTGAGCGGTGCAATTCATATCCGGACCGCGCTACCGAACGACAAACCGCTCACAAAGCTGACGGTATTCAGCGGATTGTATACCACGCCTGAGGATAAAGAACAGAAATGGTGGGATGATGTCCCTTACCTTACCGGTGCGAATTTTCTGCACACCCGGAAAGTTGATAACCTCGATGTGGTATTGGGTGGAAATGCGTTTTTCGATCACAGTTATATCGGAGCACCACGGACCGTTCCTCCCGTATATGATACTACCGAGAATTTTGCGGATAACAAGATGGCGACGCAAAAAGTACGTTTCAACTTCAATCTGAGGAAAAGGTCTGAATCTTACCAGGGGTTGAACTACGGGATCAATGGCAATTTCATGTACCAGCATGCCCCGATGGTGCTGGCCTGGCTTGATGACACAGCCGGTTTTTTCAGGGGTTATCCCGGGGCAACCATTCTGCAAGACCAGTTCATCGGAAATTTAGACCCTTTTATTAACTTTTATTCTAAAGTAGGCTTCCGGCACAGTTTTAAAGCCAGGGCTCTTTACACCAATAACCACCAGTCGAACGGGCAGCACCTGGAAAGCACCTTCATTTTTGCCGACTATAATTTCAGAAGAGAATACGACTTCCTGCAGGGCCTGGAGTTTATCGGCGGGCTATCAGGGCAATACACTCTTTCAAATTCCGATATCTACAAAGGAAGCGGGAGTGAAATCAACAGGTTCCTGAACTTTTCCGGATATACACAATTTGAAAATAACCTGTTCAAAACGCTTACTTTATCGGTAGGTCTGAGACTGGAATATTACAAAATGAATGAGGCGGCTTCTTCATTTGAGCCTATTTTCCGCGCCGGTTTCAATTTAAAGGTCATGAAAGAAACCTATGTCAGAATTTCTTACGGACAAGGTTACCGCTATCCGACCATTGCCGAAAAGTTCATCCGGACGGATGTCGGCACTTTCAGTGTCTTCGAGAACGATACACTTCAGCCGGAAAGAAGCTGGAATGCCGAAGTAGGCGTCAAGCAAGGGTTTAAGTTCTTCAATTATTTCGGGTACTTCGATTTTGCCGTATTTCAGCAGGAATACTGGAATACCATCGAATATCTTTTCGGGCGTTGGGTTGCTCCTACTGCCGATATTTCCGGTTATGGATTCAGGTTCCTGAATACAGGCCATTCCAGGGTGACCGGTGTGGATATATCGGTCACCGGAGCCGTAAACCTGTTTAAAAAGGTATCGATGAAGACCCAGATGGGTTATAATTATATTCTGCCCGTATCGCTGCAGCCCGATTTTGTGTATGCCAGCGACATATACACCACATACAGTTATAACACAACCAGCCTGGATTCGACGCAGGGTATCCTGAAGTACCGCTTTCTGCACACGTTCAAAGGAGATATCGCCTTTGATATTTACGATTTCACGCTGGGATTCAGCGCCAAATATTTCAGCCGGATTGAAAACCTCGACAAGTCGATTGCCGATTTTGAAAAGTATACGGCTTCTACCGGTGGAACCCTGCAGCAAATAAGGTATATGGATTATTTCAACCAATACAATAACGGGCAATGGATCCTGGATATCAGGGCGGGTTATGCCTTGAGTGACCATAACGAATTCAGCCTGCTGGTCAACAATATGCTGAACAATATATACTCGCTCCGGCCGCTGAAAGCAGAACCTATGCGGAGCGTGCAGCTCCAGTATATCCACAAATTTTAATATTAATATACCGAGGATGGATAATGCAATCCTGCTGACAAAGATCATTGCCACCCTGGGCCCTTCCAGTTCGTCGGTTGAGTTGGTCGGGCAACTGATCCGGGAAGGTGTGCGTGTGTTCAGGGTGAATTTTTCGCATGGCAGTATAGATTCTTTCTCGCGGATCATTGATAATGTCCGCCAGGCCGCCGCTTTGTCGGGTGTGCCGGCGGCCATCCTTGGCGATCTGTCCGGGCCGAAGATCAGGATAGGCCAGGTCCCCGATCCCGGAATAGAATTGATCAAAGGCGAAAAAGTGGAATTCACAGCACAGGATACACCTGCTTTTCGCAAAGAGGACGGCACTGTAGTTTTTTCGACGACTTCGCCTGAGATTGTCTGCGAAGTCAGGACCGGTCAGCGGATAATGATCGACGACGGGAATGTGGTCCTGATATGTACCGGCAAACATGAAGACCGGCTCGTTTGCGAAGTCATGCAGGCAGGCAGGGTATCTTCAAAAAAAGGGATCAACCTTCCCGAAACCGACCTGACCGTCGCAGCAATGACAGAGTGGGATGACCGGTGTGTTGAATTTGCCGTCGCGAAGAAAGTTGATTACCTGGCATTGAGTTTTGTCAGGCATGCAAAAGACATCATTCATCTGAAAGAGATACTGGCTGCCCTGGGTGCCAGACCTTTCAGCCCGTTCGAATACCATGCCGACGACATGAGCGGTGTGCCCGATGATGTGCAGTTCATCCCGATCATCAGCAAGATTGAAAAACCGCAGGCTATCGATGACCTTGATGGGATTGTGGCGGAGAGTGATGCCATTATGATCGCCCGGGGCGACCTGGGCGTGGAGATGGAGCTGGCAGAGGTCGCCGTTCTCCAGAAAAAGATCATCAGTGCATGCCATGACCAGGGTGTGCCTGTGATCGTTGCAACCCAGATGCTGCAATCAATGATCGAATCTCCCGTTCCGACACGCGCCGAGGTTTCTGACGTCGCCAACGCGATTTACGACGGAGTGGATGCGGTTATGCTTTCGGGAGAAACGGCCGTAGGCAGATACCCTGTGGAAACTGTCAGAATGATGGCCCGGATCGCCCGTTTGACGAACGAACACATCAGAAGCCGGAAAATTGCCCGTGACGTGCCCGGGCAATTGCGTGAGTCGAAATACCGGAGCGCCGCCCTGGCTCATGGTGTAAAATCTATCGTGAGAGACATCGATGCAAAGCTGATCATCATATGGTCAAAATTCGGAGGCGGTGCTCTTTATCTCTCCCAGCTCGACATACCCCTGCCCATTATAGCCTTCAGCAACCTGCCTGCGACGCTGAACCGGTTATCTCTCCTTTATGGAATACAACCGGAACTGATGGAACAACCGGAAACCCCAGAAGAGTTCATCCGTAAAGCCGGCGAAAAGGTATTAAAAACCCGCCGGGCCGGACATGGCGACGCCGTTATTTTTGTTTACGGCGAGCCGATCCGGTCAAGCGGGGTGACTAACAGTATTTATATTCACTACCTCTAATAGAGATCCCACCAGACCCTGGTCGACAGGGTAAGCCCGTCGGGCATGTTATCGCCGTTGTAAATTCTTTCAGAAGTCGGGTACGGGTACCTTCTCGGGAGCTGCCCATCATTGGTTGCTGCATAAGCCGCCGGTTCCAGTTCAGGATAGCCAGTACGGCGCCAATCGGTAAACGTCTCCACCTGGTTGAATAAGGCAATGTATTTCTGGCGCATGATCTCCGCATAAAGCTCCTCTCCTGTCAAAGCGTCAATTTTCGCAGCAAACGCGGCTGTCCATGCAGGATCATCAATACCGAACTTTGCCAGCGATTGTGCAACGGCTTCTTTAACTGTGACTTTCGGGTCGCCAATTCCCAGTTTATATTCGCTTTCGGCCTTGATAAACAGCAATTCCACATACGAAACAAAGGGTACCGGCGAATCATTCTGTGTATAGTATCCTGACGGCGGACAATCGCCGTCGCCGGTTCCGGGATGCGCACCGTAATTGCCGCCGGTCGTATCGCAAAACTGTCCGAGACGCGGGTCGGCGTCCTGGATCAGCATATTGACAAAATTGGCGCACATGGTGATATCACCGGGTCGCTGGATCAGGAACTGATAGAGCGGATTTTCCTCATTGGCCGGAGTCCCGAAATGAAATTCGAGATCTTCTTCATTTGAAGTTATCCCATTGGAAAGGGCATCTAGCGCCTTCTGGTATGCGGTGGCATCCCTTTCCGAAAGATGAAGAGCATAACGCGCCTTCACGGCATAAGCCGCTTTAAGCCACAGGCTCAGATCCCCGCCGTAAATCAGGTCATCGCTGCCGGGAACGAAATTGCTCGTTTCAGCAGTCAGATCTGCAATGGCTTCATTGATCATAACAGCCATCGTATCATATATTTGTTGCTGGGTATCATACACCGGCTTAAGGTTTTCATTTCCCTGGAAGGCATCGCTGTAAGGCACATCGCCCCAGAGATCGGTAGTCGTTCCCAGCATGTAAACCGTCAATACCCTGGCAATGCCTCCGTAATAAGGTGAGTTCTCCTCGTCGGCTTTATCGGCCATCGTGTGAAGGTCTTTCAGAACGCCTGCATACAGCGCCCATTTCCACACATTGTCGACATCACTCTGCGTATAATTATAACGGTCGAATGCAATAGGCTGGTTGCCCAGGCCCGAATACTGCTGCATCCACATCAGTGTGGCATAGGAAAGGTCCCCGCCGACCGCATACCCGATTCCGGCTTCGATAGACGGAAGGAGCAGGTTCAATGAAACGTCAGTCGGTTTGTTGGGATCATCGTTCATTTCCGGATCGATCCACTTTTTGCATGAGGTGACTAACACAGCCAGCGAAAGTATGATCGCCGTTATTATGTTGGTTCTAATCCTTTTCATGGTATCAAGATTTTCTTAGATTAAAAATTCAGTTTTAACGATACAATATAGCTTCTCGTGTTGGGCGTATTGAAATAATCGATGCCCTGGGCATTGCTGGCGCCGAACGTGCTGCTTTCCGGGTCGATCCCGGTATAAGGCGTGCTGAGCCACAGGTTTTTTCCTGTGAGCACCAGTGTGGCCGACTTGATGAATGTACCTTCCAGCATCTTATCAAACGTATAAGCCAGTGAAACTTCACGCAGCCTGACCCATCCCGACTCTTCGATAAACGGTTCAATCGGACCGGCAAAACCGCCACCCAGGCCGTTGTACCAGTTTTCATCCTTGATCGCCTCAATATCGTTTACACCGGACGTCTGATAGGTAACACTTCCATCGGGATTGGTCACCGGATGGCCTTTAATCCCGTCGAAGACGGTCATACTGCCGCGGTCTTCGGTGTCTTCATGCATACCGAACGAATAAAGAGCTCCGCGTGTGCCGTTCCACATGTATCCCCCGGTCCGGATATCAAACAGGAATGAGAACATGATTCCCTTGTAATTCAGGAGGCTGCTGATTCCGCAGGTCCAGTCGGGCAGTGCCGATCCCAGCGGCCCTTCCTCATCGCTCAGGAAAGGATAGCCGTAGTGGTCGTTGGGTTCTCCGCCAATGGTTTCACGGTCATCAATAATAACATTTCCGTTATCATCCTTCACCCATTGTGAACCATAGATCGTAGCATAAGGCATTCCTGCAACAGCACGGATATCCGACCCGGTATAGCCGCCCAGGTTGACACTTTCTACGCCATCAGCCAGAGAAAGCACCGTATTCTTAATCTTTGTAAAGTTGACATTCAGCGTCCATTCCAACTTGTCGTTTTTTACCGGGCTGCCGCCAAGAACTGCTTCAATGCCCTTGTTTTCCATGGTGGCTGCATTCATCGTTTGTGCCGTATAACCTGAGCTTCCGGCCAGCGGTACGACAATGATCAGGTCTTCATTCTTATTATAGAAATAGGTCAGGTCGAAATTCAGCCTGTTGCCGAAGAAACGGAGCTCTGTGCCGGCTTCAAACGATTTCATCCTTTCAGGTTTCAGGTCTTCATTTCCCAGCAGGTCATCGTTCATAAACCCGGTCTGGCCGGCAAACGGGAACGAAATGCCATTGGTCCATCCATCAATCCAGTATGACGAAATAAAATAAGTTGCTGTGCTGTATTCCGGTGCATCGTTGGCAACAATGGCATAAGAGGTGCGCAATTTACCAAACGACAACACTTTGTTATCCCTGAGCGCAGGCAGTTCGGTGAACACAAAACCAAGGCTGGCCGACGGGAAGAAGAATGAATTCTTCTTTTCCGGCAATGTGGTCGACCATTCATTTCTACCGGTCAGGTTAAGGTACAGCATGCTCTTGTATCCAAATCCGAAATCACCATAAAACGCGGCTGTCCTTTTCTGTGTAATAGTTTCGCGCGTAATCACCGAACTGGCATTGGCCATATTATAGTAATCGGGGATCGTCAGGTTATCTCCCTGAACATAAATCTGCTGGTGATAATGCTGGAAGATGTTATGTCCGACATTGAAATTCAATGAGATATCCTTGATATCCTTTTTGAAGTTGAAGATGAGATCGGAATTGAAGTCCCAGTTGGTATGATGATCTTCCAGGATCTGCCCGGTCGGTTGTTCGGCTGAATTGATCGCCAGGGTTCCTTTCCGGCGGTCGATATAGAAATCGTTACCCAACCTGTAAGTGATATTCAACCAGGAAGTTGGTGCACAGGTTACGGTTGCCTGGCTGATAATTCGATTGACATCATCGTTGAATTCATTTCGGTTCACCGTCCAGTAGGGATTGTCATAAATCCCCCAGCGGAAGCTGCGCTGCGAACCATCGGGGAACAAATAGGCCTCCGGATTATTGACCGGATCGGATAAGCCGTTCGAATTATCAAATGATGCCGGTGTCCGGAGAAGGCCCAGCATCACACCCGACAGGTTGGACGCTTGCTGGATCCTGTTACCCCCTGATTTCATGTAATTTGCAGAACCCGATACAGTGAACAGCCGGCCCAGCTTCGTGTCGCCCGACATTTTTAAAGTATATTTCTGATAGGTGTTGTTCGGTATAATTCCTTCCGTTTTGGAGTGGGAAAATGACAGGTAATATGATGCTGCATCATTTCCACCGGCCATACTGAGAGAATTATTGACAGACACCCCTGTCTGGAAGAAGGTACCCAGGTTGTCGTACGGCGTGGCCTTTTGCATGGCATTAGCCGCACTTGCGCCGACAATCCGGCCGTTTTTATCGAACATATACGGTTCGTCATACGGCGTTACCCCGTCGTCCTGAATATTGTTATCCCAGTAGAGGGTATCATACTTAGGCCCCCATGAATACCGGTTAAAGGTCTCCGGCCCCAGCCATTCGCCGTAGCGCCCTTGCGCATAGGAATTCTGCAATCCGGGTAATTTGTTGACCTGGTCGAAACTGACCGAAGAATTAAATGAGACATTCACTTTAGAGTCGCCTTTGACTTTACCGCTTTTTGTTGTGATCAGAACGACGCCGTTTGCCGCGCGCAGGCCGTAAAGCGCTGTTGCAGCCCCACCTTTGAGTACCGAAACATTCTGGATATCGTCGGGGTTCAGGTCGATCATGCGGTTAGAATATCCGACCCCCTTCCCCAGGTTGTTGATCCCATCATCAGGATTTCCCGAGTAATCCATCGAATTGTCGACCGGAACACCGTCGATCACAAAAAGAGGCTGGTTTTCCTGCGTGATGGAGTTGAAACCCCTCATCGTGATGAAGGTGGATGCCCCTGCCATGCCGGAAGAACTGGTAACGGTGACGCCGGCGACCTTGCCGCTCAGCGAGTTGATGACATTCGTGTTCCGGGAATCGGAAACACTCTGGCCGCTGACTTCCTGTACGGCATATCCCAGCGCTTTCTTGTCGCGGGAGATGCCGATGGCTGTCACTACCACCTCTCCCAGTGAAACGGTTGATGATTCCATGATCACGTCGATCATGGCCCGGCCGCCGATTTCGATCTCCTGCGTCTGCATGCCGACAAAGCTGAAGATCAAAGTAGTAGCATTTGCAGGTACTGTCAACTGGTATTTCCCGTTCATATCGGTTATGGTCCCGTTTGTCGTCCCTTTTTCATAAACGGTAACCCCGGGTATCGGATTCCCATCCGCTTCGGTAACATTCCCGGTGATGACCCTGCCTTGTGCGCTGACCAGGGAAACGGCTGTCACCGCAAGCAGAAAGAGTAAAAAGATTCGCTTCTTCATAATCTTAATTGATTTGGTTTTTAAATTTTGAGATAATTTGTCCGGTAAGCTGTGCATCCGCTTCAGGCCGGATTTTCTGTTTGGACAAGAATAGAAGGTGATGAATCCCCGGGAAAGAAAAAGCTATACAACTCTTGACAAAACAAGATAAAATGTTGTATATTTAATGCCGGAACATCTTCATGTTTTCACGGTGGCAAGCCTTGCATGGAAATGCTTCTTCACGATTCCCCGGATTGCAACCCGGGGATTCTTTTTACCTTCTGGCTGTCAGGCAGTAACTTTTTCAGGAAGTGTCGTCAGTGTAAGATGTTTTCATTATTATTCTTTTAGTTTGACATTAAGGTATTCTGAAAAAGAAGGGATAACCTGCCGGGGCGCCATGAATGATTTCCCCGGAAGAGGAAGCAGTGCATTCTTTCATGCAACCAAAAAAAATGAAGGAGGAAAATAGAAGCGAGTTCCTGTTCATTAACCCGTAACTGGCCGCGGAGAAATCGCCGGCCAGCTTTTGAAAAGAATTGGTCACGGTGGCAAAACCATAGATGAAAGTACTTCCGTGAAGGATTTCCTCAAATCCGTTCACATTATCCCTTTTATCGGATTTTTTATGGATGTTATCAGTCAATGGATTTATTGCTGGTTGACCAAATTTAGTCAGTAAAAAGCCATAAATCAATCACAAAACAATAATCAGCAGTTACCAATTTACTGATATCGTGTTATGATCAACATCCTGCCAATATTAACATTAACCCGAACCGGATAACTTTTCGCAAAACAAAACCAGGTCATTAATCGTTAATTTAGCATATTAAAAACGGATAATATGGCCATATTGAAGTTCAAAACAACAATTAAATGTAACGGCTGCATCAAAGCTGTAACACCCGGACTTGATACAATAAGTGACATAAAATCCTGGAAGGTGGATTTGAATTCTCCCGACCGGATACTGACCGTTGAAGGGGATAATCCGGATGCCGGCCGGATCATGGAAGCGTTGAAAAATGCCGGTTACAAATCTGAATTAATCTGAAATTGACGGTTAAAACTGAAATATTCAAAGTGGAAGGCATGTCGTGTACGGCATGCGCAACCAGCGTAGAAAGCGCCCTCTCCAGTGCCAGTGGTGTCAAAAGGGCAAATGTGAATTTCGCTGCGAATACTGTTGCCGTAACATACGACGAGCGAACCACCGGATTTGAAAAGCTGAAAAAAACATTGCTGGCCTCTGGATATGACCTGGCTCCCGATCCGGCCGGCGATGCCGAAATGATTGCCGCCGATGAGAAATCCAGGTTAAAGAATATACGCAACAGGACCATCGGATCAGCCGTTTTATCCCTGCCGGTTGTCGTTTTTTCGATGGCATTTCACGCCCACGACCGGTTTCATATATTGCTTTTTGTATTGACATTGCCGGTTGTCGCCTGGTTTGGCAGGGAGTTCTTTATCCATGCTTTTAAAAGAGCTATTCATTTGACCGCCAATATGGACACCCTGGTAGCCATCGGTACCGGAACGGCATTTATTTTCAGTGCTTTTAACACGTTCTTTCCCGATTACCTTGCCAGCCGCGGCCTGGAGGCGCATGTGTATTACGAAGCGGCTGCCGTCATTATCACCCTCATTTTGCTGGGAAGATATTTCGAAGAAAGAGCTAAATTCCGCACATCGGGAGCCATCCGCAAACTGATGGGCCTGGCCGTCAAGTCGGCCGTGGTGATCCGGGAAGGAGTTGAATCGGAAATTCCCGTCGATCAGGTGATTCCTGGTGATCTGATTCTGGTCAGGCCAGGGGATAAAATTCCGGTCGACGGAGAAGTGGTATCCGGGAATTCAACGGTGGATGAGAGCATGATCACCGGCGAACCGGTACCGGTGAAAAAAAAGGCGGGCGATACGGTCATAGGCGCCACGATAAATAATTCGGGGGCATTCCGGATGGTTGCCCGAAAGGTGGGCGAAGAGATGATGCTGGCACGGATCATTCGCAAAGTGAGGGAGGCACAGGGGAGCAAAGCGCCGGTACAGAAGCTGGCCGACAGGATCGCCGCGGTATTTGTACCGGTTGTGCTGGCAATCTCTATCATCACTTTCGTCATCTGGTGGTTCTTCGGGCCTGAGCCCTCGCTGACCTATGCTTTCATTACATCTATCACTGTTCTGATCATTTCCTGCCCGTGCGCGCTGGGTCTGGCAACTCCTACTGCCATCATGGTCGGGATAGGCCGCGGAGCCGAATCGGGCATTTTGATCAAAGACGCCCGGAGCCTCGAGATCGCAAACCGGCTCGACGTGGTCGTGCTGGATAAAACAGGCACCGTTACGGAAGGCCAAGCGAAGATTACAGGCTGGATCTGGGTAAATGAAGAGGTCGACAAAGAAGGAACCAAGGAGATGATCCTGGCAGCCGAGAAGATGTCGGAGCATCCTGTCGCCCGGGCTATCGCACACCAGCTGGCAGAAGAAGGTGTAAAAGAAGCCCCACTGGAGGATTTCATGAACATCCCCGGTAAGGGAATTATTGCAAAATCAAACGGAAAACAATGCCTGCTGGGGAACCGGAAGCTGATGGACAGTAAAGATATCCCTATCCCTGGTCATGTTACGGACAGAATCAATCTATGGACCGGCGAAGGGATAACGGTGAATTACATAGCCATTGAAGGTAAAGCAATATGCGCGGTCGGCGTGAATGATCCGGTAAGGCCCGATTCGGTGGCGGCCATCAAAGCGTTGCAGGATGCCGGCAAGGAGGTCCACATGATCACAGGCGACCATCCGGGATCGGCTGAAAGAGTTGCCCGGGCCGCCGGGATCATGCATTACAGGGCACAGGTCACACCCGAAGGAAAGCTCGATTATGTAAAAGAGCTGCAATCGCGAGGACTGAAAGTGGCCATGACCGGCGACGGCATTAATGATGCTCCTGCCCTGGCCCAGGCCGACGTAGGGATTGCCATGGGTACCGGGACCGATGTGGCGATGGAAACAGCAGAGATTACGCTGCTGAAAGGCAACCTGATGAAGATAGCCGAAGCTATCGTCCTTTCGGGGAAAACCATGCGGATCATCCGTCAAAACCTTTTCTGGGCTTTCTTCTACAATATTATCGGGATTCCCGTTGCAGCAGGTATTCTTTTCCCATTTACCGGGCTGCTCCTCGATCCGATGATTGCCGGGGCGGCCATGGCATTCAGCTCGGTGACCGTTGTGAGTAACAGCCTCAGGCTTTCAAAAATTGCTCTATCTCCTGAACCAGTTTAAACTGTACCCTGGCCCGGTCCAGATTATGATCCGGGTGGTGAATCCGGAAATAGGTATCCCCGTTCAGATAATCAGCGAGGAACCGGAGACCGATGATAAACGTCATGTATACAGGAGCATACGGCAATAATTCTTTTTCAGCCTCATTCAGCATTGGCCCTGCTTCAGCCAGGAACCCCTTTGTCACCGACTGATAAACTTTTTCATTGAATCTAACCCGTTTCAGGTCGGGTTCATCTTCCAGGGCTGTATTGGCCATGGTCCGCAAAGCGTCGCCAAAGTCAAAATGGACATATCCCGGCATTACCGTATCGAGATCTATCAGGCACAGCGCTTCATTCTGACGGCTGAACAGGATGTTGTTCAGTTTGGTGTCATTATGGGTTGCCCGGATAACCCCCTTTTCTCTCAGTTGCAGCAGGTAATTCTTTGCCGTATCAAATCGTTTTTCAGCAAAATCAATAGTATCCATTATTTTTCCCTTGCGGGATAACGGATCATTTTCCCTGGCCGAGTAATACTGCTCTATCCGGAGGAAGATATCATGAAAACCGGGGATGGTTTCCACCAATGGTACCGGCAAACCGGCGAGACCTGCCTGGAAACGTCCGATGGCTTTACCGGCCTCAAATCCTAAAGCGGGATCCTCCATTTTCTGATAAGTTACCGTATCCGGGATATAAACATACATCCTCCAGAAATTTTCCTCATCCAGCTCCAGGAACGGCTGACCTTCATAAGTATAAACCAGTTCGGGTGTTGAAAAAGTACTGCTTTTTCCGGTGTTTTTGAACCGGAGATAATCCGTGACTTCTTTGATATTCCGCATCATCCCGGGAATATCCCTGAAGATCTTATGATTGATCTTTTGAAGAATATAATCGGGCTGGCTGGATCCAGTGGTGACCAGGTAAGTATCATGGATATGCCCTTCTCCGTATCGGACTATCGATATGGCTGGGGAAGAAATATTGAATAGACCTGCAATATTGTATAAAGGGTTGCTCATCCGTATCGCGGCTCCTCAGAATATCCAGATTGGCGAAGGATAGCTTCCGCTTTCTACCAGCTTTTGCAACTTACCTTTAACCATTTCGAGATCCTCTTTGTATGTGATCCCGAACCATTTCGAATCGGTTTGCATGACAGGAATGTCCACTTCACCCGATTTGATTAGCCTGTCGATGACATTGGGAAGCAGAAATTCAGCTTTGGCGCTGGTTGAATTTTCCTGAAGGAACCGGATGAGGTCTTCTTCCAGGTAACGGAAAAGCGAAGGCATAAATCCCCACATATTCATCGAAACGACAGCGTTCTCACTGATATTCATTACTGCACCCGATTCATCGCTGAAAATGACCGATTCTCCTTCCCTCATTATTTTAAGCCGTTCCGTTATCGCGGTGAGCTTTCCTGTGTCATCTGTTTCACATTCGGCACGGGAAACAAAACCGTGTTCCGAGAGGGTATTTTTCAGGATATAACCGATGAGAGCATAACGGCTGTGGATGAGGTTATCCATATTCCTGAGAAAACCGGCGGCGAGTTCGAAAGATTTCCTTCCATAAAAATCATCGGCATTGATCATGCAGAAAGGTTCACTGATCTTTTCCCTGGCCACCCAGATGGCGTGTCCTGTTCCCCAGGGCTTTACCCTGTCAGGCGGGGCCGTGTAACCACCCGGCAGATCATTCAGTTCCTGGAAAATATAATCTATTTCAATTTTGTGAGTCCACCGATCGAAAAAGATCTTTTTCATATCATCGTAGATATCACGGCGGATTACAAAGACTACTTTTTTAAATCCGGCTCTCACGGCATCATATATTGAATAGTCGAGAATCGCTTCTCCTGACGGCCCTGCGCCGGATGCCTGTTTAAGTCCGCCAAACCGGCTTCCGATACCGGCTGCTAATATTAATAAGGTTGGTTCCATATATAAAAATTCCAAATTCAATATTCCACCCCTTACACCTCTTTCCTGCCCACCTTATGCCCTGAAACGGCGAAATACAGGATGAACAGATAGCATGGAATCCCGATCCAATAGGCTTGCTGGGCCGACCAAACATCCGAAAGGTAACCCCAGAGCAGAGGCAGGAGCGCCCCGCCGGCAATGCTCATGATCAGGATAGCCGAGCCGGTCTTGATAAACCGTCCGAGCCCGTGAATGGCCAGGGGCCAGATGGCAGGCCATACGATCGCATTGGAGATACCCAGCAGCGCCACGAACAATACCGTATAAGGCAGCCGGATGTCGATACTTTGCAGGGTTACCAGGTCGAAAAACGGGAACTGCATGGTGGCGGATGCAGGGACAAAGATGGCCAGGGCCGAGAAGACGATGCCGGTAACTGCACTGACAGCCAGCAGGTTTTTTTGTGAAAGAATCTTCGGGATCAGGATTATCCCGATGATATAACCGATAACCATAGCGATGAGCACCAGGGAGGTGTAATATTTGGCCGATTCGATGGGTACTCCGAGCGACATGCCGTAACGTATAATCGTATCGCCCGCAACGACTTCGATTCCAACATAAAAGAAGAGGGCGATAGCTCCGAGTACCAGGTGAGGAAATTGTAAGATATTGGTTTTGCCGGCTATAGCCGAAAGTTCTTCCGGGCTTTCTTCTTCGGTTTCGACCTTTGGCAAAGGGGCAAAACGGATCAATAACCCGAGCAGAAGAAGAATAGCCGCCATTACGGCATACGGCTCGATGACTCTTCCTGCCAGGTTATCCAGCGCTGCAGCCTTTGCTGCGTTATCCATTCCTTCAAGGCTTTTAATGAAAGCATCGCCATCGCTAAATATAAAATAAGCCAGGATGAGCGGGGCTATGGCCCCTGCGAGCTTGTTACAGATCCCCATGATACTGATGCGGCGTGCGGCCGTTTCCCGGGGCCCGATGATCGTAATGTACGGATTGGAAGCCGTTTGCAGGATAGCCAGGCCCGTTCCCATGACGAAAAGCCCCGTAAGAAACAATGGGAAAGAACGCGATATGGCCGCTGGTATGAATAAAATGCTCCCTGCTGCCATGACCGCAAGGCCTAAACTCATTCCATTTTTAAAGCCTGTCTTTTTCAACATCCATGACGAGGGTAAGGCCATTACGGTGTAAGAGATGTAGAAAGCAAAAGCCACAAAGAGCGACTGAAAATCAGATATTTCACAGGCGATTTTGAGATACGGGATCAGGATCCCGTTGAGCCAGGTGACAAACCCGAAAATAAAAAAAAAGACGCCGATTATCGTGATAGAAATAATGTAAGCCCGGGTGGACATGGGATAATGTTTAATGTTAAATTCTTAATTCTTAATTTAAAATTCTTGATGTGAATAATTTAAGAAATCATTATTCATTGCCTGGATGCAAATTTATAAAGATTTCTTTCCGTAACTTTGCCGTTCAATTCTAATTCCAGAATGGAACTCCTGATTATTTTACTGCTCATAGTGTTGAATGGCGTGCTTTCCATGTCGGAAATCGCTCTTGTTTCAGCGAAGAAATCAAGGCTGCAATACATGGCACGCAAAGGGAATAAACAGGCAGCCAGGGCGTTGGACCTGAGCAACCGTCCTGACCGGTTTCTGTCGGCCATACAGATAGGGATCACGCTGGTAGGGATATTTCTGGGAGCATACAGCGGCGAGAATATTACAGAAGATATGCAGGGAATTCTTAACCGGGTCACTGCGCTTCAGCCCTATTCGCACACCTTGTCGTTTATCCTGGTTGTGCTGATCATCACATTTTTCTCCCTGGTGCTGGGCGAACTGGTTCCTAAGCAGTTGGGCCTGGCTATGCCTGAAAAACTGGCAAAAGCAATGGCAGGTCCGGTCCATGTTTTTTCAGTAGTCACCAGGCCGTTTGTCTGGCTGTTAAGCATCTCCACCAATCTGATCATCAAAGCATTTAACATAAAAGCTTCAGATGATGAGAAGATAACGGAAGAAGAGATCAAATCGATGATAGAAGAAGGGACAAGGCACGGAGAGGTGCAGGATGTGGAAAGGGATATCGTCGACCGGGTTTTCATTCTCGGCGATACAACCATCAAATCGTTAATGACTTACAAAAGTGATATTGTCTGGATTGATTTTTCAGATGAACAGGAAGAGATCAGGCAGAAAGTTTCAGCCAATCTGCATAATGTTTACCCGGTTGCTGAAGGAAGCCTCGACCAGGTGATGGGAACCGTTGGCCTTAAAGACCTTTTCACCAACCTTGACAAACCCGGCTTTTCGCTGGCAAACTGTATCCATGATCCCTTTTATCTTCCGGAGAATACATCAGCGTATGATGCTATCCGGCAATTCAGGTTGAACAAGACATTTCATGCTTTGGTGATCGACGAATACGGAAGTGTGGAAGGGATCATAACGGTGAGCGACATCCTGGAATCGCTGGTAGGAGAAGTATCCCCGGCGGATGAAGAATACCAGATCATCAGCCGCGACGACGGCACCTGGCTTGTCGACGGGCAGTATCCTTTCCATGAGTTCCTGAATTATTTCGATTTGCAGGAGCTTTACGAAGAGAACCGGTTCAACACCATTGCCGGGCTGATCCTCGACCAGTTGGGATACATTCCCAAAGCCGGCGACAAGACCGATTGGATGGGATTCCGGTTTGAGATCATGGATATGGACCGGGCGCGGATCGATAAGGTGCTGGTGAGCAAAGAAAAGCCATAAGCATTTTCCATTGCGCATTTTCCATTGGCCATTTTCCAGGTGGTTTTGCATTTTGCGTTTTGCATTTTTCATTTTGCATGGCATGTTCTGTTTTTCATTTTGCATTGTCTGATGACTATCATTCTTCTATGGACAATGCGAAATGGACAATGGACAATGCGAAATGATTTCCTTTCCCCACCCCCGTCCCCTCCCGTGCAGACCCGAACACCTTGATCCGGGAACAACAAGGGAGGGGAGATTGCTATGGGCATTCCTAATCACTACAAATGTGGAACCCCTCCGGGGTAAAATATTTTCCATTGTCCATTGTCCAATGAATTCCAAATTGTCTCATTTTCAAATTGTCTCATTTTCAAATTGTCTCATTTCCAAATTGACTAAATTTGCATAAAAACACACCATGCTTTTACCCCGCGAACAAGCAATAGGCCTTCTGCATCAGCACATTAAAAACGAACGGATGATCTTTCATTCTCTTGCCTCTGAAGCTGTTATGCGTGCATTAGCCCGCAGGCTCGGAAGAGATGAGGAACAATGGGGGCAGGCAGGACTGCTGCACGACCTCGACGTTGAAATCACCGATGCCGATCCGTATGTCCATGGGCTTGAAACAGCCCGGATACTTACCGAAATGGGCGTTGATGCCGATTTGGTTGAGGCGATAAAGTTACACAACGAAATGGCTGCAAGCCAGCCACGCACTGCGGAGTTCCATCATGCCCTGGCTGCCGGCGAAACGATCACCGGCCTGATCGTGGCTACTTCCCTGGTCTATCCTGATAAAAAAATCGCCAGCGTCAAACCGAAGAGCGTTGTTAAAAGAATGAAGGAAAAGGCTTTTGCCGCATCTGTCAGGCGGGAGAATATTATGGAATGTGAGCTGATAGGGATTCCGCTGGATGAGTTTGCGGAGATTGCATTAACTGCCATGACTGCACTTGAAACAGCCAATAATTGAGCGGAAACCTGCTTATTCGGCAACGACCTGTATGAGGTCGAACCAGGCTGTTCCTTTGCCAATCAACTCCAATTCGGGAGAAACCTGTGCCGGACCGGCCCCATCCAGCTTAATTCCCTTAATCTCATATTTCTCCCAGGCTGTTGTGCACTCGAAAACCTGCTCTGCAGGCCCGAAAGCAAGCCTGAACCTTACCGGGCCGCCTTTCTTCCCACCGGACTTATTCGGCGAGGGTCCGCTCCGGGCCATAATGCTGACCGTACAGGTCATGGCCGAATCGACATTGACCGGGTAAAAACTCAGCAGATTTCCGGGCCCGGCAGAAGGATTATTCATCCTCAGGGAATGATCGCCTTCGTAATGGCGCCGGGGATCCGTGAAATAAGTGCATCCGGGATCGGCCCCGGGATAGGCATAACAGGCCGAAGGTACTCCGGCTGTGGTCATGTCCTCAAAACCCGGATCGGTCGTGAGATTCTGCGGATCAGGCAGGATCTCCTGCCCGGTTCTCTGCCTGGCATCAAAACGGTAAATCCGGGTACCATAGCCATCAATCACATCTTTAATAATTCCTTCCACGATGGCAACTTTCCGGTTCTCAAACAAAAGATCCGCCATCACCGAAACATTGAAATCTTCCATCTCCAGCGAAAAATTCAACGGCTCATTCTTTTCATTAACTATGGCAATGGTGACCATTCCGCGCCTGTTCCATGCCCGGGCGTGAATACCTGCCTCACTGGCCAGAACCCTCGGCGCCGGATGTGGTGAAAGCAGATCGGAAGTCAATTCAGCCAGTTCCATGGCTATCCTGCTACATTCACCCCATGTTGCCGTCGATTTTGGAAAGCTGTTTGGCGGTTCCCTCAAAGTAAACTGAACACCCGTAGCTCCGTGGATAATAGCCATATAGGTCATAGCCCGGACTTCCGCTGCATTAGGTTCGCGGCTCCACATCCTGTTGCCACCGAAGGCCTGCGGTACAATCCAAACCGGTTTGCCGGGCCAGGATTTACCGACCGCAATCCTCGTATAATCGTAAACCTCCCGGATAGTCCCGTAGGGAATGGGATTCGGGTTGATCAGGATAATATCGGTGACGCCCAGGTAGGAATCGGCCTTTCGTGGAGTAGAAACCATCATGCTAACCGGGTGATAGGGATCAAGTTCCCTGATAAGATGGTAATACACCGCCAGCGAATCAGCCGGAATATCCCGACTGTCAGGTTCTTCGGCAATATACCAGCTCAAAAGCGCCGGATGGTCGCGCATGGCCAGAATCTCTTTCATCAACCGTTCCTTATCAACTGGCTTCTCATTTCCCGCCTGATCGCAGTTTTCATCTCTTCCCCCATATAAACCACTGCTAACGTTATAGTTGACCCTAATTCCGAGATTAGCGCAACGGTCCATATAAGCTTTCCGTTGCTTAAATGTCTTTTTGTTCAAATCCTGGTAAGGTGAAATCATATTGAAACCATTCACAGCCTCCTGCCCGGGTAAGTCCGGATTAACAGGAAAGCCGGCAAAGAAACCAGCCGGGAAGTAAGGGAGCCCGGAAACAAACAGCCCACCTGTTGCCTGATCCACCTTGACCGCATTTTCCTTGTGGGGCCTGATGGTCAGATACGTCTTCCTGGAATCGGTCCATTTATCATTTTCGTAGAAAGATACCGTAATCTCATTTTCGCCTTCCCTTAACCTCTTCATCTCGAAGGGTACGGTGGTTAAGGCTCCGGGAACCACTACAAATCCCCTGTTCAGGAATTCATATTCAAAGACAAGGTCAACAGTTACTTTTTTCCCGATCAATTGTCCGGGAGTAATAACTATAATCTCTCCAACCTCTTCGTTTGTATAATAATTCAGCCTGGGCATAGCCATATAGCCTGAGGTATCAGCCTGTGCCGGTCCCGAAAGGCTTCCCGACAGCAGGAGAACAATCAAGAATAGTTTTTTCATTCTGCAATAATCAAATTCATGAACTAATTCAAAACCACTTCATCAAGAAATATCCAGGACTTCTCGCCATGATAGGGATGCCAGTCCGGGCATACTCCAATATTCACCGCTTCTATCCTGAGAAATTTAACTTTCAGGGGTTGGCTGATCTTTACCGTAAAGTCATTGGTCTGGGCAGCCGGGTCGTTCATATCGATCAAATGACGGATAGATCCAATCTTCTGAAAATTCTTACCATCATCCGACACATAAAAATTGACCACTTCCGGGTAAAAGATCCATCGTTTTTGATCCAGAAGAAAGGTTGCCGAAATATTTTTAAAATAAAATTCATCGCCCAGGGAAATGACAAAATCGGCATTTCTCCCATTCCAACCCTGCCAGAATCCATCGTTATAGTTAAGCGATCCCCTAAGGCCATCGACGAGGGCATAACCGCCGCCACCGGTATATCTTTCGCTGTAATTCAAATTATACGAAACGTTTTTGCCCACTCCTTTATGGAATTTAATACTATATTCCACCGGCAGTTCCAGCTGTTTATCCCCTTTATAGGCAACGGCTTTCAAAGTAACATTATTCGTAATGGCAACGGGATTTTTATACATGAACGACCTTTTATCGGGTGTGTACCCATCCAGCGTATAATAAATTTTAGTGCCATCCTTTTCCGTTTCAAGTTTGATGGCATAGGGTTTATCATCCTTGTTAAAAACTGCAGTAGCGTCTACTCTTCCCGACCCTTTAAAATAATTCGCTTCCATCGCACCAAAGCGCTTATTCTGGGTCAGCAGGCGTTCCTTGAAATCATCCCAAACCAGTAAAGGCTCGGGGCTCCACAGGACTTCCGCGAGGGCCGTCATTCTGGGAAGAACCATATATTCAGCATGATCCGGTTCAGGGACATATTCTGTCCAAAGATTTCCCTGGGCCCCGAGAATTAGTTTTTGTTCCTCCGGAGAAAGTTCTGAAGGCTTTGGCCTGAATGAATAGACCTTTTTCAGGGTAATCAACCCACCGATAGCAGGGGGTTGAAAATCGGGATTTGCCTGGTAATAATCGAAATAGCAATAAGATGTCGGGCACATGACCACTTTATGCCCCTGCCTGGCAGCATCGATCCCTCCTTCAAAGCCTCTCCACGACATCACGGTGGCATCAGGAGCAAGACCACCCTCCAAAATCTCGTCCCAGCCGATCAGGATTCGTCCTTTGGATTTTATGTAACGCTCGATCCTTTTCACAAAATAGCTTTGCAGTTCATCCACGCCTGAGAGTCCTTCCTTCCTGATCCTCGACTGACAGTCGGTGCATTTCTTCCAGGCCGTTTTATCGGCTTCATCGCCTCCGATATGTATATAAGGCGATGGGAACATTGCGATGACCTCATCCAGGACATCTTCAATAAACCGGAAAGTTTCCTCCTTACCTGCACAAAAAATATCCTCATTCGGCCAGTAGGATCCGGTTTGTACGGTTGTTCTCTCGCCTGTGCATGAAAATTGCGGATAAGCAGCGAACACTTCCGAGGTGTGGCCCGGCATTTCAATCTCAGGTACGACCGTTATGAACCGCCGCCTGGCATATTCAACGATCTCCCGGATATCTTCCTTGGTATAAAAACCGCCATAGGTTGCTTTCTCGCCCGGTCGCTGCGGCGCCCTTTCGTTCCAGGGAATGTCGCTGCGATCGGCTCTCCAGGCCGAGACCTCCGTCAGCAGCGGGTATTTATCGATTTGAATACGCCAGCCATTATCATCGGTAAGATGCCAGTGAAAGACATTCATCTTGTGCATGGCGATCATATCGATATATTTTAAGATGAATTCCCTGGGAAAGAAATGGCGGGAGACATCCAGGTGCATACCTCTCCAGGCAAAAGCGGGTTTGTCTGTAATCTCAACACAAGGAACGGTCCATTTCACATCCTCCAGTCCCGCTTTGCTATTACCGGCTGTGAAGGCCGAAGGGGGTAAAAGCTGAAAGATCGTCTGCATCCCGTAAAAGATACCGGCGGGTTGCGGTGCACTGATCACTATCCTTGAACGCTCGACCGATAATTTATATCCTTCCAGGCCGGCTTCAATTGAAATAGAGCCATCCAGGCGCAGCAGGATTGAGTTTTTGGGCTGCTCACCCGTCAGGATATTAATCTCGGGTTCCGATCCGGTAAGTAAAGCTATCCTTTCCTGCAACAGAACTGCCACATCCTTTAAGTAATTATCTGCCAGGCTGATAAAAATGTCGGTTTTCCGGTTAAGGGTAAAGTTACCTTCACCCATGCTGTAGTTCATGGGTATCGGGATAATATCGGGCCGGGTTGCTTTTTCCTTTTTATCACCCGTACATCCAAAAATAGAAACTGAAATTATAATCAGAGGTATCAGTATCTTTTTCATATTCTTTTCATTTCAGTGGCGAAAATACAACTTTACCCGCTTTAGCCGGGTCTATTTTATTATTGATCGGACGGATGCGAAAGCTGAACCGGTAATCGGAAGGGAAAAGGGTGTATTTCGATAATGGCCGTGCGCCCCAGCTATCATTCCCTCCTACTCCCGTCTGCATGTAATCGACATTAATATCGATAAAGTAGTTGGGAATCAAATCGGTCGTATGGCGGAACATATTGTCAGTATAATCAAGCTGACTGGTTGTGAATGGCAATGCAGAGACCGATACCAGCGGCATCCCGGCTATCATGATCCCGTCGCCGGAAGGATTTGTCAGTGTCATCCAGCGGATATCGGTACGGGTGCCATTCTCCTGCGGGCGGACATAAGGGAAATACATCTCGCTAACATCTTTGTCATAAATCCCAATAAAAGAAGCGGTATTGCGGTCCTGGTAATTTTCGTGCGGCCCTCTGCCAAACCACTTCACATGGTCAAATTCCGCCGGGATCCTGAAATTCATTCCAAACCGCGGAAGCTCGGGCAGGGTTGTTCTTCCATCCATATTAATATCACCGGTAATAATAATATCGCCCGTGCTATGTATTTCATAATCCATACGGTAAAGGAATCTCTCCTTCCCTAATTCAAATATCACCGATATAACCGCAATACCTTGTGCTGCTTTTTTGGCTGCAAACGATTTAACCGTTCGTTCAAGGCTGGCCTCTTTCCAGACGGCACACCGTTTGGGCATACGGTTACCAAAGTCATTGTCGATTGGCGCACGCCAGAAGTTTGGCAGCGGTCCTTGTGAGATATAATTGCGGCCGTTATATTCCAGCCGGGTGATCTGGCCGGCCAGGGTATCAAATCTTACAAGGAAATCCACCCCGGTAATATCCACCTTTTTTCTGTCTTTGCTCCATTCGATCTCAAGAAATGCCTTATCATGCATCATCACAGGATCGGCCTTTAAAGTCAGAGGCAGTTGTTCCGCGGCCACTTCGTGACCTTCGGGGATCAGGCCATTGGCTTGTCGGATGGTCATGCTGAAATCAAGGAAATATTCAACGCCGGGTTCTGGTTTGATTTCCGGCAACGGTATAGAATAAGATTTTTCTTCACGCGGCAGGATATCAGGTTGTTCCAGGGTGCCGAATGCCATAACCGCTCCGTCGCCTTTCAGTTTCCAATGGATATCGAATCCCGTCAGGGGAATAAAGTCATAATTATTCTTCACTGAAATAATTCCCCTATCGGGATCTACAGCTCTAACGTCGATATACTGGTACACTTTTTTAACCTCGTAAAGAGCCGGATGGGGCGTCCGGTCGGGCAAAACGAGGCCGTTGATGCAGAAGTTGCTGTCGCTGGGCGTTTCCGGCGGGCCATAATCGCCTCCGTATGCGAAAAAAACTACTCCGTTCGCATTCTTCTTTTCGAATCCCTGGTCGACCCAGTCCCAGATGCAGCCCCCCTGGAGTTGCGGATACTTTTCGATCACATCCCAGTAATCCTGCAGGTTGCCGGTACTGTTGCCCATCCCGTGGGCATACTCACACATGATCAACGGACGTGCCTGTGGTTGAGATGCATATTCTTCAAGATATTCAATATCGGGGTACATCGGGCAGTACACATCGGTATTATGGCGCAATTCCGCACGTTCATAATGTATCGGCCGGGAAGGATCACGCTTTTTAATCCATTTATAGCATGTATCGAAATTAACACCGTCGCCGGCTTCATTACCCATCGACCAAAAAATTATGGACGGATGGTTTTTATCGCGTTCCAGCATGGCTTCCACCCTGTCGAGGTGCGCTTTCATGAATGCCGGGTTGTTGCCAAGGGTCCGTTCCGGAGCATATCCCATCCCGTGTGATTCGATATTTGCTTCATCAATCACATAAAGCCCGTATTGGTCACACAGTTCATACCAGCGGGGATCATTCGGATAATGGCAGGTGCGTACCGTATTGATATTGAACTGCTTCATCAACCGGATGTCATCAAGCATCGACTCTTCCGAAATCACATGAGCCGTTACCGGATCGTGTTCATGGCGGTTAACCCCTTTGATCAATACCGGGATACCGTTGACCAGGAACTGTCCGTTTTTCATCTCATATGATTTAAAACCCACTTTACAACTGACCGATTCTTCACAAACGCCTTTGTTATTGTAAACCGACAAAACCAGTGTATATAAATCCGGTGTTTCAGCGGTCCACTTTCGTGGATTTTCAATCATTTGATTAAAGACGATCTGTGATTCTCTTTTACCTGAGAATTTGATTTCCTGTGAAAAATCTGCAACGGTGATTTTGCCGACTGATGTCAACAGTTTGACTTTCAATGTGTAACCGCCCGGCTTTTTACCGGCAGTTCCAATGTCTGTTTCGAGTTTGAATTCACCGTTCCGATAGTCATCTGTAAGTGCTGTATGGACGAAAAAGTCGCGTATATAAACCGGTGGCCGGGCTACAAGATAAATGTCCCTTTCTATGCCGCTGATACGCCAGAAGTCCTGGCATTCAAGGTATGATCCGTCGGACCAACGGTACACTTCCATCGCCAGGATGTTTGTGCCTGCCTGGACATATTCCGTAATATTAAATTCAGCGGGGGTTTTGCTATCTTCGCTGTAGCCGGCCTTTTTTCCGTTGATCCAGAGGTAAAAAGCAGATTTCACCGCCCCGAAATGAATAAATATCTCTTTGCCTTTCCAGTTTTCAGGGAGAGTAAACCGGTGGCGGTAACATCCGACGGGATTATAGTCGTGCGGTACGTTCGGCGGATTAGGATTACGGGTCCATTCATAAGATATATTAACGTAGATGGGGACACCGTATCCCAGCAACTCCCAATTAGCAGGGACAGGGATGTTATTCCAGCCCGAATCGTCAAAATCAGGATTGTAGAAACCGGCCGGGCGATCGAATGGTTTTTCGACCCAGTTGAATTTCCATTCATCGTTCAGAAGGAGATAAAAAGGGGACTTTGACTTCACATTTTCGATGGCGGTTCTCTCATCAGGATAGGGAATAAGAGTGGCATGAGGCTGAACTTTATTTACACCCGTAACCTGGGGATTTTCCCACTCGGGAATTTGCTGTGCCTGGCAGATAAATGAGAACAGGAAACTAAAGAATAAAAGATAACTTTTATGCATAGAAATGAATTATCGCGGATATTTTGGATAAAAATAAAAAAAAGAGTGCCCCGGTAAACGAGACACTCTCTGCAAATATTTAAATATCTATTATTAGAATACTCTTCTGTAGCGCAATACAGCGGCAAAAAGGATCATGAAGATACCGATGGCGATGGCCCAGTCGGAAACCGGCACCTTAGCGTCGATGGCATGTTCACATCCGTAGTTCAGGTTGTTGACCAGCATCTCACCTGCTTCCTGACCAAAGTCATAGCCGAATTCATAAGTACAGGTAGTAGCAGTGACGATTCCCGCTCCATAAACGTATTGTATGGTCGTGGGCTTATTGTTGGAAGAGGTTTCTGTTATAATATCCGTGCCGGCAACAAGGTTTGAGAAGTAACCGTGGCTTGCATAACTACCACTAAATGGGCTTGATACTCCGGCTACAATCGGATGGGCAGCGTCAACAACGAGGTTATAATCATCGTATTGCTCCGTGGTAAAAACACCTCCTGGTAACAGAACAGAGTAGCCGCATGGAGAATTCCATCCGCAGGTAGCTGCATGAACCTCAAGCGATCCTCCGTTGGTAACAAAAGTTACAAACTTCGCAAAATTAGCCGCAAAATTATCATAAAATGAAGGTATCTGATCGGAAGCAATGATGATCACATCATACATAGAAAAATCGGTTGATGCCATCGATGCAGAATTTTGCAACACCCAGGATTCTCCATTGGCGGTCAGAATTGTCTGAATGGCACTGCTATTCCATGGAAGATTATCCATAAAAACCAGAAAGTTACATCCTGAAGCGCGAGTAACGTGACTTTCCGGTGAGGCCATGACCGGAGCAGGAGGATTATCCATTCGTGAACTGACCTGACTGAACGCAAAGCCGCTGAAAGTCAGCATCATAATCAATAAAATGTAGAATTTTTTCATAGTTATAGTTTTAAAGTTAGATTTTCAGGATTGTTTGGCAAATATACAATGCCTGAAATCAAAATTCAATAACGGCAAAGGACAAAAAATTCAACAAAATATCGCAAATTTTTAATATCTTATATTTCAATAACTTAAAAAAATCGCAAAGCATTTATTCGTACAACTTTGTCATTAATTCGTACATTTTTTTTACCCGACGCCGATCTGTTTCCATCCAGGAATAGTCGTCCGAGGGGTTTTTCTTTATCGAAACCGTTTTATTCCGGTTACACATGCTGCTATTAACCGGAGACCTTAAAGAAGCATGCACCTCCTGGGTACCTGTTTGATTAGCAAGAAGATGAATATTGTTTTCAGTCACTCCTCCTCCGGGCATAATGATGATATTGTTATTAGTTCGATTGTTCAATTGTTTGATCAGCTTAGCGCCGGCCAGTGCATTTTCGGCCTGTCCGGAAGTAAGAATACGTTCGATGCCAAGGCTGATGATCTCTTCAAGCGCTTTAATAGGATCCGGAGTCAAATCGAATGCCCGGTGGAAAGTAACCTGCATGGGCCGGGCCAGATCGACCAGGATTCGCATTCTGTCGATATCTACATTGCCGCTTCCGGTCAAAATTCCGGTGACAATGCCATCGAGGCCATTCCGTTTGCAAAACAGGATGTCCTCTTGCATCGATTCAAATTCTACATCTGAATAAGTAAAATCGCCGGCCCTCGGCCTGATCAGAACAAATACCGGAATTCCCAGGAGTTTTTTTGCTAGAATGACCGTTCCAGCCGAGGGAGTAGTCCCTCCTTCATTCAGGTTATCGCAGAGCTCGATCCGGTGCGCCCCGCCAGCCTGGGCATTCAAGGCTGATGTCAGCGAACCGGCACAGACTTCTAGTTTTAGGTTCATGTGTTTAGGTTTTGTTCCGGGTTCCAGGTTCCAGGTTCCAGGTTCCAGGTTCCAGGTTCCAGGTTCCAGGTTCCGGGTTCCAGGTTCCGGGTTCCAGGTTCCGGGTTTCAAATTTCTATTTTCAAGTTTCAATTTTCACCATACTTACTGCTTACTGCCGACTGCTGACTGCTGACTGCCGACTGCCTGCTTTTAACCTGCGCCAGCAGCATGCCTGCAAGCATCAGGGCACAGCCGAACCATTTGCGGTCGGTCATGGTTTCCGACAGGATCAACATGCCTCCGACTACTGCAAACACTGCTTCCAGGCTCAGAATAATGGCTGCGTGAGCCGGCGGCGCTTTCTTTTGTCCGACAATCTGCAGCGTAAAAGCCACCCCGACCGAAAGAAAACCGCCATACAGCAATGGGATCGCGGCATCGTAAATACCTGAAAGGGTATTCTTTTCAAAAATCAATGCAGCGAACAGGCTCAGCAGGGCGCACACCGCATATTGAACTGCGGCCAGCCTGATTGCTGACACTTTCGGACTGACCCACCCTGTATACAGTACGTGCACCGCCCAGAAAACGGCGCCTGTCAGAACAAACAGATCGCCTTTTGAAATCGAAAAGGCTTCTGTCACCGAAAGGAAATACATCCCCACCGTAGCGATCAGAGCCCCTCCCCAGAGGTTGACACGTGCCTTTTGCCCGGAAAAGATTCCAAAAACAGGTACGAGAATCACATAGAGCCCGGTAATAAAACCGGCATTTCCGGCCGTTGTATAGACAATGCCTACCTGTTGGAACGTAGCGCCGGCAAAGAGGATCAGGCCCAGGAGGATACCGTATATAGTCGGCAGTCGGCGGTCGGCAGTCGGCAGTCGGCGGTCAGCAGTCGGCAGCCGGCGGTCGGCAGTCGGCAGTCGGCGGTCGGTTATTCTATGGACTACCACCATCACTCCTGCTCCCAGTGCAAACCGGATGGCATTGAACAGAAAAGGGCCGATATGGTCCATCCCCATCCGCTGGGCGACGAATGCAAACCCCCAGATCACTGCAGCCAGGAGCAGCAGGAGGTCGGAGCGGAGGGTTGAACTACGTAGCATCGGGTCGCTGGTTGTTAGTCGTTGGCCAATGGTCTGTATTTAGAGGCTTGATTGTTCTGTGCGCCTGATTATCTCGTTCTGGAGGGCTTCGCTCAGGTCGTTGAAGTAGTCGCTGTACCCGGCAACGCGGACGATCAGGTCGCGGTACTTCTCCGGGTGTTTCTGGGCATCCTTCAGGGTATCTGCCGTAACGACATTAAACTGAACATGATGGCCATTCATCCGGAAATAACTGCGCACAAGCTGAGCCGCTGCAGTAATCCCTTTGGCCGATTCCAGGATCTGGGGGGTAAATTTCTGGTTGAGCAGGGTGCCTCCGGTCCTGAGGTGATCAATCCTTGCTGCCGATTTCATGACCGCCGTTGGTCCGTTGATATCGGCTCCCTGCACGGGTGAAATGCCTTCAGACAGCGGCTCCCAGGCTTTCCGGCCATCGGGAGTGGCGCCGGTGACGCTGCCAAAGTACACGTGACTTGTGGTCGGCAGCATCATGATATGATGCTTTCCACCGCGGGCATTCGGCTTCCCGTCGACAGCGCTGAAAAACATCTCAAAGACTTTCACTGCCAGTTCATCGGCAAAATCATCGTCATTGCCGTATTTCGGCGTTTCGTAGACCAGTTTGTAACGAAGCTCTTCAAAACCCACAAAGTCAGCACGAAGAGCCTCCATCAGCACCTCCATACTTAAAGTCTTACCGTCATACCGTCCTGCTGCCGCATCATCGTAAACCCAATACTTCAGCGCAGCCAGCATATCCGTTACCGTTCCCAGTCCCACGCCCTGGATATAAGACGTATTGTACCGGGCGCCGCCGGCATTGTAATCCAGGCCGTTGGCGATACAATCGTCGATCAGCAGGGAGAGGAATGGCGCGGGCATATGTTCGGCAAAGAGTTGTTCTATTGTCAGGTTGCCCTTGATTTTTATATCGATGAAATAGTTTAGCTGGGCTTGAAAAGCAGACTCAAGGGACGCCATCCCCCGGGACGCCATCCCGACCTGCTTACCGGTTCTCGGATCGAGACCGCCGTGTAGCGTGATCTCCAGCACTTTAGGCAGGTTGAAATAGCCTGTCAGCCAGTAAGCCTCTTTGCCAAAAGCGCCGCTCTCCACACAACCGCTGGCGCCTCCGTTGCGCGCATCTTCAAGACTTTTTCCCTGACGGACCAGTTCGGCTACGATTGCTTCCGTATTAAAAATACTGGGCTGGCCGAAACCGGTTTTAACGATATGCATGGCCCTTTCAATGAACGCATCCGGGTTTTCCACACTTAGCTGGACCATGGAGCTTGGTTGCAGAATCCGCATCTCTTCCACCACATCCAGGATCAGGTAGCTGAGTTCATTAACGGCATTGCTCCCATCGGCTTTCAATCCGCCGACATTGATCAGGGCGAAATCGGTATAAGTGCTGCTCTCTTTAGCCGTAACGCCAATCTTTGGCGGGGCCGGATGATTATTGAATTTTACCCAGAATGACTGCAGCAACTCCCTGGCCCGTTCGCGGTCAAGGGTGCCATCGGCCAATCCTTTCTCATAGAAGGGGAACAAGTGCTGGTCGAGACGGCCCGGATTGAACGAATCCCAGGGATTGAGCTCCGTAACGACGCCGATATGGACGAACCAGTAATACTGCAGTGCTTCGTGGAATGTCTGCGGTGCGTGCGCAGGAACCCGGCGGCAGATCCGGGCCATCGCAAGCAGCTCCTCCTTTCTCTCTTCATCTTTCAAACCCGGAACCTGGAACTTGGAACTTTGAACCAACGCCTCAGCATACCGGTTTGCGTATATGATGATCGCTTCCGCCGCTATCTTCATCGCCTTCAGGGCTTCAGACTTTGAACCTGGAACCTGGAACCTGGAACTCTCCTCCAGGAGCTTATCGATCTGCCCGATCAAATCCAGCATCCCGGTCAGGAAAATCTTATCCCCCAGCACCGTATGTCCCGGCGCCCGCTGTTCCTGGAATTCGGTAAAAATGCCGGCTTCATAAGCTGCCAGCCACTCGGGGGTCATGGCGGCAAAGATCCGGTCACGCTGTGTCCTCCCTTTCCAGAATGGGATGATTTTTTCGCGGTACGCCTCCTGCATGGCATTTTCCGATTTGTAGGAGACCTTCGGCCGGGAATGAAGGATTTCGAGATCTTCGAGTGAGTGCAGGCAGATTTCGGGATAAGTCGGAACCGCCTTGGGCCCAGGCCCCCGCTCCCCAACGATCAGCTCGTCTTCGTTAATCCAGATCTTTTTATTCTCCAGTATATATTTGAATGCCAGTGCTCTCTGAACCGGAACGGAAACTTTCTTTGCCATATCCGACCGGTAAAACTCAGTTAACAGCACCGCCCTCTCCTCTGAAAGCGTGTTCGTCGCATTTAAAGTCGCTTCCCTCAGCCTTTTTATTCTTTCATTCATTTTATTCTGGCAGTTATCGAAGATTTTAACAGGTATTCCATTACATGCCACAAAAGCACGAAATCACCAAGTTACACTAAATTTATGAAATTCCATCCGGTCCGGTTTCCAATCCCAATCGGTTAAAAAATGACCTGACCTCATCTATTCTATTTTTATCGGGTTCCACTAGGTTTTCCAGCAGGTAGGATTGCCCAAGGCGCCTGTACTTTTCCCTGGCAATGGAATGGTATGGCAAAATGTCTATCCGGTTCAGCTTATTTTTTTTCATCACCAAAGCAATTCCTTCAAGATTTTCTATTCCATCCGTCATTCCCGGGACCAACGGGAACCGGATAATGACCTTATTGCCCCGGGATGACAGCATTTCCAGGTTTTTCAATGCAAGATCATTGGAGACTCCTGTATATTCAACATGTTTCAGGTCATCCATCAGTTTCAGGTCGAACAGCCATAAATCGGTCAGCGGCATAACTTTTTGTATCGCAGCAGGTTCGGCATACCCGGAGGTATCCACGACCGTATGCAGTTCTCTTTCCTTACAAAGATGCAATAATTGTGCAAGCGCGTCGGCCTGCATCAACGGCTCGCCACCCGAAAAAGTGACTCCCCCGCCCGATTCCCGGTAAAACACCATATCCTTCTCAATTTCGTGCATCACTTCTTTTTCAGAATACCACTTCCCGATGGTCTCTTCACAATGAAAATCCCTTCCGTCGAATACTCTTTTCATGTTCACTTTCTCTATCTCCATTTCACGGCTTTCCGGGTTATGGCACCACTGGCAGTGTAGCGGACAGCCCTTGAAAAAAACGGTGGTCCGGATTCCGGGGCCATCATGAATTGTAAACCGACGAATATCGAAAACGAGGGAGTTCAAAATTTAAAATTTTATACTTAAATTAGCTGCATGTATATGGTCTCGAAAAACTTACGACCTCCGACCGACTTCACGTCATACGACAACAAAACAATCCCCGGCCGCGGCGAGTGTACATTTGGAAGAGATGATAATGCGGCAATAGCATGGGTGAATTTTTTGACAAAGATAAAAAGTTACTCTCGAATTGCAAGCGGTTCTATGTTTTGGGCTTTAGCCCTGCACTTCTTCAACGAACAGATCCTACCAACCTTTCGCACTGTACTCTGCTCATGATACGATAGTGCGGATCATATGCGAGCGAGTAAGATTCGCTATGATGAACTGTAGTTTCTCCTTCATCCAACATCTTCGACAAGTCTTTCTTATCTGACTCAAAATTATTGATTTCCAGATTCATTGATTCTATTTCTAATACAATCATCCCCCACTTTGCTTTCCATTCACCGGTTGCCGGAATCCTGAAAGAGGAACCACTTTCCAGAAAGGCAGTCAGATATTCATTAAATGAAATTTTTTCGTCTTTCACCAGGTCAAGCGGAACCCTGTAAAAATTCAACCCGGCGCCACAGGGTTCAGCCGTGTAATTGCCCCCGGAGGTCATGTTGGCCAGCTCGTAAGCCAGGTACTTTCGTGCCGCGGCAGTATCTTCCAGCATATGCCCCGGCCCGAATTCATCCTGGAAAAAACTCTTGTAAATATCCTGGAGGGTGGATTGAGGATACCGATCCAACTGTCGTAAAACCGATTGCCTGACCGGGTCATTCTGCTGACTGCAACCAGCCTGGAGTAGAACTATAAGTACAGGTAGCAGGCGTAAAATGCGTACAATCATTTTATTGACCAATCCTTTTTTGCGCATCTGCCTTGACTTTATCTGCTTCCTGTTTCGCTTTGGCCAGCACAGATCCGGATTGTTTCCGTGCTTCGTCCATAATTCCCTGAGCCTTTTTATCGCCCTGTTTCCGCACCTCTTCTGCTGACTTTTCGGCCGCCTTTTCCGCGATAAATCCTTTCCCTTTGGCTTCTTTCACGATATTGTCGGCCTGTGTATTAGCAGTTTTCTTTGTTTCGTCAGCCAGTTTTTGCGCATTTCGCAGCAGCTCTTCCGATTGCCTGGAGGCGAGGTCGAGAATTGCCTGAGCCTGCTTATCCGCTTCCGCCAGGATCTTCGCAGCCTCCTCTTTTGCCATGTCTTTCACCTCCTCCACTTTCTTTTCGACCTCCTCCTTCACCTGTTCTTTCAAGTTTTCAACCATGTTCTTGCCCATCCCTGCCAGGTTGAGTTTTACCTTCGGGTCGGTAATCGTCCCATCGATCATAGCATCGACATTTATCTGGTCGCCGGGTTTCAGGTCAGCTCCGGCACGTCCGGCAGTCGCCAGCAAGTCGTCGACCACTTTATTTGCCTCGCCGCCCATCATTGTCCTGGGAATCTTCATTTTCAATTCGTAGCCAATGGTCTGATCGAGCGACGTCCGGCCTCCCAGGTTCATATCGATGCCCAGTGCTTTGAAGTCAAATGGCTTGACATTCATCGCGCCGTTGATGAATTCCACAATGATCCGGGCACCATTGATCTTCAGTTCCCGAAGCTGGTCCATCTTCAATGAATTCGACAACTGGTTAAGTGTATTCACATTATTGACCTGTATGGCGGTTGTAGTGAGATCGCCGGCTCCCAGGAGCGATTCCATCTTAGGCATCATCGTTTCATCCAGCAAACCTGAAAGCTTGAAGTTTCCCGAAATATCGCCGGCAATCTTTTCGGCAACCGGGGCAAACTTTTCGACAATCCCGATTTGTTTAAACGTTTCGCGGATACTTATATCTTTCAGTCCCAGGCTGAAATCAATGGTTGGATTGACCGGATCGGTTGTGGCATAGCTTCCATCCATCCGGAGTGTCCCTCCCATTCCATTCATGGTAAGGCCATCAAGCAAAAGCTTTTGGTCTTTAACCCTGACTGTTCCGTTCAGGTTGCGAATATCGTAATCCAGCCAGGCAACCGACCCGGCTGAAATTTTGAGTGTCAGATCGAGACCGGGCGGAACGATAAAAGCAGAAACGGCAGCCGTATCCGATGAGGAGGGCTCCTCCTCAGTTCCTGCAAATGTTAATAACTCATTGGCATCTATCCGTTTCGATTCCAGGACGAAGATTCCTCCCAGCGTTTCATTTTTAAGATAATAACCCAGGTAGTTGGTGACCTTGCCGGTCAACCCGAAATCGCTGTTCCCGGCACGAATTTTAAGGTCTGCCAGATCAAGGAATGCCGGTGTGACTGATAGGGAGATCCTGTCGATCTGAAGCGGTTGGGCCAGGTAAGCAGTGGAATATCTGATACCAGAGGAATTCAGTTTACCCGATGCTTCAATCTTTGTGTAATTAAGCTTTTCAAAATCAGACAGATTACCTTTCACAGCCACATCAGCCATGATCTGGCCGGTCACCTGTTCTCCGGGCGACAACGGGTAGAGTTTGCCGATATCCGCCAGTGCCAGGTCAATATTGACCTCCATATCGATGAAAGGATCCGACATGGGATTTTTAAGATAAAGCCTTGCCATGACAGGATTATCGGCAAGGTTAAGGCTCAGTTCGCGGATATCGATAACGGTATTGTCAAGATCGCCGCCCGGGTTTTCGACAGTCCCGTTGATATTAATTTTATTGACCTCCGCCGGAAGACCGGGATACCTGAACCAGGCGTTACCCACACTGAGGTCGACTTTGAAAGCAGGATAGCCATCCTCTGAATATACACCTTTGACAAAACCATTGAAACTGACTGTTCCATCGGTTTTTACAGATTCAAAATCCCTGGCATAAACGGCTGGTACCAGCGAAAGCAGCGCTTTAAAACCGCCGGACGGTGTCGAGAAAGAAAGGTCCAGGTCATAGCCATTGTCGGGCAGCCCGACCGAACCGTTGAAGATCAACGGAAAATCATTGATATACAACTTATTATCGGCAAACGTATAAATACTGTTCTTCAAATCGGCATCGATACCGGCATCCCAGGTGATCTTCGCGTTTTTCAGATACTCCACTCCGTCGTAACGGACTAAGGCCGAGCCAATTCCAGCCTTCAAACCCAATACGGTCCTTTCATCTCCCAGATCGCCGTTCATGGAAAAATTAAAATCCTCCAGGCCGGCATAGGTCAGGTTTGGAATATCATCATAAATAAACCGGGAATTGTTTATGCTCAAATCTTTCAGTAAAAGCCTGAAGCTTCCGCCTGTACTGGTTTGCTCCTCCATTACCGGCTCTTCGGAAGCTGGGGCAATATCCCAGTTGGCGCGGCCATCTGCCAGGACTTTCATGCGCACATCAGCCCTGTCGATCAGAATTTTCCGGATACTGTAAGGGCTTCCGTTCAGCAGGTCCATAAAACCGGTTGTGATGGTAACCGATTCGACCTGAAGCAGGGTATCGGTTTCAAAGGCCCCTTTTCCGACGATGGTCAGTCCTTTCAATCCTATGGTAAATGAAGGAAAGCTCTTTATCAGGGAAATATTGACACTTTCAATATCCAGGCGGGCGTCAAGGTTCTTTTCGGCCTCATCGAGTAAAATTCCTTTGATTTTCCCTTTATAGATAACGGGTAGCAGAATTATCGCCAATACCAGGATCAGAATGACGGCTGTTATAATTTTAACCGGTTTCTTCATGTTTACTAAGATTATGTAAGGATTTCCATTACAGAAAAAGCAAATTTAATCATAAATAAGACAAGTTTTTTTAACCATTTACATGTTAAATATTGAATATTTAATAAAAAATCTCACATTTGCGCCTGTTATTCAATAATTTATTTCCAGACAAAATGAAAGAGCACATTGCCCATATGGTTCGTGACCGTGCCACCCGGTTCGGTTCCGATGAGGTTTTCCGGTTCATGGATAAGAAAGATGAATCGTATAAAAGTTATTCATGGGAATCGTTTGCCAGTGATTCGGAGAAGATCGCCTGCTCATTGATTTCCATGGGTTTCGGGCACGAATCCCGCATCGGTATTTTCAGTGACAACCGTCTGGAGTGGACATTGGCCGATATTGGCATCCTCGCTGTCAGGGGTGTAGTGGTACCGTTTTTCGGCACTGCTTCGGTCAAACAGGTACAATATATTGTCGATGAAACGGAGATGGAGTTGATGTTTGCAGGTAATCAGGAACAACTGGATAAAGCTATCTGGCTGCTCGATCATTCGAAAACGCTTAAAACGGTTGTTTATTTTCCCGGCGCGACAGCGTGTGCGGATAAAAGATGCCTTGCCTGGGAACAATTCTTACAGCTGGGTGAAGGCCCGGTGTATAACCATGAATTTCAGCTTGCTTTTGATAACGCACAGCCCTATGACCTGGCCACGATTTTATATACATCGGGCACTACCGGCGAGCCCAAGGGTGTCATGCTGGGGCATGATAATTTCATGGAGTGCTTCCTTATTCACGATAAACGATTGGATATTACCCGCAAGGACGTATCACTTTGTTTCCTGCCCTTAAGCCATATATTTGAACGGACCTGGACCTTTTACCTGATGCATTGCGGTGCAGTGAATGTTTTTCTTGAAAACCCCAGGGAAGTCATCAAAGTTCTGCCGTTGGTCAATCCTACGGTCATGTGCACCGTGCCAAGGTTTTTCGAAAAAACGTATGACGGGATACAGGTTGAAAAAGAAAAATGGCCCAAAATCAAGCAAAACATTTTTAACTGGGCTGTAGCGACGGGGCTGCGGTGCAACGAGCACAAAAAATCTTCATCAAAAATTCCGGTGGTTCTGAATTTTAAATTAAAACTTGCCGACCTGCTTGTACTGAAGAAACTCCGGAAGGTATTCGGAAACAAAATGCGCCAGATGCCGTGTGCCGGCGCAGCCATCCGTGAAGATCTCCTCAGGTTCTTTCATGCTGCAGGACTATTTGTCAATTATGGTTACGGGGCAACAGAAACTACCGCAACGGTATCCTGTTTTAAAAAGGAGGAATATAGTTTTCAGACCTGCGGAACCGCAATGCCCGGCCTGGATATAAAATTCACCGAAGAAGGCGAAATCATGGTCAAAGGGCCGACGGTATTCCGCGGGTATTATCGGAAACCGGCCGAGACCGAAATGGTATTGCGAGATGGCTGGTATATGACCGGAGACAAAGGTCATATGACAAAAGAGGGTGACCTGGTTATGACTGACCGGTTGAAGGATATGTTCAAGACTTCGGTTGGCAAATATGTGTCCCCGCAAAAACTGGAACTGTTGCTCGGGCAGGAAAAGCTGATCGAACAGGTAATTGCTGTGGGTGATAACCGGAAATTCGTTTCGGCGCTGATTGTCCCATCATTCGATAACCTGAAAACGACTGCAGAAAACCTGGGGATTGACATCAACGACAGGCACAAAGTCGTTTCCCACGATACCGTTCAAAAAATATTCCGGGATAAACTGGAAGAGCTGCAGCAGGAGCTGACCCCTTACGAACGAGTAGTTAAGTTCACTTTGCTGACCGAGCCATTCAGTATTGAGAACAATGCAATGACCAGTACACTCAAGCTTAAACGGAAAGTGATCACTGAAAAGCACATCGCAGTGATAGAAGAAATGTATTCATCGTGAATATTTCCATCGATTATGTGACCATAACCAATTGGCAGGATCTTCACGGATCAGCTTTTCCATGCTTGCGGCGTAACGGGTTGTGATCTCCCCTTCCGGTAAAACAGAAGGATCATCTGCCAGAACCGACAATTCCAGTTCATAATAACCTCTGGCTGTACGACGGATAGCAGCAAATACGACCGGATAATTATTGATGCGTGCATGTTTTTCCGGGCCATGCAGAAAAGCGGTTTCCCTGTTCAAAAAATCTACCCAGTAAGCCATCTCCCGGTTCGACGGATTCTGGTCGGCTGCCATGAGATAAACCGCCGGATTGCCCCGGTTTTCCTCAAATGTCTTGGTCGTTTCCCGGATCGGTGCAAGATATGTTCCGAAACGTGACCGGTTATTCCTGGCATAGGAGTCAAACCTTTTGTACTTCAATGGCTTATAAAAAGCTATGAAGCGAAAACGCGTCTGTAGAGGTGGTGACAGGGCGCCCCATTCCCAGTTCCCGTAATGTCCTGTGACACAGATCACACTCCGTCCGGCATCAACGTAAGGTTTTATAACCTCTGCATTCCGGATGCGATACCGGGCAAGTACCTGCCGTCCGCTCATTGTAAAAGCTTTGAGCCCTTCCAGCATAACATCGGTCAGGTTTAGGTAAAACCTCCCCATTGTATCGTTCAGGGCCCGTTCATCCATTCGGGGAAAGCAACCGGTGAGATTTTGAAGTATTATTCTCTTCCTATATTTAATAACCCTTTTTAAGATGAAGGATAAAAAAAAGGAGAATGAGTACAATACGGGAAAAGGCAACAGCCCGATAAATCCCGAGAACAAGCGGAAGAAAATAAATCCGGTCAGCTTCATACTGGCTACCTGGAATACATATTTATCACATCTTCCAGGCTTCGCCGGCAGACTTTACAGAATTCCATATGCCGTGTGTACATGATACAATCGATTTGTGGCCGGTACAGTCCTTTGGCAAGGTAGCCGGCACCCTCGAAGGCCCCGACCTGTTCACGGTACTTCTCAGCGGCAAAGAACTCGTCTTCCTGCTTCATCTGGCGCATAAAAAGCGCTTCCATCAGTTCTTCGGGCACTTTGGCGGCACGCAGGCTGTCGCGTTCCTGCTGGATCCTGTAACCAAAACGGTCGAACGGTTCTTTATTCCAGGGAGTAGGAATGGGGGTACCGGGGTCAACCAGGTCTTTCCATTTCAGGTTATCTTTATCAAAGAGCGCGGTAATATTGGGCTCCCACGGTTCGGTCTTAACAACGGGGATTTCATAAGCGATGGAAGATGTGTAATATTCATCGGCCAGTGCGCCCATATGGTGCCCCATTTCATGCACCATAATGTATTCGCCAAACTTGTTATCCACCGAAACGGTTGTGTAGAGATTATAGATTCCGCCGCCGCCATAATTTCTCTCGTTTACCAGAATAACCATAAAATCGTAGGGCACAGCGGATGCCACATCCCGGATGGTCCGGTTATCATAGGCCAGGACATACCGCTCCGAGTCAAAACTGCCGTAATGGGCCGACAGTGGCGTTCGCCTGAAAACTCCCGGGTGTGGCCGCAGGACGCCGGAAACGGGAGATGGAGTCTCAACCGCCCGGATATTGATGTCGGCTCTCCGGTTTAAAAATGGTTCCCGGCTGAGTAAGACTTCTGCCATTCGCTTCGAATCCATCCTGAATTTCTCCATCTCATTCATTGCATAACCATCGCCAAGGATGACAATATCCAATTTTACGGGAGCTGGCCCGTTATCCAGGATAACATCGACTTTTTCATCATGAACCAGATCGGCCGGGTTTACCTTTCGGGATGCGGGATCAACGGAGGTCGACCATATCTGGCGGAAAACATTTATGGTATCCCTTTTCTTCAAGATGATATTCACCGGCTTTTTCGGCCAGGGGAACCGGATCGATTCATGGAAAGTCGCATACCCTTCGCCGGCTTCGGGAATCGTCTGCCATTCTCCGAAAATGCTGGCAAAGCCCCTGGAGTACAGGAGGATATCTGTCTCCTTGTCGGTGATTTCAAAATAATATAAACCAAACCGCAGCGGGTCGATCAGGATTGTTTTGCTTCCCGGCCAGGAACCATCGGATACAATCCTGTCGGGCGCAAAGACCTCCGATACCGCTGTACCGGTGTGGAAATAATCAAAACGCATCGTTTTTTCCGTAAAATAATCGTCATAGGCCACATTGCCCTGATTGATCACACGCACTTCATCAGCGACATTTTTTTCATCTCCGGCAGGTTCCGCTTTCGGCGGTTCCGGCGCCATGCAGGCACACATGCCTGTCAATACAAGAAATAACAAAAGAATTTTCATAATCCGGTTTTTAACGCAGTAAAATTAATTATTAACCAATAACTCCGACAGTTTATCCAATCTGTTGTTCCAATCCGGCAAATCATCGGTTCGCATCCGGTACCGGAAAACTCTTGCCCGAATCTTCAACTTTCCATCATATCTTTGCATCTACTTAACCAAAAAAATTAACCGGCTTACTGGTATTATGTTCCATAATGGAGAAAATATACGATTCATTATCAGTGCATTAATAATATTACTATTAATGACAGACGGTTTTGGCCAAACCAGGAACCCTGAAAAGAAAACCGACAGCCTGGTTAATGTGCTGAATACCATGGCAACCGGAGATACTGCGAGAATACCGGTATTAAAATCACTGTCAAAGATTTTACTGAGCAAAGATGCACGGCAAACCCTTTACTATTACGATGAATTGATCGGGATTTCCGAAACCAACCATATTCCGGTCGATCCAATGGTTTTCCTGACCAAAGCCCGTGCATACAGCCGTATACCGGATAATGAAAAAGCGCTGGCGAACTTTAAGACCGCCATGACACTGGCCATGGAAAAGAAAGACACGGCGTCGATGGCCTGGATACACAATGGTACCGGTTATCACTATTATGCACTGCGCAATGTTCCTTCGGCGCTCTTCGAATTCAACAAAGCCATCGAACTCGGAATCATACTCAAAGACACAATGCTGCTATCCGACGCATGGTTCGGCAAGGTGGTGACATATAATATTTTTGAAGAGCTGGAAGGCTTGCAAAACTCGATCAATCAATACCTGCTTTATGCCGATTCGGTTACGGAGAAACGGCGTCTGTCCGACGCTTACCGGATACTCGGAACCTACTGGCGGGGAAGGAACGAGTTTCAGGAAGCCATCGACGCCAATTGGAAATCCTTTACGATTGCATCGCAGATAAAAGACTCGATCCTGATGGGGGCTGCCCTTAACCATATGGCATGGTACTATTATGAGATGGGTAACCTGGAAAAGTCACTTCAGCTATACCGGCAGAATATCGGTTTTTACCATTCGGAGAAAAGCAATGCCCTGGCAAATGTCTATGGCAATATCGGAAATATATACCGTGACTGGGAGCGGTATCCCGAAGCCATCTCCAACTATAACAAAAGCATTGAGCTTGCCAGGAAGAACCGGGATATTTATAACCTGTCGTGGCTCTATGAGGATATCAGCGTGCTGTACCACCGGATCGGCGACTACCGCCAGGCTTATGAAAATCAGCTTCTGGCCTCGGCTTACGGCGACTCCCTGGCCACCATGACTTACCAGCAAAACCTGGCCAGCGCCAGGGCCCAGTATGAAGCGGAAAAGACGGCCAAAGAACTCGAATTGCTTTCGGTAAAACTGCAACGCAACCGGTTGTTTACCTGGGTACTCATCGGAGGGTTCTTCCTGGTCACCTCTGTCACCTTCCTTCTGATCAACCGTTACCGGTACAAATCCCGGCAGCGTATCGACGCCATGAACCACACCATCTCCGAGCTGAACCAGACCAACCTCCGGCAGCAGATGAATCCGCATTTCATCTTTAATACGCTGAATTCGATTCAGTATTATGTATTCCAGAATGATAAGATCTCTTCCAATAATTACATGACCAAGTTTGCTTCCCTGATCCGTAAGACATTGGAAAACAGCCGGCACACCGAAATATCCATCAAAGAGGAACTGGATTCGTTAAGGCTTTACCTGGAACTGGAAGAACTTCGGTTCAAAGAGAAATTCGAGTGGTCGATCCGGGTCGATGAGGAGATCGATACGCTGGCCTATAAAATTCCGACCATGCTGATCCAGCCATATGTTGAAAATGCTATTACGCATGGGCTGATGAATAAGGAAAACGGAAAAGGAGCATTAACCGTCGAATTACAGCTCCTGCCCGACCATATTTGCTGCATTGTTGAAGACAACGGCATCGGCAGGGCCCGGGCTTTGGAAATCCGCCAGCAGAAAAACGAGAACCATCGCAGCCTGGGCACGAACATTACCGAATCCAGGCTGAAACTGGTCAATGAAATTTACGGCAAAAATATGCAGGTTGTTTATACCGACCTGATGGATGAATCGGGTGAGCCCGCCGGGACAAAAGTCGAAATCAATATTCCTATAATAACCTGAAATAAAACATACTATGCTTAAAGTTGTCATTGTTGACGATGAACCGGATGCGGTGAAATTTATCCAGGGGATCATCGAAGAATATTGCCCGAACCTGCTGGTTGCAGGAGTAGCTCATTCGGCCCGCGATGGCGTCGCAGTGATCCAGCAGAACCAGCCCGACCTGGTCTTCCTCGATGTGCAAATGCCCCATGGCAGCGGTTTTGACCTGCTTTCCGGTTTTCCCGGAAAAACTTTCGATGTGATCTTCATTACGGCATTTAACCATTACGCAATCCAGGCCATCAAATTCAGCGCGGTGGATTACATCCTCAAGCCCGTGAATATCAATGAACTGATAGAAGCCGTTAAAAAAGTCGAAGAGAAAAGAGCCAGCCGCGAATACCGAAACCTCGATTTCACCCACCTGCTGGAGAACCTATCCGTGCCTTTCCCCAGCAAACTGGCTATTCCGACTTCCGACGGTATCGAGTACCTGAATACCTCCGAAATCGTTCGGATTGAAGCCGACCGGAGTTACAGCTGGTTTTACCTGACCGAAAAAAGAAAATACCTTGTTTCCAGAAATCTCAAAGAATACCAGGAACTTTTGCAGGACCTTAACTTCTTCCGGCCCCATAATTCCCACCTCATCAATATGAATTTTGTAAAAAAGTTTATCCGGCACGAGGGCGGGTATATCGAAATGACCGACGGCTCAAACGTCCCCATCTCACGGGGGAAAAAAGATTTGTTCTTATTGCAGATGGCAAAAATCTCGAAATAACCGGGAACCCGGAACCTGGAACCCCGAACCATTAAAGCCGCTGGTACTCAAAGGTCGGATAACCCTTTTCACCGCTGTTATTGTAAAATCCCGTAAAACGAAGTTTATAGTAATAGCCTTCGGGATCGCGAACAATATAATTGAGCCCTTCGATGATCACATAGGTCACACTTCCGCTGCTTACGTCCCCAACAACATCTTTCCAGTCGTATCCGATTTCATCCAGCGCTTTCGAATAGAGTAACCCCTGGGCCACATCAAAATCTATGTCTCCGAAATTAAAAACCGTATCCTGAGCCACTTCCACACCGGCAGGATTCGACAAAACACCTGTCAATAAATATGGATAGGGATCCCCTTCGTTCGTATACAACAGCGTTGTGTATTGCGAAAACAGCAGGTCCCAGCTTTGGCTCTCCGGTTCAATGTCGATTTGCCTGCCCCCTTCATCAAAAGTAAAACAGACATAATTCACTTCACTGTCTTTCCGGATCACCATCTCTGTCACACCGGTGCCATCGAGATGGGCAAACCGGAACCGGTAAATGCTGTCGCTGACCTCCTCAAAAACAACTTTTCTCATCCCGCGGAGGTTCCCGGCCTCGTCGTACCCCCTGTCAATGACAAATACCTCATTGGAGTAAATTTTTACGGAATCGCCTTCACTGAAATTAACCCAGCCGGAAAATGAGAGGGAGTCGGGATTGCCCGAAGAAGCATCGAATCTCCAGTCCAGGCCGGCCGTATCGAGCGGTACCGCTATATCAGCCATGCCGCTACGGGCTGCAAGCATAAAGTTCGACGAATTCAACAGGATAAGCCACCCTTGGGGAGAAGCATCGAACGAAAGGTCCCAGCTCTTTTTCAAACCAGTCCGGACCACCTCCCCGGTACCCAGGTCAAACCACGACTGATAGCGGTAGTTGTTAGTCATCTCAATGGTTATGGTATTCACATCCCCCGGATCGTGTGGCAATATCTTCTCATCTTCCTTAAAACAAGAAGTTATAAGGAAAAGAAACAACATCAACAAGCTGATATTTAATGACTTCATTTTAAAATTTGTTGATATTCACCGATGCCTGGATAAAATACGTTCGCCCCCAGCCGACAGGATATGAGGTCGTCCCTCCTGTATGAACTCCGCCCGATCCGCCCGCAGCTGGAATAGTCGTGTTATCGAATAAATTTTTGACACCGGCGCCAACCGTGAACCGGTTCTTTAAGAAAGTTTTCTGAAGCGTCAGGTCCACCGTGTGGTAAGCGCTGATATATCCTTCAATTACCTGGTCACCAACAATGTAAAACTGGGGGAGTTTCCCTGTGAACTTGTAATCTGCCGTCAACTCCATATCATATTTCAGCCACTTGTAGGTCAAGGTTGTAACGGCATCGGGGCTGTAATAAAACCTTTCTTCCACACCCTGCTCTTCCGCCAGTGAATTGAACCGGCCGGTCATACCGCCGCCCACCCGCAAGGTTGCCCAAGGATACAACCGGTAACTGACGGCTGCCTGGAAACCCTGGGTGATGTACTTGTCGACATTGATATAAGTGTACAATGTTCCGGCGGATTGGGCCAGCGTAATTACATCATTGATATTGTTGTAAAAAAGATTGATCTCCGCTCCGGCAAACGATTTGGCCGTCTCACGGTTATACTGGAATGAAAGATTGATGTTGTGCGAATTTTCCGCTTTCAGTTCAGGATTGCCCTGTACATTATGATTAACATCCACAAAATAAAGATACAGTTCCTTTAAGGAAGGCGCCCTGAAACCCCGGCTGTATGAGGACCGGATGCTGTAATTGTTCAGGAAAGTAAATTTCAAATTAAATGAGTAGACCAGCGGGGCCTTGTAATTGGTATTGTATATGTACCGCAAACCCGGCTGAAGTTCCATCCACTTCACCGGTTTGTACTGAATGCTGAAAAAGGCCGCATAGTCGCCGATCTGCTGATGGTTTTCCGTGATCCTTTTGCCCTTGCCCGATTCAAGATTGATGTCAATACCCAGCTGGTAATTGAAACGGCTTTTTTGGTCACTCTTGCTGAAAGTCCCCCTTAACAGGCTGTTATAAAAGCGGGTTGTATCGTAATCTTCCGGATTCGTGGTCGCTGTCTCTGTCAGCGTGGTCAAATCCTTGAAGAAAGTTTCTTTCTGCCTCAGGTAATAGGCGTAGGAAGCCGTCAGGTTCAGATAGCGGTGTTCGCCGACCTTTTGATTGACCTCGGCCCGGGTCGTCCATCTCGATGTAAAGAAATAGCTGTCGAAAGCCGTTTCATAGTATGGGGGCATCAGGTTCCCCCTGCTCTGCAGCTTTTCGTCGAACCACGATGACGACAGTTTGAATTTGGTTCTCGGCCGGGCATACAGGTAATATCCATCGGTAAAAAAATGTCTTTTGGGCTTCCAGCGCATCGATCGGAGAGAATCATTATCGGTGAAACCGTCGAAAAAATTTCTTCCGCCTGTTACAGAAACCACATGGTCGCCGAATTTACGGGAGGCGCCCAGGTCAAAATTATACACCCCGGCCGATTCAACGTATCCCCTGGCATAAGCGCTCTGCCGGGTATTTTTATTTTCTTTGGTGATGATATTGATAACCCCGGCCAGTGCATTTGATCCGTATACCACCGACATCGGCCCTTCAATCACCTCGATATGATCAACATTGTAAAGATTTAACTGGCTGATATCGATATTGCCGTTCATCCGGCCGATGACAGGTACTCCATCGATCAAAAACTTAATATGCTCCCCGGAAAGGCCCTGCAGGCTCATGCTCGTACCCAGGGCGCCATCCTGCGAGATTCTGATATTCAATTCGCTGCTCAGCAGGTCATTCAGATTATTGGCGGCCTTCCGCTCAATTTGCTTGCTGCTGATCACTTTCACCTTGTAAATGGACTGATCGGCGCGAACCGGGGCATACTGGGCCGTTACGACCACCTCATTCATTTCCTGAATTTTCGGCCGTAACGATAAAGTGACCGGCATCCCGGGATCAATGGTATCGTAAATCGTTTCATAACCCACAAAAGATACGGCCACCACCGACCTGGATGATACCGCATTGGGGACAACCCCGTCTTCGCCTGTAATGGAATGGGTTTGCGCCGTTCCGTCGAGTGGCTGAAAACAAACATGGGCAAACGGAACCGGCTGGCCCGTTTTACCATCAACAACCCTGACCGGAGCATGCTGGCCATAACCTTCCGGAATGGCCAGCAGCACGGTCAATGTAAACAACGCTATATAGGAAAAAATAAACTTCAACGCTTAATCGGCAATAAAACGGGTGGTATAAATGCCTTCTTCCGTACTCACCCTGAGGATGTATAAACCCTTCATATCTGCATTTTGAGGCAATGCAAACGAAAAGGTTTTGCCATCGGCTGTCAGCCGGGTGTTATAAACCTCGCGCCCCGTCATGTCGAATACCCGGATCTCTGCCTTTCCTTTGATAATTCTGTTGAATTCAACGCTGATCCTGTCCCTGACAGGATTCGGGTAAATCCGGACCGGATCGTCCGGAATATTTTCGTTTACGGCGGAAGATGAAAGGGCCTCTTTGCTGAATACGATATTCCCCGTGGTACTGCCTTCAAATTTTGTGAATACCAGTTTATAAACATTATCCTTGCGCGTATGGACAAAGAAAGCAGTGGAATCGGCGACACTCCATGTAAATGTCCCCATATCGAATGTTTTCCATTCCCAGCCGATCGGCGACTTGGTGGAATCGAACGGCATACTCATATAATCGATGAAATCAGGCGCGACCGGGTAAAATTCATTCGCATAAACTTCCAGGTTATTGCATACGCCTACTACAGGATATGGGGTTCCATTATCCTGGATCGCCATGTAACGTGTAAACACGATGTCCCATGCTGCCGTGTCAGGCTCCCTGTCAATCAGTTCATTATTGGCAAAGGAAAAATAGACAAAGTTTTTCGTCGTATACGGATTGATCTGCAGCACCTGCTCGATATCGTCGCTGCCATCCATATTGGCATGGCGGATGTAATAGGTATTGGCAGCCGAATGTTTGCGCTGGATCCATAATTTCTTCATTTGTCCGGCACTGGTTTTCAGGATGTAAATGGAGTCCCCGACCACATCATGCGATATGGGATTGTATTTTCCCCATCCATAATCGGGATGGCCGGTTGCATTGCGTACAAAAGCGCCTTCTTCCCAGTATTCTTCTGAATCATACAAAAGGGGCCATCCGGCCATTCCGACTGTATCCACCGTGTTCCATCCCGCCGTATCGGCATTCGGATAGGTATAAAGATATACTCCATTGATGGTGGAAGCGCCGTTGCTCAGAATCGTGGCCGACCAGAGCGTCGTGTGAAAGGCAATGTCCCAGTTCGTTCGGGGCACAACGGCTACAACGCCCTCTTCAAAACTGTAATAAACATCATTGGCATAACCGGGCCCCATCTGAACCGAATCCAGGCTGCTCTCAAAAGCGCCTGCTTTGTAACCCTGGCTGAATCCGTTCAAAAATAAAATCGATACTAAAGTGATTAGTGAAAAATATTTCATGCGTGATATGATTAGATTGTGAAACATTGAATGCTAATAAATTACAGAGGAAAAATGAATGAAAGAAAATGAAGGAAAAGAGGTGGCCCGACAGACCACATCCTGATTAGCAGGTAACCGGGGGCGCCCTAAGCGGGGCGTTCGTCACGACAATATCATGCAAACGCCTGAAAACATAAGTATCCTTGTATGCTGAAAATGAATAGGATATGAGTCCCGGTTGGGCATGATCTCCGGGTACGATACCGGCCATCTGGCCGGTTTCCTGGAACTTTAACAATGATTTCTGAAGCGCGACGGAGTAATTTTCCTTGTCTTTCAGCTTCGGAGAGATGAACAAATGGGTGTTCATCCTGAAATGTTTTCCCAGGACATGCTCCTGGTGGAAAACGACCAGGGAACCGATAAAAAGCCACGCAAATGCAGCAACCAGCAGCAGCGCAATCCTTTTATCCCTGTTCCCGATCTGTGTATTCATATCAATTAAAATTCGGTGCAAAAATAATAAGCAATTCGATATGAAATTATGTGAATGTTTGAATAAATGATAGAGAATTTATAATTATCTTTTATTCAAATATTTATAAGTATAATTTATAAAGAATTCAGATAAGATGATAGCATTTTCATCGTAATCCTCAAGAGCAGTTTCAACAAAATTGAGTGGCAACATCACGGGTTTAGTGCCTCTTCTTTCCCGGGTTTTTAGCTCCCGGCCCGGCGCCTTTCCGGCGAAAACCCCTGCCGCTCCCGCCGGGCTTTATCTCCCATTTAGGGCCTTCACCCAACTCAACCGGCAATGGAATTTTATAAACCAGTTGGCCGATCAAATTCTCAATCTTATGAAACCGTTCCATGTCCTCCGGATTAACCAGTGTCAATGCGATTCCTGAAGACTCGGCCCGGGCGGTCCGGCCTACGCGGTGCACATAATCTTCGGCATCATGCGGCGCATCATAATTAATCACCAGGTCGATATCCTTGATATCGATCCCGCGGCTCATCACATCAGTGGCTACAAGCACGCGGGTCTGGCGGCTCCGGAAGCGGAGCAACACCTCTTCCCTCTCCTGCTGCTCCAGATCCGAAGAAATCCCTTCCACTTTGTATCCTCTGCCCTTCAGGGCCCTGACGATCTGCCCTACCTTGCTCTTGGTAGAGGTAAAGATGAGGATGCTTTTGCATTGCGGTTTGCCTTCGATCAGGCTGTTAATGAGCGCCGATTTCTGGTTTTCGAATACCAGGTAGGCCCCCTGTAATACGCCTGATGGCGGTTTGGCCAGTTCACGCGAAATAATGAATGGATCGTTCAGGATTTTGGAGGCAAGTTCTTTTATCTTGGGAGGCATAGTGGCGCTGAACATCAGCGTCTGCCTTTTCTTCGGAAGGTAGGCAACGATTTTCATGATATCGTCATAAAACCCGATATCCAGCATCCTGTCGGCTTCGTCGAGCACAAGATGTTCCAGCGTCTCGAATTTTACGTAGCCCATATTCAGGTGAGCAATCAGCTTGCCCGGGGTGGCCACGATAATGTCGGCGCCGCCGGTCAAAGAGCGTTTCTCCGTCTCCCAGTCGACCGTCCCGCCCCCTCCGTAGATCGAAACGGAAGTGACGGGCAGAAAATACCCGATGCCATGGATCTGCTGATCGATCTGTAACGCCAGTTCACGTGTAGGAACAATCACCAATGTATTCACATCGTGAACATCCCGGCGGGTAATTTTGTTAAGGATGGGAAGAAGAAATGCGGCCGTCTTTCCCGTCCCCGTCTGAGCGCCGGCTATAAGGTCACGCCCTTTCAGGATTTCGGGAATGGCAGCCTCCTGGATGGGCGTCGGCTTCTCGTAACCCATGTACGTAATAGCCTCAATCAGTTTCTCATCCAGGCCGAATTCTTCAAAAGTCATCATCAATATTCATTTTCCGGCAAAGGTAAGGATTAATCCGACCCTCGACGAAAACGGCATAAACCGGAAAATTTGTTTCTTTGCAAATTATTAAGATTAAATTAAAATAAGCGATAAATAAAGTGGATCCAAATATAACTACAGAATATAACACGCTCCGGGTCAGGAGTATCCGTGAGCTTACACCTTCTGCCTATGTCCTCCGGTTCGAACGGAACAATATCCCTTTCCGGGCCGGCCAGCATATCCTCCTCGGAAAAAAAGGAGAACTTCAGGCCCGTGAATACAGTGTTTACAGCGCCGAGCAGGATGATCATTTCGAAGTCCTGATCAAGGAAGTGGAAGAGGGCCTTGTTTCAAAACAATTAAAAAGATTGGCCCCGGGCGATCCGGTCAACTTTGAAAGTCCTTTGGGTTATTTTATCCTGAGAGATGAAGACATCCGCGACCGGAAATTCTTATTTATAGCCAGCGGTACCGGCATCTCCCCTTTCCACAGTTTCGTCAGATCGTATCCGGGACTTGATTACAAATTGCTTCACGGGGTAAGGACTGGGAGCGAAACTTATGAAAAACAGGATTATGATAGCAACCGGCTGATTGTTTGCACCTCCCGGGATAAGAACGGCGATTTCCATGGCCGGGTGACCGACTACCTGAGGGCTCACCCCGTAGAAGATAAAAATACGTTGTGCTATTTTTGCGGAAACTGCGAAATGATACACGAAGCCTATGACATCATGCTGCAGCAGGGCATCCCTTCCGAAAACCTGTTCGCAGAAGTATATTTTTAGGAATCCCATCAGCTATTAAAAAATAATACCCGTAACTCTCACGCATAACTTTGAACGCTGAACTTTGAACTATCATTTACTAACTCTCGGCTGCCAGATGAACCTCTCCGACGGGGAAAGGGTGCGAACCGTCATCGACGGGATGGGATACCAGTGGACCGAATCGGAAGAAGATGCGGGTCTGCTGGGCATCATAGCCTGTTCAGTAAGGCAAAAATCGATCGATAAAGTCTATTCCCGGATCAATCGATGGAACCGGAGGAAAGACCGTCAAAACCTGGTTACTTTCATCTCCGGATGTATCCTGCCGGCCGACAGGGAGAAGTTCCTGAAACTGTTTGATTTCGTATTCCCTATGAGCGAACTCAACCAGTTCCCGGAAATGCTCAGCCAGTACGGAGTGGTCACCCCCGCCTCGCTGAAAGCCATGGCCGAAAAAATGAGGCTCAATGAAAGCATACATGAATTCTGGCATATCCCTGCTCATTACAACTCCGCCTTCGAGGCTTTCGTTCCCATTCAGAACGGATGCGACAAATTCTGCGCTTTCTGTGCTGTCCCATACACGAGAGGCCGCGAAATTTCAAGGCCATCGGCCGAAATACTCGATGAGGTCAAAAGCCTGATCGGCAGGAATTATAAATCCATCACCCTGCTGGGGCAGAATGTCAATTCCTATGGCATCGACAAGAAAGGAGAAGAAATATTATTCCCGCAATTATTGCGTGAAATCGGTGAAATCGGAAAGGCCTCCGGAAAGGAATTCTGGGTGTACTTTACATCGCCTCATCCCAGGGATATGTCGGATGAAGTGATCGACGTCATTGCCGCTTATCCGAACCTGGGGAAACAGATTCACCTCCCCCTGCAATCGGGCGACGACAAAGTACTCATCCGGATGAACCGCAAACATTCGCTCGATAAATTCAGGTCGGTAATGCAAAAAATACGCGAAACCCTGCCGCAGGCAACCGTATTCACCGATATTATCGTCGGTTTCTCCGGTGAAACGGAAGAGCAATTCGAAAATACGGTGAAGGCCATGGAGGAATTCCGGTTCAATATGGCGTATATCGCCCAGTACTCCCCGCGTCCGGGAGCCGCCAGCTCCCGGTGGGCCGACGATATTTCGCCTGATCTGAAAAAAGAACGCTTCAGGAAACTGACCGGCCAGTTGCAGAAATTCTCCCTGGAACTGAACCGGGAAATGATCGGGAAAACATTCCGAACCCTGGTTACCGGCCCCGACCGGAAAGAAGGTTTTATGTCCGGCCTGACAGAAGGAAAAATCGTCCTCAGATTTCCTTCCGGCGACACCTCCCTTACCGGAAACTTCATCGACGTCGTGATCCGCTCCGCCACACCTTTTTCATTAGAAGGAGATCGGGTCAATCCTTCTAAATACAATCTCAAATAAAATAACCAATAATCCACTAAAATGGACAATGGACAATGGACAATGACTAACCTCCCCCGCCACCGTATCGCCTTTAAAACCCTGGGTTGCAGACTGAACCAGTTCGAGACCGACGCACTGGCCGCCCAGTTTCGCCGCCATGGTTACACCATCGTGGATTTTGACGGGGATGCCGATATCTGTATCGTCAACACCTGCACCGTCACCAACCAGGGTGATGCCAAGTCAAAGAAAGCCATCAGCCAGGCAATCAGGAAACAGCAGCAACCGGTCGTCGTCGTTACCGGATGTATGGTCAACAGCCAAAAAGAAATGCTGCAGACTATGAACGGGGTGACCTACTTTGTGGAAAATGCCAGGAAGACCTCAATATTCCAGCTGGTCGAAGCCCATTTCAGCGGCGAAACGGCAAGCCCCGAAGACTTTGAAGGAGATTTGTTCGCCTTTGAACCTGCCGATGAGACCTTTCATACCCGTAGCTTTATCAAAATCCAGGATGGCTGTGATAACTTCTGTACGTATTGCATTGTTCCAAAGGTCAGGGGCCGGGCTATCAGCAGGCCGGCAGCCGACATCCTGGAAAATATCCGTACGGTCATCGGTTTCGGCTTCAAAGAGATCGTACTGACCGGCGTCAACATCGGCCGATACAATGACCATGGTACCGATTTCGAGAACCTGGTGGAAAAGATTCTGGAACTGCCCGGTGATTTCCGGCTGCGAATTTCTTCCATCGAACCGGAAGGATTCGGCGATAAACTCCTGGAATTATTCAGCCATCCGAAAATGACCCCGCACCTTCATCTTTGCCTTCAGAGCGGTTCCGACAGGATCCTGTTGCAAATGCGGCGCTTTTATACGTTAAATGATTTTCGATCCCTGGCCGACAGGATCAGGTCCCGGATGCCCGATTTCAACCTGACAACCGATATTATTGTAGGCTTTCCCGGCGAAACCGATGAAGAATTCAACCAAACCTGCACGGTTGTAAGAGAAATTGGCTTCTCGCATGTGCATACATTCAAGTACAGCACCCGTACCGGCACCCGCGCCGCCCGTATGCCCGACCCGGTCCCCGAAAAAATAAAGCAGGAACGGAGCCTGATCATCCGGAATATTTCAGACGAAAATAAGCGTAAATACCGGCAATCGATGCTGGGAAAAGAGCAATGTGTGCTGGTGGAAAAATACAACCCGAAAACAAAGCTGGCCAGGGGATATGGCCAGCATTACATTCCTGTCGAATTCCGCTCTGAAGAAAATATCCACAACCGTTTTGCTCTTGTCATGCTCGAAACCCTGTCAGAACAGGCCGAACCGGTGGCTGCCGCAAAAAAGATTGCCCTCCTTTGAGAGCCGGCAATCCTCTCATGCAACTCTATCGGATTCATGACAATCGATTCACAACAACATTGAACCGGATATCATCACGCAGGTGGCGTTTCACCGTGCAAAGGCTGGCCGTCTGGATGACCGCCTGGTCATATTTCTCAGGAAAATCAGCCGGAACATGGATGGTCATGTCAAACTCTCCGATCATATGACGGACAGGATCGAATTTGGGCTCCATCGTCAAGTGTATCTTTTCGGTGGGTATTCCCCTCTGGTCGCAGAAAGATTTGACAAAGATACCTGCGCAGGTTCCAAGAGAAGCCAGGAACAGGGCAAAAGGCTCCGGGTAAAGGCCGTCGCCTCCTCCGCGGGCCGACTGGTCGGTTTTTACGGTAAACTCATTAAAATCGGCGAAAACCTGTTTGTTTCCGTTAAAATAAATCTTCATAAGTATGTCGATATTTAAGTTAAAAGATGCGGTTGTCAGCAATTTCCAGGCCAGCGGAATATTCGTGTCCCGGTGATGACATTATGGCACCCCGATCCGGGGGATTTGTTAATTTTGGGCCACAATGACTATCCAGGGAGAAATATTCCGCAATTTTCCATTTGAGCCTACGCGGGGCCAGCAAAACCTGGCCGATGAACTGGCGAAATTTATCGGCGATCCTGAGCCCTGGTCGGTTTTTATTCTGAAAGGCTATGCCGGAACCGGGAAAACCAGTTTTGTCAGCGCAATGGTACGGACCCTACCGGTTATCCGAAAAAAAGCTGTCCTCCTGGCCCCGACCGGAAGGGCCGCCAAGGTTCTCTCTGGCTATGCCGGCCAGCCCGCGTGGACCATTCACAAACGGATCTATTTCCAGCGTGTCGGGCGCGACGGGAGCATGAACCTGGTATTGCAGAAGAACCTGTACCGGAATGCCCTGTTTATTGTTGATGAAGCCTCCATGATCGCCGGTAATCAGGCTGAACGCGATCAACTGTTTTCATCACGGAACCTGCTGGATGACCTCGTAGAATATGTTTACTCCGGTGAATCCTGCCGGCTGCTGCTGATAGGCGACACAGCCCAGTTGCCTCCCGTCGGGATGGCTATCAGCCCGGCCCTCGACCTGGATTACCTGAAATCGAGGTTTAACCTGAAGATCTTTCGCCATGAACTGACGGAAGTCATGCGGCAATCGCTCGAATCGGGCATTTTGTCGAATGCAACAGCGCTCAGGCAGAAACTTGCCGCCGGTGAAACCACACTCCCGCTGTTTGCCATCAATGGAATGCGCGACATCCTCACAGTTCCGGGCAATGAACTGGAAGAGCTCTTTCACAGCGCCTTCGCCCCTGACCGAATCTCCGGATCGGTCGTGATCTGCCGTTCGAATAAAAGGGCAAACCTGTTCAACAAAGAAATCCGGAACCGGATCCTCTTCAGGGAAAATGAATTATCGGCCGGAGATCACCTGATGGTCGTCAAAAACAATTACTACTGGCTTGACCCAGATTCCGCACCCGGTTTTATTGCCAACGGTGATATCATCGAACTCCAGAATGTCAGGAATATGGAAGACCTGTATGGTTTCCGGTTTGCCGATGTTACCGTCAGAATGATTGATTATCCCTTAGAACCGGCGTTTGATGTGAAAATCCTGCTGGATGTCCTGATGGCTGAATCACCATCTCTTCCCGATTTAAGACAAAAAGAACTCTTTGGCAAAGTCCTCGAAGAGGTCAATGATATCCCGCAAAAATCGGTCAGGCTGGAAAAGGTCAGGTCAAATCCTTATTACAACGCGCTACAGGTTAAATTCGCCTACGCCCTCACCTGCCACAAAACGCAGGGCGGACAGTGGGAAAATGTCTTTATCGACCAGGGGTATCTGAAAGCGGAACAAGTGGATGCCGAATACCTCCGTTGGCTTTATACAGCCCTTACCAGGGCCACTCAAAAAGTATATCTTCTCGGGTTTATGGAAAATTTTTTCATATAAATGTAAAAGCAATAAATTAAATACTACCTTTGCACCGCTTTTTTAGACCGAACCATCTGCTAAACCCAAAACCCCCAAGGTCATGAAAAACTTAGTGATACTAAGCCGGTTGGTTATTTTATTGTTTTTTTCGCAGAACATCTTTTCGCAGGTTGCGATCAATACATCGGGTGCCGATCCCGATCCCAGCGCAGTCCTCGATATTAACGCACCTGACAAAGGGCTCCTGATCCCCAGGGTCACCCTCTTAAGCACAGTCAATAATAACGCTCCGATCCAAAATCCGGCAACCGGATTGATGGTTTTTAACCTGGGCGGAAACAACCTCGATGCAGGCTTTTATATCTGGAACGGTATGACATGGTCGGCCCTGGCCACCGTTGAACAGGTAATGAATTTGGCAAATGCTCCGCAGCCGGCAGCCGTTTTTGGCGAATTATACGAGTACCATAATATCGGGGATTTCACAACAATTCAGGTCGCTTCAGGCGGAACCTGGATGCCCTGGAATACGGCTCAGGAAGGAGACACCAGTGAAATGGCCGCTTCTGCTTCCACTTTAACGATTTTAAACCCAGGCACATATACCGTCTCATTCAATGCGGCGCTCCAGATGTCGAGCGGTGGCAAGATCACTGAAGCAGCGCTCTTCGTTAATGGTATCCGGCAGGATGACATGCGCACCCGCTGCTGGTTCAAAGAAGGCAGCAAAGCTCAGAATTTTTCGTTCTCAGGATTGATTGAACTGAATGAAGGCGATGTGGTTTCCGTTAAATTCACCGTTAATGAAAACGGCACGATCCGCCTCGAAATGGCAAACCTCAATCTGACCCGCCTGAATTAATTGTTCCCGGTTTTTATTTCCTGGGGAGATCGCTCTCTTTATCCGGATCAAAGTTGAAATGGAGGGTGAACCGGAGCGTGTTTTCCAATGGATGCTGCTGTTCAAAGGGGATCAGGTACGACAGATCCAGACCGAAAACACTGTAGCGCAAGCCTGCACCGACCGTGATAAATTTCCGGTTGCCCTTGGTCTTGTCTTCATAAAAGAATCCCGTACGCAATGAGAACTGTTTGGCATACCAGTATTCCATTCCGAAAGCTATTGCCCATTCTCTCATCTCTTCACTGAATCCGTGAGGTGCATCATACCACGACTGGATAATCCCGGCAACGGGCGACACATTCGGATCTTTCCCTTTATCAATGACAGGATTATTGGTAGCCGGATCAATGACCGGGTTCCCTGACGAATCCCTCAGGTAAATAGGGGGCGTGGGAACCATCAGCTTGTTGAGATCAAGCAGCAAGGCCAGCGAATTATAATCGTCAAAATTCATTTTCAATCCTCCTCCCAGGCGAAGGTTCGTTGGAATAAAATCCTTCTTGGTGGATTGTTTACTGTATGAAATCTTACTTCCGATATTGGATAAATTGATTCCCCAGGTTACATCGCTGCTGACATTTCCGAGATCTACCTCCTTTTCATAATACACGGCAGCATCAGCGGCGATAGATGTACCCGGGCTGGTTTCAACGCCCTGGACAAACTGCCCCTGGGTCAGATTGGAATAGATGAAACGGCCGGCAACGGCACCCGAGATCTCCTCACTGAATTTCCTGCTGTATGTAGCATCAAGCGAGAACTCATTTGGTTTATATGTGCCGAGATCCTCTCCGAATTCATCCGTAAACGTGATTTCGCCCAGTGAAAAATACAATAATGAGGCTGCGACAGTCTGCCGGTCATCAATTTTGTAAAAACCGGCCAGATAAGCCAGGTTGATATCACTGACCAATTCCCGCAACCAGGGGCTGTATGAAAGAGCAAAGCCGAATTTTTTATCTATGAATGCGTACTTGGCAGGATTCCAGTGCATCGAGCTGGCATCGGGCTCGGAAGCAACACCGACTTCGCCCATTCCGCCGCTTCGCGCATCCGGCGCTATTATTAAGAAAGGTACAGCCGTCGTAACGACCCTTGACCCGTCCTGACCTGCCCATTTATCCACATTCTGGCTGAAAGAAAAAATTGCTGAAACAATTAATAACAAAGTGACTGATACTCTTTTCATTCCTGGTTTCGGTTTAATTTAACTGATTAAAAATGAAGGTGCAAAAGTAATGAAATAATGATAACAAAATTGTTAACCACTACTTAACGCCGGATGTTATAAGTTATTACCTGATGCGGAAGAATTTTTCGGAAAGAATGGATTCATAACCGTCATCCGAACGGACCTTCAACCTGTAAACATACAATCCCGGAAGAAGTTCATTTCCGGATGAATCCCGGCCATTCCAGTACAAAGGCCCTGAATCAGCACTTTCAGGCTGAATCGCATACCTGAGTTCATGGATGAAAAGTCCGGAAAGATTGAAGATGGAAATGGTTACATCCATCGATGCACCGGGTTTATTGTGCCCGAAATGAAAGAAAACCTGGTCGCGGAAAGGATTTGGCCTGGCTTCTAAATTGCCCAGGAACAGCCTGTTACTTGTATTTATAATAAATGTTATGGTCGATTCCGATGAGTTATTCATCACATCCCATGCTTTGAGAGTCAGGGTATGCAGTCCATCTGCAAATGGACCTATCCTGTACAAAATTTCGCCTGACTGGTAACTGTCGGTCGCAGGGGTGAAATAGTCGTTGAGTATGATCGGCTCCCTGTTATTGCCGTCCACAACGGCGCTGATATCGTGCCCGATCCCGTTTCCTACGGTATTGATGCCGCTTTCATCGAAAAGTTTGACAATCAGTGTGGGTGATGATGTTGTGATATCCCCGGATTCAAATGATAAAACATTGAGATAAAGGCTGATATCCGGCCCCTTATCATCGGTAATGGCCAGTTCGTCCTGACCACCGACAATGATATGGTCATATCCCTGGGCATCTATCAGGTTATTTGTATCCAGCGCATAATAACTGATCTTACCATCGCCGAACTGATACGAAATATCGACCGGTACAATGAAAGAAAAACTGAAAAGACCGTTGGCCACAGATGCCTCTCCCCTGAAAATCTTTTTATCCTGCATATAAAAATCGGCTACTTTACTGCTGGGATCATTCGCCCGTGTCGTATAGAGCACCGGTTTGTCAAATACGGTCACATGAACGGTCCCGTTAAATCCTTCCAGCCGGTTGCCCTGCAGATCTTCCACCTGGCCTTCTATCGTTACTTTCGATTGTGCACTGATAGTGTCTGTCATCCGGCCCGATCGCTCGTTGAGCACATTGAGCGCACTCACCTTCATTTTCGGATAAGCCAGCATCAATGCCGGATCCCCCAGGAGCACAAAATTCTTGATATTCTGGTTCGAAGGCGTTTTGGCTACACGGATCAGATCGCCCTGCCTGGGATATTCCCCGGTCAGAGGGTCGATTATGAATGATTCGTAATAAAACCGCTTATTAAGCGCGTAATTGGATTGTGAAAAAGCCAGGCGCGTCGTGGTAAACAAACCGATCCCGGCGCCTTCCGGATTGAGGAAAACCAGCTCACCGGCCGAAACCAGCCCCGGGTCGTCATACCGGCTGAATTCGCATGTTGCCGTGACAAATGTGGGTAATGAATTCAGATTGGTGTATGATTGAATGGCCGGGATATCAAGAATTCTCTCTTCGGCCCAGGCTATTTCCCCGCCGTGTCCGGTATAATTGACTATGAGGGCACCTTCACCGACTACCTGGTCAATGGCTTTGTTTACATCCGGATAGCGGTTTCCGCTCGGTGTTTTTAACTGCGAATAAGCATCCAGGTAGATCTTGTTCACGTTGAAGGCAGGACCCAGCGAATCGGCAATTTTCACCAGCCCTTCAGCCTGGCCGAAATGGGTATTGTTATCTTCATCATCCCCGATAAAACAGATGGAATTCCGCCAGGGGCCAAAATTCTCGCGCACCGGCGACATATATTGGATCGTCTTATCCACCATCGCCTTCGCCTGTTCAAGCGTGTGCACCGGGAAACGGCCCACACCCAGGTCCATCGTCCCCGATCCGTTACTGCCTTCATCAATATCCATGCAACCGAAAAAGTCGTCTGTAACAAATGAAGCGGCGGCTTTCAATGATTCCCTCGACTGGTATGCCGGCACAAAGTTGTTGTCAATCTCCAGGAATCTTTTATAGTCATAGGAAGCATCGCCAAACAGCAGAAGGTAGCGCGGTTCTTCACCATCCCCGGCCCTGTCGTAAATCATCTTAACAAAATCCCGTATGGCCGACACGTCCTGGGCTCCCGAAGAAAACTCATTGTAAATCTGCCGGGGTGTCACGATATGCACCTTCATGCCGCTGTATTGCCTGTGGAAATCGGCCAGCCGGTTTGCCTGTTCGAGAAACACCGGGTGAGCTACAATGATGTAATCCGCACTACCCATTGCGTGCAAATCCTGGTTTTCCACCTTCTCAACAAATTCGGGCGAATAATAGGCGCCTGGGCTGAATGCGACAAATTCCCGCCCGGAATCTGCTGATGTTGTTATAGTAACCCCATTGGATTCCGCTGTTACCGGAATATTCAGGACCATCGCCGGATCAGTGATATCCCAAACGGTTGTTCCGGGCGCGGCTCCGGAAAGATGATACCGGGCCACAACACTGTCGCCGACAATCCTCATATCCCTGAAAAGCAGCTGGTTCCCGGTGTGTTCAAGATTCCGGATATAATTTAATTCGATATAATTCAGCCACCCTTTGTCTATTGTTCCCGTTTTATTGTATATTATCCGGATGACAGCAGAATCGTTACTGGTATAGAACGGCTCGAATCCCGACAGGATCGGCCGGCCGTAAATCTGTGAATTCAGCACAACGGAAGGTACCTCAAGTTCCATTTGAAGCTGGTCTGAAACCATAACCTCGAAATTTGTGCGTGATGTCGTCCTGCCGGCCAGGCTAAGCTTCAGAATAACAGGTTCTTCGTTTACTTTGCCGGGCAAATGGAATGGAAAAGTGTAATCGAGTTTCTGGTCAAAGACTTCGCCATACCATATTTTACCCGATTTTATCAGGTTCACAGCCTCCTTTTCATAATACACGAAATCCTGGAAAGTAGTCACCTCGTGCGTCGGTTCCGTATAAATGGCAGTCTCTTCCTGGATTCTTTTCCCGTTCTCCGGCCGCTGAGTCAGAAAATAATACGTCTCGTCAGTATAAAAATTGACCTCATGCTCAAAATAGTTATAGAAATTGTTGAAATAGACTTTCACGGCTCCCAGTCCAAAAAACAGGATATAATCATCAGGGTCGAACCGCCCGTCTTCCTCTCCGGCAACAAAAATGGCATTCTCCGTCAAATCATCCGGCCTGTCCATGGAATTAGGTTCGGGAAGCATTCCATTGCCGTTTCCAAATAAAGATATCTTGCGGGGATCCGACTGGCCGGGATTAAATCCCATATCAACAAGGTCCTGGTAAGTAAGAATATGCACACCGGTTTGTCTGACAGCAATCCGGAACCAATCTCCCTCGCGCAAAACCGAATGAGCAGCATATTCCCTGGCATCTGTCTCACGATTGGATACATTTTTTGTACTTACCGAGACTTCAAGTGTGAAAGAGGTCAACCGGCGGTAACTGCCGCTCTCATCACGG